>JAAUYM010073274.1_pt1 | contig 14546 bp, 10 predicted proteins | sample 7278001 | NCBI WGS metagenome assembly JAAUYM01 (sample SAMN14350224, study PRJNA611818) | marine sediment metagenome | isolation source: surface marine sediment (1.8m) | place: French Polynesia: Moorea | collected 2018-08
CGGCGGCGGCGGCGGCGGCGGCGGCGGCGGCGTCGGAGGCGAGAATGATCATCTCTACGACTACTACTACGGCGGCACCGAAGACTTTCTTTCGGGTTTGTGCTTTTTTTGGGGGAGGGAGGGGGGAGGCTCTAGCCTGGTCTTACCCGACCAGACACACGCCCTCGCCATCTGACATTTACAGAGTTCCCTGTATGCTGCACGTGTATGCCTAGGTGAACACCTAGAGGTAAATAATGGAACCTCTCCTTCTCGACTCGCTCTGCCTGCCATCAGGCTTGCATTTGGACTGATGACTCTTTAGTGTGTGGAAGGAGAAAGAGGAGTGGCTGTGTCTGGTCGGGTACTGTATACTGTGCCCACAGTGCTAGGGTATGTACATGTACGTAGTACATGCTATTATAAAAAAAAAGATGACAGTTGGTCTTCATGTCCTGAAATCAGATTGTGATGTCTCTCTCAGACGACGACGACGCCCCCTTCATCGTCGACAGCAGCAGCAACAGCAGCGGCAACAGCAGCAGCAGCAGCAGCAGCAGCAGCAGCGGCCGCAAGACCCAGCGGAACCTGCGCCTGTCCCACCGCCAGCCCGACCAGAGGGTGGTGGTGGGGTCCCAGCGGATGATCAGCGGGAACTTTGACGACTTCTTTGACATCATAGAGAAGGTATGCAGCACGCGTCCCGACCAACACACACAGCTCGTGGAAACTTCGATGCGCCGCATGCTTAGCACACGTTAGAGCGCACTCAGACCGTTCTATGACCTGTCGGGTTCGCCGCAGGTGAAGACAACCTGAGGGAGCCGCCACGCACGTTCTGAAGTAGAGGCAGGCCACGTACGTCAAGGAGTCAAGTCTTATTTTCAACTGAATATATCCCGACCAACGTTTAGCGCATAGGAACCTTGCCGCAAAAAACATAGTCCAAACATACCAGGACACATCATGCATGATCTGCGCAACATTATGCGCGATCATGTCTTCGCGAACTGTTCTGCCACAGCGGCAAAAATTGTCCCAGATAATGTGTGACCACTTGTTGGGTTCTACGCGCTGCATGTTGGTCGGGCGAAACTGAACACAGCACTTGACTGTTTACAAGCATGACGCACGCACCAAACTCACTTTTTTTTTACAAAGCACTTCAATTTCAGGGAAAGAAAAACAACAAATCCTCTTGCTCTCTTGATAGCCTTGTGGGTAGTACTGCATGTAATGATCAGTACCACAATCTGGGTTCAATTAAAGGAACTTCTTGGTTAATGGGAAGAGTTCTTCAGTAAATGCTACCAGAAGTACAGCTTCCGATCTGGTCACAAAGGTCTTGTGAGATCCATGCCAACCTTTGGTAGAACATCTTGAACATCCGGAACCCTAGATCTTGGCGTGTCAAGCAGGGTCAAAAGTTGACAAACTGCAGGTGCGCCGGGCTGACGTGGAGCAGAAGTGCCGGTGGCACAAGAGGTGCGACCCGCCCCTGCTGGACGACGATGACGAGGAGGAGGAGGAGGAGGAGGACAGTGGGCAGGCCGCCAACGTGCCGAGGGGGCAGGCCAACGCTCGCGGGGGCATATCCTCAGTGCTGGGATTCAGACATGGGTGGGTGACGCCCAGGGGGGGGGGGTCCAAAAAACTTATCTTCCCTCCATTATTGATTAAGCATAGATACATTCAAATAACCCTTTTTTCTGTTTTCTGGAATATTTTATTAAGCATGACAAGAAATTTAGTCTTATTTTTTTCTATAAACTTGCGCGCTGCATGTATCTGTCTACATTTTGTCTGCAATAGAATCCCACTAGGTGACCTCCGGAAGGTCCTCATGGGCTCTGCCCACAGCATCCTGTCGATTCAAGACTTCGAGACGGAAGGGGAGGTCATTTCGCTGGCCACCAGAGGCATTAAGAAGACTGTCAATGCCGGGAGGGTTGGGGGCCATTTCAGCTTTGTGCCCCGGGTCATTCTCACATCCATCAACTGCAAGAACGCTTTCCCCATCCAGTGCTTCCCCACCAACGAGTACAGGACCATATCCGGGGTCTGCAACAACAACCAGAACGACGTGCTCTGGGGTGCACAAAGCTCGGTCCTGCTCCGGTTTGTCCCCTCGGCCTACGCTGACCACAGGCATGTGCCCAGGGGAGGATTTGCGTCAGCGGCTAACCACTGCAAGACAGGATTCCGTGGGACCAACCAGAGGCAGGAGTGTGGTATCTGCATCAGCAGGTCCAATGCCCTCCTGCCCAATCCCAGGACAGTCAGCCACCGCTTCCACCTGTCCACCCGCTTTGATGACAGGTTCCTCACAGTCATGTTCATCATCTTTGCACAGTTTCTCGACCATGATCTGACACTGACCCCAGAGTTTGAGTCCGAAGGGGGGTGCTGCCTCCTGCGGAACAGGAATGACAGGTCCAGGTGCTTCAATGTCTTCAACCCCTCCTGCGTGCCACCGCTGCCAACAAGGCAGGTGACGCTGCAAGTTGGGGACCAGGGTGTCAATGTTGTGGACAGCACTGAGCAGTGCATGTCCTTCTCGCGGTCGTCAACCTTCTGCAACAACACGGCTGGGATGAGGGAGCAGTTCAACGCACTGACAGCATACATTGACTCATCAAATGTCTACGGTTCAACCCCATTTGAGAGCACAAAGCTGAGGGCCTTTCGAGGTGGCTTCTTGAAGGAAGGGCCGAACAGGCTCCTTCCCTTTGAGGGGCAGATTGACAACATTCTGGCAGGTGATGTGAGAGCAAAGGAGAACGTCATGTTGGTGCCACTGCATGCACTGTTTGTCAGGGAACACAACAGGCTGGCAATACAGTTCCAACAGGCACTGCCAAATGGTAATGACGAGATCTGGTTCCAGGAGGCAAGACGCTTGGTGTGGGCTCAGTTCCAGAATATTGTATATGGCCAGTTCCTTCAGATTCTTCTGGGGAATGTTGTCACTAGAAGGTTCAACCTGACATTCAACCTAGTGGACAGCTACCAGCCGAACATCAATGCTGGCATAACAAACGAGTTTGCCACTGCAGCCTACCGATTTGGGCACTCGGGACTGACAGGACTGTTTGAGACAAGGTCACTGAGGAGCGGACGAGTCAGGGTCCACAAACTCCAGGACCACTTTTTCAACCTCCAGCTGTACTACCAGAGAAATGGTGAGGGGATGGAGGAACTGATAAATGGGATGATCTTCCAGGCAACAAAGTCAATCGACAGGTTCATCTCTAGAGATGTAACCCAATTCCTCTTTGCCAATGTGAACGGGATCGGGCAGGACCTGGCAGCAAGAAATATCCAGCGTGGGAGGGACCATGGGCTGGCTGGCTACAATGCGTACAGGGAGTTCTGTGGCATGCCCCGGGCCTGCAGCTGGAGTTCTCCACCCTTTGAGATCGGGAGGGACAGGTGGGAGGACCTGAGTGAGCTGTATACGTCACCCAGCGACATTGACCTCTTTGTGGGTGGACTGGCCGAGAGACCACACGAGGGCGGGATCGTGGGTAGGACCTTCAGCTGCCTGCTTGCCCGACAGTTCCATAGCCTGAAGTTTGGAGACAGGTGAATGAGTGTACTTAAATGCACATTCACAATGAACAGTAGAACTACTCTGATATGTTTGTAAAATTTACTGCGTACTAGAGCAAGAGGTTTTTTTACTACATGGAACCAAGGAAAAAAGCTAACACAATTTGCTAATCATAATAATTTTTACAATGGTGGAGGTCTACTCTAGTGCCTATGTACGTATGTAAATAAACAGTGCTTGCCTTAATTTAATAAATGCTGAATGCCTGTTTACCAACAACCTCTTAGTATCTAAGGCCCTATTTAGTCATAGTAAACCTTGATTGTCTAAACCTTTTTGCAAGACACACACCAAATTTACTTAAATAAAAGATTGTTATTTGTCTACTAGTATACTTTCTCTTGATTGCTGCAGGTACTTCTACACCTTCAGAGGCTCTGCCCAGCCAAACGCCTTCACAGTGCCCCAGCTGTTCCACCTGCAAAGGAGGACCCTCTCGGACATTATCTGCGACAACACCAGGGACCATTTCCATAAAGCCTCCATCACCGCCACATCCATCATGGCTAAAACGAGTTGGAGTGAATATCTGGCAAACCAAGGCAAGTTACCAATTTGGAACACCAGTCACTGCATGCTCCCTGCACTGATACACTTATTGACACATCCTGTCAATGGTTGATAAAAGCCTGATGATCTGCCACCTTGGCACCATGCTGTCAGAAGAATCAACCATTGTACAGTAGGGTGCATCAATAAGTCTGGCAGCATAATGAGGGCATAACCATTGGTATTCCCAAGTTGGTCACTTGTGCTGATTTCCTGCATATCTGCTGGACTCACTGTTGCCACGACGGTCGTAGCGGCAATGAAAGCTTTATGGAATTGGTCCCAGGATCCAGCTGGTCCCAGAGAATGCTTTCTGGCAGAGGACAAGGCTCAAGCGGTGCGGAGCCCACTCCAGGCTCAGTGCCCACAACTTTGTCTGAAGATGTCCCCTATACTAGACCCCAGACTAACTTGTGAAGAAGACTTGAAAGAAGTTTGTCTGCTAAACTTGGTGCTCTGCCAAAGTGTGTGACGTGGTAACCACCATGTTGTCACAAGACTATTTTCATTTCTTCCCCAGCCACCACCCCCCACCACCCCATCAAAGTTGTCCTTTTAGAGTTTCTCCAACCAGCACAGCAACATCCTGAAGGCTTGAAAGAAGTCTTGACTCCTCAACTTGGTGTGCCAAGGCCCACGTGTGCATGGTCCCCCATGTTCTGGACTTGGCTATTTTCATCCCTTCTTTTGTGTGTGCCCCCTACCCCCTACCCCAAATAACCACCGTAATTGTCAGTGCAATTAAGTGTTTTTTTTATCACTACCATCATAACTTTCATGCTATTTTACGTAATAATAATAAAACGCCTTTCCACTCATTCTGTCACACTTTGTACCTGCAAAATTCAGCAATCCCCAGGTCGGATTTTTAAGTACATTGATGCTATACTAGTACATTCGGTGCATTTAGCACTAATGTAAATTTACCTCCTTCTGGAAAAGAAATAGTAACAAAACTGACATACATGCAGACGCCATCACAAATCAAACATGGAGGCAGCTTTCTTTGTTATAATTTATGGGGGGGGGGGAGGGGAAGAGGGGAGGGAGGGGAAGTTTCAGGGTGACAACAGCAATACAGTGAAACTTTGATTTAGTGAAGTGGGAGGTTTACAGAAAAAGTTTGCTAAATTGAGGTTCCTTACCAAATCAAAGGTCTAGTACAAAACGTGCTGAAAAGTTGGTAACCAGGAAAACTCTTCGCTTAAGTGAGGTAATAAAAAGATGAAAAATGCCCAAGTTCCCCTGTTCGTGTTTACTTGCAAATATATATATACTATTATTTTTATATGGAGGATACACCACCGCCACCTCGGGGTGTGAGACCCCCAGGGTGCGGCCGCCGTCCGGCACAGCCGGGATGATGACCGACCTCCATGGAGGAGGAGGTGGAGGTGGAGGAAAAGAGAGGCGAGTAGGAAGACGCTGACCATCACGACGATGAGGCGGAGGAGGAGGAAGAAGAGGGGGCTCTGGTCGGCGGCCTGGCTGCTGCTGCTGCTGCTGGTGGTTCTGGTGGTGGTGGTGGAGGGGAGGAAGAAGAAGAAGAGGAAGAGGAGCATGATGAGCAGGAGGATGGCGGTGGTCTTCCCGTCCTCGTCGGAGGACCTAGGGGCGGGGGCGCCAGAGGGGGGGCAGCTTCCCATGGCGGCGGACTACTACAGCGACCACATGCGGAAGGAGGACGATGGAGGTGCAGGCCAAGGCGGTACAGTCAACTTTTGATATATGCAGTGAAGATTTCTCTGGCATTCTCCTCTGTACTATACAGTACTGTATAGACATGTGGTAGAATGTAGAACATTTTCTAAAGTATGGTGAAGCTTTCGTTGATAAAGTATTTTTTTTAGCTGCACCTCACCTGATTGAATATTGACTGTAGTACAGCTGACCTCTGCTATATTATAGTATTTTATAGGTCCCCGTGCACTTTCAATAAAAAAATCTCTACTTTCCTTTGCATGAGATGACTTTGCAACAAGTCATCTCCAGCCGGTGCCGCAGCAGCCGCCACAGCCTCCGCAGCCACCGTCGGTGGCAGCTCAGCTTGCGCCCGCGGCCGCCCAGCCACCACTGCTGCCAGCAATCTCCATGTCGGAGGACGCCAACGGACCGGCAGTCTCAATGGTGGGGCAGAGGGGACTCTTTGCCCCTTCAGACTTCACAGGCTTCCTGGAGTCGCAACAGGGACCGCTCGATGACGTGGTGATGATGGAGGGCGAGGACATCGGACAGTTCGTCCGGGTCATGGAGAGGGTGAACAGGATGGACCTGGAGCAGAAGTGCCCTCTCATCGAGGAGTGCGTCGCGCCAGAGGTGGGGAAGACATGCTAGTATTGTGCAATGGCTACTGTGTACTTTGATCAGGTGCAATCAGTTGGTTGCCATGCAGGCCTGAGATAAAGAAAATGTGAATTGTTGCACAGGAAATAGCACCCACGTCAATTCAGAGAAGTCCCATCCTCAGGAACAGGAACGAGGAACTAAACAAGAAGCTGAAGGAACAACTCTCAAGGTGTGAGTCCTTAACCATGAGCAATGTATGAGTACTACCTAGTTGTGGAACCAGGCTATGGATGGAGGCGTCTGAACAATGGCACCTCCTTTGCAGGGTCTCCCTGAAGACACTGAGGCAGATGATACTGAACTCAACACAGGGCCTGCTGGCGGTCAACGGGGGCGGAATCACGGAGTCAAGGGTGCTGGAACTGGCCACCATCAACATCAAGGAGCCCATCAACTTTGGGATCGTGGCCGGCCATGGTGCCCACCTGGCCAAGCCACTCTTCTCTTCCCTCACCTGCTCAGCCGCCTTCCCCATCCAGTGCTTTGCCAAGGGGAAGTACAGGACCATCACCGGGATCTGCAACAACATCCAGAACAACGTGCTGTGGGGGTCGCAGAGCTCGATCCTCCTGCGGTACGTCCCAGCGGCCTATGCCGACCACAAGCATGACCCGAGGGGAGGGTACAAGTCCACTGCCAACCACTGCCGGACTGGGAACAGAAATGACCAGGAAGAGTGTGATGCATGCATCGGGGACCCCAAGGCTCTCTTGCCAAACCCCAAGTACATCTCAGAGAAGCTGTGCCAGGAGACTCAGTTGGAGGACAAGTACATAACAAACATGTTTGTGGCCTTCGGGCAGTTCCTCTCCCACGACCTCTCACTTACACCAGAGTTCAAGGTCAAGGGTGGCTGCTGCATTGGGAGGAGTAGTGATCGGGACCGACACAACAAGGACAAGTGCTTTGATGTGCACCGCCCCTGCGATGCTGAGCCATTCCCTTTCAAGACAACAAACGTGCCAAAGACCAAGACCCCAAACCCCGAGGGTACCTCGCCACACTGCATGGCCTTCGCAAGGTCATCCACCTTCTGCAACAACACTGCCGGCATGAGAGAGCAGTTTAATGGGGTGACAGCCTATGTTGATGCCTCACAAGTCTACGGATCAACAACAGGAATGAGCAAGGACCTCAGGGTGTTTAGAGAAGGAAGTAAGAAAATGACTGACCAGAGACTATGTCCCTTCGAGCCTGGAAAGCCCAACAAGGTAAAAGCAGGTGATGAGAGAGTGAGAGAGCATGTCATGCTGGCTGCCCTGCACGTCCTCTTCTTGAGGGAGCACAACAGGCTGTCAAAGCAGTTTGACAGCTTGCTGCCAAGAGACCTGGATGCAGCTGCCAGAGACGAAGAGTGCTACCAGAGGAGCAGGAGACTTGTGTGGGCCCAGATGCAGAATGTGGTCTATGGGCAGTACCTCACGGTCCTCCTTGGAACAAAGACAATGGAGGAGAAAAACCTGACCTTTGACCTCAGTCAACGGTATAACCCGAACACAAATCCTGGCATCAGGAACAGCTTTGCCACGGCAGCCTTTCGGGTTGGGCACTCTGGCCTGAGGGGTGACAACGAGATGAGGACCCCTTTCAACCCAAACCCATTTGTCTACCACCTGAGAGATCACTACTTCAACATGGATCTATACTACCAGGAAGGTGGACGTGGGACAGAAAAGATTCTCTTCGGGATGGCCTACCAGCCAGCAAAGACCTTTGACACCTTTTTTACCCAAGACATCACCAAGTTCCTGTTCGCCAATGTGAACAACATTGGCCAGGACCTGATCGCCAGAGACATCCAGCGTGGGAGAGACCACGGTCTTCCCGGGTACAACGTCTACAGGGAGTTCTGTGGGATGTCCCGGGCCTGCTCGTGGAGCAGACCCCCACCGGAGATCAACCCCTGGATATGGCAGAAGCTGAGGCAGCTGTATGACAAGCCCAGTGACATCGACCTCTTTGTGGGTGCAGTGTCAGAGACCCCCTATGACGGTGGGGTGGTTGGCAGGACCTTCAACTGCCTCACCTCGCAGCAGTTTCATGACCTCAAATACGGAGACAGGTATGATGAGTGGGAGTGACTATAGATAGGTACCCAATAAGTACTCTTAATTATCCACAAAATATAAACCATGTTAAGAAAAACCCTATTGAGAACACATAAGAAACAGCCATTAGGTCTTTTCAATTAGCTCATTGAACTAGTCTATCTCCCATAAACTATTATTTTACAATCCCCTCTTTCCCCCCTCTCTTTGCAGGTTCTTCTACACGTTCAGGGGCAATCTGCAGGCGTACCCCTTCACGGAGGCGCAGCTGTCCCTACTCCGGAAGAGGACACTGACCGACATACTCTGCGACAACACGGAGCTCCCCAAGCTGCCAGAGAATACCTTCTGGATGAACACCAGGCTGGTGCAGTGTGGAAGCCACAACCGCCTCAGCGCGCAGGACTTCCTCGACTGAGCAGTTCTCAGTCGAGAGGGTGGCCAATTTACCATGCGGTTTTAGCCTAAACTTTGCGACTTCTTTAGCCTAAGATTTGCGAATTTACCCAAGAAGTTTTGGTCATACTGCTGAGGACACTACCACTACTACCACTATTACGGTACTAATGTTTATACAAAAAATGCCTTTCACCTGGTTGAAGTTCCAGATTTTCAGGAAGTGTGAATCCTTGTCTTGCACTATCAGGAGACTCAATAAAGTGACCTGCAGATGAAGAAAAAGAAGTTGGAGTATTAGGCAGATGGCCCACCCACCTGACCACAGAAATTGGGGGCAACTCACCGAGTCAAAGACTTCCACTGCGGTGTTGTGGCAAATGCCGGAGATGTAGCCGCTGTGAGGAGAATCTGAAAAATTAATTTGGTCAATGGTTGTTTGCAGGAATTACACAAAAAGTATAAAAAGTGTGTTGAAAAAGATCTACAAACTACATGTATTGAGGCATGTCTGCAAAAATGTTTGTAAAATTACATTAAAATACATAAGACTTGCCTCATTCCTTACTAAAAAAAACTCAGAAGGTGCGACGGTTGCACCTAAACCTAGCCTAACATCCTGGATCATCAGGATTGTATCCCTGCCCAACCCGGGGCTGATATGTAGTAGCACCTGGATCGTGGTTGTGGTGCGCCTGCAGCATGATGATGAAGACTAGGGCGGCCAGCCCGATGGTCACCTTCAGCAGGTTGGAACCCAGGTTGTTCACCGGGTCGTCCACGAAGCTGGCTGGAAGGACGGGTAGAGGGGAAGGTCGCATTGGGAATCCCACACTTGAGTGCATCCCCAACCAACAACGCACTCTTCCAATGCAGAATTTTTGGTTACTAAGCACTGACTGAGCATAAAAATCGGTGCCAAAAACGTGCAAAAAACGCGTATGCAATGTGGATATATTCCAACATTTTGCATGCTTCCATTATCTGTATATGCTCAATTGGCACTTATTAACAAAATGTCTACGTCGGAGCTCAGTCGGAAGTTTATTGAGGGTCAGTTGCTGGTTGGGCACCCTCCTTTGGCTCACCGCCGCCGCCGCCGCCGTCGTCATCCTGGGTCATAAACGCCGGTATCTCACTGGTGAAGATGACTCCCAACTTGGCCACCAGGTAGAGGGAGTAGGCGAACCAGGAGAGGAAGGCGAAGGGGAGGGTGCCGCAGTACCTGGGGGAGAGCCCTTGGAGAGCAGAGAGGAGGAGGAGGAGGGGTCAGGGTTGCCAGGTGGGCCATCATGTTATAGTCCCTTATGCATAGGTTATTTTCGGATCGCGCAGGGTTGCCAGGCGGACTAGTAGTTTATAGCCCATTGTCCACTTTTGGAGATGTCATTTCTGCAGGTTATTTCTGCAGGTTTGCCAGACCACACTTTTTTGGGGTTGGTTGCTATAAAATTAGTTAATAAAAAGTCCACTTCATTTTTTGACGTCATAGTGGGGTCTTGAAAGGGGATTACTTTTTGTTCTTGGGCTTACAGTAGAATTAAGTGTCCACATTTCAGCTTCTTTTTTTCTATCCGTCGTGGCAACCCTGGTTCAGACGTGATCAACTCACACATGACGTGCTTGTAGATGGACCTCCTGAGCTTGAGCTGGATCTGCTGCTCCGACAAGAGCCTCTCCGACTCCAGCTTCCTCCTGAGGTGGATGTACCTGCCACCAAAAACATTCGTCATCTTTACCTGTCTAGTATGTAGTAGTACCCGACCAGACATACCCTCGCTCAAGTTAGATCATGACAGAGTTATGGCAGAATCAACATTTGGTCCATACTGACGATAGACTTGTAGGTCCCACATGAGTCTGGCGTGAGTGGCAGAACAAGTCCAGACATTTAGTTGCAGAAAATAACGTTGAATCCATACTGAGTCACAATTGACTTACAAGCCCATAGCGATTCTGTCATAACAACTTCCCTTGAGTTATTTAGCATCTAATTTCTTGTTTTTTCTTACCCGTACACACAAGGCCCAAAATATAAGCCATTCACAGCCAAGACGGTTATGGCACGGTCCCCCCTGTCTGGCAACCCTGCTCCCAGCCTGCTCACCTACCTGTAGGCGGTGGTGAACGATATTGCGAAGAGGCAGACGATGAATAGGTCCCCCAGGAACCAGAAGTAAGTCGCCACCTGACAAGTAAAAAGAAAGGAAGAGAGAGAAATTAAAACAGTGAAACTTGGATTTAGTGAAGTGGGCAGTTTTCATAGAAAAGTTTATGAAATTGAGGTTCTTTACTGAGTCGAAGGCTGTTCTACACTGATGCTAATAAGTTGGCAAGCAGAGAAATCTTCACTAAATCGAGGTTCTTTACTAAATCGATGTTTACTAAATCAACATTTCACTGTACCACTATGAGGAGAAGTCAATATGTTGAAACAAGTTTTTTGTCAAAGAAAAGGTCGAGGAGACTGCATGTTCTGTGTTGCGCACAAGAACTAGGGTTGCCATTCGTGAATCCATCAGGAGGACAAAGTTGTCGTCTGGCAACGCTGCCTGTGCAATTGAGACATTTATTGACCGTGGCTCCTGGTGTGGACTCTGGCGGAATGACAACAACAATAACAACAACAACACTGCTACAAGACGGCGATGCTCTTGGTAAGAAAATTATGACGATTGAAGTGGAAGAGAGGAAAAAAAGTTGAAAGAAGTTGAAAAGCCTTGACAGTTGTTGTGTGGGCGTGCTGACAACGTAAGCGGACGTAGACTTCAAAAGGATCTCGAACCTCCATTGTACAAATCCCGACCAGACACACACGTTTGAAAAAATAACTTGCTTAACACATAATAACGTCACCTCTTTTTTTCTCTCTCCCACCTACCCAACCACCAACGGTGGCATGTAAAATAGAAGCTCAGTTGGGAAATGTACACATTGAATACACGTTTTTGCACGGTCAGTCGGAAGTTTATTAAGAGTGCGTTGTTGGTTGGGTATCAGATGTTAAAAGTATGGCAGTAACAAATAGGCTCATAAGCTTAAGTTTAGTAGTAGCTTAACTAGGTCAAAAAGATATTAAATCTGTCGTGCCAGCTGTCTGGTCGGGATGTAAGTATGTACATGTACTGCCTCCCTCACCCCGACAACATCCGGGTGAATAAAGGTGAAAATTAAAGAAGCCTCTTTTCAGCCTCCCTCCTCCCCTCCCCCCAACCTCACAGGAGAACCCCGTAAGTTCCCACTTTACAGTGCCACTAAGTTCCCACTATACCTACTGTGCCAGTAAGTTCCCATTTTACAATACCAGTAAAGTTCCCACTTCACAGTACCAATAAAGTTCCCACTTTACAGTACGAGCAAGTTCCCACTATTCTGTACCAGCAACATTCCCACTTTAGAGTACCAGTAAAGTTCCCACTTTAGAGTACTAGCAAAGTTTCCACTTTACTGTACAGTACTAGCAACATTCCCACTATTCTGTACCAGTAAAGTTTCCACTTTACAGTAGCAGTAAAGTTCCCACTTTACAGTACCTGTAAAGTTCCCACTTTACAGTACCTGTAAAGTTCCCACTTTACAGTACCTGTAAAGTTCCCACTTTACAATACCTATAAAGTTACCACTACACTGTACCAGTTCCCACCTTACAGTAAAAAAAAAGATCTTCCACTGAAGTTCTACTGTATCGTATCTACGTACACACTGAATGCATGAAGCAAGCTATGATTTGGAAGCTGAAAAATGGCGTATCCAAATGCTTGGTCTTTGAATTTTCTTTTTTGTCTCCATGCAGGTAAAGAAACCTGGTAGCGAACTTTTTTATTTATATTTTTTTTCTAAATCAAAAAGCATTCTTTACACACTTCTGCTTTTTACATGTCTGGATAGTATTATAAAAGTAGTATAAAAGGTTGGTGCAACAATTTTTAAGTGAAAAAAAGACAATTTAAAAATGTCTGCTCTTTAGAGAGCAGTTGCCTTGAACTTGGACTTGATTTGCTTCATCTTTAGGGTGTCCACTCTCCTGACCCCATAAATTAACATTGAACATGCTTAGTTGCAGTTTTTAAAACTGAGCTTTGCATGAACTCAGTTTCGATTGTCATGTCATATACGTATGTGAAGAAATGTTTATCTTTTGGACAGAGTTATGACACAATTTGTGATTTTTGCCAACAGGAACTGTCGCAGAAAGTGAACAGAAAATGCTGCTCTTTTCAAGGAAAGTTCCAAAAATAACTGCCTCCTCCTCCTCCTCCTCCTCCTCCTCCTCCTCCTCCACCACCAACAACAACCAGCCTACTCCTACTCCTATTGGTAGGTACCAAGACCAAGAAGGGGGGACCCTATGAATGAATGAGATGCAGTACACAGTTGGTGTGGTGTTGTTGACCGACTAGTAATTATTAATCAACTAACTTTTGAAAACATTTAGTTGACTGAATTTTATAGATTTTTTCTCCATTGCTTTGGAGCAATCATATTTTTAAAGCTGAAATTGGCAGGTTAAACTAGACCTTCTTAGTCAAGTGTAATGAAATTCTTAGCTAAATTAGAGCTCTAGCTACACAACACGCATGATAAATTCTGTGTATGGTGCTCCAGGGGGGACGGTGGGAGGGAAGCTAACATGGGGGGCTCTTGAGGTCATGAAATTCCTCCTCCTTTCATGTGCAGTAGAACACGGAAAAGTGGATCACTGGATAAGGGGACCTTAAAATTGGGATCTATATTTAGTCCTGTCACAATTGGAAAAGGAGGGAGGGGGGTTCTAGTACCAACTGGAACAAGTCACAAAACTTTAATTACATTAATACCATGCTTGAACGTTAAGTGAAAACATGTACCGCAATTCTGAGAGCCTTTGTTCTTGAAGGCGTGAACTACTCATTTCTCAACTTAGACATTGTTTAGAGAGACAGAACATGGATTGGAGCATTGGAAAATGTCCAAAGGTCCATTCAGGACTTCATGCTTCCTGGCTGCTATGTGGACCACACCCAATCGGCCAGCCCAACCAACAACGGACCCTTAATAAACTTCCTCCTGAGCTCCGATGCAAAATTTTTGTTAATAAGCACCAACTGAGCACGCAAATCGGCACCAAACATAAAAATGTATGCCATGTGTACATATTCTGACTCAGCTTCCATTTTGCACACCAACCTTTGCTGGTTGGGAGGTGCCAACATGATCCACTCGCATTTATCCGCGCTCTGCTGTCCTACGGCCACGCCCTTGTCGTGACCACAAACAAGAGGCTGGCTAGCAGGCATGCAAAGAGCGAACCTCCCTCCTTGTTGCGGTCTGGTGAGGGGCCACACACATCCGGGTGCGCTCACTTAATAAGACGGAGTTCATATTACAAAAAAAAGATGTGGGAAACTTTTGGAAGTTGTACTGCTGACATGAACCCCCACCCCCACAAAAAACCACCACTAAATGCGACGAGCAAGCCTCAAAAGCTTCCGCAATCCTTTCCCCTTTCACACATTGTGACAATGTCATCTTCATCTACAGTCAACTTTTGATATGTGTGTACGCTACAGTAGAACTCTGACTTTGTAAACATTGCTTTAATAAACTCAACGTACTATATCTACAACTCTTAGTAC
>JAAUYM010081243.1_pt1 | contig 14545 bp, 14 predicted proteins | sample 7278001 | NCBI WGS metagenome assembly JAAUYM01 (sample SAMN14350224, study PRJNA611818) | marine sediment metagenome | isolation source: surface marine sediment (1.8m) | place: French Polynesia: Moorea | collected 2018-08
GCCGGAAACAGATCCGGGCGCAGGGCGTTGTAGCTCAAGCCGGTAAGTTCAGAGACTGCAGGGACTCGATGTGCGGGAATGCCCCGGGTCCGCCAGTTGCTGACGGAGTTTTGCCGGACCTTCAGTTTAGCTGCGACGCCGGACGCCCCTAACTCCTCGATTACGCGGAGATAGATGGTCTCTTTCATGTCCGATTCGAGCTTGGCGCGCATGAGTCCTCCCTGAGCGACCTAGCTTAATCTCAGGTTGAGCGGAAAAGCAACTCAAATCTACATAGCACCGTTGTTGCAACAATCATCACAACATGAGATGGTGCTTAAGTGTGACCTAACACGCTAATCAACTACGGAGAATCACCCATGCCTAAATCACACAGGAAAGAACCGTTGGCGAATCTGAAGGGAACTCGATTCTTGAAGGCTCTCAAGGACGCGGAGATGGACATCCCCGAAATGGCCGAGGTGCTGGATATGTCCTATACGTCAGTGCAGAACTGGGCGGATCGGGGCGTGCCGGCGCATCAGAGCTTTACGGTCGGCCGTGTGCTGAACAAGAACCCGGAATGGCTCTGCGACGAATCGTGCAACTACGAGACCCTGAGCACGGCTGACATGGCCAACCAGTACCGCGAGATCATTGAGGCACTTACTCCCGATGAGCTGGCGAAGGTGGTGGACTTCGTCGTCGCCTTGCGCGGATAACTTCCTTCACATACCGAAGCTGTGCTTTCTGTGCAGCTTCGGTACTTTCCCCAAACACTTCCATGAGCGCTTCTTCCGTCATCTGACGAATCGGTCCCTTCCTGTCCCGCACTGCGCTGCCCCCTCGTCCGTTAGTGTCATTTTTCTCAAGCGGACGAGATATCTTCCATGCCGTGAACATCACGTCAAGGGTTTTCCCGCTGCTCAGCAAGATTGAGTAGAAAGTCACCTCGCATTGTGATTCACTAGCCCGCCTGGAGGAGGTGACATGGAAGCAGTGAAGCTCAATTTCCCTGTCGAGGTGCCCATTGCGCAGCTGGATACTGGCCAGCTGTTCTGCTCTGACATCTACGATCAGGACGTCTGGATCATCACCGACGCGCCCCACGGCCCTGGCCGCGTGACCTGCGTGGCCTGGGAAGGCAAGAAAGCCGGCCTGTCGATGGAATTCGACTGGACCGAGAAAGTCCATCCTGTGCACCGCAATCCCGTGGTCAAGGTGGCCACGGAATGAGGGCATCCGAGGACCTGGGCGATCTGGCCACCGCGCTGGCGGCCGCACAGGGCGAGCTAGAGAACGTCTCGAAGGGCTCCGAGGGCTACGGGTACAAGTACGCCGATCTCGGCGCCGTGCTCGATGCCATCCGCCCGCACCTGTCTAAGCATGGCATTGCTTTGATCCAGATGCCTGGGAACGGCGAGCATGGCGGCATACGCGTCACCACGCGCCTTGTGCACACGTCTGGGCAGTGGATCGAGGAAGATCTGGAGATGCCCGTCGAGGGCGGGAAGAACCTCTCAGGCGCGCAGGCAGCCGGCGTGGTGATTACCTACTGCCGTCGCTACATGGCTTCAGCCTTCGCTGGGCTGGCTCAGGAAGACCCTGACGCTGCCAAGGACGGTGAGGTCGAACGCAAGCAGATCCCGAAGCGTGGCAAGCCCACAGGCCGTCAGCCGCAGTCTGTGGCGCAGACAACCATGGACGAGTCGATACCAAACCCCGACTACGCCAAGGCTGCAGAGTACGTCGCAGGGCTATCTGCTGCCGTGTTCAATGAGGACAAGGCCGGCGGGCTGCAGCTGTACCGCGAGATGGATAACGACATGAAAGTGACCGTCTGGGCCAAGCTCGATGCGCCGACACGCAAGCAGCTGGGAGCTTGGAACAAGGAGGACGCGGCGTGAAGCCCAAAATGATTACGCCCCGCGCGTTCCTCAATCGATACTTCGATGAGGACAGCCGCCCGGTGACGAAGACCGTAGTGAACTGGATCAAGCGCGGAGACCTTGCTGGCGAGTGCATCGGCGGCAGTTGGTTTGTCTACGTGGACGCCGATACCGGCCAGTATTTGACCGGGGACATGCACACACGTACTATGAACACTCTATCTCAGCCTGAGATAGATACAGCCTCACCAGCTGTAGTGAAGTTCATATCGGAGAATCACCATGTCTACGCACCACAACCGAAAGCACGGGAAAGATGATCCCCGACTGCTAGAGCGGCGCGGCCTGCGCCAAGCGAAAAAGAAGGGTCGCTACGTCTGGACCTTTCGGATGCCCGACAACACCAAGATCCCTGACTACGACGTCTGGGAGAAAACGCTGGGCACCGACCTCGATGAAGCCTGCGAGATCTACGACGCGCTGTTCCGTCGCTACGTCACGGGCGCCGACGCTGAGCGCAAGGTCGAACTGGCCAACATCAGCGAGGACCTGGAGATAAGCGCCTACTCCGCTGACGAGCCCTACTCGCTGATCGAGTGGCTGACGTTCTGGTCCAACATCACTCGCATCTCGAAGCTGCCTGCGCAGCGTGGCACGCAGAAAGGCAAGAACCTGAAGCCGGGCATCGCTCGCGACTATCAGAGCTACATCGAGGGCCTGCGCGTCCTGGCGCTGCAGTACAAGACTAAGTTCGATTGCGACATCAACTGCATCAACGACGACTACAACGCCGTCGTCGGTCGGTTCCGTTCGCTCGTCCACACCGCCTACAAGGAAAGCCCGAAGCAGTACGACCGCGCAAAGATCGCGCTGAACAAGTGCTTCAATGAGGACATTCTCGGCGGCCGCGTCGTGCACAACCTTGCCCAGATGCTGGAGAAGATCAACCGCGACAAGGTGCGCCCGACTGAGAAGATGGACATGGCCGTCTTCCAAGAATACCGCACGTGGATGGCACACCACGAACACAACAAGGGCGAGCATGACGGCGAGTGGCGGGCGCGTATGCTCGACTTCCTGGCCTACACCGGCATACCGCCTCAGGACGTCTTCGTCACGCTGACGAAGGACGGCAGCAAGACAACCGGCCTGCTTGTCTCTGACATCAATCTGGAGGAGGGCTACGTGGCGTGGCGCCGGAACAAAAACGAGCGCCCCGTCCGCATCAACTTCAACGCGGCCATGAGAAAGTGCGTGAAATGGATCTTGGCGTGGCGCGAGAAGCAGAGCCCAAAGACCGACAACCTGTTCGTCATGCCTGCCTACTGCGTCCGTGACGCTGGCGAGCCGCTGAAGTACCCGACCGTGCGCAAGTGGATGGCGGCAGCGGCCGAGGATCTGGGCTACGTCGAGCGACGTGAGGAGCGACGCTACATCAAGAAACTCTGCCGCTTTGAGGTGAAGAAACGCGCCTACGCCCTGCACACGCTGTACTCGATCCGCCACATGAAAATCACCATGGAAAAGGACGCTCACGGTGAGGCGGTACTGCTCGGCCACGACGAGGCGGCCAACCGCATGTACGACGACGATCTGAAGGATCGGGTGCAGTCCCACAAGAACAGCATCACGATCCCCGAGACAGGCAAGGTGGTCGCCCTGCGGTAGCAGAACGGCCCCGCCGAATGAGCCGCCTACGGGCGGCTTTTTTATGCCCGCATTTCCAATTGAGCCAATATTTCCTTCATTGCGAGATGACCACTCTGCTTCCCATTGTTCATGCCCACTCCGCTTAAAGCCCAGTAAAAATGCGGCTCTCAGGACATCGTGCAGCGGACTGCAACGCACTTATACCCGGTCAACCACCGCTGAAAGCCGCATGAGGCGGGCGTTTCAAGCGGAGTGTTTTTTAGAGTGTTCATGATTTCGGGGTCGAGTGTTTATGGCCTGTCAATTAATCCGCATATCAAAGTAAACGGACTCCGAGTCCGTGTCACCACGGCGCGTTGGCTGAGTGGCTTAAGCACTGGTCTGCAACACCAGGAACGAGGGTTCGATTCCCTCACGCGCCTCCACCCTACACTTCCACCACAGCCTGGGATACGATTCCTGCGCCCACGGTGGACTGATTCTCCGGCCGTTGGGAACGAAATCCCGCAAGGGACGTAGGGATGCCGCCCCCTTGTGGGGCGGTTTTCTTTTGGGCATTCTTAAGCATCTCAAAATGAGGATGGATGAATGGCCAAGGCGGGCACACCTAACGGAGAATCAAAGCAAATGAAAACTAAGCCAGTCGAGAAGCTGAACCTGACCGTCGAGGTCGTCGAACTCACCCCAGATCGCGCTCGCGAATATCTGGAAGCTAACGTCAACTATCAGCGCGGCCTTTCCCGCACTCGCGTCGAGAAGATGGCCGAGGAGATCATTGCCGGGAACTGGATGTTCACCGGGCAGCCAATCATCATTAACGAGCACGGCGAGATGATCGACGGCCAGCACCGCTGTGCTGCCGTCATCCTGGCCGATGTGCCGATTGACGTGTTGGTAGTTGAAGGCGTCGAGGGCGTCGCCTTCCAAGCCATTGACACTGGTAAAAATCGCTCCGGCGCCGACGTCCTCAAGATTGCGGGTTACAAAAATGTCACCCTGTCAGCGGCCATCATTCGCTGCATCATCTCCTACCAGCGCAAGGGCGAGTTTCACGCCGCTAAGCACACGCAGATATCGCCGATGCAGACGTTAGAGTTCATGCGGCTCAATGAACAGACGTTTGTCCCCCTGGTGACGTGGTACACCTCACGCATCAAAGAGATGCGCATTTTGTCCATCGGCTCTGCCCTACCCGCCCTGCACTGGTTGGCCACACAAGAAAAAGTCCCTGCAACTTTGATCGATGAGTTTGTCGAGAAGCTGCTGTTTGGCGACAACTTGAAGAAAGCCGATCCTGTCTATCAGTTTCGCGAAGCGCTCATCTACTCTCAGTCCCATCCCTCGCACCGCATCCTGCTAAGAAACAAGACCGCCCGGCTCATCAAAACGTGGAACGCGTTTCGCAAGGGTGAAGCAGGCCAGGGGCTGACCAACTGGAACGCTCTGCGCGAGGACTACCCAGAAATCGTTTTCAAGGTGCGCTAATGGCCTACGACCTGTTGCCCCGCCGACAGATGGAGGTGCTGGCCATTGTGGTAGACCATCCCGGTATTTGGGGCTCTGAGATCCTGCCCGAGTACCGGGGCGTCTACGTCATGCTACACCGACTGGAGCAGCGCGGGCTGATTGAGCGGGAGGCCATTTTCCAAGAGGGCAGCGGCCGGGAACTGTCGCACGTGCCAAAAGAATGTAAGGCAACGGCCAGGGGCAAAAAGCTCATCAAGGTCCTGCGCGAGATCGGCATGATTGACGTATGAGCACCACGTTAAGCAAGCAGCTGACGCCGGACGATGTGCTGCGCGCCGCGAAAAAGTGCGAATGGCGCTACTCGGACACGTGTCGCGAACTCGGCTACAAAAACGATACGCCGCAGCTGAGGCGGGTCGTCATGCGGTGGGGCTATCGCAACTGGATCGACTACCGCATCAAGCAGGGCGGCCCGGCCGATATGCCGGCGAGGCATGAGTTCCAAACTGTCTGGGAGGGCGGCGAGCGCGATCTGGTGCGGCTGGCAGAAAAGCACAACTGGAACCTGACCCACATGGGCAAGGCTATCGGCTGCTCCCCTGACGTCTTCCACAAGCGCTTCAAAAAGCTCGGCTACCGCAGCTGGGCTGATTTTAAGGAGAAGCATGGCGAGCGGCCCAAGCTGACCCTGCAGCGCATCTGGGAGTGCGTGCAGAAGGTAGGCGATGACGGCTACGCCAGCGCCCGCCATGTGTCCCTTAAGCTCGGCTACGGCGGCAACCCTGGCGCCATTGTCTCCTACGTCAAGCGCAACGGCTGGGATTCCTGGCCGGACTTTCTGACCTACTATCAGCCTGAGCCAATCACGGATGAGCACGGGCAGGTAGTGATGGATCTGGAAGGGGGTGAGGACGATCAACTGTTGGAGATGGCCAAGCAGTGTGGCTGGCAGATCGATCTGGTCTGCTGGAAGCTCGGCTATGACGACCGGCAGCCGCTCATCGAGCGGCTACACGGTCTTGGCTATACCGACTGGGCCGACTACTACACAAGGATGAAAGGTGCCGTCAAAACGTAGACCAGTAATTGGCGAAAGGCTGAAAAAGCTAATCGCAGAACAAGGCATGACGCAGCACGAATTTGCCAGGCGCATCGGGCGCGGAAAAACGACCGTTTATGCCTGGATGATCGGTGGCGTCGCGCCCAGTGCAGTATTCGATGCAGCCGACATATTAGAATGCGATCCGCGCTATCTCCTCGATCCCGACTATGCATCGGCGGCGCCGTTAAACCCGGGGCTTATGGTCAGCGGCATTGAAATAGCAGAATTAGTCACCGAGTACTGCAGGCTGTCGCCGCAGCAGCGCGGCAAGATTATGGCGATGCTAAAACAGCTTTGACTTGCGGCTCGTCCTCACGCAGCCACGCCTTGATCTCAGACCATTCTTCTGCCTTTTCGAAAGGAATCTGGAGGCCCTGTTCCAGGGTCTCCAGAATCACTGCCTTCATTTCGGCTTCCGTCACGACGCGCGCAACTCCTTACCGTGGCAAGGGCCGGGGTCCTGGAAGTCGCAGGGCACCTCCAATTCCACCACCATCAACCACACGTCCTGCCCCTCACTGGACAGCTTTGTCAGGTGCCAGTCAGTAATCGAGTAGGCGCCGAAGGTCGCGAGAGCGCTTGCTTTAATGGCCAGCGCTTCCTGAACCACTTCTTCCCATCCCCGACAGGTATCCAGAATGAACTCGCGCGTGATGTGGCACTTCTCACAACAGCACTTGTCCATTTCGATGCGGAAGGCGGGCACATCCACCGTCGCATAACACTTATCTGTCATTTTCATCTTCCTCCAGAAACCGAGTTTCTGTTTTAGTTTTGCAAGAGACTTCCAGCCCCTTACAGTCTTCACACTTCACCTCGCAAGCATCTTCAATTTCAAAGCCCGTGCAGCCTGCAAGCAGCGCGCTAATCAAACAAAGCGATAAACGCACCCGTGCTGTTCTCCCGCACAAACTGTGGCCGGATGGGCAGTATCTGCCCGGCCTCCATGGCGATGGTGACCCTGTTTGGCGTTGTGCTCCAATCGTCCGCAACGAGGTTGCCTGCGGTAGTGCAGTAAATCGACTTGATGCTCTGCGCAAGCGCCGTCGTATTCGACGGCGTCACAACCGCAAACACGCTCGCAGAGCTGGTCGGGGTAATGGTGTTCGGATTGATCTGGCTCATTTTTGCTCCATTGGTAAATTAGCCAAGTGACAGCGGCAACCCGATGCCGATGCCAAGATGTGGCCCATAGCCGCCCTGCCCGCCCTCGGGCGTCGGGCCAACAGCCACGACATTCAGGCTGAACGTGTTTGACTTGACGCCGCTTGCCGCCGCGTTTGTGGCCTCAAACTCAAGGTTGGGATAGACGCCCGCTGGTGTGCTGCCGTCGCCGCTCAGGATGCCTGTCGCGCCGTCCAGCGTGACGCCGGTCGGCAACGCAGCACCAGAACTGACGAAGGTAATGGGCTGCGTGCCGGTTACGTAAAGGTTCAGATCGACGCTGCCGGGCTGTCCTTCCTGCACGACCCAGTTAGGAATTGTTGACCAGACGGGCGCCACGGCGGCGGCCGTGACGGTCCACGCGGTCATGGTCTGCTCTGTGCGACCACCCGCGTTCTCCGCAAAGAACGTGATCGGCCCGAAACTGCCGGGCTGCGTGTAGTTGCCGGTAACAGCGCCGCTTGAGGTGTTCAGCAAGCCGCTGGGCGGCAGCGTGCCGCTGACGATGCCGTAGGTGACAACGGGATCGCCGCCGACGATGAAGTTATCCAAACTGAAGGCAATGGCATCACCCTCATTGCCGCTCTGATCTGGGATGGCAGACCAGACCGGCGGCTGAGTCGTGATGACCTCTTGCACGGTAATGCTGAAGGGATTGGATTGCGCCGTCCCAGCTGTGTTGGTGGCAGTGACGAGATACCCGGTCACCGTTCCGGGCGTTGCCGTCGCCGAGACGTTGCCAGTGACGAAGCCCGCCGCGTTAAAAATTAGGTCCTGCGGCAGCGTGCCGGTCAGCGCGTAGCTGTCGACGTTACCGCCAGTCGTAAAGAACGGGCGGAAGTCGTAGAAAACGTTTTGATCGCCCTGCGCGGCAGTGAAGTCATTGATGTTGCCGCTGAAGGCCGGCGGCTGCACAGGCGGCGCATCGGTCGTAAAGTCATACCGCAGCGGCGCCGCAGGCGATGACGGCAGCGTACCGGCTTCGTCCTCGAAGGTGACGTAGTAGCTGTACTGCGTGCTGGCGACGAGCCCAGTCTGGGTCGGAAGATCGCTCAGCAACGGATAGGCGTTTGCCTGCACCGCGTTGTTTGAGCCAACCTCGTTGCCCGTGTTTTTGTCGCGAACCTGTGCGTGCGTCGGAGCCGTCGTCGCACGCGCGTATACGACGCCATGCATGGTCCCGCGCGGCTTGTTGGTGACAATGCCGCCGGCTGTGACCGTGGTCTCGCCTTGCGTTACGCCGCCGCCGGAAAGGGTCGGCGCCGGCTCCGTATAACTGACATCGTTTGTCGACCACGTCTCAGTCGCGCTGTCGTAGCGCCACAGCGTGACAGTTTGCGTGGTGAGGTTTCCGGCCGTGTTGACGCGCAGCGTGCCGTTCGGGAACACGGTAACGCCGAAGCCCCCGCTGCTGTTGCGCACGAACTCGACTTGGTCGTTGGCCGTGATGTTCGGTATCGCAACATCTGGGAATTGCGGGCTAGGATCTATTGTGACGCCCATGTCGACGTAGGTGTTTGCAGCAGGCGGGCGCAGCTCGATGCCGCCGCGCTGAACTGGAAACGCTTGAACTTCTGGAATCGTGTTCCACGGCGCTTCGTTGACGTCGATATTGTCCAGAAGAATTTCTGGGCTTGGGTCGTCGTTGATGTCGATCTGGGCGTCGTAGTGCTCATCCCAAACGTCGTCGAATCCCGGCGTGTAGTGAATCAGCAGCACGCGGGCCGGCTGCCCCAGCCACTCAAACTCCACGTACATTTCGTCCGTAAACGTGTTGTTGCCCTGGATCTCTACCGTCAGATTCGTGCCATAGCGCAGATGGTTGATTGCGCCACCTGACTTCACGTCCGCGAGCGTGAAAGTCACCTGCGTCGCCGTCGTAATTAGATCGGTCCCCGGACGCCGCTTGCTACTATCGGCGAGCGTAAGGCCGGTCGCGCCGCCGAGGCTCTGTCCCGTTGCAAAGTTTGGATTCTGCAGGTTGATGATGAGGTCGTTGCCATTGATGCTCTCAATGACCTGATCGTCAGTCGGCGCGAACGTCTCTATGGAGGCGTTGGACCATTGCGAAAGCTGAATATCGTAAATTCGATATTCCAGGCTGGAGCCACGCTGCAGGCCGAGGATGCGACCATTGAGGCGACCATCGCTCCCGCGCTCGAATGAGTTGGTAAAGCCCGGCGTGCCGACAGGGCCGTCTGGAATGCCTCCTGTAAACCGACCATAGGCTTCACCCTGCCCGGCAGGCCAAGTGTCGTTTGAGAAAATTGACGGATCGCCTAGCGCGTCTGAAGTAATCAGGCCAAACAGCTCGCTGGCAGTGTCTGCGACGGTGGCAGTGGAGCCTTGCGCCTGAAGGCCGTCGTCGCGCTGGACCCTGACCGTTACGTTCGACTCACCTAGGCGAATGGTGCCGCCGTCGACGGCAACATCGAGCCAGTTGACGACAATGCTGGTGTCGCTCCAGCTGACGACACTTAGATCTTCATTGGAGTATCTGACAAAGCCGGCGCCCTGCGTGGCACCGAAGTTGGAGCCAACGATGCTGACGTTCTGCTGATTGTTCAGAACAGGCTGGCCGCTGTTGATGCTGGTGATGGTCGGCGCGCTGGCAGCGGTAGAAAACGTTAGATCAGTTGCACGCGCACGCTGGGTGCTGGTGTTCTGCACCGTGTAGGCAACAAGGTAAGCAGTAGATGGGTCAAGTCCAGTGATGCCCCAGAACTGGCGCTGCCCGCTCGGAATGCTTGTCCGCGCCCCATCGCCAGATAAGCCCGTTACGGCCCCTGTGCCAGCCCATGCAGCGTCGTCATCTGCCGGGGGGCTGGCCTGCGTGTAAACGAACGCCCGATGCTCTAACGGCTCTGCCTGCGGATTGTTGTCTGTTGCCGTTGCCGTGAAATCAACGCGGTTACTGCCGGGCGCACCGTTCAGTGTCGGCTGTTCGGTGTAGCCGGGCGAAGCAGACGCGGTCTGGTCATCGGCGCCAACAACACTAGCGTTGCCCTCCGCGCCGTTCTGCGTGTACCAAGCATAGTAGCGCGTGTTAGACGCGAGCCCGAGGATCGCGAATGAGTTAAGAAGTTCGGCTACCTGATTGCCGCTCCGCAACGCTGGCTGTCCGGCAGCGTTCTGCCCCGCGATAATTTGTGCAGCAGACGGCTCTGTCGCATTGGCATCAAGCACAAACCAAACGTTGCCATCTCCCTGCGCATTGGATGTGACCCCGAGGGTCATGGTCGAAGTGCCGGTGGCAACTGCAGTCGGGTCGGACAGCACGGGCGCGTTGGCCGAGCGTACAGTGGACTGGAAATCGGCTTGCGCGTCGCCGCCGTTAAACAACGCTCGCTGAACAGTTACAGAGCCAAACGGCGACGGCGTCGTGTGCCGCAGCTGCAGGGTCTGTCCCACAATGATGTTTCGCGTTGTGTTGCTGAACGCGTCACCGTTGACGCTAAACTGCGGCGCCCCGCCAGCACCTGACTGGATGGAGCTTGATACCGGCACGGGCACGTTGATGCCTTGCACGGTGGCGCTGTTAGACGTCGTGACGCTGCTGGGTTCCTCATCGGTCGCCGGGGTGAAGGTGACGGCCGGGTTGGGAATCGTGATGATAGATTGCTGCGCCGTCGTGCTGACAGGCTGCGAATCGCGCGCCTGCGCGTCGGTCTGGACGTAGTGCGCCCAGAAATCCTGATTGGCGCTGACGCTCGCAAAAGTTACGTTTTGGGTGCCTGTCGCGCTGATGGCTTGGTTCGCGACGGCGCTTTCTGCTGAACTGCCCGTGTCGTCCTGGCCGGCCTTGATCTGCGCCACACTAGGCGTCGTCGGGCTGCCAGTGAGAACAGCCCACAGGGCACCGTCCCCCGTGTCAGTCGCGACCGTTCCGGTCATGCTGTTGATCGTGGCTGCAGTGAGCGTAGGAGCGGACAGCGCTGGGCCGGCAGGTAGGAACGGGTTGGGCTGCGCTTGCAGTTCCGTGGTGATTTCCGCGTTGGTTAACGCGCGATCCCACACCGCCGCCCAAAAGACGCCGCCGTCGAAAAACCCTAAAAACGTATCCGTGTTGCTGCCGCGACTGGCGATGACTAATTCGTTTGTCGCGGTAGCTCCCGCTGGGTTTAGCCCTGACGTCGCGTTCGCAGACCCATCCACGAACATCTCAAAATAAGGCGGTCCAGAGGGAGTGTTACGGCGAACGACAATAACGTGCTCGTCACCGTCTCGCAGATCAGGCGGCACGGCGCCCATAAACACGTTGCCGCCGCCGACAAAAGCGAAGTCTGCAGTCCCGTCACTCCCGCGACTGATAGCGACACGCCGGCTGCCTACCGTTGAACTAAAACCACCAAAAACTGAACGAAAACCCGAAGCGCCGGGCGCGGGAAATCGAGCACGGACAGCTATCGTAAAAGCAGTGTTGTAGAACGTGTCCGGGTCTATCGCTGAAGGCACAGTCAGCGGCGTGTCTTGATTTGTGCCGTTGTAGCTCAGTCCAGTTTGGTTCCCGTCCCCTGTCTCCGTCCCCGGGCCGTTGCGGCTCGTTTCGACCTGAGCGTTGACGTGATCGTAAAAGTCGTCATCGCTGCGGCCGCGCGTGTTGACGTCCCATTGACCGATTAGGTTGTCACCGATAGGCATTAGCGCTGCGCTCCAAAGCCGGAAGGTCCAGGGTCAATGGCGTAGTCAGGATGGCCAGGGCCGATGTGTAGATCGCGCTCCTGCACATACGGCGCCGTGATGAGAATGCCGGTGGTAATGTTCGTTCCGGCAGAAGGCCCAGAAACATCGACGATGCGATTATCTGAAATGACAAAGTTGGTCATCTGAGCCCTATTCGGAACGGAGCCAACGTCACCGATCTGATAGGCGCCCGCCTGCCCGCCGTTTTGGAACAGGCGGTTAAAGTTAATCAGCGCGTTGTCCATGCTGAACTGCGGCGTGGTGGCGCCCTCACCGCTCACTTCAAACTTCAGCAGCGGGCCGCTGTTGCCAGAGGACAGAAGGCGCGTGATGTAGTTGTAGCCGTACCACCAGCCGCGCACGTTCTCATGCACTCTGACGCCGCCAGAGGGGCCTAAATAGCCGTAGTAGTTTCCGACCATTACCAGCCGGTCCTGCGGGCGGATGTAGCGCACAGGCGGCCCCGTGCCGATGTGCCGGCAGTTGATGTGGGCAATGTCCTGCCCGAGACCTTCAGGCGCAGCTAGGAATTCGCTGTAGCCGTTACCGCTCGTCCCTGCGCGCCACTCCATCGTGCAGTTCACGAAGCAAATGCGAACTTCGCGCGTTGCCCCTGGATACAGGATGTTTGTGCCGGGATCTGAGTTGGCACCGTAAAAATTGACGTTGTCGAACATGACGTCTTGCATATCTGCCAAGCGCAAGCCGCTTGAATCGCCAAACCCTGTAAACTCAAAGTTGCCGCCGGTCCAGCGGAATTGACGCATGGCGTTAAACCAGCCTAATCCGCGCGGCCCCTGGATCGTCGCATCGTTGTCCATGATGACGTCGATGTTGCTGATGCCGCCGACCGGGATAATGAACTGCCCGTAGATAGCCTGTCCGCCATTGGCAGGCCCAAAAATGCGAATAACCTGATCGTTATTGCCAGCTGCAAAAGCTGCAGACAGTTCGGCGTTGTTGCGCACTTCAGTAACTGCAGTCGCGGTCGGATCGGCGGGCGGCTGAAAGCCCGCGACCTGTGTGGGCAGCGTCGTTGACCCAGTCCGCAGCAGCAGCGCGGCATTGATGCGATCTTGATTGCTGCCAGACGGCACTGACGTCGGAATCATATCCAAGCGCCCGTCGCCACGGTCGGGCAGCACCCAGTCAAAACCTACGGTGGTTGCCATCTAGCCGACCCTTACTCTAGTAAACCCAAGGTTGTACGCTTGCCCGACTGCAAACTGGTTGGTGCCGACGCTCGACCACGTCCACTGCGTGCCGGTGAACGCTGCACTGCTCGTCGACAATATCGTGTTCCAGCCCGTGCCGACGACAGACACCGTGTCGAAAAAGTCCTGCTCGACCGTTGACTCGACAATCATGACGATTGCGCCACCGCTTGCTGCTGAGTCGTGGTAGAACGCAGTGATGCTTGTCGCGCCCAGATCCCTGTCCGGGGCCATCGCGCCAAAACCGCCAGCCAGTTGATAGCCGGTCTGCCCCAGCGGCAGCGAGATCAACGCTGACGTCATGAGCTTCGCAAATGGCGCGCGATTTTCGACAGCGTTGGCGAAGTGGATGATGCTCATGAGATGCCGCTGCCTGCGATGTCATAGTTGCCGCTGTTCGCGCGCGAGATGGTGACCCAGCCGCCAGCAGCGATCGTGCGCGGGCCGGTCTCTATGGCAGACCCAGTAAACCAGTTGAGCGTCACGCCGGACGGCGTGATCGTGACCGTGCCGCCCGTTGGGCTGACAACCATTGTGCCGCCTGTTGTCGGCAAGCTGTTGGAGTCGAGCGTGTAGGTCGCATTCGAGTTCGGGCGCAGGCGGCGCCCGTTGTCGATGTCTGTAATGGTTTTGGTGCCGCTGGGCGACAGCACCATGACATTATGCCCTACTGCACGAGGAACGCTGTCACCGTCTTCAACGGTGGCAAAACTGTTGTCCACCGCTGCCGCAGCAACAACAACGCGCGCAGTATTGGCCCCATACAAAATGGTGTTGCCGGCTCCGTCCGTTGTTAGGGCTTCGTCACCGCCATTGCGCTCTAGCCTAATTTCTACGCCTGTTCCAGCGCGCATGACGTATTTTGAACCGTCCGCTAGTTGCTGGCCGAAAGTGCTTGCGCCGTCCGCTGTCGCCAATTGCAGGACTGCACTTGTAGCATCGCCCCGGATACGAACAGCGTCGCCACCAACGGAATCAAGCCGCTCTGCTCCAGCGTGACGGAAAATGAAGCCAGCGCCTCGCGCAAACGATGCAGCTACTTCAGGCGATGTGCCGGCAGCGAGCGTCGTGGAAATACTTGCGTTGCCGCTATCGGCCCTGACTTCAACGCCACCCTCAGAGTTCCGGGCATAAAGGTTGGCGCTGGTAGCTGCGGAATTTACGAGCGCAAATACAGTCCCGTTAACTTGCAGCCCGTCGTCGGTGGTCTGTGCGCGCAGAGCAGGCGTCGCACCACCCCACAGCTGTGCGTGGTCGTTTGCTGAGCGGAAATAAGTGCCGGGCGGCACAGGCTGCCAGGAGCCACCCACAAACGTGTCAAAACCGGCAGCAGTAAATCGCGCTATATCGGCGCCAGCAACGACAGCGCGCATGTCGTTTGTAGCTGCGCGGTAGAA
>JAAUYM010130520.1_pt1 | contig 14532 bp, 11 predicted proteins | sample 7278001 | NCBI WGS metagenome assembly JAAUYM01 (sample SAMN14350224, study PRJNA611818) | marine sediment metagenome | isolation source: surface marine sediment (1.8m) | place: French Polynesia: Moorea | collected 2018-08
CGCTCTCCGAACCTACTTTTTTCTTCCATTGTTGACAGTAGAACACCCCTTTCCATCCCGCGCCCCCAAAGAGATATCCTCTTCCTCCACAGGCCCAAAGGCAGCTGCGGCCAAGGCAGAAAAGAGAGAAAAAAGACAAGAGACAAAAGGAGGAGGAGGGACATTCTATTTTTCAGTCCTGGGGAAAATGAAGAAAACAGGCACATTTTTTTCTTCAAAGAGTTATACAGTATACCTTTATTTTAGTAAAAGTCCGCGATTTTTCGGGAAAAGCATAAAAGATCTACGAGTAGAATACAACGTACACTGAAAACTCTGGAAGCAAAGCAATCATTATTGAACAGAGAATCTTAATAAATCTACGTTTACTAAATCATAGCTTGGCTGTATTTTCTCTCCGATGTAAAAACTTTCGGAGAAAAAGCCAAAGCAGTTTGGTTTCATTCATGCCAGGAACTGACCGCTGCTTGGCGTATACTTTTAGTCTCTTTCCTCGTCCCCACCGTTGCTTCCACGCAGTGTTGCCACGTCTTGGAAAGCTGAAACAGCTCGCCCAACCCTAAACACAGCCCAACGGGTTCAAGAACAGCCCAAAACCCTAGTAACTTTGAAAAAGTGGGCTTTGAATACATTTTCATTTCAAAGAGATACAGCCATTCATAGCCTAAACGGCTGTGGCAAAGCCCACGTGGGAATCCTGCTTCTTCCTCTGAGGGTACGTTCGTCACTCCTTGTTGCTGCAGCGACCAATGGCCATGGAAAAAAAAGAGGGGAGAAGGAAGGAAGCAGCGATCAAAAGGGGGAAAGGAAAAAAGTTTTTCTTGCTCGCTGCAGTGGGCGCGGTCTCTGAGACGAGAAGGGAGGAAATAGGAGAAAGCGAAGAAGAGAGAGGGAGAGAGTGGTGAACCAGCAATCTCCTCCTCCCGCGCTGTATCAATCACCACTCTCCTCCCCCCCCCCCTCCTCTCTCTTTCTGTGGATGGATGGAACAAGAAGAAAAAGTGTCGGATAGAAGATTTCTCCCCTCACGAAAGATTGGTGCGTGGGAGGAGACGGGGCCACATATGGCACCCGTGTACTATACCGGGGAGGAGGTGTCCCTCAAATCACCAGCATCAATCTGTTAGAAAATTCGTCCTGCCAAGAAAAAATTGCATTTGAAAGTGGGAAATCAAGTGCTGAACTCTCTCAGTTAATTCGATTTCCCTTTGGGAATCCGGTCTACTGTACTACCATATTACAAGTAGCCACACTAGGTTACACATACCTAGTCTGACAGTCAAATAGGGCTGACTGATGCGACCGGCCCCTCCCCTCTTCCCGGACGAAGAAAAGGGAGGAGGAAGGAAGCAGAAGATGCATTTTAGGCATCCTCCTTCCCATAATGCACATATTCGCCTTGGTGGAACTGAAGGATAAGCACGGGGAAAGAAACGTTCAAGAAAGATGCCGTTTGGAAGTCCATTTCCTCCCTTCCTTCCTTCCTTCCTCCCTCCCTCCCTCCCTCTGGCTTTTGACAAGTCGCTCCTCCGCCGCTGTTGCAACTCTCCTCATTCATCATTGGAGTGGCGGATTCCCCCTTCTGTGGAGCCTTCATCACGGAACAAGAGGAGAAGGGAGGGGAGATGTGGTAGGGAGGGCCTGTCTCTTGTACGCTTTTACTTCTTATAAAGAACAGAGAGGAGGGAGAGAGAGAGAGAGAGAGAGCAGAGAAGAAGAGAGGAAGGAGAACCGCTGTCTCCTCCTCCTCCTCCTCCTCCTCCTCCTCCACCCACGATCCAGACCGTGGCCGTGGCCGTCGCCGCCGCCGCGGCCTCCTCCCCTTTCTTTTCTCCTTCCTCTGGTTGGAAGAAGAGAAGGCCTTACTGACTGATAGGGAAAGAGGAGAGCGCCGCCGCCGCTGCCGCTGCCGTTGCCGCCGTCGCGTCCGTCGTCGCCGTTGGCGGCGGCTGCGGCGGCGACGTCACCGGAGAGGAAGAGTAGCAGTAGTCGCAGCTTGGAGGCGCCGGCGCAAACAACCACCACCACCCGGAAAAAGACACTTTGGTGTGCGAAAAAAATATATACAGAAAACAAAAACCAGACCTGTATAGCCAGACTGTACCTCTGCTGTGAAGAACAAATAGCGACAGAAATGTGGCAAATAGACGTGTGTGGGAAACAGGCGAAGAGAAAGAGAGAGCTGCAAACATCCTCGGCAGGCACTCGTAAAAAGCGACTGGTGATGGTGGTGGTGGTGGTGGTGGTGGGGTGAGCAAACACTTACTAGCGCCATTGCCAGCCCCAAAGCACCTAGTACTAGTACTACACGTAGCGGAATTGAGTGAGGCTATTACAATTTTCCCTCCTTCCCTCCTCATTGGGGGGGTGATGAGTGTTGCAAACAAAAAAAGTGTGAGAGGAAAAAATCAGCAGAGGCGCTGTTTTCATTAAGGGGGGAGGAAAGGGGTCTGGAGGAAGAAGGAAGGGAGGCAAAAGAAGAAAGTTTCTCCAAGATCTGTGATTACTCCTTTCTTCCTTCCTCCCTAGCTTAATTTAATTCCTCCTCTCCCCCTTTCTTTCCCGAGTAGGATGATGCCAAGGAAAGGGAAGAAAGGAGGAGTGCAACAAGGGCCTCCTCTTCAACGCCGCTAGCAACAAGTCCCAAGCACACCGACCATCCCTCTCTTCCAGCAGCACAGCAAGCAGAAACAGCGCAACTAACTTGCAGAAGAGGAGGGAGCTGGGGGAGCTGGAAAGGCCTCCAAGCAAGGGATAGAAGGATCCCAACTTCGTCGGGGTGTTGAGTTTTGCCTGAGGCGGCGGCGCCCTCTGCACAAGCTGGAAGAGAAAGGAATTGAGGACAGACCGAAAAAGAGAAGACAGAGAGACCTTTTCCAGCAGGGCCTTCCTCCTCCCCCCTCCTCTCTACCCTTGCTGCATAACTGAAACTCTTGAAATTGGGACTGGTGAAGCAGAAACTGAGACACCGCAAAAACACAGCCGGGATGCCTAGACGAATGCTGTCGCCCCACCTCATCCTCTCTTCATCCTCGTCTTTGAACACCCTCTTCTTCTTCTCTTCCTCCTCTTCCTCCTCCTCCTCTTCTCCCTCCACCATCGTCCTCCACTCGGCCCTCTTCCTCCACAGGACCAGGCGCAAAAACAACACCAGCGACGACAGCGGCAACAGCAACAACTACCGCGGCGTCTCCACCAGGCTCGGACCGGCGTCGCCGTCGCCGCCTCCGTCGCCCGAGAGAGACAGCACCAGCAGCAGCAGCAGCAGACTGAAGACGCAGCAACAACTTGGACGTCGTCGTCGACACCCGGGCATCCAGCCCCGCCAAATCGACCACTAGGAAGGAGGGGGAAAAAAGGAGGAAGCCAAATCAAGTCAGAAGAAAAACGCATCGTATTGGATTCCCGTATTGGCGGCAAAAAGAAAAGGAACTTTCCTTGTCCATATATATAAAAAAAGAAAGTCTCAGTTTTTTTTTCAAGGATGGATGAGGGCTAAGGTCGGAGGAGGAGGAAGAAGGAAGGAAGGATCTCTGGGATCAGTCGAGCGGAATAAGAAGAGAAGGACCCCAGAGGAAGAAAAAATCCTCAAGATTTCTTCTTCTTCCTCCACCCATCCACCCACTCTTTGCCTTTGCCCATCTTTTTGAGAAGAAGTGAGGACAGACGAGAAGAGGAGGAGGAAGAAACGCTAACAACTTCTGGTGAAAGGAGTGAAGAAGAATTTCTCCCCCTCCTCCCCAGAGGAAGGAAGAAAAAAAACAATTTCTGGCTCGAATCTCGGTCTCCCATTAACACCGGCCGCCGCCGTCACCACTGCTGCTGCGCAGTACGTGCCTGCCATACCACCAGACATTCCACGATTTTTCTCTCTCTCCCCCTGCCATTGTCGGATCTTTGCCCTCCCCCCCAAAAAAGAAGAGGAGGAGGAGTATTCATCCTTTCACCGACGCAGAGAGACAGACAAAAGGACAGAGAGGGAGAGAGACGGAGGAAGGAGTTAGCTTGAGCGCCAGTTAACTCCAAGGTCAAAGCAGAAAAGGCCAACCAACCAACACGGTACAGCCAGCAAGGTGAGACAGAGGAAAGAAGGAAGAGAAGAAAGGGCTTGACGTGGAAGGAGGCAGCTACTACTAAAGTGTCGGAAAAAAACGGAGTTGAGGAAGAAGAAGAAGAAGGGGCAATTGCCACCACCTTCCATCCACTCTAGCTGAAGGGAGGTTGAAGAAAGAAAAGGAAGTCCCGGTGTTTGGTGATGATGTCCTCGCGTGATCGTCCTCCGCCGCCTCCTCGCTCGACCTCCGTCGGCTGCCTGCCCACCACCAACCTCCCGTGGTGGGTGTCGCACTTCTACTACTGCTACTAGCAGACACCCCCACCAAGATTGGAGGAGGAGAGGGAAATTAAGGCAGCGGAAAGCAACACACACACACACTCACTGCTCTTGGGGTGGAAGAGAAGGCGAGGAGGAGGAAGCCAAGAGGCTCCTTTTTCCTTGTTTGCTGAGAGGCTAAAAAAATAATAATTCGGGAACCGGCTTGGCGTGTGTGTGTGTGTGTGTAGGAGGCAAAAAGAAGGAAAGAAAGGAGGCCGCGTGTAATAATCCCAGAGGAATCCTTCCGAGGAGGCGCTAGAAAAGTCAGCTCCGTTTTTTTTCCCCACCACAAAGAGAGAGGAGGGAGGGCATCACTGAATCGAGAGGAGGTCAACTCAAAACACCAAAAGAGAGAAATAAGATCATGGCCCCCTATATCTCTCTCGCACAAGTACGAAACCATTGGTGGCGACTCTTCTCTCTCCTCTTCTGTGGTGGCGGTGGTGGTCCTTTTCTCAGAAGTGCTGTCGTGATTTCTCCTCTCCTTTCCCTCACACAGAGAAAACAGTGAAGAAGAAAAAAGGCAGCTTGTGGTAGTATCTCCTAACACTTTGTCCAAAGAGGAAACACAGAAGTGAACGAAAAAGCAGAGGGTGTGCAGACAATTCTTTTTCTTTCTTTCTCTTATCCTTGAACTCCGCAAGAGTCCTAAGCGAAGATGCTGAAGTCCACGTTCGGCCTGGCGGCTGTGAACCACCAGTACACGGAGGAGGAGCGCCAGGTGCTGAACTCCTACCAGAGCCTGGAGTACCTGCCCCCACACAGCAAGGTGTACCGGAACTGGCTGCAGCAGCAGCCGGCCAGGCTGGACTGGGACCGCTGGCTTATGATGGGGCTCATCGGGTTCTCCGTCGGCATCCTAGGATTCCTCCTGCACCAGATTATCGACCTCATCTCGGAGGTGCGTACACAGCAATGTAGTACTAATAGTACCTACATCGAACCCTCCTTAAGTGGGAACCGGACAGGTGGAAATCTCGCATTAATGGGACACTTTAAGAAGAGCAGCTGGGAGGAGCTATTCTACTATTGTAAAATCTTGTTCGGACAAATAAGAAATGTCTGGATAAGTAGGAAAATTTCCAGCTCGTGAACATTGCCACGTAAGCGGGTTTGACTGCAGAATGGCATTGACAAGACCTGACAATCTTGCACTCCCCGAGTGCTGGGTGGATGTGACCAAGCTTTTGTGTGGAGGGGAGCTGACTCAGCTCAGCAGGGGGGGGGGCAGGCTGAGGGGGGTGACTGGCTGCGAGACCTCCTAATCAGTCGAATCTCAATAAGCCCTGGTCAGTATTAAGTGGCTTCAATAATCCAGGTCTTAATGAGCCTTCATGTAGCGTGGCTCTGTGTACTTCTCTGTGTACTTCCGGACTCCAAACGCTGTTGCTCCTATTGCTTCAACTTTAATGAGTTCGGTGATGGGCAATTTATGTTTCCATCGCACGATTAATTAAATATGAATGCGCCTGAGATGACGCACACGTGGCGCCAAAAATCGATGGCAGGAAATGCACTTGCCCTACGCAGATGTGATGCACTGCACCATATGATAAATAGACGTTACTAAAAGGGAGACTTTCGCCCAACCAACAACGATCGGACTAGTCTAACAAGAACTCTACATATAAAACAAATGGCGAAATCAGCCTATTGTCACTGTTGATGCGGTGTGTACATTTTTGCGCATGTACCAGAGCTCAGTTATTCCGGTTCAGCTCCAGAAGTACGAGATGAATTCTACGCAACGAGGTGGTTGTTAGCTGGGTAACCACTTGGGCGGATAAATGCCTCATACTTCATTCTGGTGTCTGTGCTAGGTACAACGTACTGACGAGGCAAACCCACCTGATCCCCAACGCCTGCTTATATTTGTACTACTGTACTATGTATCTCTCGCGCTCTTCTTACGCGTCACGCGAGCCTTTTCAAACAACAGTTACCAACCTCCTGAGGTGGAGTACTCTGGCTTAAGTCTCTCTCACTAAAAGACAAGGCCGTCAAGGCCGACAACTCCAGTACCCAACTGTGATGCTCTACGTCTATGTGTACTAGTAAAGGAACTTTCACGCTCTACTAAGTACTTTCACTACTTCCACACGTTTTAATGTAATGTACTGACTCCCCAAAATCTCATTTTTGATGGAAAGAACTCAAAATAGTGATTTTTCGTGTGTATGTACAGTACACAATACTACGTATGCAGCTCCCCAACACATGTAGCAAGTACTGCACAGTCAGCCATAAGTCACAACCATCACTGCAGTCCTTCTGGTGCCTCCACCCTCTTTACTACAGGCCAAAAAAGGTCATTTTTGTAGTTGTTCATTTTTCAAGAATGAGGATCCCAAATTCGCAATAACAACAGTCTAAGTTTCTTGTTTCTTCTCACTGTAATAGTACGCGTACTATTTTGAAAAGTACCTTGTGAAAAGAGCAGAACAACACACATGGCCACACAAAATCCTGTCAACCTCCTCTCAGATCAGTCCTTTTTTATTTTCAGGTAAAGTGGGAGCAGACCCGAGAGTTCATCCAGGTCGGCGACTTCAGCACGGCCTGGCTGTGGACCTTCAGCTACTCCCTGGTTTTCCTGGTGGTGGCCGCGCTCCTGGTCTGCTACCAGCCGGCGGCCGCAGGGTCCGGCATCCCGGAGATCATCGGCTTCCTCAACGGGACCAGGATCAAGGACATCTTCAAGGTCGGTCAAGGCCGTCGGGAGAGGGAGATGAGAGATTCCAAGTGCAGAATTCCTTGCCTCCTTTCTCTGTCGGCATGAGAGAATATGCCCCCGTCTTCCCTTGAAAACTTTTTACCTACGAATTCAATAATGCTTTCCATCTTCCTCCTCCTTCCTCTTCTCCGCCAACCCGAGAGAGAAGAGGGGGAGCTCACTTTCATCGCGCGTCGGAAGAACTTTCGCCTTCCATTTCTCAGGAAAAGGCGGCGGGAGGAAGGAGGGAGAGAGGGAGAAAAGTGAAGGAGGAGGAAGGGAAAGAGCAAAAGCGTAGGAACTACTAAAGGCAAAAAAAGAAAGAGAGAAAGAGAAAAAGTTTAAAAGGTAAAGAAAGACTGAAGAAGAGGAGGATTCAGGGAACAAAAAAAGTAGTAGCTGGCTGGCCTGGGCTGGGCTTGGGGGGAGGAGGCCAGGGAAAGGGGGAGGAATGCCAAACAGAAAGTTGGATTTCTGCCTTTGCCTTCTTTCCTCCTGCAAATTTCGAGCTCGAGTTCTCCTCGCCTCCTCCCTCTCTCCCTATCCCTCACCCTCCCTTCCTCTCTGTCTTTCTCTCTCTCTCTCTCTCTCTCTCCCCAGCTCCCCTTTTCCCACTGCCAAGTCCATGCTGAGAGCGGGAAGAAGAGGAAACCGGGAGGAGGGGAAGGAAGCAGAGTTTCTAGAATTCCCGATTGCTTGGATATCCGGGTATTCGGGTACTAAAATGTAGCAAGGAAATACCCGCGATCTCTCAAGTTTTCCTTTCCTTCAAATGGGAATACATAATGCATAAAATAATGGTCGAATGCCCAGTTGCCCGGTTCGGAAAACCACGCCTAATAAACTCCACATAGTAGAGAGGGGAGGGATGGGAGGTATTGGTCTTAGCAGGAGGAGAAGGACCTTTCATAAATTTGGTCCTCTCTTTTTCGCAATAATTTTTGTGGAAACTGAAAAAATCTTCCAAAAGGATCTCTTCGTCCACTTCGAGCAAAAATCTGTAATTTGCAACCTTTTCCTTGCTTTGCAGGTCCAGACCCTGATCGTAAAGTTCCTATCGTGCGCCTTCGCCGTCGGGTGCGGCATGCCCGTGGGGTACGAGGGCCCCATGATCCACCTGGGCAGCCTGGTAGCCGCCGGGATGTCCCAGTTCAAGTCCGCCACCTTCGAGTGCACCCTGCCCTGCTTCTCACGCTTCCGCAACTCAGAGGACCGGCGCAACTTCATCAGCGCCGGCGCCGCCGCCGGCATCGCCTCCGCCTTCGGCGCCCCCGTCGGTGGGCTGCTCTTCGCCATGGAGGAGGTCTCCTCATTCTGGAAGAACAGGCTCAGCTGGCAGGTGAGCTAGAGCAGCGTTAGTGTTACCACAGCTTTAAATTTTGCAAGAAATTGCAAAAAATATATAGTACGAGTAAAATAGTATGCCTGGATATCTTCCCGAAAAAGGCGCAAAGATGGTCTGAATTAGAACAATTTGTGAAATTTCGCAAGGTGTGGCAACACCGAGCAGAGTCGGTCAGCTCGTCAAGTCACCTCAGGAGCCACTTTGCGATGGCTACAAGCTGTCTAAAAAAAAGTCTTGTGGCTAGTGGTATCCTAAGTGCAGCTATCATCGAGCTGCCTTTCCTCCTTTCTTCTTTCCTTTCCTGCTAGCTACTAGTGGAGGCTCCTGCATGTCAAGGGCAGAGACACGCCATTTCCTTCCATGAAGCAACACCCTCGTAGCTCGACGCTATGGCTGGGTGTCGTGTCTGTTCCTAAGCGCACGTGTTTTTTCGTGTGTCTGTGTCTATCTGCGCTGCAGAAAGGAAGTTCCTTCATTGGCCTTGCGTATGCACTACTATCACTGCCTTGTAGCGGAAGAGGTTCCCTCAACCTTTTCGGACACGTTTTCTAAGGACCCTCAAAACATTCCGCGGCCCAACTAATAATGGATAGGCCGTTTTGGGTAGGTAAAAGTGGAGGTTGGAACCTGCTAAGTACTACTAGTACTAGTTCTTCCGTACGTAGTGCTTGAGTGTGCCACTAGACCTGCTACCCACTTCTCGGGTCTTCTCGCGACCCACTTTTGGGTGGCGACCCACAAGTTGAGAACCAACCCTCTGTGCTGCTAGCTTAATGCATCGGGTGCGCACAGAAACACACCCATACTAGTAGGACGATCGTGACCGACAGCCTCCCTCTCCCAAGGAGGGGCAGGTGCGCCTTTCTTCTTTCAAAAATAGAAGGTCAGAGCTTTGCCGCATGCGTGTGTTTGTACATACATACGCACAGTACGTAGGTATGGGCGTGGGAGAGACCTGTACTACTACTACACCGACACTGCATTTCGGGTGTAGTTAATTGCCGTTTGGACGGAGGCACCCACCCGGAAAGAGGAAGCCAAGGCCCTCCCTCCCTCCCTTCCTTTCCTCCATTTCGATTCTACATCGACGATTCACGTCGAGAGGCCTCTTTCCAATCGATAAATCAATTCTTCACCATCAGGGAGAGAGAGAGAGAGAGTGCTGCACTGCAGCGTTGGAGGGGCGAGAGAGCCAACGAAGAGTTCGCACCGAGAAAGATTTTTTTTTTCTTAGTCGTTAAAGTCTGCAACAAAAAAAAACACATCTTGTGATGCACTTAAAGGAATCTTTGCAACAGTAGTTGGAGCAGTAACAGAATCGCTTAGTTTCTGCAATTGAACAACAAAAAAAATAACAATGAATGCATTGAAAACAATCAAATTTTCAGGTACAAAGGTGCGCAAAGCTTTACAATAAAAGTTGCGTCATTTTCTACTGCCCCTCCAGGTGTTCTTCTGCTGCATGGTGGCGACGTTCACCACGGACCTGCTCAACTCCTCCTTCCACGGCTTCAAGTACAAGGAGGACTTTGGGCTGTTCCGCACCAAGTTCACGTCCAAGGACCTGGTGGCGGTCAACGTCATCGCCGTCCTCCCGTCTATCCTCATGGGCGTCGGCGGGGGCGTTCTCGGATCCGTATTCACACAGGTGAACTTTTCTGGCAGCAGCACAAAGCCATTTCCCAACTTTTAAACACTTTTAGAATTGTCTTTTCTACTCGGGAAAATGCTGATTAATGTTAGCTTTCAAACATTTAAAACACCTCCCTGTCAAATTTATAAAGACGCCCAAAAGAACCGTGAAGTAGCATTTGTGTTGTAAATAAAATAGGCCACAGCCCAGTATAAAACAACAACAAAATGTTACACGATCAAGTCTAATTGAGGCTTTTTGAAAATGATAATAAAAAGGCATACTCCAACTAACTCTGTCGTCCGCGCAGGTCAACATCGTCATAGCGCGCATGCGCAAGAGCTTCTTCTCCGGCATCAAATCGGTCTGCTGCGCCAACTTCCTCCGGGTGCTGGAGCCCTGCCTCATCCTAGCCTTCATGACCACCATCCACGTGTACCTGCCCAGCTTCCTGGGCTGCACTCCCGTCAACTGCACCTACGTGCGGGCGGAGGACAACGGCGGGGGCAAGCACCCTGGCGCCGGCGCAGGCCCCGGCGCCGCAGGGCGCAACGACACCCACCGTGCCGGCGTCGGCGCCGGTGGAGTCGTCGTGGTCAACCTGACGACCTTCGCCGCCTTCCCGAGCGGCCACGCCGGCTCCTCCACCTTCGACGGTCCCAACGAGTGCTTCCCGCTGGCCGCCAACGACTCACGCAGCGAGCTCAACCTGGTGGCGTACACCTGCCCGCTGGAGGACACCGTGGTGGGAGGAAACTCCACCTCCACCCTCGTCCACCGGACGGGGTCATATTCGGAGTCGGCTACGCTCTTCTTCGGGACGGGAGAGCAGGTACGGAGGAAAAATAAAGCAGAGGAAAGAGGACCAGAATGCTCTTTTTTTATCCTGTCTGGTCCAAAAAAAGTCGACACTGACCTTTTGTCGAATGGTGCAATCGTGAACTTTACAAAGAGCAACCAGTACATTTTCTATCCTTTACTATCAGCATTAACAGAAATTTAGGATGTTAGCATGTACGTAGTACCAGAGCGACTGTAAGCCACCTCCGCATTTGATAGTACAGTAGTACGTATATCCCACTTGACGTATGTTAAAACGTTTTCTTTGCAGGCTGTCTACCACCTCTTCTCCAAGCACACGCACCGCCAGTTCAGCTACGCCGCCATGGCCACCATGCTCATGATCTACTTTTTCATGGCCTGCTGGTCGGCCGGCACCTACATCTCCTCCGGGTTGGTGGTGCCCATGCTGCTCATCGGCGGGCTGTACGGCCGCATGGTGGGGTGCCTCTTCGTCGACATGTTCGGGGTGCAGACGCACAAGTACTGGGCCTGGATGGACCCGGGTGCCTTCGCCCTGCTCGGGTCCGTCTCCTTCTTCGGCGGCGTCACCAGACTCACAATGTCCCTCACCGTCATCATGGTGGAGATCACCAACGACATCCACCAGCTGCTGCTGATCATGATCACCATCATGGTGGCTAAATGGACTGGGGACTTTTTGAGTCACCCGCTCTACCACGCCTTGCTGGAGTTCAAGTGCATTCCCTTCCTTAAGAGCGAGCCCATGCTGATCAAGTCGGACGGGAGCGTGCTTAACCTGGACCTGTTCACGGCGCAGGACGCCATGACCAAGCCGGTCCGGACCGTCAACATGTTCGCCAGTGTGCACAGTATCTGCAAGGTGCTGCTGGGCTGCACTCACTGTGGGTTCCCCATCGTCAAGTCGCTGGGGCCCAAGCTGGAGAACACCTTCTGCGGGGAGATCACCCGCCTGGAGCTCAGGAACCTCATGACGCGGCCGGAGCTCTTCATCCGCAAGACGGACTTCAACACGACCGTGCGGATGCCACACGTCTCCGACATCATGCACCCCCACTTCAGGTGTGTACACGCACTACTTCATCTACTACTGTAGGGAGTACTATAGTACCTCACTAACGTTCTAAATCTCTGCTCTGCGTGGTTTAGCTTCCATCCTTCTCCGGCCTCTCTAATCTTATTTTGACCTGATCCTCTTTCGGTCCTTCCTCCTCCTCGAACCATCGCAGCGTGACGACACACTGGACAGCCCAACTCTTAGTGCAACGTCCTTCCTTCCTCTTCTCCTCTACTCTGTGTCACTCCTCTCCATCTCTACATATTTCCTCCTTCTCTTCCTCCTCCTCCTTTCCTTCTCAGCCCGCGACGTAATTAGCAGCCAAATTAGTCCTAGCAAGGATCACAGACACGGGCTATAGTACACTAGAAGAGGGGGGGGGGAAGACAAGAGTGGCAGAAAGACGGATCCTATAGCCGACCCCTCCTTCTTGCAGGGTGAGCAAGAAGAGCCCTCACCTGGCTACTGACGAGCTGTTGCAGCAGTACATCAACGAGGAGACGTACAGCGACTACTTCGTCAACCTGAGCCCGTACATCAACGACTCCGGGGTGTCCGTCCCGCTACACTTCTCCCTCCACCGCGCGTACATCCTCTTCCGGACTCTGGGGCTCAGGCACATGACCGTGGTCTCGCACACCAACCAGGCAAGGAACAACTACCACAGCGCACTCCACTCATAAGAGCACTCCGCTTATAAGAACAATTCGTGTTATAAGAACAGTTTCTTAAAGAACGAAACTCTATACGGTATACATAAAATTTTAAAAATCGTAACTTTGGAGCTCAGTCAAAATGCATTGGCACTCAATGGGAGCTCCAACTTTGTACGCCGATTACATGGGTAAAAAGGCTACAATTATCTAATACCCACCGAACGGCACCGAACGTACCTAGATTTTTGTGTGTGCACATGCTCAGTTGGTGGGCTGTTAATGTGTATGTGTACGGTACATGATTTTTTTTTATCATAAACAGAAATCTCTGTTGGGGGCCAAAATGTAAGCTCATTCGGTGGCTACTAGATATCTAATTTTAGCCATTTTTGAGGTGTGTAATATGACACATTATTGAATCGACTAGCGTCAATTTACTTATACGTATGTAATTTTTCCCATGGCACTCTAAATGTTTTATCACACAATTTTCCAACTACTACGTACTTCTATCACCACAACTATTTTTCTACCGCAAACATCCTTGCCTCAACCCAGGTGGAAGGCATCCTGACGAGGAAGGATCTGATGGGGTTCGCAATAGAGGAGAGGCTGGAGCGGCTCTTGCGCCACCCGCACAGGAAGCTCAGCCGGTCGGTGGTGCTGGCGCTGCGAAAGAACTACGGGCCCAAGGTGAAGGGCGGGAACGGCGGCAACGGGGGCGGAGCGGGCGGCGGCGGCGGCGGCGGCGGAGGAGGAGGAGGAGGCGTCAACAGCGCGACAGCCACGGGGGAAAAGAACGGCAACAACCTAGACGGGGGCGAGGCGGGACTCCTCACCGCGGAGCAGCAGCAGCAACAGCAGCAGCAGCACCAGGAGGAGGAGGAGGCGGCGGCGGCCGAGGCGGAGGTGGCCGCGGCGGCCGCGGCGGCGGCTGCGGCCGCGGCGGCTGTCGCATCCGCGGCCGCGGACGGCGGCGGCGGTTTGACATTCACCAGACAGAACCACGACCCCAGGAACCACGTGTGACGGCCGTCCCACCCATCCAACAACCTCCGTGGTGCTCTCAGTGGTGCTGCTGCTAGCTGTGAACCAGAGTGAAAGCGACGCAACAGAGAGACGTCTTTTAGCGTATAAAGAAGAAGAAGAAAAGTTTGGTACTTCCATTGAAGCCTGCCTCCCTCCTTCCCCCCTCCCACCCAGCCTTGCCTTGCCAGTGATACAGTGATGACGATTCACAAGGACACAAACACCAGGTAAAAAGAGACAGCGACGTCGAAAACAAAAAAAAAACGCAAAAGAAATCTTAGCAACCACTAAACTACTACTACCCACTTAGCAGATGAGGGACATTTGGTATATTTTCAAAGAGGAAAAAAAAGCAAAAACAAGAGATGAGCTTATAAAAGGTCCGGAGTCTCTCTCTCTCTCCGTGCGGACAGACTCCGGGCCAATTAAATTTTTTTCGGGTGCATACAACCATGCCATTTGCAAAAGCCTGTGAGAAGGGAAGAAGAAGAGGAAGGAAAGAAGAATGTAACTTGAAAGGAGTGCAAAGAGGAAGGGGGAAAAAAAGATGTACTACTACTACGGCTGAAATACTTTCAGAAAACATTCTACATAAACGTAAACACACGCATCATCCACGTAAGACATTTTAAAAACAAAAAATTGCATGTAAGTTCCCTCCCCCCTAAAAAAAAAGAGAAAGACCCGCCTTCCCTTCTCCCCTTTCTTCTGCCCCCCCCTTCTCCTCCTCATCCTCTCAATGCTTTCTTCTCTTCACATTTTTTTTTCTTTAGCCTTGAAGAAAAAATTTCCTCTTTTTTTACGCTTGGTTTGCCCCCATCATAAGTCGACAAAAAGGCCCTTCTTTCTTTTTCCTCCCCCTCCGTCTTAAGGCGCTTTGAGAGCTCAACCACTGAACGGAA
>JAAUYM010034487.1_pt1 | contig 14508 bp, 13 predicted proteins | sample 7278001 | NCBI WGS metagenome assembly JAAUYM01 (sample SAMN14350224, study PRJNA611818) | marine sediment metagenome | isolation source: surface marine sediment (1.8m) | place: French Polynesia: Moorea | collected 2018-08
ATAGTACAGTACAGTACATAAGCATGGTTACGTACCCTCTCTTCAAACACAAAAAGTTCCCTGTTGTTATATCGACGCACTAATTGGACGTTAGTTATGTAGTAGTAGAGTTGCTTGAGTTCTCGAATGCTCAGGTACCTGGGTATTCTAATATTAAAATATTGATAAAAGCCCAGGAAATACCCGAGATTTCCGGGTTTTTTTCTCAGGCTGATTCCCGGAAATTGGAAAAATGCAATTAAAAATTGTCCGGAAGTCCCGCCCAAATAAACTTTACTTGGACCCCACCCCACTCACCCCATCTTAATTGCGACAAGTCCTCACCTGGACCTGCCTGACGATCATCCAGACGGAGAGCGGGAAGGTGATGATGATGAGAAGGATGGAGAGGACGGTGATGAGTCCTGCCATGCATCCGCCGCAGCCGCCCTCGTCGTCGGCCGCGCCGCGCTCCATCATGATGGACGTGGCGGCGGTGTCCGGACGCTGCGATTGGTGGCGGCGGACGGAGGAGGAGCCGCCGCGGCTGTCGTCGTCGTCGTACTGGCCCATCCTCTTGCTGCTGCTCCTCTGCTGGGGAGACTCGACTGAAAAGTGCGAAGGGGGAGGAAGGTGATGTGAGAGTTCGGTGGTAATGTCACTACAGTATACGAGTGAATGCAGCCCAGAGATTTTTGAGCCACGTCACTACGAGTGCGTGGACGTGCGTCGATATATCAGCAAGTTTATCAAGTCATGTAACTCAAAAACCGAAATTCCAGCAAAGGTGAAAAAGTAGTAGTATGTGCAGCTTTCATTGTAACACAGTCCAACACAGAAACTAAGGAGCAGAAAAGAAATTCGACCCGCAAAACTACCAAAGTCAGTGTTGCCACCAGAGTTGCACACGCGCCCACGTACCCAGTAGTATCTTGTCGCTGGTGGGCGTGACCCTGCTCCCTGCTCCCGAGGAGAGTCTTCTCGCCGCGGACTCCAGGTTGGACCGCGAAGGTGAAGGAGGAAGAGGAGGAGGGGGGTTCAACGGATCCTCCTCTGACATGGGGACATCACAAGGGGGAAGCGAGACGGGAGGAGGGGCAATCAATCGGTGTTAGTAAAATGTGTTAACCCGTCCGAATTCGCAGGAAGGAGGAGTCACCTCTAGTCTCCCCTTCTACTCCTACGTACAGTACGACAACCAGTGTTGCCAGATGTCACCGTTCGATGTCAAACTGGTCTAGTTAGCTCATGCAAAAAGCACAATGTTAGTATTAAAAATGCAATATACCGTACATACACACCGATTAGGCATGTTTTTACCACAAAACTTATTTACTGTCAGTATCTCTGCAAGCTAGCTTCCGTGTCCAATTCTTAGACGATCTGGCAACACTGACAATCGACAACAGCACTCTTACTCTCTTATCAGGGATCCGTACACGTAAAAAACTCAGCTGAAGGGCACACATGCATGAATGCCACTGCCTCCTGTTTTTGCGATAAGAAAGTTGCGTTTGCTATCGTAGCAACAACATAAAGAAACACGACTTATTTTTTTCCTCGCTAAAACGTGATTTTTTGTTCCAGTTACGTATAAACTGTTTTTCAGCCCACCAAATGTTCAAACATGTTCTGCATTCAACTTCGCATAATAATGGAATAAAGGGAGAGAAAAAGCAAATTTTTTGAAGGATGTTGTTAGTCAACGGAAGCACGCTTTTTTTCTGAAAGGGTCTTGCCAAGGGCGGTAGGTACATGTACTACGTAAGTAAAAGATTAGCAATTTTCTTCCTGATCCGCCCCTCTCGGCACCCTTCTAAGAATCGCAAAAGTTGCTTCGGTAACGTGATCCAGTTTGAAAGGGGAGGAGGAAGAGGAGGAAGAGAGTATATCCTACGTTTAATAAATGCAACTGCGAACAAGAAATATTGATAAGAAAACTGCTTTAACCTCCATATTTCAACATTCCCTCTTCCGAAATTCTTCCCCCAAAGCCCCCCCCCCCTCTTCTATGTATTCTCTGGCCACCACCGAACTAAATTAGCCTCTCAACAGGGACAAGAAGTGCGTTACATAACCCTCGCCACACACACACGCACACACCCAGACACTGACTCAGCTAGTGTAACAAGTGTCATGACGGGGGAGGGGGGATGGCACAGGTGGCACTTGTCTCCAGAAAACGGAGGTACAGAAAGCAGCAATCATTCCACTCCGTTTACGTATGTGTATTATTTTCTGTGACGCACTTAGATTCACCTGTTCCTCTGCTCTGGCTGTTGTCGTCGACCCTGTCTCACTCTCTCTCTCTCTCCGCCCTTGGCTACTCTTGTTGTTGGTGCTCCTCCCTCCTGCGACTGAATGTCCCGACCGACCCGTACGAGTGCGAGTGCGATCTGACTGTTCTCTCTCTCTTTCCTCTTTCCTCTCTTTCCCTACCTTAGACAAACTGTTGCATACTACTACGTTGTACTAGTAGCTTCGCTCTGTGTACCTACGTACACACACACTCATAGAGACTAAAAAGGAGTGAGCAAGGCTTAAATGGTGACAGACTTGCTTAGGAAATTCTGTAACTCAAAACATGTACAAACTTTACAAGGTGGTACTACCATATGCGGCACGTAGTTCATAGGATTCGCAAGTGCAATTGTAGGTATGAAGTACTATAGACACTACAGCATGTGCTAGGGCATAGAAAACTGAATACTATCATTTATGTCCAAAAGTAAGTTATTTTGCAATAATCCTGAATACTTTGCTAAGAAAACCAAGGTAAAATTAGGTATTCAGTTTCTTAATGAACATGCTGTACGTACAGTAGTCCCATCTATCTACGAGTACCAATCTTGTGTGACGACAATGAAAGTTGCTTAAAATTGAGTTTTGACATAATTTTTATTACCCTGCACAGTCGTTTTTTGCAGTGCATTCAAACTTTGTTATACCGATCTCATGTGACTATGATGCTTCAGTTGTCGGAATTCCCTACTTCCCGTTCTGTTGTCGCACGAACGGCAGCGGCAGCAGCAGTAGCATCATCATCAGCAGCAGCAGCAGGAAAGGCATCTCCGTCACGAGAATCTGAGTCAGAACGAACATCCAACGCAGCAAGTCGACTTGTGTTCTATAACATCTAGCGATTACCTATTACGTGAGCGCAATAAAAAAAATACTACAGTACTACCTACCGTACAGTATAGTAGCCTTTTCAAATCTTGCGGTATCAAGCGTATCGCATAAAAAAGATGACGAAATTTTTCTCCCAGATTATAAATAACCGCGTCTCTCACTTTCTGTATCAATGACTTGATTTCTCGACTTATTAATAGAGAGAGTACCCTAGATTTTCGTATGCTATGTACTGTAGTACAATGAGAAATCGTCAAGTTTCCAAAAATCGAACAAAGCTGCTGCGTCTAGCATGCGTCAAAACATTTTGGAGAGAGGGAGGGTGACTCGGACAGTGCGAAATGTCGATTCGTAGGTACGTCACAAGAAGAAAGGAGGAGGGTTTATTGATCTCTCCAATAAGGAAAAAAAAGAGTAACTGGTAGCGCAGGAAAATTACAGAACTAAACAATCTTTCTCTGCTCCCCTCCAGTACCTGAATGTCCCTCCAGTCCAAATTGTTGTTGCCAACGTTGAAAAAAAACCGTACTAAGAGTCAGCAGATGCGTTTGTTGTACTACTATGCACTTAGGTACTTTTGGCCCAAGCATGCTACTTGTGCTTATGGATTGGGCAAAGAGACGACTTAAACCGCTGGATCCACCACCAATGCACCCCCCTCCAAAATTGCTTTTAAAAAATTTAAAAGGCCGTCGTTACTTATGCCTGTGCTGGGCTTTCACTTCAAACGCTCACTCACTCACAGCCCAAAATAGAACCCTCACCTCGCTCCCTCTCCTCCTTCTCCCCCGTCCACCTCATCGTCCCGTCCAAAACAGCCTTGGCTAACTGGAAATAAAAGTGGCTTCGTTCCACCGATTGGCTGCAGAAAAGGTTCTCCCCTTCCCCACCCCCCCTCCATTAGTATTAGTATTGGAATCCTTTCCTTATGCTGGGTGCGTTCAAGGCTAGCAGGGAAGTGCTACTACCACCACGACGGTCATACGTAGTTGTACACTTTTGTCGATGTAAAATATTTTACGGGCTTTTTTAAAAAAAAAGAACTATACATACATTTTGAAATTTATTTATTCAAAATGTCAATCAATCACTCTACCGCACCCTTGAAAAGTTTATTAGGGACATCAGCAAAATATTCAGTTTTCTTCTGTAATGGACGTACAACGGAAGAGTTGGTTGGTGATTTGGCCTTGTCATCATAAGAACAACAGCTTTAACAAGGATCATCAATCGTTGGTGGAGAAGAAAGAACAACAAGAGGCCCATCACGTGGGTGCTCAGCAAAAAAAACTAGCGTCAGCTCGTACGTACTTGTGCTGCCTACTACGGACACCCCGATCGGACATTTTATGGAGCAAATATCTATTTCTACTACATTTTTTGCATTCACTAAAAAGGCCCGAGTTTAAGGAGCATGACATCAGTGATATGGTAGCAAATGGTCATTACAGGTTCCAAGCAATTAGTTTCAATACCAGCTATCCAAAAAACCTTGTGACATGTCTCCAGTACTTACGGGACTTAAGGAACTACCACACATCAAAAGACATGCTTTAATGATTAAAAAAACATATGATTTCATCTAGAATTGTTTCTGAAAAGTCCCGTCGGGCACACAAGGCAGTACACAAGGCCAAGCTTCTTGTCTTGGAAACTCCGAGGGGCTCCTTTTGAGCTACCTGAACACCTGTTTCTAACTATCCTGTACTGTATATGCCCTTGCCCGTGGCCTTTGCGCCATAAATAATTCAGCTCTCCTCCCCCCCCCTCTCTCTCTTTTCTCACCGGCCAAGGCGGCGGCCTTGCTCTCCCCTCTTTCTCTTTCGATTGGGCCTAGGGACGCACCTTCCCACCTTTCTTTCTCCTCCTCCTCCGCCCATGACAGAGAGAGCGCCCGGGGCGGCAAGCAGAGAACAACTTCAAGGGCAATGCCAATGCCGAGCTGAGCATGGGCCAGAGGTGCCCAATTTGGAGAGGGAGAGGGGGACCTCCGTATGGCCAGCAGCAAGCGTAGGAAAAGTCGCTTGCGGTTTGGAAAAAAAATAGCAGTTATTGCTAGCATCAGAGGGGAACGAGGCACCCGGTAGCGCGCCCACTAGTACATGAGTAAGTACCTACATATACTGGTGGGCCCTTCCTCCCTCCCCCACACTCACCAATTTCTCTCTCTCCTTCCTCGCAATTATTGCTACGTCTACTACCTTCTTTCGCGGCGTCTCCCCCCAATCAACGATTTTTTTGGGGGAAGGGGGAGGGAGGAGGGAGGAAACGAACATTTGGGAGAAAATGCTTTATTGCGTCGCTTTCATAATCTAAGCTTTTTAGCGGAATTTTTTTCATCGATAGCCTGTATTCTACTATGTAATGTTAGTATAAAAAGTTGTTTAGGCTGGTCCTGTTTGTCGAGGTTGCCTAGCGACCCACAGAAAGAAAAGCTGCGTACTCGTTCGAAGAATATTGTGTGGTGAAAGCTTTCTTTCTTTTTCTTTCTCAAAAAACGTCAAATATATGCCATATGCCGAATGAACTGCCGGACTTCATTCTAAGTAAGTGCTAATAGCAGAACTCTTTGGCTACAAAGGTTGCCAAACTTTTTTTTATCATACTACCGACTCACGAAATGTAACTGCATATTATACGTAGACACACAGTGCACTCAAGAACAGAACTGAATTTATTAACTTTAATAGAAGTAATGCAAGAAAAGCTCATGGAAGGAATTAGCAGAGTCTTTCTTCTCTTTCTTTTCACCGATTTAGGTAGTACGCAGGTGTGAAAGGGAGAAGGAAGAGGAGGCCTCTGCGGAACTCTGCATTCCTCACATCCAATCCCATCAGCTAATGTGAAGAATAAGGAGGAGGAAGAAGGCAGGTTTGGGTTGTGGGAAAGCGTAATGAGAAAGTTGAAGGGTATGTCCAGGGAGGGGGGGGAGAGAGAGGGAGGGAATCGGGTTTCTTTCCCATGGCCTTTCCTCTTCCTCCTCTTCCTCCTCCTTCCGGAGTGACTCGATTGACTTTCGACATGAGTAGTGTTGTATAGTTACGTAGTAGACGCAGGCATTCCCCCCATAAAATTCGATGCTTTCTGAAAGCCTCTTGCATTAAAAAAATCGCATTTTTCTCTGGAAGTATCAATTCGTGGAAAGCAATTTCACGCGTCTGTAGCCCGGCTATGGCCTGAACAGTTTCGCCATTATACTCGTAGGTGGCAGTTTCCTGAGAGGATTTTCAAGCTTGCTCTTTTAAGACGTTGAATCTTTTCCTCACTTCTTGCACTTGGAAAAAAAAAACCATAAAAGTAGAATAGCAAACTTCAAGAAGGGAGAAAACAGTCCTGACAAGTAAAAAAACCACCTTAAAAAAAATATTTTTTCTTCTCAGGAGCACGCTAAACATGATGCATTTAGATATAACCTTACATTTAGGCAGAGCCTCAACAATATAATCCATATAGGTTTTACAGATAGAAAGGTCGGGTTAGTACTTTCACTCCTTGGTAAATCAGCTAATAGGTGCGTCTCCCATCTCGAAATCTTCTTAAATTATGAAACGCAATGACAAGGCAGCCCTACGCAGAAGAAAGTTTAAAGTTTCAGAAAAAGCCACGATTTGTCAGACCGCAAACCCGCGCATTAACGTGTGGAAATTACTACGTACACCGTCCGTACTAGCAGTGTTGAAGAAGAAAGCTCTCTTTTTTCTGCTGGACCCCACTTGTAGATGATGGCCCAGAGAGCAATCTGATTTTTTTTGCTCCAGTGCCAATACAAAAGTGGAACGAACCCTCATCACATGCTGTGGATTATAATTTTTTTTTTCAAATATTGATTTATGCAGAAGTCATTTTGACAGAAACAAAAACCAATAATATCATGTCCTTCAATCGGAAGCATTTTACTGTGCAACGTACAGTACATAGGCGCTATCCTCACATTTCTCCTCTGGGCTGTAGTAGTCACCACTCCCTGAACCTCCTGTGCCTGTTGTAGATCGGCCCGATGGAGTACTGGGGCGCGGTGAGGTCCAGGTCGAAAGGGTTGGCGCGCCCGGGGGTGGAGATGGCGCCGTCGAAGCCCGACCACCCCGTCCACATCCCAGTGTACCTGGGACGCGGGAGGCGGCTACTAGTACCTACTGTACTGTACGTACCGGCCGGTCGGAAACAGCGTTCTTGTGAAAGAGAATCTGTCTGGTTCTGGCTTGGCCAACGAACCGGAACGGACTTTCGACCGAACGGTAGCTGCAAACTGCAATTCCGAGGCACCCCTTGCATCCCTGTGCCTATGCATCAGCCCTCCCCCTCTTCCCCACACCTGGTGTATCCGGATCCCTCCTCCTTCATGCAGCAGTCGTCGTTCTCGTCCCAAGCGTCCTTCCAGCTCCTGGAGACCGGGCAGTTGTGGCGGCCGCAGACGAACCCTGGCAGGCAGTCCAGGTCCCTGTCGCAGTCGCCCTCACCCTCGCCGCACTGGAAGGTGGGGGTGCAGCAGCTGGACTCGCCCTGGCACTTGGGGGCCTGGAACGCGAAGCCTGAAGGCGAGGCGCACGTAGGGTATGAATCATCGGTTCGTTCGACCCTGAAACTTGCTTCAACTGTGCTCACTCCCTCCTCCCCGCTCCAGTTCCCTCTCCATCTCCTCCACCCAGGCGGGGCGACGTCCGTCCAGAGGGGCCACCGTCACGGACAGAGAGAACAAGAGGAGCTGGATCAACTTAGACATGACGATAAATCCCTTTTTGTCAGCAAAGGTTTGCATCCCTAAGCCTATTTATAATGTCTCTGTAGTATGTGCTATTACAGTCGATGTTCAGTTATGACGAGATATTCAGTTTTTTTTGGCAAGGATCTGACGTGGCAGTCCTTGCATTACGGCATGAGTCAATTAAATATATACAAAAAAATAATAATGGCGACACGTATATGAATTACGCAACTTTTGCCCCATGACTGACTGCTGCCCATAATCAAAAATCGACAGTACCAGGAGTGTGCTTGCAAAGATAAGCGAAAAATTTTGAATTTACTACTTCCTCCTTTCCTGCCTGCTTTCCTTATTGTGTTTGGGTCACTTCGTAACCAAGTCAGTCTTACGGTAGAAACACTGTGGATCATTGTTATCGCCAAGCGACCAGACCAGGAAATGGTCACAAAGTAGTAATCAAGCACGTCTTCCTCGGCATCAACAACTCCTGCACATTTGCACTACTAGTTATATGTACGTAGCAGCCCGATAGCATGCCTGGGTGCCATAAACAAACAACCAAACATACACATAAAATCGAAAAAAAAATAAGAAATAGTTGGCGAAAGTTTTACTCCCCACAGCCAATGTTAACGGTCTGATCAAAGGAAGCTTTTTTCCTAGAACAAAGAGGGCCTGGGGTTGAAGCAAGGTTTATTTTCCACCCACTCTCTTTCCTAATGGCGCACTGCATGCGTACCTATAGCACCTGCGGGTGGTTTAGCAAATCCGACAATGTACATAAATTCCTGTCTTGTTTTTCTTGGTCACACTACGAAGTGAGGGAAGAACAGAAGGGGACAAAGGAAAGGAAGGTGGAGGAATGGGTAGGGTGACGCATTCTCAAGCTGGCAATGCGTCAGTGCCCCTCTTGTCTACGTGTACCTACATACCTACAGTACATAAGAATCCCTCCTACTTCTGTTGACGCACCAGTCTAATAGCAGACAGCGAAACAACAGGAAGCAACAAGTCTCCCCAAAATGGGTCTTGTTTTCGTTCTTCTGGTGAGAAGTTACTGTTGTGCCTCTCATTTTTATTTCAAGGCGCTCTTAAGACTTTGTTTGCGAATCAGGTCCTCCTTCCGGCCTGCCTTGCGCTTCCTATTCCCCAGCAACAGTTCCAACAGCAGCAGTTCGTTCAATCCCAGTTCCACCAACAGCCACATTTTGTCCAGCAACAGCCACAGTTCGTCCAGCAACAGCCACAATTCGCCCAGCAACAGCCACAGTTCGTCTACCAACAGCAACAGCTCCAGCAACAGCAACAGTTCCAGCAACAACCACAGTTCCAGCAACAGCCACAGTTCCAACAACAGCTACAGTTCCAGCAACAGCAACAGTTCCAGCAACAGTTTATGCAACAGCAACCTCAGTTCCGACAACAGCCACAGCTCGTGCAGCCACAGCCACAGTTCGTGCAGCAGCAACCTCAGTTCCAACAACAGCAGGCTCAGTTTGTGCAACAACAGCCGCAGTTTGTCCAACAGCAACAGACATCAGCTCAACAGTTTCAACAGCCACAGCCACAACAGTTTGTCCAACAGCAACCACAATTCCAACAGCCACAGCCACAACAGTTCGTCCAACAGCAACCACAATTCCAACAGCAACAGCCAATCCGCATAGAGGAAGAGTTCAGCCTACTGCCCACATTTGAGGAGACAGGCCGCTTCATTGACGACACTGGCCGAGGCATCGACAACTTTTACCGGGACACGGCACCAATGCCCGTGGTGCGCACCACAGACCATGTGGGTGCCACGGTCAGTGGTGCAGGGCGCACAGTGGCAGAAGGCGGTGCGCAGGTTGGAGAGGCCATCCTCCTTGGAGGGTCAGACATCTTCCATGGAGTTGGACGCGGGTTCGACGAGCTACTCTCAGGAAGGAGGAGGAGGAGAAGATAAAGAAGAACAGAAAAAAGTGACTGCTGTATATTTATTTCATTAATCAAAGATATGACTTTTTACTTACATCATGTTTTGAAAAAAAGAAGTAATCAATCATTATAGGTACATATTAGTACAAATCTTTTCAAGGTGTTTTAATTTTGCAATGAAGCTACTAGAAATAATAAAGTTGAGAGTGTTACTGGAGCTGCCGATAAAGGGCTTTTGTATGGGCGAATAGGGATATGGTTGCCTGGACACTTTTGATAAATGGCCCCCTTTCAAATTGACTCACTTTTTTTCTGTGCTAGGATGTATTTTTAGGGTGCCTGTAATTACCTACAATCAGCCGCCACTCACATGTCCCAAAATCCCCGGACGCTTTCAAATATGCAGAGTTCAATTATTCTTCTCCGACCCCACGCATGTCTGTCGGTGTCAATCTTCGTGTGGGAGAGAGTATATTTCCTGCTGTGAGGTCAAGCCAGCCATTCACTAGTGTTACCAGTTTTCCTAACCGTCGGATACCTTAAGCTGAGCCTGAAAAGATACCAATTAGAAAACAAATTGTGGAAACAAAGTTATGCCAAATCACTTGTTGCATTTTTGTTATCAGGAAGTGGCTTTGTCTGAATTATATCAGCTTGGTGCCAAATAATACCATCTAGCAACACTGCTATTGACTTCATGTGGCAAAAGTGCGATAAACATTCGCTATGCTACATCACAAAATAATAAAATAATAGCAACACAGTTAAAAAGCTTCAACGCAAAATTTTATAGGCACCACCAGGGGCGAAAAAAGAAAGGAGGATTTTTTGCACTGTAACACGTTGTAAATTAGTACTTTATTATCACTACTAGCGCACATACTTTCTAGCTACAAAGAGTCACTAGATATGGCCCACTGTAAAACAAGACCAGTCCAACTGTATAATTAAGCTTGTGACTTGCTCATTTTGTGGGGAACAAAAGAATACTTTAAAAAACAGTCGTGGGAAAGTAAAAAGTGACAGCCCAAATATGAACAGTGTGTTTCTTTCGAACTTTAATGTTTTTCTCTTTTCCTTTTCCTCAATAGCAGCAACAGCAGCAGCTACATTACACCCTACCTCAATTTTTGGTTTTGGTCATACTGCAAAGTTGAGATGGCAAGGCAAAAATATGCTCTTCTGGATCTTGACGAGCCTTATTATTATTAGTGATTGTATTTTCGCAATTGATTTAGACATAATTTACATAGATAGAGCTGTAAAAAAGTTTATCAAATAGCAAGAATGTGCTTCAGACAGCAAAGGATTTTTTTAAACATTGTATGTAACACTTCACAGTTAATATTAAAATTAATATTTTTTTCTTCTACGTACAGCAGCATGAGACACATAATAAATATATGTGGAATACCCTAGATCATAAAAAACAGTCTACAACGGTACCTCTTCATCCTCTCAAAATAAGCCAAAAACTTATAACAGTTCGACAGAAACACACTGTAGTACGCTAGATCGAACTAATCTCTATCGGGTCACCCTCTCTCCCCCTCCCCCCTTAATGATCAGGAGGCTAAAATTGGACCATCAGTGCCCCCACCGCCTCCGACATGGAAGGGCACAAGTTGACGTGGGGCCTCTTCGCCGTATTAGGTATGCGAGGTAGTATTTGCTGAAGAAGGACGCATCCTCGACGGAACTTTTAAACTTGCAAGTGTAACAAATGGACGAAAAAATGGTGACATTTATGTGGTGTTCTTATGACATGTTCCATTACATGTTTAAAGATAAATTTGTTACGCTCCTAAGTTTAAAAGTCTCGTCGGGTCATGATTCCCCTCCAAAAAGATTAGATTAACTTGCTTGTTTTTCCTCTGTCAGTGTGCCTCTTCGGCGCTGGCGCGTCCTCTTCCTGTCCCTCGAACCCGACGAAGACGGTCGGCACCAAGAAGTACTACTTTAGGGTACGTGCGACGGTGTAGTAGTACAGTCGAACCCGAGTTCCCAGCGGGATCGGCTGCATACGTAGAACCTCGATCTAGCAAACTTTGATATTCACTATTTCTTCAGTGAAGTGAATTTACACCCCTAATGACCAATTTTTAACTGCACAGGAATGAGTGCATGGATATAACTGGTAGTAACCTTTGTGACAGCGACTTCACTAGTTCTCCTGTAACACAGCAAATGTAAAAAAAAGTACGGTAGATCAACAAAATTTAAATTTCCTCATACTACTTCCTTTTTCGTTTACAGTGGAACAACAATGGGATAAGGCAGCCTCCCGCGAAAAATGCATGCGTAGGCGAGTCCATGTCCCTGGCCAAGTTCACAACTCAGGAGGAGTTCAACAAGATCGAAGAGATTGTCGGTGAGTGAGTCAGCGCAATCAGGGCGCCGGTGCACCTAGGCCAGAATCTGAGTATCTCATTTAAATCTCATTGGCACTTATCTTTTGGTGGCCTAAATGGAGACAGAGTGAAGAGAAATACAGACCATTTTTTTTTTTAAAAAAAAGAGCAACTGAAGATGAGCAGGATTCACAAAAGTCACAAAAGCTTGTCTTGCTTCTATCTCTCCAACAAGGAGAACTACCCTTGTTGCTGTTGATTTCGGGAAAAGTATCTAAACGGAAATGTGTGCTAGAGAATAGAGAGGATTCAAAGGGACATAAAATAATATCGACATGGATGAACAGGAAGCCTATGTTCGTTGCAAATACGTAATCAACTTTCCATTAAATCTTGTTCGAAGTGGGCCGTAATGACTAATGATGAGTACAACCTACATACACTTTGTTTTCACAGACATGTCGGGCGATAAGTGCTGGACGGCCATCAACAACCGCAACAGGAAGAGGTGCACCGGCTGCGCGTCCGACGGCAGCGACTGCCATGAAGACGTCATCTGGATGGACGGGCAGGCAATCGGCGACACCGTCTGCGAGTTCTTCTCCTCCATGACCGTGGAGAACGACAAAATGACGGTCTTTCTCGAGTCAGGGGTGCAGCTCAAGTCGGAGGTGTCCTCCTTCACCTCAAAGTGCTACATCTGCATGTGCGAGGAAGGTACAGTGTTAGTGTAGCTGGACGTGGTTTGAAACAGAGCAAGAAATATCCTTAAGTGGGAATCTAACTTCTCTCCCCAAAGCTGCCACCACCACATCTACGACGACAACTACTACAACCACATCTACCACTACTACAACAACAACTACAACTACCACCACTACAAGCACCACCACCACCACAACTACTACTACCACCACTACAAGCACCACCACCACCACAACTACTACTACCACTACAAGCACCACGACCACCACCACCACCACAACAACTACTCCCCCAAGTAAGTACTGTACATACGTACACAATCTCCTTTCAGCTGCCTATAACTAAATTGCTACACACGGTGAACACTCTGCACTTTTCAGTCCGTTGCCTCCTGTCTGCTGCTCCGTCGGGCGGCGCCGGAACCAACATGGCCCTGGACGGTGGGCCGCACCCGGCGCAGTTTGATCCGGACGACCCGACGGCGAACACACTCTCGTAAGAAACTACTAGTAATAATACTGCTACAACTAAGTATACGTAGTACAGTACATACGTAGATGTAAGAACATTATTTTTATCGTTGATAACGCTTTGGTTTCTTATTTTTTTTTTTTTTTTTTGAAAATTGCACTTACCGTATGTTTAGCATTTAAGAAAGTCTGATTAGCTTGATGAACATTTGCTGCTATCCTGTTTATCAATTGATTCACCTTGCTTAGGTACGAAAAATGGAACTGTACCGTACGCTGCATCTGCATAAACCTAACGTGGCTGGTACCCAGCATAACAAACTGTAATGCGCACACTGTAAGAATGTGAAATGCCCGGTTACAGTACCTAGTGACAAGAGCCACTAAGATAAGCATTGTACATAGTTGTGTTGGTCGTACTTGCCAAAAGTGCCAAAATTTGCGAAAAGGTACGTTAGACTATGCATTCTGTTAATATTACAAGTTTTTTATATGAGTACTGAACAGTTTGACGGGTGGGTCCAGCACAGATTGTGTTGGCAGCTTGAATAGATGACCTTTTCTCCCCCGTCCTACTGCCTCCTTTCCCCATATACATAAGTGCATGCATTTGTTTTGGTGATTCCTTTCAAATGCGGAGTGTAGTGATATGCATGTTTAGTGATAGTGACTTAGTGATAAGTCTCTTGCCCAGCAGAGTATCCAGGTGTAAAACAGGTGGTCGGACCGTGAACTGTACAGGTAATTGCGCATTAGCGTCTCCAAGTTCCTGCGACATCCTTGCTGGCCCTGGAGGGAGAATACTATAGCGCCTCCCCCTGAGAGTCCAGGGTGGCCGGGGATAGGGACCCTCGGGCAGAGACATCCGAAGGTAATGTACTGTAGTAGATTCAGAACCAATCAGCCAACCAACATCGCAAAGATAACTTTTTGCTTAGTGGTTCGTCGAAAAGATTTACAAAAATTTATCACGTTTCTCCTTTTCAGCGGACGACACCAGAGCAGCCCATGCCTAGTGCGGATCTTTTTTGCCATTGGTAATTTCATGTTTCAGCAGGCTTGCTTTTTGAGGAAAAAAGGAAATACACTCAAGTGTTAAAAGTACGACTGTTGTTGCTTCATCCAAGCACCTTTCTCTTCTTCATCATGATCTACTTATATCCAAGATCGACATATCCTCGTCTCTTTGGTCCATCCATCTCCCGCCCCCCACTCCTCTTATCTCACTAGACTACTCGACCACTGATCCGGG
>JAAUYM010072773.1_pt1 | contig 14503 bp, 24 predicted proteins | sample 7278001 | NCBI WGS metagenome assembly JAAUYM01 (sample SAMN14350224, study PRJNA611818) | marine sediment metagenome | isolation source: surface marine sediment (1.8m) | place: French Polynesia: Moorea | collected 2018-08
CTCCTCTTTCGGGTCACGGGCATGTTCGCTTCAGGGAAAGAAAACTGTTGGTTGCGACCTCTCTTCTTTCTCCCACATATCAGCTCAAGTGAAACATGACAAGAAAATGAGGAATTATAAAGAACGTCGCCTTATGACTTAGGCATGTTTAGGAAATTTATATACATAGTTTTCTTGACAACTTTTTGAACGTAAGAGAATCTATTCACCTTCGGGAACAATTTTGTAGACTTACGCAACTTTTTTCTTCTTTGTGAGCTACCACTTGCCTAAATTGAACATCGACTGCACGGCATAGGTAATGCATGCATAAGCATAGCTCACATAACAATCACATTATTATTATGATCATTCCACTGACCCAGAGCAAAAAAAACACCCCCAATACTATTGACATCATTCAGATCATGCACATGGTATCTGGGTAAACTCCAGGCAAAAACCTGTTGAGACCAAAAATAAAGTTAGGCACATGACAATATAATAACAATGCATTTACATGTAAACAACTTAGGGTTGTTTGTATGTAGTCGATATGAATGTCTTCTATTTTTTTAATTTGGCCTTATGGCCTCACTGGAAATACTCGGGATCGCTAGGATCCCCACGGTCTTCAGCGAGGCTGCCAACGCCAAAGTTGGCTTCGAGCTCGCCTTCTTCTCCAACTGCGACACAAAGCCTTGATACTTCTTAATTAAATATTTTGTACTGTTGTTTTTTGCTGTTATGATTGATGATAAAGGATGCAGCAACCCGTTTTAGCCTGTGCATAATATATTTATTGTTGTCACGCAGTTAGTTTGTACAGAAGTGAGAGGGGGCACTTTGAGAACCAATAATTGGCAATTGTAGCAAAAAGAAAAACAGCATAGCAATCTTTGCACTCGGCTCTTCTCGAATTATTATTATACATGTAATGGACAAAAAACTGTTTACACGACTTCTTCTTTGCTTTGATGGAAAAATAAACTCAAAAATCGTCTTTACTCGTCATCCATATTTTTGATATTTACAGGCCAAATTTTAAGTGCATGTGCAATTCACAAACAGAATATTGTTACGGACCCTGTACAGTTTCTTCTTTCAAAAGATACCTTAGATCATCTCTTTTTTATCGTAAGAACCAAACATATCCAGCAAAACATGGCAACTCTGGTTTTTTTTCTCACATTTTCTTCTCTTGTCTCCTTTTCCACTTGCACATCCTCCTATGCCTTGCTCTCGTTCCCGTTCATCTTCTTTCTCTGGTCTGGCATGAGCTCGTCCAGCCACTTGAGGTCGTTCTGGGTGAACAGCCAGGGGTCGGTGTAGTCCATCGCCTTGCGCACGCCCACCAGCGCGAGCACCTAGTACAGAATAAACATTTACTTTTCACTTTTTGTCGAGGTTCCACTGTACTTGTCCTAAATTGCTTAACGTCCAATTTAGGCAATTTGTGCTATCTTTCAAACTTGACACTTTCTCATTTTAGTAAGAAATTCTTCTCACCTTAGGCAACAAATTTGATTAAGACAGTGTTTTCTGCTTCCCTACCAGACACATCGTCACTCTCGTTGCCACAAACCAGACATTTTTCAGGCATGACTTTCTTATGTGGACATATGTTGCATAGTTTGGGCATATTTTTGACATAAAAGCTTCTCGTGTAGAAAATCAAAGTGATAGTGAATTTAGTGTGATGATTTATGACATAAAAGTGTCCAGTTTGTGCTTCACACATTTTGTACTTTTTTTTTAAATGGTTGTCTGGTGGAGTTGGCCAACAACTTGGCTACAGCATACGTCGGCTGTATGTACTAATTTCTTTTCTCACCATCAGAGGAAAGATCAGGGATGCCGGAGTTGACTTTATAATCCACAGAAGTGCCAGACTCAGAACCTAAGAGGAGTTGCAGCAATGATTAAGCTGTAGATAGAAAAATTACAGGTAGTGCGTCAGTTACCTGTAGGAGCGTGAAGATGTGGACCTTGGTGAGGGGCACGTGCCTCAGGTAGGGCTTGTCTGGCTGGTATTTTGGTGGCATGAAGAGGATGCCCACACGCTCAACAAATTGCATCCCGCGCAGCGAGGCAACGCCCATGTACATCAGCACTCCGTACAGCACCGGCATCGGGATGAACTTCAGGATGGGTGCCAGCTTCACCGAAAGTCCAGTCAGCACGAAGACCATAATTCCTGTCACCCTCTGCTCCCTGGAAGCAAACATTGTTGAGACGCGGATGCACAAAAACCCATTAAAATGCATAATCCGACAAGTGAATGCCTACCTGACACCTAGAAACTGTGGGATCTCTCCGGGAGCACTCGTCTCTGTTTCCATCTTGAGTGAGTCCACATGACCAAGGCAGAGGACAGTGGCTGCCACGCACCAGGGCAGGCCTACCACGGAGCACACACCAACTGACACTCCAATGATCAGCATGTCCAGATGATATCCACACCCTTTCTGCAAAGAACATTAAAACAGTCATTGATAGTGTTAAAAAAGTTTCTGGTAGAAGTGCGCAACAGTGCTTTGTTGCATTGCATGGCTTCTCTACGGAATATTTCTGACCTTTAGTTTGTGTTCAGGTCTGTTGACAATAACACTGGTGATCTGCTGGTCCATGAAGAGGAGAATGGTGAGAAGAAGAGAGGGAACAGATGCTGCAAAGTAGAGGTATGTGGCAAAGCCCTCCTTGGTGAAGGGAATCACCCAGTCACGCTCCAAGTAGTTGGTAGGCTGTTGGTGAAGGAAAACCATTAACCAACCATCAATGGGAAACATTGCAAAGATACCAGCTGGCAGAGAAAATCGATAAAATCTAATACGAGGAGAGTTCGCAATAATCATGTGTAAGTTAACTAGTATGATATTATGGTATGCTATAGTGGTACATGCATGCACATGTAGTAGCATTTAGTAGAAGCTTTGATATTATGAACGTAGCAAAAAAAAATCTGACCTTAAACTCAGTTGGAACAATTAGCTTTGGAGTCTGAAGAGCGAAGATGAGATCGACACCCATGAAGGCCAAGATTGCCAGGATGACTGCGTAGTCACTCACCAGGGAACGGACCTTGTGGAACGTTGACATTTTAGCACTTCAGCAGCTTTCATAATTTCTCACGAGATTAAATGACAAAAGCCACCAAATGTTTTCCAGTTTTGATTTAATATCACAAGATCTAGTACAACAAAGTGCAATAAAGTTTAAAGTCAAGTGCCTATATTATCAAATAAACTCACCCTGGTGGGAAAGTAGCGGGTGAGCTTGAACTTCTTGAGGGCGAAGGCAAGCGCAAAGGTGCCGAAGAAGAGGATGACTGAGAAGAAGAAGATGTCCGGCACGTAGGGGCAGGCGTGTCCAGTCAGGTGTCCCCCCAGCGCCTCGCACTGGGACCTGGTGATGTTTTCCCAGTGAATGTGTCCGTCGGGCGACACCGCGCCCAGCCGCTTGATGGCCGACTTGGCGATGGCAGCCAGCTCCATCTCCTCGTACGTCATGTTCTTGTTGACTGGGAAGTTGGTCTAGTGCTCATCCTGTTCTTACAATACCGTAGTACATACGGTGGAACTCGGTTAATCGGGACTGTTAGTAGGCAATCTCGGTCATTTGGGACTCGGTTAATAGAACAGAACAGATTTTACATTAGAAAGTTGTTCAATAACCATCTCCCGACCTGTCCCGATTTTTCGAGTTTCACTGTATCATGTCGTACATAAAACGCGAATTGAATCTACTTGGAGGAGGGTGGCAGATGCAGTTTTCTTCCTCCAGCGTTATCCAGTCAGGACTGTACCCAGTGTGAACCTTGAAAGTCTTGGATAGCTCTGGGCAGTAAAGGACAAATTCAAACAATGTCTTTCAATATATTTCGCATCTTTGAACTTACTGAAGAGCTTCTTCAGTGCTTCCACGATGAAGATGATGCCGATCAAGGCCGCAAATGCTTCCTCAGTAAATCTCGTAAAGTATCTGAAAGAAAAAGCTTATCACCAATGCTGCCCAAGTAATAACTACCATGTCATTTTTCTACTTGACGATGGCGGAGAGGTCAAAGGCTACTATAAGCAAGCAGAAGAGGCTGGACCACAGACCAATCCAGAGCCGGAAGGTCATGTAGTCGATCCCATAAGAGCTATATAGAAGAAACACAAGATAATGCAAAAAAAATACGTAGAGCTTTTTTTTAGTGATTCAAAGAACGCACTGGCAAAAGTCCACAAGGATCTTCTCAAAAATGAGAACAGGCCCAGTGCACCCAAGAACCGTGAGGGGCTGACCTCCAAACAGGCAGAAGGCACCTCCAGCCAGAGCATGTCCTAGGAAGGACTCCAGCACTCCCTTCAAAAGATAGCAAAGTTGAATTTTTGCATCAAAGCAAAGAAATTACAGTATGTACGAGTAATCCAATATTTTTCAGCATCACATCACTCTTCCACACCTGCATGCCTCCTGTGATGTCACCAAGGAAGCCACCAAAGGTGATGGCCTTGGTGATGGTGGCCAGGTAGATGTACATGATGCTGGCAATTGTCTGCACATTCAAGGCATCCGTGAAGTCAGAGATGAACCAGGGTGCCTTCCTCTTGATGTCCTGGATGAGACCACCAAACAGTCTCCCAGTGAAGGCCAGAGTCTCGTCATCATGGGAGCGACGGTGGCGATGCTGCTCCTCATCTTGGAAAATATGAAAACAGAAACATTTAGCAAATTTGGAAGACCTTTAGATTCTGTTCGAGTACTACCTAGGTTGTACCGTACAGTAGTAGAGGAAGTAAAGATAGCAACAATATCACTATTATTATCACTGTCATTATTCTGAGTATTCTCTATCATTATTCTCTATCATACTCTATCAATCTATCGTTAGTCTATCACTAATTGCCATTAATCACCGTTGACCGAATCATTGCCATTTAATCGTCATCAATATTATTGTGACCACCGGCAACGCGAACCTCCTCACCTTCTTCCTTCTCCTCGTCGTCTGCGGGCAGAAGGGTGTCGTACTTGGGAGGGGAGTCCTGACCTCCTTCCTTTCCTGCTCCCCCTCCACTTTTGTCTCCGTCTCCTCCTCCTCCGCAGATGACAACGCCGACGTCGATCTCGTCGGGCTGCTGCTCGATCTGCCCTGGGGTGGAGACGGAGGAAGCGATGAGGGGCGTCGAGGGGAGCTTGGAGCGCGCGGCCAGTCTTTCGTCCAGCTTGGGGAGTTGCTTGGGCGGCTCGAGCCTCGTCTCCGGGTCCCAGACGGACGGGGACAGGACAGTCACCTCCTGCGTGTAGCTGTCGAAGGCTGAAAACATTTGCGTCGGTGACCGGGCGCGGTAGGCCTCCAAGGGAAAGATCTGGTCGGACATGAGGGTCCCGAGTGCCCTGCCCATGTCCAGGATCCTGTCTTCCAGACCTGGCGGACCCAGGAGCAGGCAGAGAAACCTGTGGTAGGGTCACATAGTATTTTTGAATTTTACACATTACCGGCGCTTTCGGCGCAGAAGTAATTTTACATGTGCTAGTACAGACCTGGAAGGTAGGGCAATCTCGCACAGGTCATCCAGGATCACGGCGTTCTTCAGCCTGGCAAAGATGGCAATGGGAGAGGGAAGGAAACCAACGGTGGCAGCCTGGATGTTGCAGCACTCGGCTCCCTTCGGCACCTTCTTCATGAACTGGTTGTGCGCCCTCTGTGGAAGTTTGGAAGTTACATCACGTTTTTTTAATTACTAGTCTTAATTCATCAACTTTTTCTCACCATTCTGATGCTCTTTTCTCTCAGGCCCGGATCCGACGGATCGTGATGCATGGGAGCGCGGCGAAACAGGCTGGGGCTTTCAGCAGCTGTTAATTAGGAAAAGGGTAAATGCAGATTTTTTTTATTACTAGGTACAGTACCACAGACGATCCACGTTCGATTTTGGCAAGCTAACTAATGTTAACAACACCTGATTAGAAAATCAACTGCAGTGTAAATTAAAGGGCTGGAGGGCCATTTCCTGTGCTACCTTTCTCGAGTGATGACATACTCCCGTGGTGAGCGACGTCGGTCATCTTCCACAGCAGGTTCACCTTCATGTGCAGCTTGACCCTGTGGCTCAGGATGACCTTGACCTCCTCAAGCTAGTAAGATCAAGCAGGATTAAAAACAATGCTAAAGTACAGTAGACCTCCGATATTCATGTACGAGTAAAGTCGGTGGTCAGAAGCTAAAAGTTTGCTGCTGTAGCAGAGGTTTTACTATAGCGGAGGTGAATTAGAAAAAAAGTCATATTTGGTCATCAGAATCACCTTTGCTATATCGGAGGACTTTTTTACGCTAGTGGAGTTTGCCGTATTGGAGCTTTACTACATATTGTATCACTTTCCCTGACACGCACCTGCTCAGCCGTGATGGCCTTGGTCTGGCGGCCGGTGTCGCCGTTGTGCAGCGCGAAAACATCATCTGGTACGGGAGAGTAAGTAGAATAGAGTACAATGTACGTATTACAGGTGACGAGCCGTGATCCTACCCAGGATCTCGCCGACGGTGTTCCCTTCCACGTTGAAGAGGATGACGCCGGCCTGGAGCGAGTTCCTCAGCTCCATCAGGGCCGACAGCTTGAGCGCAGGCACGAATGGCTTGCTCCAGCGGTTTCCCCCGTCCTCCAAGTCCTCCTGGAAGCGGACCCATCTGCGGTTGGGGATGGGAAAGACGAGGTGTGGCGCGTAGAACTGAAGAACTCAACTGAGCTCACAAGAATTGTGAATTTGTGATACCTACTGTACTGTACAGTCGGACCCCCTTAAGTAGGAAAAGTAGCAGGCCGATATTCTATTCAGGCCTCATCCTAGCAAAACTATGAAACAGTTTCTCAAACTAGTTCTCTAAAATGTTCTCACATACAATAGTTGGGATTCCCACCTCTCCGATTCCCACAATCCAGTTCAACAGTACAGTAATGTGTACAAGACCTCGAGGCTTCCTTCCACGTGAGGTGCTCCTTCTTGGTGTCGGGGGTGGGGAACCACACGTTGAGCTGGGTGAGGATGGGCAGGACTGGGTTGGTCGGCAGCGGCGCGTTGTTCTGGATGCTGGCCGCGAAGGAGGTGGTGAAGGAGTTGGAGGAGGGGGACTCCTTAACCCCGGCGCTGTTGCTATTGCCGTCAGCGTAGCCGGCTGCTCCGTTCTGGTCCAGGTCGTGGTTGAACTGCAACCCGGAGACTTTTCTCTCCTTGGCTACTGCGACAAAAGAAGCTATGTTGTACAGTAGAGTCGGCATGTCTACCGTGTACTACCTACACAGGGGAACTCCGATGTTGCAAAGTCGCTGATCAGCAGCAAGAGGCTTAGTCTAGAAAATGTGTTTTTTTGCTAGCAAAAATTTAAACTTGGGTGTCAAATGAATCTTTACAAGTACTTCTGTATTTTTTTTTTTTTGCTATACAGTGGACTCGCTTACAAAAAGATCATCGGGATCAATGCTACAGTTAGTATACCATACATCGGAAGCCTACCGTAGTAGTGTGTGTCCACTTCTTTTTTATTTGTCGTGCAATTGTACCATAGGGAGAACGAGGACGAATTCGTATGGTCTTCTTAGGCAGGAGTCACCTCCATTCTCATTCTCTTTCTTTCTGTCTCACTCAAGGGGAGAGAGAGAGAGAGAGAGAGAGAGAGGTCCTCTCAAGGGGTTCTAACGTACGTAGCACCGCGCATGATGGGCTTTTGGTCAGGAAGAAGGAACATCCGGCAAAACTTGTACTCTGAATTTGTACTAGTAGTACAGTGACATGGAAAAGTGCAGCAATGGAACTGCTGGCGACATAGGATCGAAAAAAAAAAAAAGAAATGTTGAGCTGCTGACGTGTGGGATGTCACTTTATGGACTCCAAAATGTGTACTTTACGCACACGATGAACAACGGGTTGCTATATGTTTACTATAGACACACTTCATTCCCTCAAGATCTTGATGCAGCAGACAAGAGGAGGAAAGTCTTCTTCCGATCACAAAATTTTCCCTTTATTTGATGGCTATTAACGACTTTAATTAACGGGTCGACTTTTTTTTTTGCCAACTTGCTTCTCTCTTTTTGTGTGTCCTCCAACCTTCGCCACCCTACCTGTATCCGACGACCCGTCCATCGCTCTCTCTCTCTCTCTCTCTCGGCGCCTCCTCCGGACTGAATTCACTTATCGAGTTTCCCTATACCAGGACGAACGGCGACTAGTAGTACATACACACAATGCAGCAACGTAGTTACAGAAGCCTCCTCCTCCTCTCTCTCACTCTCTCTCCCTTCGGAGATCTCCCATTCTCGCCCTCTCCCTCCCTCGCAACCCGGCCAGGCCTACTTCTGTTTTTTTTTTTTTTTTTACTCTGCCCATCTGAAGTCACCGTGACTCCCATCGGTGGATGGAGGGGAGAAGGAGGAGGGGAGGCGACACGGCATCTCCAGAGGGACGAGGAGAAAGAAGAAGGAGAAGAAAGAGCTAGGAACAAGAGTCAAGAGAGGAGCTGCTATAGGAGAAAGACAAGTGCACTTGGCTCGGATCTGATTCAGCTCAGCAATCCCATTTATTGTATATCAGGATCATTATTTTCGATGCGCACTGCTACGGTACTTAGAAGGATTCTCCTTAGGGTGATGTGTATCGTTAGTACGGTAGTACTTAACACGAGCAGAGCCCACAAAGAACGCTACGTTGCCTAAGTACATGCTAGCTTAAAATGTTAAAAGTATGTGTGTATATGCTGGCGGGAAATGCCTGCAAGCACAGCGATGCAACAACGTGCTCATTTAGTGTCCTAATCTCCGGAGAATTTTCTGAGCATTCGACCAACTCGGGAGCCCGTACGACTACGACGCAGTGGAAAAGCGTCCACAAATACTGGTACAGTGGACTGGGGGTCCACTCTGCCTAGTAGCCATGTTATATATTACATTTCATATTGTGAAAAAACTCCACTAAATGGTAAAAGTCGTCGAATTGCCAGTTTCTTTCTTTCCAAGCAGCAGAATAAACTCTGCTTCAGTAAACCTACAAGTAGCTGCTGACCACCAGTTCCACTTTACTATATCGGAGGCCCGCTGTACTACAGTACATGTACTGTATATGTATGCACTCTGCTCTCTGTGTGTCTTTCCCCTCCCTTCCTTCCCTTTCTGAAATAATTTCAGGTTTTTTTTGACATCTCCGCGTTCAATTCTTCCAAGGTCTTCTTTCTCCCCCTCCTCCTCTTCCCTCCTCCCGGGTGTAAATGCGAGTCTGTGTTTCTTGTCACTCAGTTACAATCGCCTCTCTTCCCTCCCCTCCCTCACTGCCCTTTTCGGACATCATAATCTACAAGCCCACACACACACACGCACAGTAAAGCACATGTGAACACAGACACGAAAAGACGCATTTTACACTGTGTTTTTTCCCCCTTCTCTGAACTTACGGTGCATTTCTCAATCGCTGTTTGGCCACTCCCTGTTTGACCCGACTTGGACCAACGATTGTTCTTGGTCGAACATCCCAAATGACATGCACATAGGTACTATTCTTTCTTTTCAATCTTTACATGCATGAGCATCTTTATTACGATGTGTACAGTACGTATATAGATATTATGATATCCTCTAAGATTCTCTATAGACTTACAAGATAGCAACATAATCTGCAACTTTATAGTAGTAGAGCAGCCATTGACTTTTTTTCGTTGAAGACTTGCAGTACAAAAATATCTAGGTACAATCCGAATTTACGTACTGTGTAGGTAGGCGTACAGGACACAATAAGGTATGTGTTTTAGAGGGGCGGGAGGGAAAGAAAAATACGCTAAGTTTCTCTTTTTCACATCAGGAAATAAACAATGATCACATCACACTATAGGTCGCCCAGAAACGTATTATGCAACCTGACAAACTTCTCCATCACATTCTGGTTCTTGTGAGCAACCATCCGTCCATCATACCCTGCATCCACACATCTAGTCACCCATACTGAATTACGCCTCCTTGTCAGACTCGTCATCTGACTAGTCCGACGACAACGACGAGCGGTCATTCTCCTCCTCCTCCCCCTCTTCTTCTTCCTTATTTGGCACCCTGACCACGATAAACTTGCTGTTGCGTCGGTCCCTGTCGTTGGCCACCATGAAGCTGTAATTGCTGGGGCTCTCCACCATACCCTCACTGGTGGCGTCCTTTTCCTGCTGCAAAGACAAAGGAAAATTGCAGTTAGGTCTCTATGCTTAAGGTAATCCTGGAGTGATTCCCCAGTACCTGTCCGATGGCTTTGGCCACCATTGCAGCCACCTGCTCCTCAGCCTTGGATCCCTTCTGCAGTTGCACGCAGGCCCCACCGCCCTGGTCAAGCTAGAAACCAGACAGCAACAAAAATGAGGTAGTTTGGCGATGGAACGAAAGTCTGGCTCAGCATAAGAATTAATGGGGTCTGGAAAAACTGACCACAATCTGGTTTGTGTCCTCGTCCGAGTCGTTTCTGATCTTGTTGAGCCACTTCTTCCAGGTCTTGTCCTTGTCCTTTTTCTTCTTCTTCTCCGGCATCAGGTTGTCCAGCCACTTGAGGTCCTTCTGGGTGAACAACCAGGGACTGAAGTCCATCAGCTTGCGGACTCCAACCAGTGCCAGGACCTGCAAAGAAAAGAAACAACATCAGTTGCTTTTCGGGTACATCAGTCCATCGAATAGTACTGTACTATACTATTACAGAACAAGACAGTACTGTACAGAATAGTACTGTACATAAGTTGAACTTGCCATTAGAGGGAAGATGAGTGATGCAGGCGTCGATTTTATGATCCACAGGAGAGCCAAGCTCAGTATCTGCAAAAAGAAAAAAACATTTATACATTATGTTGATCCCAAAGATGTGAAAAAGAAGCACCTGAATGACAGTGAAAAAGTGGACCTTCTTGAGAGGCACGTGTCTCAAGTAGTGGTGGTCTGGCTGGTACTTGGGTGGCATGAAGAGGAGGCCAATCCGGTCGATGAACTGCATTCCCCTCAGTGAGGCGACACCCATGTACATCAGGACACCATAAAGCACAGGCATGGGGATGTACTAGGGGTGAGAATAGATTGTTTCCTTAACTATTAGGTTTTTTTAACTCACACTGGGGTGTACATACATGTATGTATGCAGTATGTAGATGCCTTGTTACCATCAGTCTCGTTGCTGCTATCCTTACCTTCAAGATTGGAGCAAGCTTCACAGACAGTCCAGTGAGTACAAAGACCATGACACCAGTCACCCGCTGCTCTCTATAAATAGGTACAACAGTGACCAACTGAAGCTTTTAAGCACTGTAAGGACCTTCCAAATACCTGACTCCCAGGAACTGTGGTATCTCTCCAGGTGCACTGGTTTCTGTCTCCATCTTGAGCGAGTCCACATGGCCAAGGCAGAGGACAGTGGCTGCCACACACCAAGGGAGGCCAACTACAGAGCACACACCAACCATAATGCCCACAATGAGCATGTCCAGATGGTAGCCACATCCTTTCTGAAAGTTAGAAGGCCATACCGTATACATTCAGGGGCTGCATGTGGTATAGGAATGCTATCAGCTGTATTTATGTTTTTCTCACCTTCAGTTTGTGCTCAGACCTGTTGACAATAACACTGGTGATCTGCTGGTCCATAAAAAGAAGAATGGTGAGAAGGAGCGAAGGAACAGATGCTGCAAAGTACAGGTACATGGCAAAGCCCTCCTTGGTGAAGGGAACAAGCCAGTCACGCTCTTTGTAGTTGGTTGGCTGTTTGTGGACAAGAAAAACTTTATTCAACATGACTGCCACAAAAGTGAATGCTCCAATTATTATCACTCAACACACAAAATTCAACATGCAAGGACAAAGAGCAACAAGAAATTAGTAGAGAGTAGGTAGATTGCAATTAATTGCACATGTTTTTGTTTCACCTTAAACTCAGTGGGCACAATAAGCTTAGGAGTCTTGAGCTCAAAGATCATGTCCACTTCCATGAAGATCAGGATGGCCAGAATCACCGCATAGTCACTGACCAAAGCACGGAACTGCAATGAAAGATACAGTTTATGAACAGTAAATGTGCTTACTAAAAGGCTGGAGATAATGTTACCTTGGCAGACAGGTAAGGGGTCAGTTTGAACTTCTTGAGAGCAAAGGCAACCACGAATGTACCGAAGAAGAGGATGACTGAGAAGAAGAAGATGTCCGGAACATAGGGGCAGGCATGGCCAGTCAGCTCACCCTGGAGCCTGTTATAACAGGTTATTACAATAGTACACAATGACATGACTAGCTTCCACATCATCATGGCGATGTTATTTTTGCTACTCACATCTCACATTGCGAGAGTGTGATGTTGTTCCACTCTACAGTCTTTCCCGTCCCGATCACTCCGGCCTTGGTCAGGATAGCAGTCTGCTCTTCGGTCAGATTTGTGGGAATTCCACTACCTAAGCCATTGACAAAAAGAAATCCCAATTTCAAGGTATGAAACTTTGATAACTATTAGTGCATCACCCTACCTGTGCAGGTACAGCCTTCGTTCTCTAAGGTGATGTAATCTGGATCATAGCTCTTGTGCACCTTGTATGTCTTGGACATGTCTGCCCAGAACAATATGTGTTACAAGATGCTTAAAAAGATATCGCTTCTTATCAGCTTACTGTAGAGTTTCTTCAGGGCCTCCACGATGAAGATGATGCCGATGAGAGCCGCAAATGCCTCCTCCGTGAATCTCGTGAAGTACTTAACAATGGCGGAGATATCAAAAGCCACAATGAGCAGACAAAAAAAGCTGGACCACAGCCCAATCCAGAGCCGGAAGGTCATGTAGTCGATGTAGTAGTCCCTGCAAGATAGCATTCAGTGCATTCTTATAGGATGTAGGTAGTATACAGTATATACAACTGCAGAAACAAAGACATACTTGCAAAAGTCATAAAGAATCTTTTCAAAGATAAGGACAGGTCCAGTGCAGCCAAGCACAGTGAGTGGCTGTCCTCCCAGAAGGCAGAAGGCACCTCCAGCCAGGGCATGGCCCAGGAAGGACTCCAGCACTCCCTATAAAAACAGGGCAATATGATTGTTAAATAACATTAAATTCTCTCTTTGTCTCAAAACTATGAGAAATAAGGCAAATCATTTGTTCTTCCACACCTGCATGCCCTTAGTGATGTCTCCGAGAAAGCCACCAAAGGTGATGGCCTTGGTGATGGTGGCCAGGTAGATGTAGATGATGCTGGCCACCGTCTGCATGTGGATGGCATCCTTGAAGTCTGATATGAACCAGGGTACCTTCCTCTTAATGTCCTTGATGAGCCCTCCAAAGGGCCTTCCAGTGAAGGCCAGCGTCTCATCGTCCTGGACTCCATGGCCATGATGGTGGTGGTGGTGATGCTTTCCGTGATGTCCTTCAACGTATGCAACAGGAATTTGTGCTTCTTAAGTAGCCCGTTACTACAACACATTAGTGTACCTACATATAGTACTACAGCTAAACTTCAATGGCCTTCAAGCAAAAAAGTTCTGCTATATGTAATAAATTTACTATGATTACCAAATTGGTTGTCTTTTTTAAAGTTTATTTCTGCTATACATACAGTAGTACAGTAAAACACAAAACTTTGCTATAGTAAACTTTGCCACTGATTTTTCTAGTTTTCTAGTACCTCTTCCCCTCATCACCTGCTTCTGCCAAAGCCAGCAGACTGTCGTAGTGCAGCGGAGGTTCGTCGTGGTTCTTCTTTCCGTCTTCATCACCGCCAGTGCCACCCTCACCGCCGGCGTCGGCACTGGCACCAAAGACAATCCCGTCGTCAGCGGCATTCTCCTCGTTGTCATCACTGTCCCTGCTGCGTCTGGGCACTGGGCTGGAGCTGGCAGAGACTCCTGCTGAGGCTGTGGCCCAGGAGTTGGCAGAGAGGTGCTTCCACTGGGTTGTCAGTCTGGAGGAGAACCATGGTGCCAGAAAAATAACCACTTACAAGGTCAGCATCGTCCATTATGGTGCCATTTTTACCCCTCCTCCCATTTCCCCATTTACAGAAAATGGCACTCTCATAGGCACTTTTGAACGCCTACCCCAACACAAAAGGAAAAGGAAAGAGAAAGTGGAAGCAATTTTCCTGAAACCCCTAATCTCCAATGAAGCGTATGTAAGAAGGGCAGCTAAACAGTATAAAAGATAGCGAACCTTTCTCCCCCCTCCTGACTTGTGTGGCCGCCGCACGCAAGGTTCCTTTTAACTTAAGCCAAGAGGAAAGACAAAAAAAAAGAAAATTCCACCTTTTTACCTTGCGTCCAAGGAAGGGAGATTTTTGGGCGGATCCAGCCTGGTCTGTGGATCCCACACAGACGGGGAGAGCACCGTCACCTCTTGTGTATAGCTGTCAAAGGCCGAGAACAGCTGGGAGGACGTCTTGGCATGGTATGCAACCAGGGGGAAGATCTGCTGTCGCGGAGATTCACAGTATCAGTAAGTACCCCCACAGCTCAAAAATTATGTCGCAACCCTTTTTTTCAACTTTCTTGCTAAAAAG
>JAAUYM010029848.1_pt1 | contig 14499 bp, 16 predicted proteins | sample 7278001 | NCBI WGS metagenome assembly JAAUYM01 (sample SAMN14350224, study PRJNA611818) | marine sediment metagenome | isolation source: surface marine sediment (1.8m) | place: French Polynesia: Moorea | collected 2018-08
AGGGAAGGATTCAGCTTTAAAAAGAGGTATTGTGCATTTTTGTAACTATTATATTAAGGCTCCAAATTGAAAAAAAAAGAGTTGCGACATAATTTTTGAACTGTGGGTTACATAGGTACAACTAGGCACAATCCGAACTTTGGCTAACTCAGCAGAATATCTGTTTCTCTCTTTTCCTCCCAGCTCGGCGCAACGACCGATTCAATTTGTCTTTTCAGCACCTTTGCTGTCTCGAACCTCCAGCTAACTTCAAATAATTATACAAATTCTTCTTCGCGGTTGAATGTATGCATACGGCGCTTCTTCTCATTCCCGTTGTTAAAATTTTTGCTAAAATTTTTGCTAAAATTTTCAGTTGCGCTGAAAAGTTGGTGGATTCGACGTTAAAGTTTACTTTGTTTCTGCTTCGCAGGCGGCGTTCCCTGGGCAGTCATCCTGCCGGTGGCGATCGGCCTCCCAGTCCTGGTGGTGCTCGCCGTCCTCTACTTCTGGCTCTTCTGCAACTCCTGGTGTCGAGAGAAGAAGTTCCTGAACCAGTTCTTGGTGGCGGCGCACCCAACTCAGATCGGCTCCGACGGGAACAAGGGAAGCTCGGGAGCCGCCGGCGTCGCCGGTGGGGACTGGCAGCGCGAGGACGGGGTGGAAGGCGCCGCCGTCACGGCCAACGGGGTTCGGAAGCAGACCTACCAGAGGACCAGCTCAAAGGAATCTTCAGAGGTAAGTCGGAGAGTAGAAGAGTGACCATTAATATACTAGCACGTAATTTAATATGCTTGCCTTTTTTTTCCCCCTACGCAGACTCTCTTGCCAAACCCGAGACGAAACGCGAGCGGCAGCGGCGGCAGCGACACCACGTCTGGATGCGAGTCCGCCAGGAGCTCCGAAGTCGGCGAGGCGGAGCTTCTGGGGGAGGACGACGCGTCCAACAAGGACAACAGCCACGACATCTCTGGTGACAGCATAGAGCAGAAGGAGATCGGCGAGGAAGAAGTCAGCGACGACAGGGACAGGGATCAGACCGGGGGCTATGTCCCGTTCGCTCCTGCCTCCGCCGCACCGCAGCACTACACGCAGATGGGACTCGGAGGTTGGCAGCAGCGACCAGTCAGTCCACAGCAGCAGCAGCAGCAGCAGCAGCAGCAGCAGCAGCAAGTTGGGGTTCCGTTCAGGGACAGTGATGTCTTGCCGCCCGGCTACAGCAAGATGGCTGCCGCTCCGATGGACGACGTCCACTCGCCCGGAAGAGGCTACGTCGCAGCAACGTCCTCCTTTGCCAGCGCAGAGCCACAGCAGCCTCAACAGCTCCTGCAAGCCAGGAACATGCCAGACATTGGGTAGGTTATAAAGATGACTCTTGGTCTTCGGGTCCTTTATCCCCTACTCGTGAACAACAAAATATTTCCAGGTATGTTGCATTCGAAAACCTGCGCTGCCAACAGCCTCCGCCGCCGCCTCTGCAGCAGCAGCAGCAGCAACCGACGTCGCCGTCACTGTTTTCCCAGAACAGTCCTGACAAGCCCGCCGGATACATCACCCTGGCGCAGGCCAACAAACTGACCTCTGCGGCGATGCCGATGCCGGCGGAGCTCCCTCCGGAGGCGCCCCCCGGGGCCTATCACCGGGTCGGGCTGGGTCCCTCCGGGCTGCCGCAGCAGCTGCCGGACGGGTACGTGCGCCCGGCGCAGCCGCAGCAAGTACTGGTCGCCTCATCGCCCACCTCCTCTCGTCCGGTCTCGCAGCTCTCGGAGAAGGAGATTTGGCACAGCGGCAGACCCGTCTCACTGGCAGAGTCAGAAAGCTATCGTCAGGTAAAGTTCCTTGTAGTAGTAACTAGCCTGTAGCTACCCGCGTTGCTGGCTGGCAGAAGACCAAATAAAATGCAAAAAGTTGCATAAAGTAAAAACACTCCCCAAATTTTTTATTCGGGTGCTCAAAAGTGGTGACAATCTCATTATGTCCAGTTAAAACTTTTATTTTGGACAGCTAGCAAAGTGATCCTAGACACAGCAAGCCACACTGGGAGGCCTGACGCAGAAGGCAGAATGCCTCCCAATGTGGTAAGTTATAATTTGATCTTATGCCCTTGCCAAATCTTACCAAGGAACGCGGGTACCTTTAGGCTAGTGCTCGCAAAAGAAAAAGAAAACTGACATACCTAACTTATCTACAATTACAGAACGAGGCCGCCTCGTTGGGCTTCACTCCCGCCGCCCTTGGCCCTCCCGCGGTCATCACTCCCACCTCCTCCGCGAAGGACTTTCCTCCCACCCACGGCAGCTCCTCCTCCTCCTCCTCTTACTTGCGGATGCAGCATGATCCCGTCACAGGCGAGGGCGACTCCCTAGTCATGTCGCCCAAGAAGCTGCAGGTGGAGACCAGATCTCCCTACTCCAAAGCCGTCACCTCGATACAGAGCAGCAAGTCCAGCATGGTATGAGGCTGCGGCGGCGGAGGAGGATAGGGTAGGAGGTAGGGCACTCTGTCGCCGCATACCACGAGGGCATAAAGAACGTCAGAATCGTCAAGAAACCCCAACGCATCTGTAGTACCGTACCGTACTCTGTTGTAGTACTCGTGTGAAGAGAACACACGAACCTCCCTTAGGAGAAGAAGAAGAGAATACCTTATGGTGGCCCCACATCCCTACGCTGTTGTAGTGACGTGTGTGCTTTGTTGTGCGTGCATTATAATATGTACTACTACTACGCTAGTAGGCGCTTATAGTAGTACATCGTAGTAGTAGGAAAAAGAGGAACCATACATTTGCCGTCCACCTGTTGTCAAGAATGGAAGAGAAGAAAGAACCCGACAAGCCGACCTATAATGTTTTTCTTTCTTTCTTTTTTTTTTTCGATACCAAGCTGCAAAAGAAAGCAAGAAAAAACCCACTTGAAATCTGCCGGATCGACTGCTATAGTACATACTACTACTAACTGTTGCTCAAAGCACGAGTGAAGAGAAAAAATGAGATGAACGTCGGAAGTGCCGCAGGATTGTCCCCAGAGTCCTGGTGTACCATTGGAAATATTTTTTTTTTTAGTTATGCTATGTGATAAGGAGTTCTGTGTTAAAGCATGTTCTGATTGTATCTTTTTCCTTCCTCCGCTTTGAAAAGATCATTAACAAATTAAAGGTCATCAACGAGCAGAAAGGCTTATTTTTACCAGCTGCCAGGAAGTCCTGTCATATCTTGCTTTTAGGCTCAAAACTGGTATTCTTTGACTTTATGGGATGAAAAGGACCTTTCCCCCTCTCAAAAAATAACACCACCTCCTTTCCTTTCTGCATCAGGAAAAAAAGTGCCCACCTATGATGTGAAGAAAACAAAAAAGTAAGATCTCGTGTACTATTTTCATACAAAGGAATTATTCCTTTTTCTTTTGTAAAAGTTGACGATTAAGCAGAAAAAAGACCTTTGCAACACAAAAGAAACAGGAAGTGCGCAAAGAATGCATGGGTGAGACGAAGTGAGAAGCTTACACGGTGTCTGTCGGAAAAATAGGAATACGTTAATTACTTAAACGTTGTCGCATATAAAGCTGGCGTATTATTATATATTATACTACTACTACTACAGAAAATAAAAAAAAGATGTATCTTTTTCCTACAATGCATGTCACTCGGAACAAGCGTACACGTCCTTCACGTCCGGGAAGTGCCAGAAGGCCATCTCGAAGGGCCTGAGCACGAGGTGCGACCCTGACCCGACGCGGACCCTTGCCGGCCGCATCTCTGGCATCTCCCCGCGCGGGCCGAGCCGGAGCTCCATCCTCCGGTTGAGCAGGACCCGCCTGGACCTGAGGTCGCCCCCAAGCGGAGAGAGGACGTGCTGCATCATCATCCCCGAGTCCGACAGCGGTGGCTCCAGTGGAACGGACGCGACGTGGGGGGAGATGTTGGCCCCGAAGAGGACGACGCCGCCGGCCGACGTGGTCGCCGAGACGCAGTGGGCGTACAGGCGCAGCATCTTGTTGCCGTCTGAACGGATCACGCGAAGGACCTTCCTGCAGAGACGAGAGGTGCGTTACAACAGTCAACTCCGGATTGACTGGACTCCTTGGGAACCAAGAAAAAAAATCCCTCTAACCCGAAGCTCCTATTTTTCCAAGCCTGAATTTTAATTTTTCAGGTACAACAATAAGCTTTTTAATGCTCGTGAGGTCATAGTTTGATATCCTTACAATACATTAGGTGACAGGTCACAGTACTTTGAGACTTTGGATAAAATTATTCATGAGAGCTTATTCATCATGAAAAAATGGTTTTGATGGTAATTTTTTTCCCTGCTAATCCAAATTACTATTTTAAGAAATCCCTCTAACCAAAAGTATTGGATTAATTTTTTTCCTCTAAAGAATAATCCTCCTAATCCAAAAATCCCTCTAATCCAAATCCCGCTGATTTGAAGTGCTGTTAAGTAACTATTACGTGAATTTAAGGCGCACTTCAGGCGGCGATCCTATAATACGGATGCACTGCAACAGTTCTTTTTTTTCCTCAGAACAGTTGCCCGGGTAAAGAAGCCTACGTACGTACGAACATACGTATATCGCAAATGGATACGAGCTACTACATCCGGCTACAAAAAGAAGAAAAGAGTAATTTATACCTCCTACCGTTCACAAACGGAACAGAACGTACAGTGCTACTACTACTACTACAGTGTACTGTACGTAGCAAGTGCGTCCAACAAGATTGTACTATAAAAGGCATCCTTTGAAATGTGGCGAAACGTTCCGTTTTTGTTCCTGGTTGTCCTCTCCTCCCCCCACGCGGAGAGCGGCGAGGTGGTGGTGGTAGTCGGGGGGTCTCGCGGCGGGGAGGGAGAGACGGACGAGGTGGAGGTGATCAAGCTCGGAGGAGAGGAGGAGAAAGGATGCACCGGGCCACCTCCATTACCTTCCAAGGTGAAAAAGAGCTACCTAAAAAGCTATACCCAACCAACAACGGTGGTAAGCAAAGTGGAAGCTTAGCTGGAATGTACAGTACAGTACTGTACGTACGTGCGTTGTTGGTTGGGTACTAGTTACAAATGAGCCAGAATTGCAGGTACGGTACGTATAATTCGCAGCGATCCAAGCTTATGGGAGGTCTGGACGGCGAGTCCCGCCTGATGATCTGCGGAGGTCGCCAAGGGGCCACCGTGCTCGACGACTGCCAGGTCCTGATCCCGGAGACCAACGAGTGGATGAAGAGGGAGAAGGCTCTCCTTCCAAGAGGCACGGAAGGTGCCGGCAACGTCATGACGACCAAGGGTACTTACGTCAGGAAAAAAGGTCCGCCATTATCGCGCAGAATCGATCCTTGGTCCGTTTCAGGCCTGTTCATCGCCGGTGGGTTCGACGGCCACCGACCTTACTTCCCTCACTCCCGGGCGGAGATCTTCACGTCCCGCGGCTCCTTCCTCCCCCTGTCCCCGATGCCTTCAGGCCTGTACGAGCCCTGCGCGGCGCCGCTGGACCCCGACCGTACCATGGTCGTCGGAGGGGAGGTCAGCTCCGGGGAGTCGAGGCGGGCCTTCGTGCACAGGGCCGGGGCAGACACCTGGTCGGAAGTGGAGCCCATGTCCGAGCCCAGGTCCATGGCCATGTGCGGGAAACTGCCCAACGGGGGCGGCGTGGTGGTGGCCGGAGGGTGGAGCGGGGGAAGGGCGGTTAGCTCTGTGGAGATCTTCCAGGATGGGAAGTGGAGGAGGGGGCCGGACCTGCCAAGGGCGTGGTGCCAGGGTGACATGGTGGTGGGAGGCGACGGGAGGCCCGTGATCGTTGGGGGACTCACCCAAAACGCCGGGGGGAAGCTCAGGGAGGAGAGGAGACTGCTCAAGATGGGAAAAGGAGGCGGGTGGGTGTGGATGGGTGAGAGGCTAGAGAAGGGAAAGGCTGATGCGGCGGCGGTTCTCGCGCCAGGGTGGGTGCTTCACAACTGCGGGGAAAGAGACGACGGCGGCGGTGGACGTGGAGGAGGAGGAGGAGGAGGTGGACGCGTTCAGGCTGTCTACACATTGTTAATGGTGACATTGTTTGCTTCAGTAAACGTATGAGTCTAAAGAGGTGCAGCTTTCCATCTGTCTCACCTTCCCACGAGTCTCTTGTGCAGCACGGAGATCCACAAGTCCGGGTTTGGCAAGAGGTCCTCCCCAATCATCGCGTAGCATCCGTGGTAGAAGGACTGCCTGATGACGACGTCATGTCGGTACAAGGCCGACATGCCAAGCTTGTCCAACCATAAGAAGCCAGCAACGTACCTGCACGTTATAAAGCGACGTTGTTCACAAGTACTACCAACAACAATAATTATAAAAGGCATGAGCAGCTCAAGACATGCACACAAGATATACTGTACTGTACCGGTACAGTACTTGCACCTAAAGAAAAATCAGTACCTATCCGACAGCCCCTTCGCCCCTCCTCCAAAGGCCGATCCAGTCTCCCCCAGCCACAGGGGGACCCCTCCCAGCTTCAGCTCCTTCCTGACGAAGCCGTCGACGACCCTCAGCGTCCGCTCGAACTGCTCCAGCGGCTCCGGCCGCAGGAAGTCGGCGAGCTTGGCCGAGTGGCCGTCCAGGTAGTACTGGTGCCAGGTGAGCGCGTCCAAGGTGCGGGCGCCGGAGGACGTCACCACCTTCTCCAGGTACCTCAGCGCCTTGCACTTCCGCCTCCTCCTCTTCCCGGACTGAGGATCGACGCACTTCTCCAAGTGGTTCACATCGGGCCCGACCATAGTGGAGTTGGCGTACGCTGGGAAGGAGTTCAGCAGGTGTCGCAGGGTGGCGAAGTCCCTCCCCAGCCTGGTCGGGGACAGGGTGACGTTCAGCTGGTGGTGCAGCGAGTTGGGCTCGTTTCCCAGCTCCCAGGCCACGTCAGAAAAGCGCCGCCGCTTCTCGCTGCTGTACCGGAGGAGCGAACTCAGGTTGTCCGGGTCCCACTTGTCTTTGGCGGTCCTGAGGAGGACGTTGGCGTCAAAGAGCAGCTTCCACCCGACGGCTGCACTGAAGCCGGCGATGTAGTCCCAGTCGGAGCTGCTCATGGTGAAGTTGACGCGCTTCTTCCTCCCGAGGAAATCGTCGTCGCACCCGCACGAGTCCTCAAAGTCGTGTGAGGTGGGCGGGCCGCCGCCTCCGCCGCCGCCGCTGTCGAAGATGAGCAAGTCGGCCGCCGTCCCCCCGAGCCTGACGTACGCCGGCGCCAGCGCGGAGGCCATGGAGCGCACGCCGGGGTCGGAGAAGTCCAAATTCCGCCATCTCTCGGCAACCACATTGGAGTCTATCGCCACCTGCAAAGAGCATTGAAAAGTTCCATGACAGCATCAAAGCGTGTCTAGTACAGGTGAACAGCACTTACGCTAAGAAATCGTTGGTTCACCTTCCAGACCTGTTTTGAAACGTCCACCGTGACAGCTTTCGCTGTCAGCAAAGAGACAAGCAAAACTAGTAGTGAAAGTAATAAACTGAGTATTGTATAGGAGTAGAACATTATACATAGACTTTATGTGTGTTTTGTGTTTCTTATTGCTTCCTGCCAGCCCCTTTCAGGGTAACAATGTGTTCAGAGTCAGAAACAAGACAAAAACTGGATCTGTGGTCAAGTGCGTTCGCTGCCACCACGCCACTTTTTCCCTTTGGTGTTGGTGTGGGACACCGGAACATTTCTCTCTCTCCCCCCATTATTTGAAGGAGTCCGAGTGAACGTGACAGAGATTGGAACGAGCCCGAACCGAGACCGATGGGCCGCGGTCTGGACCGTGTTTTTGTCAACTCAAGCCGGACGAACTCGATTATATACGATATATATTTTAAAACTCGAGCTCACCCGTATGGTAAGTAAGGCAAAGAGTAACCAGAAATCAGGGCACTTTCTGGCTTAGCAAATGTACCATTTGTGAGATACAGGGGACTTGAAGGTACAAGTTGAGGCAGGTCAACGTGCGAGTAGATTAAAAGTACAGTACATGAACCAGTAATGAAACGAGAGGTTTTTTTCCCGATTGAGCACTGAGCAGATTGCATTTGCGCGGGGGAGGGAAAAAGGGAATTGTGAACATTGGACGGACCAGTGAAGAGAAGAGAAGAGAAGAGAGTAGCACAAATACAGTAGGTGAGTACCCGACGGGACTTTTAAACTTACAAGCGTAACCAATTGACGGAAAAAATTGTGACATTTATGTGGTATTCTAATGACAAGTTTCATTACATGCTTAAAGCTGAATTTGTTACGCTCATAAGTTTAAAAGTCCCGTCGGGTGGTATCACAGCATGTAGAACGTAGTAGAGCAAGGACGGAGGCGACGGCAGCAACAGCAACAGCAGCAGCGCCTTCACAGCTTCTTCCTTCTTCTTGTTTCTTCCGCTGTGTTTGTGCTCGGGCAGCAACGCACAGCAATCAGCTAAGAAGCGAAGGATTCGCACCTCCTCTCTCTGTCTCTCTGGCAGGCTCTGGTATCTGGTGTTGACTAGAGAGAAGTGACTGCTGGTAGCAGTACGGTATTAGTAGCTTATCGTGGATAAACGAAGAAAAAAACTCCCCCCCCCAGCAGCCCAGCAGTTTTCTGCGGTCGGCTTACTCGGCTAGCTAGGTGCAACACAACACAACTGAGCTGTCTCAAGCGAGCACCAAAGGAAGAAGAAACAATCTGCAGTGAGCTGTTGTGGTGACATGGTGACCAGATCTCCCCTGCCCCCGGGGATCTGAATCTGATCCTTTGGCCCTCCTGGAAGTAGTAGTAGGAAGCAACTTTACCCTTCTTTCTCTTGGCCCTGCTTCGTGGCCATGGCGCCTCCTGGCCAGGAGCACTCGCCCATATCCGCCATGGGCACTTCCGGGCGAGTCAACTACACTTGGTGAGTGAGTAGAGGAGACGCTTGGACCATTAGAAGCTGATCCACTCCCTTGCTTTTTTTTTGGGAATTTACCCCATTTCTCTTTCTTTGTTTGTTTCTTTCTCTTCAGTCTCCCCCTGGCCCACGATGCATCCAGCGTTAGCGTGTCCCCCGTGCTCATCACCCGGAGGCGATTCCGCCGCCGTCGACTCCGCCCGCCCATCAACATGGGGCCGCGACCTCCAAATATGGTGCGGAATATGGGAAAACAGCGTGTGTACCGGGTCAACAAAAATTGACATAAAAATCGCAAGCCTTGATTTTTGGCATATAAGCTTATTTTAGCCCCATTTTTTTCATGAATAAATCAAGAATCTAGCAATGTTTATTTCATTAGGAGGAAGCCAAAAATGCAATGAAAATCTTTATATACCCAAGTTTACGCCATTTTTGCGATTTTTTTCTGGTTTCGACCAAATTTTGCGACTTTTCTCATCTGTAGCCGACCCTGCCCCCTCCGTCCGAACTGCAGCTTCCGTCACGCCGGCGCCCGGAAGACATGGACGCCTGGTTCGACACGTTCCGCGTGGCCGGGACCGACTACGCCCTGGGTGAGGAGCTGAGGAGGGAACTGGTGGCCAGCATCAACGCCAGGAACAGGGCGGAGGACGAGAGGCTGAGGGTCCTCTACGGGGAGAACTACGACGCGGCCTCCAGCTGGCTGTACACGCCGCCCCCGGGATCGGGCAGGAGGAGGGGGGAGAACGAGGGAGAGAACGGCGGCGCGAGGGGGGCAGAGGGAGACGTCAGCATCGAGGTGCACCAGACGGAGGAAGCGGAGGGAGCGGGAGCAGGGGCGGGAGCGTCCGGGTCAGCTGGGCAGACGAAGGAGAAACCCAGGGAAAGAGGACCCCTGCAAGAGAGGCGAGAAGATCCCGACGAGATCGAGCGCGTCGACGACGAGAGGGAAGAGGAAGAGGAGGAGCAAGGGGGAGAGGACGAACTCGCCATGTTCAAAGACACTCACGCCCTGGTGGAGGAAGGCGACAAGCATGAGGAGGTGCCGCAGGGTCCCAGGAGGAGGCGCCCGGATGCGTCCGCGTGGGCCATGCCCGGCCTGGAGCCCGACGGGAAGCACTACACCAAGCGGGTGCGGGAGCTCGAGCCGGTCGGATACAAGTACATCAACTTCAAGATACCGGGGACAATGATCATGAAGGTGACTGCAAGTTGGAGGGGGGGGCGGAAGGGCGCGCTTGATGGCATCATCTTTTTTTCTTTTCTTTTTTTCCTGATGTTTTCCGCAGGGCACCGACGACACCCTGGACGCGAGTTACGAGAGCCTGGACTACCACGTCCCCAACAACTTCCTGAGAAAGGTGTACCTCAGGGAGAAAGGGGAGACCACTCGAGTGCTTAACGTGAGACGAACACGATGCGCGCCAGCACCACTGATAGGAGTAACGCAAGCTTTTTTTTTCCTCCCCCAGGTCTGGCACGCGGTCTCTGAGCTCTTCCTGAGCTGCGTCATCGGCATCCTGACCGGCGTCACCGCCTTCTCCATCTTCTACCTGATCGACCTCTTCTCCGTCTTCAAGTACTACCAGTTCCTCCGGGTGCTTACCTCCTTCGACGTGCCCGACGTCATCCGACGCCTCAGGGGCTGCGCCCTGATCGTCTTCTGGAACCTCGGGCTGTGCTTCCTGGCCAATCTGATCGTCCGCCCCTGCGGCGTCGCCGTGGGCTCCGGCATACCCAACATCAAGGCTTACCTCAACGGGATCAATGTGCCCAAGGTGCTCCGCATCGACACCTTCTGGAGGAAGACGCTTGGAGTCATCTTCAGCGTGTCCGGCGGCCTTCCCGTTGGGAAGGAGGGGCCAATGATACACGCGGGGTCGATCATCGGCGGGGGATTTTCCCAGGTTAGTCAAAACGATGAGAATTTTTTTTTTTGTGTGTGTGTGTGTGGGACGGCCTGCTAACTAACCGTCCTTTTTCGTATAGGGTCTGAGCACGAGCTTCTCGTTCACCCTGAAGTGGTTCAGCCGGTTTCGCAATGACGCCTACAAGCGCGACTTTGTTGCGGCCGGCGCCGCTGGCGGTGTCGCCGCCGCCTTCGGCGCTCCCTTTGGCGGAGTGTTCTTTGCCTTGGAGGAAGGGATCAGCTTCTACGAGTACCGCGCCCTCTTCATGTGCCTGGTTAGTTCCCTGTCCAGCTACTGGGCTCTCAACAGCCTGAAGGGAGTCATCAGAGGCACGGGAGAAATCTCGTCCGGGGGCCTTGTCTCATTCGGTGAGAATGCCACTTACACGAATGTGACGGTCGTCGTTTCTGTCGGTATTGACGACATCCACGACATCCTTCTTCCGTAGGAGTATTTGAGAAGCCTCTTCGCACCGAACAGATGGACATTGGAATGGCTGTTCTCATCGGAGTACTGGGTGGGCTGTTGGGTGCGACTTGGAACGGACTCAACACCCGACTCACGCGTCTCCGCTTAAGATGGATCACAACATCCAATCGAAAGGTGTTTATCAGGGGTCTTGTCATTTACCCTAAATACGACTAACCACTTAGCCCGTCACTTAGCCGACACTGAATGAGCAGGTATCAGTCATTTAGCCAACTGTGAAGGGCATAGTTACTTGCAAATTGTTGCCTTTGGGGGAAGGTCAATTTTTTATTTATTTTTCTCTCGGGGAGAACAGAGACCAAAAGCCCTTACCGCGGCTAAGGGAACAGGGGTTGTACTGTATAGTACATAGAAAAAAATACTGAAAATCTGGTACTATAAAGCGGGTGCGGTTTGCCCAAGCTCTAAAAGCAACTTTTTCCTCAATCTTACAAGAGGAGAGTGAGAGGATATTTTTACATCTAAACTAGGAAAAGCTTAAAAGTCCTCCCCTTGCCTATGTGTGGTGATTATGGAAAAAGTGGTAGTGCCGCGCCATTTGTTATTTATCTGTTGTTGTTTTCTCAATCTTTCAGATGTTCGAGGTGTTTGCCTGGTCTATGGTCACTACTACCGTCGCGTTTGTGTCCTTGTCAGAATTGTCGGACTGCAAATCTTTGGAGGAGAAAGAGACGAACAGATTCAGCATGCAACTGAGTTGTCCCGATGGGAAATACCACGCTCTTGGAGCTTTGTGTAAGTTCCAGAAAACCGAGTAATCAAAAATTGCACTTCCACTTCTGAAAGACTACCATCCTAACCATAGGGTTCGAGACGCCTGAGAATTGCGTGAAGGACATGCTGCATACGCCGACGAACACCTACTCCGTGACGAGTCTGGGCATGTTCTTCGTCTGCTACTACTTCTTCACGTGCGCCACCTACGGCATGTGGATTTCCTCGGGACTGTTCGTGCCCAACCTCTGCCTAGGGGCACTCTGGGGCAGGCTTATCGGCATCTTCCTCCACACCTTCTTTCCGCAAGTGGCGTGGCTGGACACCGGAGTCTACGCCCTCCTCGGGGCCGCCGCCCAGCTCTCCGGGCTCGTGCGAATGACCTTCAGCCTTAGCATGATCCTCATGGAGGCGACCCGTGAGTTTTTCTCCTTTGAGATCAATAGCGTGTAGTACATACTCTGCGTATCGAATACATTATTAAACTTTATACGTTGCAGAGGGTTACAGCATTCTGATTCCTCTGATGGTGACCGTGTTAGCTTCCAAGGCCATCGCCAGCCTGTTCAACCACGGTAGGTGATGAAGACGGCAGTTTCTGCGGCATTTGTACTAAAACGATTTCTGGCCATTTTTTTGGCAGGCATATACGAGATTCACATGGACCTTTCCGGAGTTCCCTTTTTGTATGACGAGCTCCCCGACGGCCACACTGAACTGAAACCAAAGGACGTTATGGCCACGTAAGAGAGAGAAACGTCATTGTTCGTTGAAGTTTCTCCTTACACTCGCCAACTCTTTCTTGTTGCAGCCCGGTGGTCTGCCTGCGCACTCGCATGAAGCTGCTGGAGGTGTCGGATCTGACACTGAACCGCTTCTACTCCGCCTTCCCGGTGACCGACCCGGTCCCCGACGACGAGGTTGGGAAGCACTTTGGGCGCCTCAGGGGCGTCGTCTATTCCAAGGACATCGCCACCAAGTTTTTCGAGCGCTTCTTCGATGGCCACGACGAGACGCGCACGAAGGAGACCTGGGAGCGGTACATCGCCGCCTATCCGAGGTGGTTCAGACCCCATGAGGTCGGTGGTCTCGGGAAGCATGGACTTGCAATAGTTTTTCACCTTTGACAAAAGTTTGTTTAAATTTGATTTCTTCGTAGACTTGGCGCCACGACCCGGAATCCACCATCCAGCAGGACAACGTGATGCGCCTGGACGACATCATGGACTTGGACGTCCACACTGTCCCTGTCACGTGCACCCTCAAGCACCTCTTTGAGACCTTCATCAACGAAAGGCTTAGGCAGCTCATCGTCGTCGATCAGGAGAACAACGTGGTCGGAATCGTCACCAGGAAAGATCTGGCCGGACTGTGCTCAAGGTCTGTTCACTTTAATGCAAAGGAATCTTTCACTTCTAACATGCGTTTGACCTCTCTTCTGACAGCTACGGCAAGTCCCCTTGGTGGAAGAAAGCGACGGCGATGCCTGTCGTCAAGGCTAAGAACTGGTTCTACCCAAGCGTAGGGAGGTACAGCTGGATCGACCACCACGAGCGCTTCCACGAGTTCGTCCCTTTTCAGGGAGAACTGGGAGCTCAAAAAAACTAGGGCAGTAGTGTATGTACCCTACTACAGTACCAACAAACCAGGGGCTGTTTTATTTTCCCGTTTATAGATCCTATTTTTTGTGTCATTCGATTTAGCGGTATTGTCAGAATAATTGTCAAATGGCATGAAAAATACCAAGCCAAACCTCTTTTAATGTCATTCCAATGTGCCTCGAGTCTTTTAACGTACTGTATTAAACATTTTATGATGAAGTCTTTGAAATACAAAAAGCATTAGCGACTTTTACACGCATGAAGTGGACTATTGTTAACAACTGCCACCTATGTACAGCTATAAAAAGACTGGTCACGTTTAGATACTAGTAAAGTAACTGTCGTATGCTATTTAAGTATTTATAGAGCGGCGGCCGATGCCTTCGGTCCTCTGTTCTGCCTGAACTTGGCTGCCCTGAGCGATCCCGCCGCGAAGGCGCTGAAGAGCCTGGTCATGTCCACCACCGAGTAGTTGTTGGCCGCCATGGAGCGGTCCACGTGCTGCTTCAGCAAGTGGTAGTTGGCCTGGGCATTCCGAATCTAAAGTCGATTTCGAACTTAGTAAGCCGTGTACGATCACTACTACTAGGGATCACTACTACGTAGGTAGATGCAACTCTTACTGCGCTCAGGTCGGACGCGAAGTTCACCCCGTGCTTGGCACTGGCTTTCGACACGTCAAAGAGGTGCTGGTAGAAGAGCAGCTGCGTGTACAGCTGGCGGTCTGAGTAGTCCTTCACCAGGGCGGCCTTGTGGCAGGTGGCGCACTCGGGGTACCCAGAAGTGAAGCGCAGAGGAAGTTGGCGCGTGCGACCTGAAAAAAAGGGGGGTGTGGGGTTAGGCAGGCATTTGAAAAAAAAAGGTTCAGCTATGTGTGTTGGTGCCTTCGCATGCAGGATCCTCGCAAGTGAGCATGCCGCTGTAGAAACGCTTGACGTGACGGCGAATGGCC
>JAAUYM010104656.1_pt1 | contig 14498 bp, 19 predicted proteins | sample 7278001 | NCBI WGS metagenome assembly JAAUYM01 (sample SAMN14350224, study PRJNA611818) | marine sediment metagenome | isolation source: surface marine sediment (1.8m) | place: French Polynesia: Moorea | collected 2018-08
CCCCCCCATCTTTGCTACAACTTTCAAAGTGCCGTGAAAAATGGGATATTGCGTTGGGAAAAGAGGTAGAAAAAAAAGTTTTGCGGGAGGAGGAGGGGGAAGGAAGGAAGGAATAAGAAAGCTCCTTTTTTTCGCCAGGAGTATTGTGTACTACTACAGCGCGTGAGAAAAGGGGGACTTTTAACTCCCGACTTCCGTCCGACCTTTCCTTCTTTTTCCTTCCAGAAAAAAATAACGTTTTTGCCTTCTCTCAAACACGCAATCGAGTCTCGGTGCCAAGGGGACTTCTTGCTCCCCCTCCTCCTCGTGCTCCTGCTCCTCCTCCTCCTCCTCCTCCTCTTCTGTGCAAAAATCGTCTCCTCTAAACAAGCCCCCCCCCTCTTCAGCTCCCGCAAGGCCCCTCCTCTTCCTCTTCTTTTTTCTCTCCCCAGAACCGCTGCCAATATTGTTTCTTCCTTCCTTCCTGAGCGTGAAAATAGTGTAGAGGGGGGGGGGAGGAATTTCCTCCTCCCCCCTTCTGTTGCCTCTTCCAGCGTTGGTAGGGAGGACCGGGAAGAGGAAGAGGAGGGGAGAGGGGGGGGAAGGGAGAGGCAACATGCATGCAGCCTCAGCAAAGAAAGGGGGCTGAGCCCCACAAGACCCGACTTTATAATGAGGGGGGGTGGGGTGGAAGAGGAGGAGGAGGAGGTGGTTGTGCTGACTCTGCTGTCGAAAGCTGTGTGTAGTACCACACTACTAAGAGTCACAAGTCATGTGCTGCCTCCGTGCAAGAATAAAATGAAGATTTGTTGGAGAAGAAAGAAGGAGGGAGATCGCCCTGCGTTTCTTTCCCCATTTCTCATTTTTTTCCAGAGAGGTTGGTCTCTCATTTGTCTGGAAGGTCCATTTCCATCTCTCCCCTCCCTCTTTTTTTGCAGAGATTTTTTTTCCTCCCTGAGATAATGGATCCTTCTTCCTTCCTCTCCTTCCTGGTTCGGGTCACTTAGCGCTGCCACTAATACGGGGCTTTCCTGGCTGAGTCTGGGCAAAAGAGGAGGAGGAGAAGGAGGAGGAAGGGGAGGTTCAATCAAGTCCAGAATGCTGCGTTTCCTTCCTTCCTCTGAGGAAAACTCCTCTACTCCTCTTCTTTCTCCGTTTAACCACTCCTCCTCCTCTTTCTCCTCCTCCTCCTCTTCCTCCTCCTCCCTAAAAACGGGGCAAACTGGGACAGCACCAGCCTCGCTAAAGCGTAATCGGGCGTGAAAAAAAACCCTCCTTCCTTCCTTCCGGCGATGGAGGAGGAGGAGAAGAGGGGGAAAAGAGCCTCTTCCGCCATCTTGACTAGAAGCCCTTCTTTGGTTTTGCAATACAGTATAAGAACATCAGACTTATTTGCGGAAGATATTACCCGAATTCGACCTAAACCAGATTGAGAGGGGGAGAGGGATTCCTATCTCGGGTGCTAATTTAACCTGCTGCCCATTCCAATGTAACCTTGTTCTGAGAACTGTTCAAAAAGGAGGTTTTTTTGGGGGTGGGGTGGGGTGGAGAGGAGAAGGGGGAGTGGGCACCACAGATGGAATTAAGAAAAAAGAGAGAGAAATGGGAGGAAAAGGGAAGAGGAGAGGGAGCTTTAAAATGTTTATCTTAAGTGTGGCTGGCTGGCGGACGGCCGCTTGTTCCTCTTTCAGAACCCCCCAAAGATTGGATAGGAACCTTTGGATATTCAAACTCCAATCCCACTTCACGGGAGGAGGGGGAGGAGGGAAAAACTGCCTGCTTTTTTGTGTGAGAGGGGGCGAACAGTTATAAATTTCTGTTCACACTGCTGTGGTTTGAGTGGTAGGGTAGAAGGGGGAGGGGGCGAAGGCGCCAAACCAAATACGGAAATTTTACGGCCCTCTAAAAAAAACAAACTGGCCCTTCCTCCTCCCATTCACCCTGATCTTTTCCAAAAAAAAAAAAAAGATTGTATGAAGGGAAGGTTGTTGTGCGAGCGGAGGCAGGTTTCCATTCTGACGGGCTCCAAAACTTGACACATGATGGAAAAGGGGGAGGAGGAGGAGTAGGAGGAGAGGAAAAAAAATCTTTCTCTGCTGCCAAACAAGGTTCTCTCCTCCTCCTCCTTCCCCTTTCACTTGCACTCACACACACAAGCTGGGCTGGCCGGGATCAAAAATCCCAAAGCTCCCCCGTGTGGGAATCGAATTAATTTGCGGGCGGACAAAAAATGGGCTTACCAGGAGCAGGAGCAGCAGCAGCAGCAGCAGCAGCTGGAGCAGCAGCCTCCAAACTAGTAAAACGGTGGCGTTGCATACCTGAAAAGAACCTCGTTTTCCCCCCCTCTCCGTTTTGCTACGTGCCAATCGCACGCATCATCAGAATGGCTACAAAAAAAGAGGAGGAGGAGGAGGAAGAGGAGGAGGAAGGAAAGAGAGTGTGACTTTAGTTGGCAAGAGAAAGAGACCCCCTTTTTTATAAAAGAAGAAGGAGAGAATGTCTGTAAAATTTGTCATCCTGTGAGAGGTCGTTCGCTTGACACCTACTTTTTTCCGCTTTTGGTCATGCTGCCCCCTTCCTTCCTTCCTTCCTTCCTTCCTTCCTTCCTTCCATCCTTTCTTCTCATGGACAATGAGGGGCTCTTTCTGTGTAGTGCAGTCCCTTCCCTCCGACCAACTCCCGCTTTCCCTCCCTTCTTTCTCTCTCACCTAATTTGTAATTCAAATATGGCCTAAGCAGATCAAGTGGAGCCAAAGCAGGAGGAGCTGCAGCTTTGGCGGCGGCTGTTACGCCGTTAATGCCGATTGTTATCAGGCTTTAAAATAAAAAGGAGAAGAAGTCTAAAGTTAGTAGTTACAACTACACCCACTTTGGCGAATGTCGAAGCATTTTTTTTTTTGCATCCCGTGCAATTTAGCAGAAGAGAGCTTGTCGACACGTGAAGATGTTGTACCTACGTACTCTTGGTCCATGGGGGAGAAATTTCTTCCTCATCCTCTTCCCCCATCTTCTTTAGCATTCCTAAAAGAAGAAGGGTTTTAGGAGGGGGAGGGGGGGCGAGAAAATTTCTGGCTATTATTCGCACCCTTGGCGACCATTGAGGCAGCCCGCTTCCTTTCTTTCCTCCCCCCACGCCCACTTCCACTCCCCCCCAACTGTGAGGTAATGGACAGACCTGCCTGCCTCCTGGACAATAAGCAGACCCAGAAAAAATGGGAAGGAGGAAGGAGGAGGAGGAATATTATTATGTGCTTGTGTGAGTTGGAAGGGAGAGAAGAAGAGAAAAAAATCTTTCTGCCGCCTCTGAAAATTGCTTCTTTTTTTTTCGTTCTTGCCCTCCTCTTTCACGTTTCTATTTCTGCTGCTGCCAGACTTCTCTCCTTTTCACTGGTGAACACTAAAAAGGGGGGGGGAGAGGGAAGAGGTGAGGGAGCTTGCGCGGATAGTACAGTCCAAGTCGGTCAAGATAGGAAGTCTTGGTAAATTGGGAAGCAGGATTCACCTGCTGCCACGCAAAGAGCTGATCCATCCATCTCCTGGGATTCTCCCGGTTGTCCGAGTTCGACTGTAAATACAAGTTGTATAGCTTTAAAAAAATCCCCTTCTTCTCCCATCGCACGCATCACAACACAGAGTAGTTCTCTGCGCAAGTTTTTTTTGTCACTCAGCTGCAAGCCGACGACGGCGACGATGCCATTGCCATTGCCGACAGTCAAATCCCCTCCTCCCCTTTTCCTTTCATCCCTTTTTCACTAAACGCTGTGTGTACATACTTTATTTTGAAGAGCCGTCCTCAGAGCAGTTGTTATTTTATCAGAGAAGTTCTACTGTACGTACAGTAGTACGTCGTAGTAGGTAGTATATGACGCGAGATATTACGGAGGGGAAGAAGGGCTTTGAGGTCTTCTTTTTCTTCCCCAACTGAGAGCAGGACAGCAAAACAGGGAGGGAGGGAGGGAGGAAGAAGCGAGATATCGCCTTTGGCATCACCGGATCTTTCTTCCAATGCCACTTCTTCTTTTAACCTCCTCTCTAGGTGGAGTAGAGTTTCTCGAACTCTCGAATGTGTGAATACTCGGGTGTTGAATGAACCGAGAGGGAAAAAAACCCCGAGAAATCGCATCCGGATTTTCAACGTCTGATTCCCAGAAAACAGAGGGGGGGGGGGAATTAGTTATTGGTCGAAATTTAGTGAAATCCCGCGTGATAAAACTCTAGTCCTCCTCTCTTTTCCTCCTCCCCCCCCCATCCTTTTTTCTGCTGTTGATTTTCAAAGGACCGATTCGAAGGAAGGAAGGAAGGGATCTCCTTTCCTGTACCCCCCTCCTCCTCCCTCCCATTTCAAATTCTCTCTTATGCTGCTGCTACAGCGGAAATCGGACAAAAGTTACAGGTCGGCCCAATTATTCCCAAATAGAGTTTTCCAATTAACCAAGTCATCTCACGTAGGAACAGGTGAATTCTGCTTCCCGCATATTTTTTTTTCTTCAATTGTCCGAGTTCCACTGTATTATCAGACCCCTTCCCCCCCCCCCCCACTTCCAATTCCCCTTTCCTTCTCTCTTGTATGCACTGACGATCACTTAACGGATCAGGAAAAGAGGAGCTCTTTTTTGGAGGGAGGGAGGAGGAAGGAAAGGGAGATGTCTGACAGTCGATCTAGTAGTGGTGCACTGGAAGGGAAATTTCGAACCAGGATTGGGGCGAAGCAAACAAGAAAAGAAAAAAAGGTGTTGGCGGTGGTGCCACACTCACTAAATAAAGAAAAAGTTCTCCCTTTTTTCTCCTCTCTCTTTTCCCCCCGCGTCGCCCTCCTGCCTAGCAATCTCCTAGGGAGAATCTTGGGTTGACATGCAACGGGGAGCACCAGGGAGCAAACCCTCCTCCTCTCTTCCTTCCTTTTTTCAACTTTGAGTCCTTCCTGCCCTGGTCCTCGTACGTGCCACGTGCTGCATGTTCCCGATGGAACAAGGGATGGAAGGAGGGGAAGGAAGCAGCTTAGGGAAGAAAAGGAGGTAGAAGACCCTCCTCCCCCCTCACTTGATTAAAGAACAAACGTCCCCTCCCCTCTGACACCTCCGCCCGCCGATATTTCCTCCTCCTCCTCCTGTCTCTTCTTCTCCCCTTCGATAAGGAAAGTTGCTCTGCCTTCTACTACAACATGAGTGCATGAAAGGAAGTTCATGACAGCGCAGAGGAGGAGAGAGACGGAGAAGGGGGCGGGAGGAGGAAGAAACTTTTGCACAATGAAAATTTATTTGCACCTTCTTCTCTTTCCCCTCAAAAAAATATTGTTGCATTTCCTCCTCCAGCCATTAAATTTGTGCAGGCAGGAGATGCTTTGCCATTATCTTGAAGTTAGTCGGCAACAAAAGCAAAATTTTAGTCTTCCTTCACATCATTGTCTCCGTCATCACTTCTTTGGAACGCACAATTTCCTCCACGGGACTTGATGATAAACTTTTTGACCCCATTTCACCGCACGTCCTCCTCCATCCACCACCCTTTAGAGCACACCACCAATCATGACCCCTTCCCCACCCCACACTCCGACTAGAGTACTTGAGTTTGTTGGGCAGGCTTTCCCTAACCCGGGTACTCAAACACTAATGTTTTGTCCGTTTTTTCCTCCCTTCTTTTCCCGGAAATTCAACGCTGAAACCATTTCCCGGATTTTTTTATCAATGTTTCAATACCCGGCCTTTCAAGCAAATTGGGGAATTGGAGAAACCCTAACCCGTGACGCCTCTCCTCCTCACCCGTCCCTCTCCCTTCTTCCTGATTCTGTCTCTGTCTCTTCCTTCCTCCGATATATTGACACGTCCCACGAATTTCTGCCTCCCCTCCCTCCCTTCCCCTTTCCATGCTCTCTCACCCCTCCCTTCCCCTCCCCTCCCCACTTCTTTCCACCCTCTCCTTCTTCCCCCAGCGACGTCTTCTAGGGTCCAAAGTAAACAGAGGAGCTGTTCGCTCGTCCTTCTCTTCACACAATCACCAAGGGAGGAAGGAAGCCGATTTTGTCTTCTTCTTTCTCTCTGGTCACCGAGGGGAAAAGCGAAAAAAAAAAAGAGAGGATGGATGGAGTGAAAGCCTTAAAGATGTGTTGGAGGGTAGGTGGGTTCTAGAGAGGGGAGAACTTTCTGAACAGACCGTCGGTCGGTTTGGATGGATCCCATATTTTGTAGTCCGCCCACAGAGCAGCCTCTCCCACCCTAAGAAGAAGTTTCATAACAAGGCGCATGAGGGATTGGCAAAGTAAAGAGAGGAGGAGGAGGAGGATGGGGGATTGATCAAGCGACATGCTTCATCATTGCGCACAAAGAATCCATTAGGGGGAAGAAAAAAAGGAGCGACGCTTTCGATGTATCTGCCACTATATCACAGAGAGAGAGAGAGACAGAGAGCAAGAAGCACTCAGTGAAAGGGGGGAGAGAAAGAGTCGAAATAATGGCTCCTCTGTCCTTTTCCCCTCCATCTTCTCGCTCGTCCTCATTTGAGCTGCGCACGGAGAGGAAAGAGGAAGAAGTGGGAGGGGGAGGGGGTAAATTGCACCTCCCGTTCTCCCTCCCTCCCTCCAGGTTTCTTTATCTCCCTGCGACAGAAAAAGACTGAGAGAAGAGGAGGGCCTTCCTCCAGGCAGCTCTGCCAGATTTGTCTGGGCTAAGAAAAAGACCAAGAGTTAGTGAAAAAAAATCCAGAAAAAGGACCAAATCCAAAAGATGTCATGGTGTCTTTGTTAGTAATTTTTTTCTTAAAAGGAACTAACTTTGCTCCTTCCGGAACTATTTGGCAGCGCTGCTCCTCCCTAGTTTCTTTCCTTTAAGAGCGTTCGGTCGTATTTCTCTGGGTAAAAATCCTCTCCCTTTATTGAGCCGTCTTCTTTCTCCCTCCCTCCATTGATACTCCTTCCTTCAAGGAGAAGAAGAAGAAGAAGCTCCTTGTTCCACTGTCCTCTGCCTCCTCTTCTTCTTACCCCCCGGTTGACACATCTGGCCCAAGGGAGCCACACGTTCTCCTCTGATAAGGGACGCACAATACAGAGTCTCAATTCTGCAAAAAAAAAGAGAGAGAGAGGACTTAAAGTGCCTCTCTCTCTTTTTTTTGCAAAAGAGGAAACGAGGCTAATAAAGCAATCATGTAAAAAGAAATCGAGGTTTTTTTTTCCTCAAAACCGCCTGTTTGAATTTCAAATTTGGGAGAATTCATGCTTGGAAAGACGACTTTGTGCCATCTCTTGCAAGGGCCGGAGGAAGAGGGGGAAGAACCCGTGGGGAAAAAATGGGCAAGGAGCTGAAGAAGAGGAGGAGGAGGAGGAGGAGGAGGAGGAGGAGGAGGAGAGAATCCCGGGCACATCTTTCAATAGAGAAGATTGATTCGAGAGTTGGAAAGAAGGAAGGAGGAGAAAGAGGAGGAAGCCGATGTCACTGACTTGTTGCCTCCCCTGCATTTGAGAGGGGTGGGGTGGAGGAGCTTTTGCCTCTGCTTTGAGCCAATATTTTACAATCCCTCATCTTGGTTTTTTTTATATTCCTTCCAGAACATGTGTGTGTGTGTCTGTGCAAGCCGCCCCCCCCCCTGATATCGCGTATTGGAGTGGGATCTACTACGTGTGGGGGAACCTGCCCATTCTCCTACCTCTCCTCTCTACTTTATCAGGTCATTTCTCCTTTGGCCCCCGTCCTTTCTATAGTACTAGGAGATGATCTCAGCTTCTGAAGAAAAAACTTGTGCTTGTTCATGTCTAAAACCGGATATCTGGTTTTAGACCAAAATTTGGCTAAATTATTCCGGAATAACCCGGTACATTATGCGGGTTTTTTTAAATCTAGGCAGTAGTCAAAACTATAGTATAAAAACAAGTATCCGGTTTTAAAACAAAATTTTGGTCAAATTATTTAAAAAAGAAAACGAGTTCACGAACCTCGAGTTTTTATTATCCGGACAGTTGCACCGTCTTTTGCAAAAAAAACCTTGTGTTTGTTCATGCCCTAGTTAGACTAGTCCCTTCCCTCTCTTTTCTGGGAGTTGTCCCTGGGAGGTTGATAAAAGAGTCTCCTCGCGCTGAATACAAATTTGAAGGGAAGAGAGAGAGCGAGCGAACAGAGACAGCGACAGAGGTGGAAAAAAAGGTCCTGGCGGGGACGGACCGACGGGCGGGCGGACGGGCGCGGAATGAAGGATGGATGGATAGGACAGAAAGAATGAAATTGAAAGAGAGAGACTGAGAGACAGACAGACAGAGAGAGAGAGAGAGAGAGAGAGAGAGAGAGAAGGAAGAAGGAGGACACGATTTAGAAATGAAAAAAATATTCCCGCCGCCCAAACAGTGATTTTGGTACGGTGAAACTCATTGGGCAATAGAGGCATTTCCCGACCTGCGCTGATTATCCGAGTTGGACTGACAAGATGCTGATCCTGCTCTTCCTCTTAAAGTCTGAGTGACGTGTTTAGTAGCATCCTTCGGTAGTCGAGGGGAGGAGAGGGATGATGTTTTGGCAGGCAGCCTCCTCCTCCTCCTCCTCCTCCTCCTCCGAGATGGATGCGATTGAGCCTCAGCGCATGCAAACTATCGGGGATTCCTCCTCTTCCATCTCTCTCTCTCTCCTCTCCCCTTCTTCATTAGGAATCCTTTGCCGTAAGTTCATTTTGGCTCGTTAGAGACCCTCCTCCTTCCCCTCCCTCTGAGGGAGGGTTGAAGAGGCCGATAGGGAAAAGAGGAGGGGATGGATAGTCAATCAGGTCCTTTTGCACTCTCTTCTCGCCATAGGAAATATAATAAGTATGTACACTAATTCACTAACAAACATTGTCGTTCTAAGAAGACAAGCAGGAGAAAAAAAGATTGTAAAAAGTCCTAAATTTCCAAAATTTGCACCATCATTTTTGGTCTCGTCTATGTCTCTCTTCTCTTCTCTCCTCCCCCTGCTCCTCCTCTTCTGCCCCCAAATCCTGCCAAGAGCATCCATCCACTCATCCGTCCACGCGTGCGCTTGTCCTGCCACCGGGAGGAAGAAGAGGAGGAGGAGGAGGAGTAAAAGAGAGGGGAGGAGAAGCTTGAAGAGGCTAACGAGAGACCATTTGCGAATGCCGATAGCTGCATTAGGATAACGATCTCGTCACCACTCCAGGGAGGGAGGGAGGGAGAAAAGGAGGAAGGGAGGAAGGGTCTCTCCTCCTGGAGGGCCACTCAATCCTTCACGAGGGGAGCAGTGTTGCCAGATTGCAGCGTTTAATAACCAAACGGGCACAATCAGGCATAATTTAGCATTGTCTTGATAAAAATGCAATAAAAAGTGATTTGGTGCAATTTTTTTCTCAAAAAGGTTTGGTCGGAAAAATCTGGCAACACTGGAGCGGAGGAAGAGGGGTCCCAAAGGTGCCGCCTGTATCGCCGGACCCACAAAAGGGAGGTGAAGCGAGTGGGTGTGGGTGTGGGGGGGATGTTGGGGGAGAGAAGAAAATCAGTTTGTTTCTAGGAAGTAGCAGCAGCAGCTCCAAACTTTTTTTTCACCCCTTTTTCCCTTTTTTGGAGGAGGGAGAGAGGAAGTGAGGAGGAGGAGAGGAAAAAAACTTTGTTTCTCCGACCCAATCAACAGCAGGCATTGCTGGGAGGAAAGAAGTAAGGAGGAAAAGGACTTGGAGAGTGCAAGAGATCGAGGTCTGTGCTGACTTCATCGATACATGGATGGACGGACCAGCGGATCTCTCTCTTTTTTTTTGCTACGGTTGCAATCATTAAGGGCTCCCTCTCCTCCCTTCCCCTCCCCCCTCCTGATTTCCCAATACGTCTTATCTCAGCAATATCCCTTTTCCTTCTCTCTCTCTTTTGGAAAACGGTCCTAATAATCCTTCCCTCGCTTCTCCCGGGCGCCACGCTCCCTTAGGACTCCTCCTCCTCCTCCTCCGATTCCTCTTGGAAGCTAATCCAATCCGTCGAAAATCTTTGGCCATTTTCTCTCTTCTCCCTCTTCCTCATCCCCATCCCGACTGGATGGAAAGATCTCAACTTGAAGAAAGTAACGGTGGATACGCGAAGGAGAAAGTGGTGGTGGAAGGAGAAGGGGGAAATTCAATACTGGCGCTTCTCTCTCTCTCTCTCTCTCTCTCTCTGTGGAGATGAGAATCCACAAGGACTTCTGCTTCTTCTCCACTTACCTTCTTCCTCTTTCTTCTGATTGCCAGGTAGAGCTTCCTTTTGGCACACTTTTTGTCCAGTTTGAATTTCGTGCGTCTGTGTCAGGGGCTGATTGTCCTTCAGGATGCTGATGCCCCATCCCTCTCTACCTACAGAGTTGTCGCGACTGCCAAAAGGAAAGAGAGAGAGTCTGATTCATTTGCCCAGATTCAATCAGGCAAACATGCATAATTGATGAGGACAGGAGGAGGAGGAGGAGGAGGAGGAGGAGGAAGAGAAGGAGGAAGAGGAAGAGGAATGAAGATCAAGAGGGAGAAATGAGGAGGAAGGTAGGACGACAGATCTGAAGGTCGCAAGAGTTGAAGACGACTACCGTACTGTACGGTATATGCGTGTGCGGACTTAAATCTCCCGATGCAGTCTGTGGCACCACAGATTTTTTTCTCCCTGCTACATTTCCCAACCTACTCATCATCATCATTCCTCTCTTTCCGGGTGAGAAAGTTGGCGGTGGAAAAGGCTTAGGTCACACACACACACGGACACAGACACGCTTATGAAACCCACCTTCTTCCTTCCTTCTTTCTGACTACTTCTGTCTGTTTCTCTCTCCCACACCTTTATTCATCCCTTCCTCTTTCCCTTCCTGTTCCTCCTGCTGAGACTAATGCCCTTTCATCCCGCGCTCAGATGGTGTGTGTGTGTGGGGGGGGAGGCTCCGCAAGGAGGGGAAGAGAAAGGGGCAAATCCCTCTTCCTTCCTCCCACCCCCTTCCACACATGTCATTCCAACGCCTCCGCATAAATGGTGCGCATTACTAGGGCATGGCACTCCTTGAAATAAACGGAACCGGATAGTCGGTGGTTTTTGAAACAAAATTCTGGCCAATTTGTCAACAAAGAGAGCTTAATGGCAAACATAATCCGCTTCTGCATCCGGATAGGTAGTTGTTAAAAAAAATCTATGAATCAAAGCCGGTTTAGAGCCAAAAGACCTTTTGAGACATGCCCTAGTGCACATGCTGCTCGCGCAGGAAAGAAGGAAGAAGACGAACATAGAACAACATCTAGACAAAGGACAGGGGGAAAAAAGGGGGATTGGAGCACCAACCAAGTCCGACATATCGCTCTATCTCTTGACCTCCTTGACCACTTCTTTTTCTTTGCTACTTCCCCCTTTGAACTCCCCCTTCCCCGGAGGTCCTTTCTCTGCGAAAAATTTCCTTTTTCTTTTTACCTGCGGAGAATCCGTCAGATCATGAAAGACAACGAGATGTTGTCGTTGTTGTTGCTTTTGTTCTTAAGACAAAGTTTGTTCTCTATCATTGTCCCCTCCCCTCAGATCTTTGAACAGTGAGTGAGTCCGCTCTTGTTTCATCCCGTGTTCTTTCGACCATTTACGTAGTTGCCTCAACCTCTCCCTCCCCCTCCCCTCCCCCGGGACTCCGTCTTCCCTTCTCCTTCCCCCCTCCCCCTCCTCTCCACCGCTTTCTCCCGTCGTTATGCACGCTCCCTTGCGCTGTCTTATCCTCCTCCTCCTCCTCCGAGTTCCACGCACTTGGGAGAAGACGCCTCTGGAGCAGTGGGCACCACGATTTAAGCTCTGCTTTCTTTCTCCATCCACAAGAAAGTGGAGCCACACCTGCTGAGAATGGCCAAGTTTCACTCTCTAAAATCGTGATACTTTTCCCCCCCTCCTACCCCACTGTGTTTGTGTGTGTGTGTGTGTGTGGTACCGTATGTCTGTGTGTTGAGAGGACACAAAATATGCTCATCACTGTCAGGAGCAATTCGGTCTGTCTCTCTTGTTATGGCGCTGAGTGAGATCGACTCCTCCCCCCGGTGACATCACAGCATCCACAGACACAGACGCAAACGGGCAAGTGACATCTGCTATATTATTACTCATGCGCTGGCTTCACTGCCAGAGAGAGAGGGAGACACACACGTAGAGAGAAAGAGAAATGGGGGCGTAATGAACTGGAGCACAGGAGGAGGAGGAGGAGGAGGAGGAGGAGGAGGAGGAAGAGGAGGATCATTACGACTTCTCATTATTATTGTCCAATGGACGAATTTTCCCTTTCATTTTCCCCCGGTGTTCACCTCCTCTTTCTTCTTTCTTTCCGATCTGTTCTCCACCCTCCCACCCATCCACCCACCCCTTTCCTTCCTCTTTCACTTTCCATTCCAAACCTAATCGCTTTCATTCTTTCTCACGTACACACAAGGGGAAAGGAAGGGGATGGGAAAGAAGAAGAAGAAGGCACACACACTAATCTCCTCCCTCCCTCCCTCCACCCCCCTCTTTTTCCTTATCCAGTTTTCAATTTTCTCCCTTCCCTCCCCCTTTTTTCGGGATCTCCTAAATTGCCTTTTTCTCTCCTCCTCCTCTTTTTTTTGGACTGACTTGAGAGCACCATGCCGTGTGTGTGTGTGTGTTGTCTGCTAGCGTGAAGCATTTTATTGCCAGCCTTCTTTTCTTCCCCCTCCCCCTTCTTCCTCTTCCTACCTCCACTGCAGCAGCTTCAAGGAAGATCTTCTTCTTCTTTCTCTGGCAGAGGGTGAGAAGAGGAATAAGGATGGCTCCTGGCTATGCCTGCTGCTGCTGCCGCCGCTGCTGCCGTTGTTACAGAGGAAACGCAAAAAAAGTTTAGGCTCAATTTTGAAACTGGTAGTAAAGGAGGAGAGGAAGAACTTTGGCGGCTACGTTGGAGAGCCTTTCCGTGATGGGAGGGGGAGGGGGAGGCTGTGTGCACCACATGATAAAAAGAAAAAAAGTATTCTGCTGCAGCACCAAAAAAGCCTACCAATTTGAAGACGGTGTCAGCAGCAGCAGCAGTGGACGGAGGAAGGTGCAAATTTGCTTCAAAAAACTTGTCCCAAACCATCCAAAGCTGACCCGTCTGCGCGGGAGGCCAAATAATGTTTGGGTCCAAAATTAGACCCCCCTTCCTCTCCTCCTTCAGCCCAAAAGCTGCTTATTTTCGTCAACACCCTTCTCCTCCTTCTTTCTCGTCGGCATGTTTTGGGAAAAGAGGAGAGAAAACGATGAAGAGAAACAACGACTTCTTCGACCTCCCCAGGCGTTACAACTAGGGCATGAAGAACAACACCTAAATGTACCCAAACCGGATTTTTGGTTATGGAAAGTTCAGTTATGAAAAGATATTTTGAGGCTTTTTTTGGTCTGTAAGGTGCTGCAAATACCTTAAAAATACGGTCCAGAACCGTCTGGTTGCAGTTAACCAGATGACATTTTTTTTGTTTTTGTTTAAATAATCGATTCAAAGCTTTCCGGGTTCGAAAATAATAAAGCCGGAGGAAGAAGACATACCCTACTAGTTACAACAAGCTGATGTGAGAGAAGAAGAAAATGTCCCAAATTCCGAAACTCACAAGCTTTGTCACTTCATCATCCCTCCTTCTCTTCTCGACTCCCAGCGGACACTCACCCATCCACCCACCCAAAAAAAAAGTTTTCTCTCCCTCAAGGGCAAAGGGAGGAGGAAACAAAAATGCAATGTGCCATGTTAAAAAAACACCTAAGAAGAAGAGCAAAAAATACGAACAGCTGCCCCCCCCCAAAATTCTTGGATGAGGGGTGGGGAGACGTGAGGGGGGGGGAGAGTGAGTGAGAGTTTTTTTTCTTGCTCACTCCTCGTTAACGGACAAGAAAAGAAGTCCAGGTGAAGCAAGAAAAAAAAATTGTTAATTAAGCGTCAGGTTTCAACGTCCAGCTTGAGGCAAAGCTGAGCTGTGAAGGCGATCTTTATGCGAAGCACGGAGTAAACATAATTCTGGCCCCCTTGGGTACGGAGCAACTTGAGAACTCTTTCTTCAATTTCAATCGCTAATTACGGTAAGCACAGTAGAACTTGGAAACGTCAAATCCCGAAAGTGTTACTACTAATATCGATGCGATTCACTATTTCTAAGGAGTTTAGAAATGTCATTTGGGTAATTTCACTATGTTGAAGAACTTTACTATATCGAAACTCACTTAGTATACCAAAGTTCCACTGTACAACATACTACAGTATCCGGTTCCAATTCCTTTTTCATCTCCATTGCAGGTTGCAAGAGAAATGAACTCGTAGCGGGAGGATAAGAGCGATGCTTTCCTCCTCCACGTCCACCCGCCTCCGCAGGCACAACAGCAGGGACGACGGCGGGCACGCCATGATGGCGCTGGCGGCCTCGTCGGCGCACGGCGGGAGCGCCAGCGGGTCCTCAAACCTATTCAGCGCCGGCGGCAGCGCAGGAGGGTCGAGGACGACTTCGCCGCTGCTTCCTGGCGGCGGCGGCGGCGGCGGTGGCGGCGGCGGCGGCCGCTTCGACTCTGATGGTGTCGTTGACGGCACCCTGGGTGGCAATGGTGGCCTAGG
>JAAUYM010007574.1_pt1 | contig 14495 bp, 17 predicted proteins | sample 7278001 | NCBI WGS metagenome assembly JAAUYM01 (sample SAMN14350224, study PRJNA611818) | marine sediment metagenome | isolation source: surface marine sediment (1.8m) | place: French Polynesia: Moorea | collected 2018-08
CCCACGAAGATTCCATTCAAGGTCCTCGCGTTTCGCTTCGGGTTCTGTTCATGGGCTTGCAAATTTCGCCATCGGACTCATCTGCGGCCCTATGCTCGCCTAGTCTACCGACGGGTCTCACATCGCCTACCGCGTTATTCTCAAGCGATGACACGATTCATCTTGATAACGTGTTGCGCGCCGTAATATTGATCTTCGTTTTCGTCCCAAACTCGCTAATTGATCAGTGCCCAAGTCAAGGCTATTGGCTTGGTATTTACTTATGTCAACGTTGTCGGCTTTGAGTTTCTCGCGTGCTTCTACTGCCGTTTCTTTCTTGACGACCCTACTCATCATGCCAAGGAAGAAAAGCAACTTACCGATTGTAAAGTTTAACTATCAAGTTCTGAAATAAAATTAAAATAAAATTCGTCATTTCGTCATTTTCATCATTTCATGTTCCTAAATGCAACTTAACAATTGCAATTGTTAGAAAAAGTCAATGTGTTCTCATCTTTTATAAAATATTCTGCATCGCCAACCATATTTATTGAAATAAAATTCATTCAATTCCTGTAAGTTGGGGATCAAGGATGCAAGCTTCGCGTTTAAGCACTCTTGCATTTATACTCACAGCTTTGGTCCCAGGTTGGTATTAGTTGTGATAAACAGTGAAAAACACTTAATTACTTGTATTCAGCTTGCCTGGGACAGTGTTCGACGCCTGGTGCTGTTTCGGTCGATGGCTCTTGTTACTCCATCAATGGCCCCATGATACAGAGCGAGGCTCTAACCTACTGCAGCATGAACAACCTCGGTAGCTTCTTGAATCCCAAGCCTGAAAACCATGACACGTTGAGCGCCATAACAACAAAGCTTGCATGGACCGATGCTAAATGGAATGCAGGAAGGCAACTCAAGGCTAATAAGAAGGGCAAAAATAGGAAACGCAACAAGGGCAAGTACTATCGCTATAATGGAGGCAAAGGGGCTGTTGTGATGACCATAAATGGCAAGAAGCTGATGAAAGGTGGCTTTCGTAGTCAATGTCTCGCCTACTTTATCAAGGCTGCAAAACATAGCAAGAGGTCTTGCATGAAAAAGGCATATACGATTTGCAAGGAGGGCGGTGGAGTCAGTACCACAGCTGGTCCAAGTACCACTACCATGACAACTACGTCCACGACATCTACTACGACCACAACATCAACTACTACTATCACAACCGCTACGACTACTACAACTACTACTACTACAACTACTACTACTACCACCACCACAACTACTACTACAACAACAACAACAACAACTACTACTACTACTACTACTACTACTACTACTACTACTACTACTACTACTACTACTACATCAATCATAATATCAACAACTAGTACCACCACATCATCAACTAGTACAATCAGATCAACTACTACAGCTTCAATCACGACAACTACAACAAGTACGACCACAACTACCATCTTAACAACCACGCTTCTAACCACAATGCCAGCATCGACAACAACAGGCTTCCAAGAGACCAGCACGACCGGTTGTGCTTCATGTCCAGAAACTTACGACGCCAGGGGCTTCTACTGGAATGAGACTTGCGGCGGAGACATCATCTATTCCAACGACACATGCCCACCCCTCACGGAAGGTAAACTTTCAAATTCAAGACTGTCTAGTGGGGTATAGTGGATCTTAGATATGGTAGTTGACTTTAATATGCTTAGTATGTAACTAATGTCATAGTATTTTTTAAAATATTATGAATCTATCTCAACTTTCAACTGCTTATTAGGTTACGCCTACTGGGCGTGCGATCCCCAGACGCTGGAGTTCGTCCCCGCACAGCCCAACCGCTTCCACTGCGTCCCCACCCCCATCACCAAGGCCCTGGAGCTGGCGGAGACTGAGGGGGTCGACCCCAAGAACATCACCAGGCCTATACTCGCCTACTGCTCGCAGTACGAGAAGGAGCTGTGGCAGGTATCGTCAAAAAACTAAGTTTACCTATAGCTAAAAAATACCTCGGATAACTAAAACTCCACAAGATTGCTATACTTTAAAAGAAGCCTTCGTGTTTGTCCAGATTCCCCCTGGCGGCATCGGCCCGCTGATCGACGTCGGCCGCCTGCTCCCCGTCCGCATGGAGGACGACTCCAACGAGGACGAGTACATCCTGAGCAACACCACGGCGGCCACCGGCATCGTCCAGGACTGGGCGCAGATCCTGGCGGACGTCTTCGCCAGCGAGCTGGCCTGGGAGGAGATCGGGGCGCAAGAGAGGAACAGGAGGAACTCCGAGGAGCTCATGGCCACCCTGGAGGAGATGGCGTTCTTCGTCTTGCAGGTTCTTGCTGTTGTTGTTGCTCCGTGATGGCGTTTGATTCCTGTCTTAACGGGTACCTGTACCTACTATATACTGGTACATATCTCCAGATCTCGACGGACCTCTCAAAGAACTACTCTGACAGCGTGACGGATCGTGAGGACACGGTCATCGTGCACATGGGGTTGGAGTTTACCGACTCCCCCGGCGGCCTCGACATGTCCTCTCCGTCACTGCCGCCTCAGGTCTCCATCGACGGCGGCGACTTCTCTCCCCTCGTTGTCAGCGACTGGCGCTTCGTCTCCGTGGGCTACGACTCCTCCCTCTCCGTCACCAACCTGGTCTTCACCCCGGACCTCACCGAGCTGTCCTACTCGCTCTCCGAGGAGGACGAGGATGTGTCTGCCTCCTCCCTCTCCTTCAACTCCCCGAACGGCACCCTCAGTTTTACCGCCCTGGCCGACGGCAGCGAGGACTGGCTTGTGGAGGCGGACGCCTTGCTGGTCCTGCAGTTTCCGCTTGAGGACCAGAGCTACGAATATGTAAGCATTACCTAGACCTCCACGAACCACCCCTACCCAAGCTCTCGCAGTTTAGAAAAAAGATTGTTAATAAAAATGCAGCAAAACCCTATTAAAAAAAATTGACCCACCCTGTTCTTACCTCACAATCTAAAATCGGACCTTCCCTCCCCCCGGTGACCTCGTGCCCACGTGTGATTGCTGTATTTTAAAGCCACTTTTGTTTTAATAAAACACTTTACTATTGCAAACTTTTAGCTCCTGCTATAATGTGTCTAAATTCTACTGTCCTACTAGTACTACGGATAAAAATTACTCAAATAACGGTTGCTTTTTTTTTCTTCGCATGTTAGATCCGCACGACCCGCTACTGCGTTTTCTGGAATGTGACTCTCGGCTCTTGGAGCGACGAAGGGTGCCTCCTGGCCCTGGGCAGCGACGGCGCCAGCTCCCGCTGCGCCTGCGACCACGCCACAAACTTCGCCGTGCTCTTCGACACCGGCGGAGACCTCCAGGACCTCTCGGAGACCTCCGAGGCCATTCTCAACTACCTCTCCTTCGCCCTCTGCGGCATCTCGGCCATGTCCTGCCTCCTCACCTACCTGGCCTTGCAGACCAGCAAGTAATCCTTACGTGCATGGAATAAAAATGCTCAATTAGACGCGTGCGTAAATCAGACGTTGACTGTACCAAAAAATTTGATTTTTTTTTCCCCCGTTACTCCTACTACGTAGTACTCGTACTTTTACCATTTATGCTACCTTTTCTAGGTTGCCTTCTAGTCCGAGGACGTTTATCCAGATGCACCGCGCCATCTCCCTGTTCTTCCTGTACCTCCTGTTCATCCTCGGGATGGACCCGGCAGTCCTGGGCGTCGACGCCGACAGCTTTGTCTGCCGCACCATGGCCATCGTAATACACTTCTTCGGGCTGGCCGCCTTCGCGTGGACGGCGATAGAAGGGTACACGATCTCCCCCCCCCCCATGTTAAAATGACACACTGAAATTAGATTTTCCTGATATTTTTGTCTACATATTATGTAAGTAGACAAGGAAGGACAACATTGCGGAAATTAAGCAGGCAGTTAATTTGTACGTAACTTCTGTGAAATCCTCATCTGTCACAGCTACCAGCTGCACAAGGCGCTGGTCCGCGCCCAACTGAGCGACGTGGACGGCCGCTACAACAACCTAGTGCGCCTCCTCGTCGGGTACGGCTGCCCGGCCCTCGTCGTCCTCCTCACCCTGACCGTGGCCTACGGTTTCAACGACGGCGAGGCGTACGGGCACGACAACGACCTCTGCTGGCTGCAAGAGGACACCTTCATCTGGGCCTTCGCGGTTCCGGCCGCCATCGCCATCGCCTTTAACATCTTCGTGCTGGCGCGCAGCCTCAGGGTGGTCTTCCAGGTCCAGAGGAGGAGGAGCGAGGACTCGCTGGTGAGCAAAAGTCCAGAACTTTTTGAGACAATGATAGAGAGCTTGCCCGCAGGTATTAAAACATTTAAAAATCTTGATGAACCGTTGTCCTCAAACAGGAGGAGGCGGCCGCCAACGTGAAGAGCTGCCTGATCCTGACCTTCCTGCTCGGGGTGACTTGGTCAGTGGGCTTCGCCATCCATGGCGAGTTTGCCGTCTATGCCGCCTACGCCTTTGTGGCCCTCAACGGCAGCGTCGGACTCTTCCTCTTCCTCCACACCGTCCTCCTCAATGAGAGCATAGCCGGGGAATTCAAGGCCAGGCTGGGGCTCATTGCCAGGGGGGAGTTCAGGCTGGAGCTGGGCGGGGATCGCTCCAGGGCCGTGGGGCGCGGATACAGCAGGAGGACGAGGAGCAAGAGCGAGAGGAAGAGGACTGAGTTCCACAGGAAGAGCGACAGGAGAAGAGGCACCGACAGCTCCTTTAGAAAAGGCTTTCTGAAGAGCGAATAGCGAATCATCACATTTAGCATTTGAGTACGAGACGTTATACCAGTAAAAAAAAGCTCCAATATTTTTTTGGGTATACCTGCTTTTTCAATAACATACCGGATTTTTTGCCCCCCCCCATCCACAAGTTCCTCCAACACATAAAAAAGGGCAACTGCTCTGTGTAGATAATTTTTTGTCAAGGTTTTTTGCCCCCTTTTTTCCTCTTCTCTCCTTCCCTCTTCCTTGAAGAAGATTTACGAATTCGTCATTGAAAGTTGATTTTTTTTTTTGAGAGGGAGAGGAGGAGAAAATAGCAACCTGGTGTGTTAAAACTGATAAAAGGGGGGTAATTTTTGGGCGGGAGGGGTGTCCGTGACCCTGACGGAGCCTCCTTTTTTCCATATTTGTTTATTTCTGTGATAGCACCAGGCTTTAAAAGAGGTGCACAGTCGCACGCTCAGCACAGTTCTCACAACAGAACGACAGCAACCACTCGCGCACCAACGCATCCACGCCCACGCCCACGCCCACGTCTCCGACTCAACCATGAAGTCCTCCCTCCTCCTCGCCTTGCTCTTCGTGATGGTCGCTGCTGCCTATGGGAGACGTGAGTAAAATAAGTAGGTAGTACTACCGTATACACTGTAGTAAACTCCACGTGGTACAGAGATGAGCTCTGATTTACCACGGTATTTTCATTACACTAACTGTAGCTGTAGGGAGTGCAAGAGAAACTCTACAGCTTTTTGCTGCTGACCACTGACTCTGCTACTTGTACTGCATATTGGAGTTCTACTGTGCTACTGGCTTATCCGAGCAATTTTACCATAAGATGCACCAAAAATATTTCCATGCCCAATCAACAAAGATAAAATGCAAGGCAGAACCTCGGTAGAAACATAGGTACACCTTGCCTACGTCTTTGTCCATGTTTGGCACCGAATTGTATGCTCAATGGGCACTTATTAACAAAATTTGGCCTAAATTTTGCTCAAAAGCTTAGGGCAGATTTTTTGGAGCTTGGTTGGGACTTATTAACGGGACGTTGTTGGTTGCCACCAAGTGAGATTTCACCGTACCACACATGTGCCTTGCAGGCCTGACGTTCTGCGACAACGGCACTCCACTGGAGGACGACAAGTGGTGCGACGATAATGCGGACTGTGACGACTTCTCCGATGAGGAGAACTGCTACACCTGCACTGACGGCAAGCAGATCCCGGACAGGTGGCTGTGCGATAACGACCAGGACTGCTCCGACGGCGGAGACGAGGACATCTGCACCAAGGCCGACCTCGAGAAGCTCTCCTTCTTCTGAGCACAATTATTAATGTACCATATTAAAAGATGAAGTACAATTTTGTGATATTTTCATCCTATTGAGTCTTCAGACCTACTTTTTTAAAGTGATCTTTTTACGAATTCATCTATAAAAAAATATCCTGGCTCTTCTAAAATCTACCTGTAAGCTAATTCACATGCTTTACACAGAAAACAAACTAAACTGATTCTTGATATTACAGATGAGCGGAAGGTACTACGTAGATATGTAGAAACATGAGACTTAAGGTCCTTTTATCCGCCTCGCCTTTGTCTTAATTATCTTTAATTTGTGATGCCACAGCCATAGCTTACAAAAGAATAGAGTAAACAGATATTTTTTTTCATTGGGCACAGTAAGAACTAACTTGGTACCTTAGTGTAGTACAGTAGTACGTACAGTAGATAGACACAGAAGAAAGCTGAGTGAGTGACACTAAGGTTTCTGCTGTGGTAGAAGCGGCGTTTCTGAATGCGATTAAACGAGCATCTCTGAGTGAATGGGTGAGGTCTGGAGAAGATTGAGAACTCTGGATGAGGGGTGAAGGAAGTGAGCCATTCAAAGTACAGTGGAACCTCGATGTGTAGTGAGGTTAAATGTAGTTATTTTTCTACCAATGTACGTACTACAGAAGTGAATTTGCTCCCTGATGAGATGATCAATACCTCACTGCATTAAAATTAAAATAGAAGGAGGAAGTGCCTCCCTCCCTTCTTTGTGTGTCATGGCTGGTTGGCGAAGCAGGAGCAGGTGGTGGAGGAGAGGGAGAGGAAGGGGGGTGACAATTTCTCCTGCCCAAGAAAAGACTCCTGCAGCTGTGTGCATGGCAGAACGTTGTGAACTGTTTGCCCGCTGACTTACCAATTTGCTAGGTTCTACTGTACCACTTTTGAGTGGGTGGCGTGTGAGTAGCAACGGCGGCATAGTGTAGCATTCAGCATTCAAGAGAAGGGTGCTTAATTTTGCTTTCGCTTTTCGATAAACTTAAGGACAGGTTGTTCTATGTACAGTACACGCGGGAATTAGAATGTTGTAAAAAAATAAAGTCGGCGTCAGAGACAAAAAAAAACTTGGAAAGTTTTGGTTGCTTTGTAGTTTCGACAGACTGGACGGTCACCGAAAATGCTTTATTTTTCGTTATCTGCTGCTGCCGCCACCAACTAAGAGTGACAACTTGTCATGAAAGTGCTGCAAGCTCTCTTCCCTTATTTTTGTCAGGAAAAAGTGACACTCTGACAGTTTGGGAAAGAGCAGAATTGCTGTTTCTCCGTACCTACCTATAGTATAGTCTGTGAGGGATCAGAATCTGATTTTTAAAATAAACGCCTGGCACTGGCCATGCGAGGAGGGAGGACAAGTCAGAAGACAAGGATTTCCCTTGCCTCCTCCTCTCGGAAGTTCTTTCTACTCTTGTCCAAAGCCGCGGTGGAAGAAAGAAAGAAAGGCGATCAAAAACAGTGAGGAGATCATCAGGTCTGCGTCGTGGGGCCAAATGTGATTTAAGAACCGACGAAACAAACGAAAAAAAAACCAGTAGAATCCAGTAAATCTTCAGAATCACTGTGCTACTAAGAGTTTGGCAATTTATGGTCTGTGGGTCCGAATTTTTCATGGGCAAGCCGATCTCCTATCCGACTGAGTCAGGCGATGATTCGGAGGAGGGAAAGAAGGCCAGAGCCACCAACCCACCGCCAATCCAATAACAGTGCGGGAGGACAGAAGAGAAGAGAATGGCAGTCACGGATCCTCACTCCCTTCCTCCCTTCTCTGGTGGTTGGCGACGGTGGAATCTGGATCACCACAGCCAACCAACGCTACTAGGGACGGAGGAAGAAGACAGAACTTTTTTTCTTCTTCCTTTTCCCTCCAGTCCAGTCACTCAGTGCATTTCGGTCAATTTGGAAAGACAGAGCCTTTCTAGCTGTTGCTTTGGAGAAGGACGAGGAAAGGAGACGTCGTTATCTCTGCTGATAACCCACAGTCACCTTTTGCTGTGCCCCACAGAGGCTGGCTAAACTACTACGTATAGTAGCAAGCCTGAAAGTATTCCTACTCCAAGATGAACAGGAATCAAGAGTGACGCACACACACGTAAGTGGTAGTTATTTTTTTTTTTACCTCCCTCAGCTTGACAGAAATCTCAATCACCAGACTCTATTTAAGTGTACAATTAAATAAATGAGAGCACGGAGTGAATCTGGGCTTCATTGCGGCTGTGCTCACTGTACGTATATAGGTACTGTACACCCACTTCATAAAGGGGAAAACTTAGCTTTTGATAAAGAGTCTCAGACGGTCTATAGAACCATTTTCATAACCAGTCACATCCGGTTACTTAAAAATAAACACTGTATTGCCCTGTATGTATAACCTTCCCTCGCCCCCCCTCCTTCAAACAGAAACTTCTCCGTCGTAGCCATGATGTCTGATGTCGAAACCTCCACTGACGTCATCCCCTCCTCCTCCTCCTCCTCCTCCTCTGACATCAGCGTCATCTTGGCTAGCAACGTCACCAACGTTGACAATGGTGCCTACAACAACAGCAGCACAAACAGCAGTGACAACGCCACCACCACCACCTCCTTCCCTACCTACTACGTCTCCGGTTTTGTTGACTTCTTTCTCAGCAAGGACGTACAAGTAAAATAAGGAAGTAAAGTTTTGGAATGGTTTGTGTCTCATTATTCTTATTCGCATGGTCACAAGGCCATCGCCGGCGGCATCGTGGGCTTCTGGGGCGGTGTCTTCGGGATGGGCATCATCTTCCTCCTCGTCGTCGGATACAGGTTTGCTGCAGCACGTGTGAGTGCTTGAGGAGTGCTGTCTACATGCCCAGTTTTTGTTCTTGTTGTCTGTTTTGATCAGGAGGCACGTCAAGCTGAAGGACTCGGAGGACAAGAGCCCATGCGGGATGAAAAGCAGGGATGGGGAGGACGAGCAACAGCTGCAGCGGCAGCAACTGCAACAGCAGGAGGCCGAGGACACGGCGGACAAGGCTTACCACCAGCAGATGCGGCAACAGCAGCTACAGCTGGAGCAGCACCAGCAGCAGCAACAGCAACAGCAGCTCCAACAGCAGCACCTGTACCGGAAGGCGAGGGAGAGAGAGGAGCGCATTGAGGTTCACGTGGTGGAGGGGCAGCAACGCTGCCAACAGCAACAGGAGGCTCGATCTAGCAGCAGCGCCGCCAGCGCCGGCGCCAAATCTCGCGGCAACAGGAAGAAGGTCGCTACCGCCTCCACCGCCACCGCCGCCACTGTCTCCTCCTCCTCGCACAAGAGCGCTGCCCCAGAGGAACATCAACAACATCAACAGCAGATTCAGAACAAGGCTTGAATAGCTACTCGTTCAAGTCTTGAACATCCACTTCAACCCTTAAACATACGTAGATACAGTACTATGTAAGTACATACCGGGTAGTACTGTACGTACGTAGTACCTGGATATAAAGGTCTTATGTGATTGCGCTGACGTCAATGAACAACTTAAAATATTGCATACATGAAAGTTGAGAAAACGGTAATACAAAATAATGCGAATTTTATTTTTGTTTTTGTTTTCGGAAATAAGGTACATAGGTTTTTTTTTTTTGTAGAAATTTTGACGGTTTTTTTTATTCACATTGATACACTCTGATCCATAAAGCGACTACGCAGCTCGAAAATATGATGCTGATTAATTCAAATTTATTGGAGCTTATGTCGATACTGCTCGGGGGGAGGGGAGAAGGGGAACCCATGATAAAACAAGAATAAAAGGAACCAAAAAGCATATTTCTTTAGAATGTGATCAATTCGAGGTTGTAGGTACAATCCCAGCAGTGGGAGGATGCAATTTAATACCACCATTACACACACATGAGAATACTGTATGTTGGAGAGAGTTCACAATGTCAGCTTTGAGAGGCGGGCATTTCTAAAATTTGAGATGAGAAGGCTGCTTCACCTTAAAGTGTGTTACTGCTTCTCCTCTTAAAGATTGGTTGTGCATGATCAATGGTTCAAGGTACGCAAGATTTTTCCGCGGTGTTGAGTTGGAATAAAACTGACTTTTTCTGAGAGGGGAGAAAGCAACTGGATAAATTTCATGGCAACTGTGACTCACTTATGATGCTGAGGATTCTTTCTTGTTTCTTGTCTTGCTTGACAGGTAAATTAATAGTATGCTACATATGCTACGTAATGTATGTATGTACAGCTCATTGTGGGCAAAGAAACTACCTTTGTGACTCCTCTTGGGTTGATGTAAGATGCTTCCGGAAGAAAAATTAAACATGATGTCTTCAGGTGGTTTGGTTTAAAAAAAGGAGATGTTTTAATTTCCTGGAAAAGAAGAGAAGAAGAAGTAAGTTGGCTGACAAAATGTTCTCTCTAGCTGTGGGATTAATCCACAAAAAGCTGCCATAAGCCAGAAATCGTCCTTTTCCACACTCTCTGCACCACCACCAAAACCATTCACCACGTAGTAAGTCAACTTTCCACAAAGCAACGTCGCTTTACAGTTTTTGTCAGCGTAACAAAAACTTTATGAATCCTTTGGCAACAGCTTTTTTCTATATGCTAGAATAGGTAGAGATAAAAACACTTTTGATTATAAGTTTTTTCCTGCTGATGGCCGACTTCAACATGTCTAAAGTTGACTGTGCTATATACCTATATAGGGGAAAACAAGTGAGGTGCCCCTTTTGAGGCCGTTCCATCTCCCAAGAAAGTTCCAAAAGAAAAAAGTTTTCTTTTGCACAAAAGGCCCACCAAGAACTTTCTCACCCACCTCCTTTCTTCTTTCAGCCCCATTCATCCCGCATTGAGCCTGGCCAACTCCTGCTCCTCCGCCCACTGCTGCAGCGGTGACAGGCGCGCCGAGGCCGGGATGGACATGGCCACCTCGGGCATGCCACGGCCAGACACTGGATTGCAGATTGAGGAAATTTATTTATTACTAAGCAATTGCTTGGGAATTTCGATAGGCAAATTTTGCACCTCTAATTGGCTTCTCTGTTTTGGCTTCTGCCTTCTCCTCCTCCTTCTCATCTGGCACCGCCTTCCGCGCTGACAGGACGAGACTCTTCTTCTTTTTCTTCCTCCTCCTCTTCTTCTCCTGCTCCTGCCTTGCTGCCTTCTCCACCCCCTTCCTGAATGAGATCTGCGGCTCTGGAGACAGCCCCTTTACCGTCAGGGAGGGGTCGGCCTGGTCCACCAGCGACTCCAGGTCCTTCTTGGACATCTGGAAGTTCTGGATGTTCTGCTCCTCCTCCACCTGGCCCTTGTCGGGCAAGTCCTCGTCCTCTTCTTCCTCCTCATCGTCGTAGTCCACGAATTTGTTCGGGTAGATCCTCCTCCGCGAGGAGAGAAACTCCCGGTCATCTCCAGGAAGCAGCCAGTCATCCTAATAGTACGTAGTACAAGCGTGGGATGATCAATGTGCATACAAATGTGGTATTTTCAGAACAACTACTAGCGGCTTCTACAGATACCGCGTGCCCCCGGGTACTTAATGTATGCTTAATGTATTATTCTCCTTTCCCTGGAATCAAATGCTGAAAACCTGAGAAATTCTGGGTATATCCAGGGTTTTCAACAATATTCCGATACCCGAGTGCTTTAGGTACTTTCATTGCATTCGGGGTCTGGTACTGACCTCCCTGTCGATGGTCTCCTCCACCCTCTTGCTGAACAATTTCTCCGGGAACTCGTCGTCCTTCTCCTCCTCGCTGGCGTCCTCGTGGCCCTCCGTCCACTCGACGCCGTCGTCGTCGTCGTCCTCAGTCAGCGCGGAAATGAAGGGGGCGAATGCGTTCACGGCATCCTTCACCTCCTCGTACTTCAAAATGTGGCAAAGCAAGGATCCAAATTTAATAGGGAGCAACATCTTAAATACAGAAAAAAAAACTCCGACAAGTTGCTCCTCTCACCTCCTTGATCCTCTCTAGGAGTTTCATCTGCCTGTCGATGGAGTCGATCCTCTCGGCCGCATCGGAGGAGGACAGTGGCTGCGCAAGGGCTGCCAGGTTGTCCACCAAGTCTGCGGAAGAATTGGTTTGTTGCTTTAGTAATGTCGACTAGTCGATCTGGGTCAATTGGTAAAGAAAAGAGGCTTTTTTCAGGAATTTTTTGGGAAAAACCTGATAAGGGCTTTCAATTAAACTTCACCATTGATTAACGATATGCCGACGGATGTCCTTTCCAGCTTTTAACGGTTTTAGTGAGTGCACTTTTTTTTTTACTACAGACAGTAAGGTGGAAATTGCCAAACGGGGAAAGGCGGGGACTAAAAATGGAAATGGAAACTCGAGAAATGTGTAGTGTGCAGTGAAATGCCTTTCGACATCGATTGTCGCGCAATTTCTAATGAAGAGAAAGAGAGCCTCACCGTAAAGCTATCAAAAACTCTGGACCCCCCCTGCTCTCGGAAACAAAGCGCTACCTAGTAGTACAGTTGACCTCCGATATGCGTAGATAGTACAGTACAAAGGTCTTCACTTAGAAGTTCGCTATTGCAGATCGTCTTTGTTACGCGTAAAGCGGAAGAAAGTTAGAAAGGAAAAAAAATGCAAATTTGGCAATCATAGCACGCAATCGCTGTTAGAGTTTAGAAAGAAAGTACTACTGTACTCAAGAAGAGAGCGTCTAGCAAGCCGGATGCAAAAAGTTCGTCTCATGGAAGAAATTTATCAAAAAATGTTTAACCGTCTCTCTGCGCATATTCTTTCCTGGCATTTTTTCATCGTCACAGTTCAAATTGGTTGCATGCCCTCTCTCTCCCCAACGACCTCTCTCTCTCTCTGTCTTTCTCACCCGGATCTCGGCGGGCCAATTTAATTAGCAGGAAAGGAAGGATAAAGAGGACCTGGGAAAAAAAGCCACAGGCAGTGAGTCATGCTGCTCGGTACATACTACAAGAAAAGACAAAGAAATAGATGGGTTTAACCTGCTCCACCCTCTCCTTTCCTTAAACTTCAAAGTGGACACTTGGAAAAAGCGGTTTTCTTCCTTTGGAAGCGCCCTCCTCGGTAGCCTCTGGCCCTCCACGCTCCATCAGTTCGACCCTGACACACTCGGCAGGCTATGTTTACCTTCCTCTCTCCTCCCTTTTGTCCTAGTACTACAGTGGACTTCGCTTATAACTATGTGAGCACCGTTTGTTCCACATTAAAGCATCCCCATGTGAAGAACGTGCGTTTTGTTCGTTGTTGCTTTTCTCGAAGAAGCTGTTGTCAGCACATATAAGCAGAGTTGTTGTTTTCTTAATGTGGTGTCTAGGGTTCCACTGTACCTTACAGTAGTACGTGTCCCTTCTCTCCACGTTGCGACTACTGATGAGGGGAGGACCGTGCTGCTGACGCTACTGATGCGGGTAAAATTGTGTCAAGTGGCCACTGTTTTCTCTGCAAAGATTTCTTCTTGGCGACAGTAGCAAGAAGATAGACAGATAAACTTTTCGGGGTGCGTGTGTACGTATACGCGCAGGGTATGTGCAATTCCCTTTGAGGGCATCCCCCAAAGATAAGCCCCACTTTCTGTGGAAGCATTCGAAAATCGTGTTGCATCATAATCCTATGTGTGGTGCGTCTATGGCAGAGGTTCCCAACCTTTTTCTGCAAACTGCGACCCATTTTTAGGACCCCCCGGGCGTCCCGCGACCCAGTTATTTTGTGAACAGTCATTGACCCTCTCAGAAAGGCCACCCGCTCAGAAAGGGTTTGCGACCCACTTCTGGATGTCGCGACCCACAGGTTGAGAACCTCTGGTCTACGAAGTCCTTCTTTTTTTGCTGCCAGTCTGTTAATGTTGTAACTCATCAGCCGCTTGAATTAACTATATAGTTAGCTTATTAACGGCACAATGTACTAGTAGGTACATCCTATGTGCTAATGCTTCATTCCCTAGTGACCTTGCTATGCCAAGCACTTACAGAACTGACAAGAGCCTTTAAAAAAGTTGGGAATCTGACATCCGGTTAAAAAAAAATTCCCTTTTTCTCTCAAACCTTTTATACCGTAGTATTTGGAGCTTATCTCCATTCCCACCATCAATGATAGCACAAAGTGACCCACCATTTTTCTTTCCCTTCACTAATGGCCTCATTTTTTTGCCCGTCTCTCTCTTTGTCAACTTTTCCCCCGACGGCACTTAATGACACCTTTCCGAAGAGGAAAAAAAAACAAGCCGTCACCAGCAAACTAAAGAAATGGAACCTACTGACCTTTCCAGAAATCCAATTTTTCTTCTAGTACGAAAGTTTTCCAGATGATTTGAGGCGCGAGTTTCGTCAAGCCCAAAAATTTCTCGATCATCCTCGCAGAGACGATGACGGCGGTGTTCAAAACATCATTAGTCAACTGGGTCGCAACGGGGGGGGGGGGCGGGGGAGAAGGAGAAAAGAGTTGGTTGAGCAGTCACGTACGAGTACAATACCTTTCGTTTTGTGGGTC
>JAAUYM010033291.1_pt1 | contig 14495 bp, 17 predicted proteins | sample 7278001 | NCBI WGS metagenome assembly JAAUYM01 (sample SAMN14350224, study PRJNA611818) | marine sediment metagenome | isolation source: surface marine sediment (1.8m) | place: French Polynesia: Moorea | collected 2018-08
GTGTGAGCGTACGAGTGGGCACCTAAGGTCTATAAACAGGTATGGTTTGTGTATGTAAATTCATATGCCGTCTGAGCATCTCTTTTGCATCTCTCCGTTGGTGGTTGGGAAAATTTAGCCACTTATATGTGTCGTCGTGGGCGTGTCCGCCCGCTCCCCTACTTGGCTGAACCAGAAAAGACATAAAAGAGGGGGCTTTAAAAAAAAAAAAAGAGAATCGTGTCTTCTCTCCCTCTTTTTTGCGCGCAGCATTTATCCTCCCACCTCTCTCTCTCTTATTTCTCTTTTCCCGCTGCGATATGGGAAAGACCCATCCCCAAATGGCTTCTCGAAATAGCTTTTTTTTCTTTACATCCTTCCTCCTACCCTTTCCCCCCTCACCCTCTTCTCCACTCCCCACCCATTTTGAGATAGAAGGAGGCGCGATTTAAAATCGTTAGGGAAAAGGGGAAGGAGGACTGGTAAAGTCGACAGCGGCGGCGGCAGCGGCGGCGGCGGAGTCGACTTGACTTTCAATGTGGATTGAGGTGAAATCTGCTTGATATGGGAAAAAGGGGAGGAAGGGGGAGGGAAGAAGAATTTCCACTCAGCGATCGACGTTTGAATATTTGAATTGAGGAAAGCAGGCAGAAAAGAAAGGATAGGAAAAAAAAGTTGGATGATCAAGCAGCCTACTTGTTTTTCTCTCTGTCTCTTTCTCTATCTGTACCTAAGTTATTCATAGCTCCACTATGAAGAATTCCTGTGAAGAAATTCGGATAATTTGAATGCCTTTATTTTTTGGGATGAGGGGTGGTGGGGAGGAGTGGGCGAGAATGTAAGGAGGGGGGGTGTTGAAAAATGAACCCGTTCGGTTGGTCCCGTGCCAAAGGAGGAGCCTCCATCTTCCTCTCTCATCCTGCTCTCCTTCAATGCAAATACCCCCTTCTCCTCCTTCTCCTCTCTTTTCATCTCCTTTCAAAAGTTTTTCTCTTCTTCTTTCCTGGTTCCCCTCTACCTTCCATCCGTGTTGACTCCGTCGAAGGTGCCAAAATTTAAGAGGAGGCTCCTTTTCACACATCTTTCTTCCCCCCTCAAAGAATGAAACGTAACACTCTTGCTCCTAGTGGTATAGCGCTCACGTAATTGTGGAGTGTAACTTTCCTGAAAGGCTCTGCTATTTTTGGGAACCCTGCAGTGCTTCTTTACTTCTTTTTTTTGGGGGGGGGGAGAAGAAGAGGAGAGGTGGGGGATCTTCCAGCATACTACTACGTCAGCAGGTAGTTTCGCCTCCACCATCATCAGACATTATGGCAAAAGTTGGGCATCAGCATGGCCATCATCACCATCATGAAGAGAGGGATGACTTCTACAGATTTGGGAGGCGAAGGCGGGGAGGTGGGGAAGGAGGAAAACTTTCTTCACCTTGGGAGCATCCCATAAGCTGGCATGCGGCGGGAGCATAAGTACGCGTGGTGGTAGTAGCTGATGAAAATCGGGAGCCTTGACGTTGGCTGTCTAATTTAATATTTTGCAGGAGGGAGGAAAAAAAAGCAACTCAAACTTTTTAAGAGGCTCCTCTCCCTCCTCCTCCCCCCGCATCCTCCCTATGCGTGTTGAGAGAGAGGTTGGAAGCCGCTGTCACAACTCCTTTTTGTCATCCTCAGCCTCTCATCATCATTCATGAAAAGTGGGGGACATCTGCCTGGCCGCACCTCATTCATGGCGGAGCTTATTATAACCAGAGGAGGAGGAACCAACAGCAGCAAAAGGAGGAGTGGGCGACCGACCGGAAAAGTGGGCAGGAGGGAAGAGGGAGGAGAAGGAGAGACATTCGACTTTGTACATACTACCTATACTACACACTAGCACAGTGAAATCTCGATATCCCGATGAATAGACGCGACGTGTACATATCTGTAAAGAGCTGCGAGCAAATTAAAAAATTATTTCAAGTTGCCTTTACAAGGTTTATGTACTACGTAGATACTTTCAAAAGCCATATAAACAGTTTCATAATGTTACCTAAGAAGGTAATGTATTAGAGGTTAAACTTCAGCCTGCATAGGTGGACAGACAGACTAGGCAGACAGACCTGCCAGTAGGCACAGCTTGTGGCGATTATTTACATCGAGACTTCACTGTACTACGTCTGACGCCCGAGGTGGACATGGAAAGGGGGAAATGTTCTTCTTGCCTTATCGCTTTTCGCACCCTCCTCTCCTTTCCTCTTGGCTCTTCCGGGAGTCTGGGTGAGCATTTGGCAAGGCGGAGCGTGCCAAGGAGGGAGGGATCCAGATAGAGAGAGAGAGACAGGAACAAGGAGAGCCTGAAGCACACTGTTCGAAATGTCGGCAGAAAAAGGAACTGACCGTTTGATCGGAGACTATGTGAGTCGAGAGAGGTAGTGTACGGTAAAACCACGTTAAGAAGTCGACTGGATGCTCTTGTGTGTGTCCAGCAGAGCTGAGAGCTGTCCCCCCCCACCACCACCAGACCCTTCTCTCCCTTTCTCCCCAATGCATCAGCACCAGACAAAGAACACTGTGGTACAATAGATCCTATCTTTATGTACTAGTATAGCAAACTATCAGTACGTAAACTTTACTCCGCAAACCTTACTTATTGTCACATTTGAATTTTCTTCCTCAAAAGCACTTCTTGCTAGTAAACTTTCTACTGGTGACCAGCAAATTTCTTATAACGGAATTCTGCTGTTCTGCTAGGAGTAGCAGTAGCAGAGTATTGTGGTGGTGCTGGTGGCGTCTCAGCCTTCATTTCCCTTTCCTTTTCCCCCTCTCCCTCTCCCTCTCTTCCTCACACTCCAATTCATCCCTAAGGAGGCATTTGGTCTCTTGCTGCGTGATGGGAAAGAAGGAGGAGGGGCAGATATACTAGGGAAAGAGAGAGAAAGAAAGAGGGCAATTCCTTGTTTAGCCTTGATAGGACCCCGAGGTGTCACTGGCAGCCTCCCTTTCCTCGTTCGCTGTACTGACAGTCCAGTCCACCATTGTCAAGATCCAGCTGTTGCAGCAACAGCAGCAGTAGCAGCAGCAGCTGCTGCTGCTGTTACTCACACAATTCAATCCATTCTCGTCCTCGTACCAAATGACACGGCACGTGGTAGGCAGGCAGGGAGATTGGAATTTTATCTTTGTCTTCGTAAGCTTGCATTTGCTCATCAGGAGAGACTGATGACGACAATAGGAACACGCACACACACCACGTTTCATGAATAATGAAACCGTATAAGCGACGCTCCCTAAAAATAGCCCCTCCCCTAGGCCAAGACATCTTCACTGGAGGAGAAAGTTACATACTTGGTACAGGAGGAGAAAGTTGGTGCCTCCTTCCCCTTCGGAGGAGATGGACCTGACCGGGAAAAATGAAAAATTCAAAAGTTTTCCCCTCTCCCTCCTCCCCCTCCACCTCGGCTAAACGTTGGAGGAGGAGAAGAGAGGGAAAGAAGCCCTTGGAAAGGAAGAGATGAGAAGGAGAGAGAGAGATGGAAGGGCTTGATATCTTTTCAGGCATTCTCGAGCAGAAGAGAATTGAATATATTAGGGGGGAACGGGAGGAGGGAGGAGGGAACGGAGGCCTCCCCTTCTCCTCTTCTCCTCCCCCCCTTTCTGAGGTCCTGCTACTGGTAGCAGGTCCTGCTACTAGTTCTCCTCCTCCTCATCTGCCTGTATGAGGCAATGAGAAGCGAAGAGGAGAGAGGAGGAGGAGAGGAGGACGACGATAGTCCGCCTTCCTTCAACCAACCACCCGCAGCAAAGGAGGAGAGACCTGGACATTCTCTAGTGGTTTTTTTCTCTTTTATTCCATCTTTTGATATCTCTTCGTTTATAGTAGTAAGTGGATTTTTTCTCTTACTCCTCTCCCTTCCCTGCAAACTAAAAGTAACCCTAATTTATGAGAATGAGAAGCAGGAGAGTAAGGGAATGTGCGCAATCAAGGAGAGGACATGCAAATCTGCGCACACACACGCACAAAAAAAGAGGGAAGATCCCTTTACTCTTCCACATCAGGATTTCTGCAATTTGTGTCTCCTCCTCCTTCTTCGGTGGCGCCATGTCAGAGCAGGTTATGCGGAACGCGGACGAACGAAGAAAGGAAGAGAGATAGTACGTGGTATGTACGTAGTACAATAAATTTCATCTACATATAGGGTATTTGAAGTGAAGTCTGTGATCGGCAGCATTTATTAAAAGTATAGTACGATGGAGATGGAATAGAAAGAGTTAAACAAAATTTAGTTATCAGAACGATCTTTATTATGTAGGAGTTTAGTATATTGGAGTTCTACTGTAGTATAGACTACATAGTCCACGGAGGGACAAAGTCATCAAAGCCAAGCCGAGCGAAAACCAGTCAGCAGGATCACAAAATTTTTCTTCCGGAAAGCGAGAGACAGAGAGAGAGAGAAAAGAAAAAGAATGGAAGAAAGAGGAAGACTTGTGTGTAGTACTAGTGTACTACTTTCCGACCCATCCTCTAACAAAAATCGCCTTGTCTCCTTCTTCTTCTACTTTTTTTGGCATCAGAGGAGGAAGGGAGGGGTGAGGGAGGGGAAAAAAGTGGTAGGTACATTCCAAATGAGAGGAGAGAGAGAAACCAGTTGGCAAAGAAGGAGGGAAAAGGAGGAAAAAAAACTTTTTGTAAGACGCAGGTGGATGAGGACGAAAGATCATGAGGAGGTGAGTTACCATCAACGTGGTGCCTTTAGTAGCTTTGGAGACAAAAAAATCGAGGCTTGGTGAGGCAAACCCTAAAGTCTGGTATGGTCTCAGGAATGAGAAGAAGACCCCAAGAGCAAAACACGCACTCGGCCGGCCCGCCCAACGTGCGCAAAGAATCCTGAGAGACCCACAACAACCACCCCGACGGAATGAGGAAGGAGGAGGAGGGGGGGAAAAAAGACGCTAATCAAGACAAATTAAGACAAACAAGTCAGTGTCCTCCTTGTTTCTTCCTCCCCATGTCGGCTAGAAAGCGGGGGAGGACGGCAGACGGGGAGAGTGGTGGTGGGGGAGCAGCACAACAACACACTTTCTACTAGCAGCAACAAATGCCTCTACGGACAAAGTTGCACACCCGACTCAGTTGAGACTATTTAACTTGCAAAGAGAGAGAGAGGGAGAGAGAAAGATGAGGCCTTGGAGAGCCATGTTGAAAGGCAGAGGGGAGGACTGTTTCACGCCATCTCCATAAACGTGCTTCCCTTTCTCTTTCCATCTTCCCCTCCCCTCTCACTATTCTTCTGGCATCCTTCCTTCCTTTCAGCCTCTCTTCTCTTCTAGTAAAATTGAGTTCCCTTGTTCGCTTCCTCTTCCCTCTCTTCCCCCATTTCTTCCCACCACCCAGCAGCAGAAGCCGGAGGCAGAAGAGGACCCCCATCTCCTCTTCCTCTCTCTTCTCACCGGGAATGAGCGTGCGATTGGAAGAGGAAGAGGAGGAGGAGACAGAACTGAAGAAGATGTGGTGAGTGAGGCTGGAGTGAGTGAGAGAGAGAGAGGGTTTTTTTGGCTTCCAAAAATAGCACCGGCTGATGTTGATGAGGAGAAAGGCAGGAAAGAAGAGGAGGAGGAGGAAACAGTGCCTTTCAGCTTTTGCGAAGCTTTTTCCTCCTCCTCACTCTTTTTTACCTGCGGTGAAAACTGACAGGTCGTAGACGGAATGAGCCGAATTGTTGTTGAGACAAACATTTTTTTTTTGGTCTATACGTACAGGCGTTTTGTAAAGTCTGTTTGACTTAGAAAATGTGATCTATGTAGGAAATATGATCTATGTCTAAAAGAGCAGCTGTGACCAGCTGTTGAAAGCCACTCATCATGCAGATTAGCATAATTTCAACACAGTTACACTACTGCAGTATTTTCGTTCCCAACTAGCTTTGGGACCAGGTGTGATCAGACATGAGTAAGAAGCACCCATGCATGATAATTAACTTTCTTGCACTGCCAAATTGTCAAGACCCAACTTTTTGGAAAGATTTTGTTCTTGTTCCTTCCTCCTCTTTCTTTCTCCGTCGTGTTGCCTGCTTTGAAGTGAGGGCTTTGTTCACTGTGCTGTGAGGCTCTTCCTTAGGGATTCTCTCGTACTATGTACGTAGAACCTCCTTAAGTGAAAGGGGAGCGGTAAGAAAATCTCTAGTGATGTGGCCATTCAGTCATTAGGCAGGCATCACTGCTGCCGCTGCTGCTGCCGGATGATGAGAATGATGAACCTTCTTCTCGTCCTTCACACAGTCGCAGAGACCGTAGCGGTGGATCGAGGAAAAGAAAAAAAAAAGACAAGAAATGTGGGCTTAGGGGTCGGACCCGCAAGAGTCTCTGATAAGAGAGAGAGAGAAGAAGAAGGAAAGAAAGAGCATAAATCAGCAGAGACAAAGAAAAAGGAAAAGAAGCTCCTCGTACTAGTACAACTGCATGATGTTACACGCACAGGAAGAACAAGCAAAAAGAACTTGCTCTCTGTTTCCACTGAATTGTTATTTCGTGTCTGTCAGCAGCAACCCAAATCAGAATTTGTCCAAGGGAAGCTCTCTTTTTCCTGACTCTTGGAGAACATTTTTGGGGCCTTAAAGTAGGCCCTCGGGTTGCTTGCTCAAATCTTTCGAAAAAGCCCGCCGTGTTCGGCCCACGGGACGCAAAAAGTCGAGGAGAGATTTCCTCTTTTTTTCCCGTTCCCTTCTTTCAAGGAGGGGGGAGGAGGAGAAAGAAAGAAAGAAGACAGGAGAAGAAAATCCTTGATGAGAATCTAAAAGACTCGCCCATTTGTTGTCAGGATTCGCCCGAAGGGAACAAAAGGAGAACAAGCAAGCGAAGAACAACGAGAGAGTATTCTGAGCTGCTCTAGTTATTTAAAAAAATATATATATATAAATTACATCTGCGTTGAAGAGAGAAAAGGAGCAAGTGCGATGTTGAACCTTTTCTCCTGCCTTTCTTTCGTCGGTCTATCTTTTTGTTCGTACACCCACGTGGCCCCTCCCAAGAGAGAAGATATGCCCTAAAAATGACAGGAGTCTTCTAACAGGGCAAGTAAGTGGCCAGCCAGAATTGACGAGATATTGACGAGGTAGCCTCCAAGAATTTGCCTTCCTCCCCTGGTAAAGTAAAACGCTGAGGTAGGGACTAGGGAATAGACGCAATTGACACTAGAGTGACAATTTCACTTCAAAATACCTCAGCGATACCTCAGAGGTATTGCTGTGGTCGCCCATATTCGTCGGGTGTCCTCTTTAATCCTGCAGGGAAGGGCGGAGGAGAGGGGGGGGGAAAGGCCTTATCACCATCCTCCACTTTTTTGTATAAAGCATGTTATTCCCTTCTCTCCTCTTCCTTCCCTTTCCCGATATCTGCATCTTGTTCATTCTGCTCGGTCGGCCATGCGTGCAAGGGAAATGCATGTGTGTGTGTGACCATTCATGGCATCTCTCTCTCCCCCCGATTCCAGTAAGGTTGGCTTTGGATTGCGTTATGAGCTTGAACGTCGCCCATACACCGCATACGTAGTAGGTTACATGAGCATTCTCGTAGTATCGAATGGGGGATGAGAGACGACCCGAAGAGTAGTAACTTACATATGTTGTTGCAAAGGCAAGCTTTGGTAAGGTGCCACGTACTTACTACCACGCAGTCTCGACCTCACTGGAGGAAATATTGCTCGATGCAACGCGCAGTGCTCAGCGCGCTGAGCATTATGATCATCTGACGCGGCGTGTCGACTCATCATCATTTCCAACATCCTCTCTCTCTCTCTCTCTCACTCTCACTCCCTTTCCATCCGGCCGCAGAGGAAGCAACGACGGCGGCAGACGCGTCAGCCCATGAAAATTAGGGCAAGGCGGCAGGCCACTGTGAACCACGAGAGAACGTCCTACTGTAACACCTACCTACTTAGTAGGGTAGTAGCGAAACTTTTCTTCATTCATCCACGGTGCGTATATTCGAAAATGGAGATTGATGCTGCTACTGCGTCCCACCGCCGCGAACAAGTCATAAGCATTGATTTCCCAAGAGGTCGGAATCGAGATGGCGAAGGAGAGACAGAGAGAGAGAAAGAGAGAGAGAGAGAGATGTACGGGTATGTAGTTACAGTCTGTCTTCGATTTAGAATGCGTCAATTTCATAAAGAATCTTGATTTTTTTTTTTAATTGTAAGGATTCCCCTGCTTAGTAACTTTGCTTTTTAGCAAATTTACCTATTCCAGGTCTTCGATTTTGTTAAAAAGTCTCACCCCTCAATTAAGTAAGCTTCTCCCCGAAAATCGCGACTAGTTAGAGTAAATCGAAAATCGACTGTACCACTCTCACAAGGTACACATCTTGTACCACAATGTAGCGAATGGTGCGCATATGCAGAAACTTTTGAGAAAGTTAGAGATTGTCCCACCGTAGGAATGCTGCTGCTGTATGCGGATGCTGGATGCTGTTTCTTTGTTTTTGTGCACCGCGCCAGTCATGGCGAGATGCATTTAACTATCAGTGCGAGAAAAATCTTCGAAAAGCGGCCGCTCAAAAAAACAAAAAAAAACGGAGTTGCTGATACATCAAAGGGCTGGGGAAAACGATTTTTTTTTTTCGTTTTATTTGCACTTTCCTGACTCCTATGATAAAAAGCATTTTTTTCCTGCCTCCTGCGCTCACTTCAAGATTTCAGTAGTACAGTAGAACCTACGTAGGTAGTGGCCATAATTGGTCAAACTTGTATACTGAATACATGCACTAGTACCTCAAAAGTTTACTAAATCGAGGATCCGCTGTACTTGCTCCAAGCTCATTTTCGTCATTCCTCGCGTTCTAGTGTCTTCAATATATCGGATGCTGCCAGAGCTGCGAAATTCTCAACTTATTATAACTTCCCTTTCCTCCCCGCCGTCTCTCTCTCTCTTTCCTCTCCCGCCCTTGTCAAGTAGACGAAAACCAAATTAGTTGGCAAAGTTTATTCAGAAATGCAAAAGGCAAGTGGGAGAACGAGGGAGAGCTCAGAGAAGGACCGGCGGGAGGGGGGGGGTTGGAAGAGGGGAGAGAAAGTTGGTGAGTCGTGAAAAGAGAGGAGTCATCTGACTAGCTAATTCCTGCTCTCTCAAGAAGAAGTGTCTCTCTCTCTCTTTGTCTTCCTTCGAAACTTGTGGTAGTGCAATGGGCGCAGATCTGCATATTATGTAAGTACAAATGACTACTACTACTGTATATTACCGTAGTATGCAAACTGCTGGGTCAATAATAGACGATTGCCAGAACCTACCGGTACATGTACAGTAGACTGCTTGTGCGCAGGACACTATTACAAGGAAGTAAAAAGAGAGGCTGTAGTTATCACGTGATGCACACTCAACCATCCAGTCAGAAGATTGATCTCCAATATCTTCTTAAGTAAGTAAAATAATAAAACTATTTATATCCTTTGATATAGTTTTTTGAATGGTTGCTTACAGCTCTTTACAGAGATATGCGAAAACACCGTGCGGTATGGCGACCGTCCAATGAAGCAATACAGAGAATTATAAACTACTGAAATGGTAAACTGCTTGCTGCCGACTCATCAGTTCAACATATATTGATGTACCACTGTACATCAATATGTGGGTAGAAGCCACGGCTCATAAGAGCAGTTGTAGCTTGTAGAATTGCAAACAGGTGTGTAGGCATGCAATCTGCAATTAAAACGAAACCGGATATCAGGTTTCTTGAGCAAAATTTAGCCAGACTGTCTGAAAACAAAACCAGATTAGAAATCAGACGATAGCAGGTTTCTTTATCCGGTGCAGTCATCAAAAACCGAATAATTCGGAAGAGTTTTGCATAAAAAATGTGCTGCGTAATTGTGTGCAAATTTCCTGCACATAAAAATAGCGCCCAACTATACTGTGAGGAGGGGCGGCCCATCGCCAATAAAAAGGCACCTTCCTCGAGTGCACGCAGGAAAAAAAATTGTTCTTCTTCCAAAAATGAGAGAAGGAGAGAGATGTTGGCCGCCGGGAGCCCTAAAAATTCTAATGAAATTGAGTTTCTTTCTTCTTCTCCTCCCCCTCCCCTCCCCCCTAAAGTTAAGGAGTAGAGGGGAGGGGTTACGGAGGCGGCGGAAGCGGCAGTCATGTACTCTGCCACCACCACCACCACCTTCCCCTCCTCCTTTCGAAAGTTATCCTCCAAAAAGTTGAGGCCTTCCTTCACTCCCTCCCCCCAAACTTCTGCAACTCTTTTCCCCTCACAGCGTGCAAAAGGAAGGAAAGAGAGAGAGAGAGAAAGAGAACAAGGCTTCCTTTTTTTTGCTAACACATTCTCGGAGAGGGAGAGAGAGAAAAAAAGTGTTACAGTTTCCTGCCTCTCTCCCTGCCTCACTCTGCACCAACGCCAAAGATGACGAGGATAACGAGGAGTGGGACTGCAAGGGCAATACACACACACATCGCGCAGCAGGAAAGGTGGCAACTCTGTCCACCTCTGTCCGTCACATTTCCCGTCATCTGTACTTGGACGAAAGGAGCGCGATCAGATATGCTACTCGCTGGTGTGTGTGCGTGTACTATTACGAATGATTCGGAATCTTTACTTGTTCTCATCTTCTCTCTCGCAGGCGAACGCAGATGGCCAGCCTGGAGAAAGTGGACGAGGAGGAGCGGGGGAAGGGGGGGGAAGAGGGAATGCCTCCTTCTCCTTCCTTCCTTTCCAGTAATAAAACCTGCTTTCGACAAGGAGGAGGAGGAGGAGGAGGAGGAGGAGGGGAGAGACACGTTCGCTTCCTCCTCCTCTTTCTGTCCGCTGAAGTTCGGCCAGAGCAGCATGACAAAAATTACGAGAGTCCTGAGAGGACGGGGGAGGAAGGTCCCCTCCTTTCTTTTATGTCTCCCCCCTCTCCTTCTTCCTCGCCCCTTCCTTCCATCCACTGCTTGGCCTGGCTGGGTGTGTCCTCCTCCTCCCTCCCTGCTGCTGCTTCGGAGTCCTCTCCTGAACAGGCAGCGCTACCAGGTGGCACTTTTAAGAGCCGGGAAGGAGGGAAAGGGGAAGGCTGGAGGCAGGCTGGCTCTCTTATTATTTTTTTTTAGGTATAGGGGAAAAAATAGCCATTGCCGCTAATATGGACGGGAAAAATATGCCGGTTGTTCTGTACGCCATTTTCAACGTGGTATATAGCGTACTCTTGAGAGGGCTAGAGAAGTGTAAAGGCTGAAAGTAGATCAAGAGTTAACAAAACCACGCATGTATAAGCGTTGTAAGATGTGTATACTGAATTTCGAGTTGCGATGTCCCAGAGGGACCGACGTTGCGTCATTGTCTGTTCAATATGCTACTTATTGCACCGGAATATTTTGGCAAGTGGACTAGACTGACAGGTTTTTTTTTCTATTTGGACGTCGAGTAAATGATGTGTGCTTACTACCATGCGATGGATTTAACGAGGAGATTTTTATGCCAAGATGGCAACCCTTTCTCCCTCCCTGTGGAGGATCTCTGCCTTTAGCATCGGTGGGGAAAAAAGGGAAGAAAATGGTTGGATTTTGTTCTCTTCCGGTTGGCTTTTCCCTCCCTTCTGTACAGGGGGGGAGGAGATGGAAGAAAAAGGAGAGGAGGGTGTTAAAGAGAGGTGGAAGGAGGGAAAGAGGAGGGACTGCTTGCTGCATGGGACAAGCAGTCTCCAGCTTTTTTATTTGAAAACTTTTTAAAGGCTTTTTCTCCCTATCCCACAAGCCCTCCTCCCCTCCTCCCTCTTTTATTTCCCTGCCCATTCTCTACACTTCCTCCTCTCCCCTCTCCTTGCAAGCGCCGCTCTTTAACGCAAGGGGGAAAACGCACACCCACCCTACAACACTTAAAAATTGGACACTTGTGCTAGCTTGTAGCACTATACCGTAGTGGGTACGGCTTTAATATCGCACCTGGTCACACATGGACATACTCCCATATGGCTATACTTGGTCACACCAGGTCACAAAAAAACAACATCCGGTCGTACCAAGTCACACCTGGTCATATTTGATCTTACCAGGTCACGCTAGGTAACACCTTTATAATGTCAGGTAACTAACACCTGGCTACCCTGATCGCACTTGGTCATGTCGCACCAGATCACACCTGTTAGTTTGTAGTATGTGTAGTTTTAGTCATAAAGAGACACTTTTTCAAACAATCTGATATCCGGTGATCGCATATAAGCTGAGTCCACCGTACCACTGTGCTTTCTTCATGTGTACACATAAATGTATTGATAACAACAAAGAAGCCTTTTCCTCCTCCTTGCAAGAAGAGAGCAATTTTCTGCATCGGAAACTTTTGAAGTCGCAGGCTTGCACGGCGAAGAAATAAAAAAATGCGATAGAGATACGCACAGCAGAGACGAAAGAGAAAGGGGGGCAATAAAAATGAGAGCTTGTAAATCTCTGCAAAGAATAGTATAAAATAGAAAGGGAGAGTGAGCAGAGAACTTTGCCGACTCATAAAGAAGGGAGGAATTTTTTGCCTAAAGAAGTGGAAGAAGACGAGAAGAGAAACGCAAGAAGTGGAAATACGCATTTATACTCTGCCCCCTTCTCCTCCTCTTGCTACTGCTCCCCGTCTAGACGAAGAAACCAACATTACCCGACCAATACTGACGACCTCAGCAATGCCTCTGAGTCTGATCGCTACCTCAGCATTTTACCTTACCATGGGGAAAAGGCAGATGCTACCTCGTCGACACCTCGGCAATATTGGTAGGGATGCATACTACTACAGTGTACTCTGACTATACGTACGGATATTGAAGGTAAGAATGCTCCGCTTACTGTACAGTACAGTATAAAAGATAAACAGTCATTTTCTTCGGGAAACACAAACTTAGTAGGACTATCACTCAACAATTGCTCCACATGTACCGTACCGTACATTTTGTTACAGGACAGAGTTTTTTTTAAACATGTAAGCGGGCTCCAAAGAAAGGAAGGAAGAAGGAGAAGAGAAAAAGTCTCTGCCCCCCTCCCCGCCTTTGTCGTCACTGGATTTCGCAAAATGGAACCGGGATTAGCAAAAAAGATGGTGGAAGGCGTAGGAAGAGCGGGAGGAGGAGGAGGTGGTGGGGAAGAGAGAAAGAAATGGAGAGGAAAGGGGGAAAGACGACGACATTTCTTCTGTGACTGTGCCCGGAAAAACTTTTGATTACCCTTTCCAAGTTCTGGAGGGAAGGGAAGGGAGGGAAAGAAAGAAGGGAAGGGAAACAAGGACAGAAGAGGAGAAGGAGGAGAGAGGACGAGAAGATGAAGAGGAGGAGAAGGCAACAGAAACTAATTCGGGAGTGTAGTAGTAGTAGTGGTAGTGCACAAAAGAAGAATCCAAAGATGATCTCTCTCTTTCTCCCTTGTGTAGTCCCAAAATCCAGATCAAAAGTCTTTTCCCTGGAAGAAGAAACAACAGAATCGTCGTCTCTTCTTCTTCCCAAGAGAGCTAGAAAGCCATCTCTTCTCTTTGGTCTCTGCTCCCCTCTTCCTTCCCCATCTCTTTTTGGAGGCCCTTCCTCCTTTCCAACGATAAATTTCCAGAGTTTCAAAACTAATTCCGGGATGGCAAATGCCCTCTCCTCCCCCTTCTCCTCCCCTCCCCCCCGTCCCTCCCACTAGGAGCTGAGTGTCCCGTCATTTGAGCCACCTGGATCTGTCCCGTGCCCCCAGGCGGCAGTGAAAGCGTCAGATGTCCCGAATTTGCTCAAAGTCATTGTCATCTGGGCACCATCCAAGACACCCTGTCTCCTCTTCCTTTCCCCCTTTAAAACTTTAATCGCGCTGGTTCAGAGAGGGAAGAAGACAATGGAAAAACAAAGAGGAGGTTCAATATAATGGCGCCGAGATTTGCCATTTTTATTTCTCTTAAGGAGACTCCTTGATGTTTTTTTCTTTTTTTTGTGAAGAATTTCCACCTCATTTCTACTTAGTACCACTTGTGATAAGATGTGTCACTTAGTAAAACTAATTTTTATCTATTCGCTTTATTCTCTTACAGCGTCGCAGGACAAAGAATATACGCATGTCTGTGCCTTCTTGTTCTTCCCTCTCTCTCGCTCACGGGCAGAAGATTTGTGACCACCCAGTTGTTCACAACTTCTGCAGAGAGAGAGAGAGAGAGATGTTGAGGGAGAAGGGAAACAGAGGGGGAGAAAGAGACAGAAGTTTGGGAAACCGGAGTGTGACGCAGTCGGGGAGAAATTTACTGCCGCGGATGGAGCAGGAGGAGAAGTCACGGGATAGAGTAAGAAGAAGGAGGGGGAAAACGCGTCAGATTTCTCACTGCGAAATCCATCCTTTCTTCTTCCTCCCTCTTCCACCCATCAATCTTGGAGTCTCCTTTCTTTCTTCCTTTCTCGCTCCGTCCCTCCCTTTTCTTCTTCTTCTTCTTCTTCTTCTTCTTCTTCTTCTTCTTCTTCTTCTACTTCTTCTTCTTCTTCTTCTTCCACTATTTGAACAAGTCAAAGACAACTAAAAATACAAATACTAAAAAAAAAAAAAATAGGGCAGAGTAAGACATGACCGGTTTTTTAAA
>JAAUYM010018708.1_pt1 | contig 14494 bp, 15 predicted proteins | sample 7278001 | NCBI WGS metagenome assembly JAAUYM01 (sample SAMN14350224, study PRJNA611818) | marine sediment metagenome | isolation source: surface marine sediment (1.8m) | place: French Polynesia: Moorea | collected 2018-08
CCCCCCCCCCCCCCCCCCCCCCCCCCCCCCCCCCCCCCCCCCCCCCCCCCCCCCCCCCCCCCCCCCCCCCCCCCCCCCCCCCCCCCCCCCCCCCCCCCCGGAAGGGAAGGAGAAAGGGTCAGACGTGGGGGTTGTCGCCCTTTTGGAGGGTAGGGTGTTCTTGTTGTAACTGCTGTTTTTGGGCGGTTGGTGGTGATCGGGTTTGTTCCACCCGCGCTACTACGTACAGTACCCATTCCTTCCTCCTCAGCGAGAGGGCAGGAGAGAGAAAGAGGAGGAAAAAAATCAGATGGAGCGAACGAATCCACGTCGGGACATCTCAGACATAGGAGGGAGGGGAGGAGGAGGAAGAGGAGGAGGAGAAAAAGGCGTTTTTGGTAGTGGGGAAAAAATCCTTTTCAGTAGCGCAAATCTCTCTCTCTCTCTCTCTCTCTTTCTTTCTGTGTATGACCGGGTTCGGAGGGTGGCAACGACGACGACGAAAGAGCATCCCAGACGTCTGCTCTAGATTTTTTTTTTCTTACTCGGGGGTGAAAAAATTGGTGAAAAAAACTGGATTCTTCTCCTTCTTTTCCAACTCATTTTTTTGAGTGAGGGTGGTGGGGTCTCACGCACAAATCGATCAAGATGAGTCTGCCTCTAGCGCAGTACGTACACACACAAGGTCAAACAACATAAGAAGACGTCTGTCAGAAAAAAAAGAGAGAAGCACATAGCATTCCATTCCCACATTTTGGAGGTGATGGTGGCCTCTTTCCTCCTCCTCCCCACCCAAACAAAGATATCGCTCCCGTGGGAAAAGAGAGACTCCTCCAATCCAACGTCGAAGAGCAACAGCAGCATTTCCAAGAAGAATCGTCCACTCAATGAGTAGACTAAACAGCCTTCTCTCCGTTGCGTAGTGAGTGATCCAAAACGCCGCCGGAGAGGGTGTGGGGTGGAGGAAGGGAGGGAGGACTGCGTACGTTAGAGAGAAGGACCACCACCAAAAGGAAACAGCGCTGCCAACTGGCATCCTGCTACACAGAAACCATAGATCTGGCATTATTTAAATTTTGTGTTTGCACGCAAACTTTCGAAAGTTGCTTACTGTTAAAAGGCATATACTATTTTTGGCTCTACTGCAAATTTTGTGTAACTGGCTCCTGGCTGAGAGTTGGCAACACTGGGAGGAAGCAGACAAAGCAAAAAAAGGGGGAAGAGGAGAGTAGCAGACGTCTAAGCTTTCCCCTCTCTCCGCGCGCGCCTAGTCTTCCCCCTCTCCGCCCTCCCCCGGTCCCCGCCGCCGCGTCGTCTCCTGACAGTTTGTACAGAGGGCGCGCGTACGCAATTTCCCCCCTCCTGTACGCACGCCTGTCTGGTCCGGAGATTGCGTCACGTCGCGTCTTAATTTGCGGCGCTCAGATGTTGTTGTTGATGTCTCGTTTTGAAGGAAGACGGGGCAGTAACAACTTCTTTGTCCTACAGTATTTTTACCATTACCTCTGCAATTAATAGAGGGACGAAAATGGCCCAGAGCTTGTAGGGTGTGGCTGTCAAATTTAATTAAAGGCAACTTTAATTAAAGCGCATGACTATCATTAACAGAAATAAAAAAAACTAATTAGGGACATTAGACACTTCAGAAAATATTTCTCCTCCGCTCAACGTTAGCACATGGTGCAGTTGGCTTTCTCTCATTTTAGTTACAGACGCTTGTAAATTGCATTTATTCTGCTCCTTCTCCCCTTGTCTCTCTGTCTCTCTCTCTCTCCAGCAACTCTCTTTGTTCCCTTGGAATAAAAAAGGAGAGAAAAGGGAGGCAGCCATTATAGTCACAGAAGAAGAATCGGCGCAACTTTTGATCTCCTTATGGCCAAGCAGACGGCGTAAGTACTAGCAACAAAGCCGTGCGTCTTGGCTCTGCATGAGAACTTCCATTTTTACAAAAATCCATTTTTAAACATTTCTTTGTTGTCCCGTTTTTTTTTTGTCCTGCGGAGGGAGGAAACAGAAATAGCGCAGCAAAAAGTCAAGGAGGAAAGAGGGAGGAGGTCAAGCAAAGGAAGAGATCCGACGATGTTGGGTCGATGACGGTTGATGATGGCAGGCAACAAAGGGGGGAAATCCAGTGAAAAATTAAAATGACACAGTGGAACTCGGACACTTGAAGCAGGTCGGGAGGATGGCACAATTTGCCACTTATCCGAGCCACTTTTGCCCGAGTGACCATGTCGTTGTGACAGGTACTAAACAATCTTACCTACAAAAAATTTCCCTTTGACCGCGATTTTTTTTTGTTGGGCAAGGCCCGATTTAACCACGTTCGACTGCATTATATTGTGGAAACAAAGCAGAGCTCAGCCTCGGTAAGACTCCAGGAAAAAGGATCACGTTTCAGGATTGCGCAAAAGGAAGAAAGAAAGAGGGCCATGCCCTCCAACGACCTACATAGAGCGCGAAGCCCTCCCCTCCCCTCCTCCTGCAATGAAAGAAAGCCAGTCTTTCTCCCGCACTTTATGAGCCTGACCTCCTCTTCTCCCACCACCACCACCATCATTCGGATGAAGCCATAAATGCGTTGTGAATAGCGGCAGTCACTTATGGCGGCCGCGGCGGCGGCGGCGACGGCGACGGCGGCGGCTTGTGTGCTAAAAGTAGGCTAGTAGCTTGGCTTGGCTTTAACTGCCCTTTGGAGAGGAGGGAGAGAAAAAACCGCGTCCTGGAAACAAGGATAACAACGCCTTCTTCAATCAAGTAAATGTTGCAGAGCGGAGTAGCAAATTTGACGGAAATAATTGCGAATAACTTCTGGTTTTTTGGGGGGGAGGAACGCATTATAAAGCTTCCGATCTCTCCTGCCTGGTAACAGCAGCAACTCATTTATGGGGGGTTGAGGATCGTGTAAGGAATAGCAGGAAGAAGAAGAAGAAGAAGGAAGGGGGGGAGGGAGGCCACAAATCACCTTGTCCAGCAAGGGCGCTTGGCCAGAGAGAAAGAGAGAGGATGTTGGCTTCTTCTGGAGAACGGGTAAAAAAAAAAAGGGCGGACGCAGCGTACGTTGCCCTCTCCTCTTCTCTCCTCTCCTTTTCTCTCCTAGCAACAGCAGTTCTCCTCTCCTCTTCTCCACGTACGCAGACGCGGCGTCCTTTCTTTCTTTCTTCTCTCTCTCTCTCTCTCTCTCTCTCTCTCTCTCTCTCCCCTTCGCTTGGCTGTCGGAGTGTTGCTACTATGCTGTACACATACTACGTACGTACGAATTTGACGTCCACTTCTGCGGAGAAGACCGCGGAGAAAAGCTGGGATGCGTGTGTGTGTGGAAATCGCCCGCCGGTCGTAAAAAAAAAGGAAAAGGCGTATATACCATACTATGTGGGAGGAAGAGAACGGGTTTGGGAGGGTAGCAAGCAAAATTTTGCGGATCACGGGCCGAAGAAAAGGGACAAGGTCACGCAGATGCTGCCGCCACCTGATCAGAAGTGGATTTAACCATCGGCTACCAAAACTTTTGACTTTTCCTTGCTATTTTTCATATAGGTTTTTGCGGTTAGCATTTTTCTGGAAACTTTTTCTGGAAGTTGAAATTGGCCGGGAGAGTCGGAAGAACTGTCTTTGTCCCGGCTGCAAAAAAGGGGGAGGGAGAAGCTTTCACATCCGCCAAAAAAGAGAAGAAGCAAGAGGGCCACGTAGTGCCACAGTGGAACTCGGATAATCGGGATGGGTTGGCAAACGGGACAGTTTTTCGGTTATCCTGTTTAGCCGAGTGGCCTTACGCAGCGTGCAACATGTGAATTCCCAATTAAAAATGTCCCAATTAAACGAGTTTCACTGTACTAAGTAGCAGTAGACGCCACACACACACAGACATACGTACACATATACACACGCACACACATGAGAGGAGGAAGCATCAAAGGGGGGGGGGGGGGAGAGAAGAGCAGAGAAGAGAGGAGCCAATTGTGGAAGCAAGCGAAGGAGAAATTCAGGGTCATCAACCTCCTCCGAATCGGTCGTCGACTTACACCACCACTCACGACAATTTTTCGGCATCTGCCCCCTCCCCCCCCTTTTGCCTTATTCGCGGCGGGAGTCTCTCAGCTTCCGAGCTAATGGAATTGGGGGGGAGGAGGAGGAGAAGGAGAATGCGACACCTCATACGCGTAGTATGTAGTTGTAGTAGGTGGGGTGGTCTGGCTTGTGAGGAGACTGTGGTGGTGGAAGGAAGGAGAAGAAAGAAAAAGGTTAATTCCGAACAAGACTTGATGGAAAGGAAGGAAGGAAGGAGGCTGCGAAAATAGTTGTAGACAGAGAAGGTATTTTTTTTCTTCGCCATCTCCTCCTCCTTCTTCCAGCTGTCCCATCTCTTCCGCAGTGCTGCCAAATTGGTTCCCTTTCAATTCTCTAAATCAGAAAAAAAAACTCATTAAGAAAAAAGTGGAACGTTACATGATTTTTCTTCCTGGTTTTTAAAGAGCAAAATGTTGTTTTACTGATACTTTATTCTCTGTTACTCAGGAGGTTGGCAGCACTGCGCCTTCCAAGACTGTTGCGAACAGCAAAGAGGAGAGAGAGGGAGAGAGAGAGAGCGTCAGAAAATGCGTCGGCCGTTAGGAAATCAGACGTCTGGCTTCTGCTCCTCCAGACAAGCTCTTCTTCCTTTCTTTCTTCCTCCTCTTTCCCCTCCCCCCTCTCTCCTTTGGCGCTCACCACTTTGTGCAGTAGTTACAGCGTGCGGTACCATCCTCCTCCTCTTCCTACCACCAATTTTTTTTTTCTGCTGGGCAGTCGCTGTATCCCTCCCTCTCCTTCTGTTCGTCGGCGTCAAAAACTCACCCCTCATTTTTTTTTTCTTCTTTGGTGTCGTGTCTGAAAATGAGAGCGCATATGGAGCGGGCTGCTCGAATGGAGACGTTGTTGCCTCGGCCCAGTAATGATACTGCGAGCAAGGTTGGCAATATCTGCCAAAAAATGAGGGCAGATGGGTTGGAGACACACCTGCTTTAGTATTAACAAGGCAATTGAAAGTAGTGTTAGACAAGACTTGTGACGTTAACCTTTCTTGGGCATCCTGAAATCCTGCAATCTCGATCTTCATCATCCTGGTGACAGAAATGCAAACAAGATCCAAAAACAATTGTCACATTCTCCTCCTCCTCCTCGTGAGGTGCCACAGCCTCGGTCGTTACATCACTGTCCTGTACGCCGCCGCCGCCGTCGCCGCCGTCGCCGCCAATCTCCCTGTTCCAGCCAAGCCAAGCGATGGGTCGACGGACTCAGTGCAACGACCCCTTCCCCCTCCTCCTCTTCAGGCTCTTCCTCCCCCCTTCTCTCCTTTTCCTGTTACAGACTCACACACACGTAGTAACTACTACAAACCCAGCACTACTTGTCTTCATTTTCCGACTATGTATGGAGGGGGGGGGAAGAGGAGGAGGAGGGGACAATCGTAAAAGTTTTTATGTGGTGGCTTAAAAAAAAGAGGGGAGGGAGGAGGAGGAGGAGGCAAATTACCCGTGCTCCCAAAAACTCTGAAAAAAGATTTTTTTTATGTGTGTCTCGCGCCCTCCGCCGCAGCCGCAGAGGGAAGAGGAGGAGGTGTGAAATTGATGGGCTTACTTGGGAGAGGTGATGTGGTGTGTGTGTGTGTGTGTTGGGTGGGTGGGAGGAGTGTTACGAGGTGAAAGCGGGCTAATTGTTTTCTCATTCTTTTTTTCTTTTGGCACGCTGACAGCTATCAAAAAGGGAGCCAAAAAAAGGCACTAAACATGGCAAAAGCAACTGTGGGCACAAAAAGGATTGACATACCAAAGATTTTTCTCACCCTCTCTTTTCTCGTAATTGTTTCTTTTTCCTCTTTTAGTGTGTGTGTGTCTGTGCGTGAGGGTAATATCGTAGAGGATTTTTTCCTCCTTCTCTCGTTCTCACGTGAATGATTCACAGCTCAATTCTGACCAGCGTTGGCGGTGTTTCTGCGCCAGTTTATGGCGCACAGGGGATACGGCGGCGGCGGCGGCCGCGAAGGTGGCCGCGGTGGCGGCGAGACCACTATGGTTATTGGATTTCCTCCTTCTCTTCTGGGGAGGGGGGAAGAGAGCAGCATCATGAAACTCCTCGGCTAATGTCCGGTTAATGGCACCCCCAAGGAAGATTCCTCCTCCCCATTTGTTGTCCTATGCACGTGTGTTTGGGTGGGTAAACAACAAGGAGAACTTTTCTAATCTTTAGCTCAGCTCTGCTTTTTCTTCTTCTTCGTGTTTCTCAAGGAAATTTATACTCATTGAAGGAATGGATTCCAAACAAATGAATGAACGAATGAATAGAAGAAGAGGGTTTTTGCCTTAATTTCATTCATAAATGTTTGTGCCTAAAGACACAATTTAAAGAAAATCAATTGCGCAGGTAATGGAGCTTACCGACGTGGTAAACTTTACGAGTGTACTACAACAGAAGAATGCAAACAGTTGTGCGTGGCAGCAGTAGCATCGAAGAAAATATTGGCTGTGGGGTGGGTGGAGTTGGGGTTGGAAGGAAGGATGAGTTCATTCAACTGCAGCAGGAGAAAAAAGGTTGTTGCCCCTTTCTCCTCCCCCCCATCTTCCCCCCCTTCTTTCCAGCTTTCTAATCTTACTCATGGAGAGGGGGCGGAGAGAGGAGAGAGAGAGACAGAGAGAGAAAGAGTGGAATGCTCGATGGGAGGAGTAGGAGAAGCTGTACAATGTTGCTGCTGTTGCTGCTGGCATCCTCACTTTTCGGATCCCACCAACAGCTTGTGGTAGGGTTGACTGAGAGGTGGTACACCTAGCTGCTGCTGCTTCTGTGTAGGTACTACCGTATTTGAAAATTATTCATTGATTGCCGTGGCAAAAAAAAAGTTGTGAAAAAGAAAGCCTTTTTCTTGCCTCTGCTGGAAAGCAACATGATTTTCAAAACCAGTTTTGGGTAACGCTTTAAAAAATGGAGAAAGCTAGTATAACCATCTTCATGAATTGGCCTCTTGAGAACTCAGGTCTCCTTTTCCTATAAGAACAAAAAGAAACTTTCCGTGCAGCAGAGGGAAAACAAAAATGTGGGAAAGGTGTACAACCAGACCAGACAAAGCTGGGGAAGAGGGGAGGAAGGAAAAGAAATCAGCTCAGGGTTCGATCAACTCTTTGAAGGTCAATGGATTCCTTCTTCTGTTCTGGGTGGGAAAAATTCTCTCTTGGACGGTACCCAAACTGATCGGTTTTTGGGGAGGGGAGGGAGAGGCTGGGAGGGGAAGTGAAATTTCCAGACACATATTTTGGGCTGGGGAGGGAGGAGGGCGTTGGCGGTTCCCGTTCGCTGGCTGTTGCTCTGTCTGCATGAAAAAAAGCCAAAATATTCCCATGTCTACATTATATTGTACAGTTATGGGAAGATGTCCGTCGTAAAAAAATAAAGTTGTCTAAATTGAACACTTGCCATAGTTGAAATATAGGGAAAAAATACTTGCGTTTATGCCCAAATCGAATAACTGAATTTGGTCTTGCCAGAACTGAATTTCCAACTGCAATGTTTCGAAAAATTGACGCTGGCACATTTTTTTTCTCTAAAAATCCATTCAAACCTCGTCCACGTACATACCTGTAAGGGCTATTTACTGTAATAAAGATCTTTGTAAGTTACTTTTTTTCCGAATTTATTTCAGAGGGAACAGCTAACCGTTTCCCGAACCGAATCCCTCTGCTCTTGGTTCTTCCTTGCTCCCTTTCTAGGGCGCAAAATCCGCTCTTCCTCCTCCCCTCCATCTCTACCTCCTCCCGTTCTACACATCATCGTCGTCTATCCTGCATCCACAATTGCGCCGCCGACGCCGACGCCGACGCCGACGCCACCGACGCCGCCGACCGGCCCAGAGATCATTGCCCTCTAAACCATACGTACATACATACCAGATCGGAAAGGTAAAAACGTCCCGAGTCAATTACGTAGTGAATTTCAAACTTCTTTTACCTAAAAGAAAAAAAAGACATTATGTCTTTTTTTCCGTTTTAATTTTTGTCTCTTGTGAAAAAAACAATAATTGGCGTGATATATGCACGCGTGTCTGGCGGTAATGCATGTCATCCGACATCGACGGCCGTAACAACGAGAACGGAGGGGGGGAAGGCAATCTGTCTCCCTTTTTTCTTCCTCCATAGTATACGAATTCTCCTCCTCTTTCCCGCCAGCCCACGATTTACTCTGACGATCCCCCCCCCCCAAGAATTAAGCCAATTTGTGTCCAAGAGAGGGGAGGGAGATGGGGGTGGAGAAGAAGAACTGTTGGTGGGTGGGGGTGTCGGAAGATTGGCTGGTTTTGGAGGAGGGAAGGAGGAGAAGATATGTGTGGTCTCGCAAGAACTCTTCTTTCTCCTCCTTTTCCTCAGCCAACTTTTTTTTCGGATCAGTCGTGAGCGGAATTCTGATCAAGACTTGCAGACTATCACTATAGAGTAGTACGATAATGTCAACCTTTCTCGTCATTTTGAAAGAGATCTCACTAACAGCCCACAGCTTCTTTACAGTTTTTTTAAGTTCCAAACATTTCTCTCTCTCTTTTTTTGCCTTCGAGGCCAATAAATTTCCCATAAAAACTAATGTTTGTTGGGTGTTTGACTGTCTGTGAGCTCAGAGATCACATTTTTTTTCTCTCTGTCTTTTCCTCCCTACTCCCCCGTTTAGGGCAATAATATGAGCATGGGGGTCATTTCACACCCATTAGAGAGGGGAAGGAGGAGGGAAGGAGGAGGCGGCAGTAGCAGATGCAGACAAATGAAAAGAAGGAGGGGGAGAAGGGGGTGGAGACAGAGGACAAAAAAAAACCTAGTCGGATTGAGCTTTGGTGGGAGGGGAGGGTTAGAAAGATTGTTGCCCAATTTCGAAAAAAAGAGGAGAGGGCTGAGGGGTCGTTGACTCCCTCCTCAGTTTGGATTGTTCCCTCCTCCCCTCTACTTCCCCTTTTTGTGCTTTTGAAATCTAGCTCGCGAATGTTATTGTTGTCTGTTCTGCCGTTGTGTGTTCTGTACGGTTCTCCCTTTTTTTGCGACCGAAGGGAGGGAGGGAGGGAGGGAGGAAGGAGGGTGAATATAGTATCTCTTATTCTCTCAAGTGCTTTCAGTGCTTGTCTAACTTTTAGATCTCCTCCTCCTGCTGCCTCCCTTACTGAACGGGTCCCACGATACACATCGCAAGGAGAGCAGGGGAGGAGGGGGAAAGGAGGGGGAAGAGCAAAAAAAAAATTATCCTCCCGAAACCCAAGGGAGATTAGCTTTAGCTACATCGACGGGGTGCCTCAAATAAATGTCGAAAGATTGGAGAAAGGCACACCGATAGAAGCTGGCTCGCATTTCCTCCTTTCCGTTGCTTATCGCTATCTCTGGTTGCGTCACCCCGTATCATGAGCGCGCCACTTTTGCCCCGTCGGTGTCGGGACGAAACTGTGTGTAAGTCTAGTCCGGGTCCGGGTGGTGGTGGCTCCCTCCGCTGCTCAGCCCCATTGGCCGGAACATTGTCGGTCTAGACATCAGCCCCCGTCCGCAGCTGCTGCTTTTGCAGAGTTCATTCATCCCGAATTTCGGTGTCAGCTCGCCTCAATCCTCCTTCCCCCTCCTCATGTGTGTGTGTGTGTGTACCGTAGGGCTCAGACGCAGGAAGGAGAGAAAGGGGTCTCACTGCCCATTGATCAATTGGGTTGCAACCAACATTGGTTTCTCCCCCCTCCTCTCGCTATTGTCGCTTTACCTTTTTTTTTTTTTTACTAGCTGTCTGGAGAAGAAGTCCTCTCCTCTAGCAACTCTGTGATCAAACATGTGGTTTACCTACTGCGTGAAAAAAATGGCTTCACAAAGTGGGGCAACGTCAATGAAAAATCTTAATCTATTATTTTCCAAAACAAACTGCTGCAACAAAGAGTAATGGGCTAACATACGTAGACATGAGAAAGAGCTGGTAGGACATATTGCAAAAGTTTTTCGCGTCTGAAGGGAACGGGCGTGGTGGAGAGAAGATGGAGAAGGAGCAGTTGGAAAGAGAAAGAGGTGGAGGAGGAGGAGGGATCAGACGAGTTGATGAGTTTTTTAACCCCGGAGAGTTTTTCTTTTTTTTCGCGCGCTCTCCCTTCGGACCGATAAGAGGATAGGAGGAGAGAGAGAGGAAAAGAGAGAGGGGGAGAGCGACAGAGAGTCTGCAAATCATGTCCTCCTGTATCTCTGTCTCTCTCTTCATCAAATTTAACATACAACACTGATTGTAGTCAAATTGGCTTGTCGCAAAGTTTTGCGATGGTTCCTCCTCTTCTTCCTCCTCCTCCTCCTCTATGTCTTTGTCAAGAGAAAGAGCCGAAAAGGCAGCTGTCTGGAAGGGAGGAGAGGATGGGGAGATTTATTGTCTCGCCTGTTTTGACAGAAGGTGCGAAGGGGAGGAAGGGAGGAAGGAAGGTTTTGAGCAGTCGGACGGAAAAAGGATTACACACACTCTCTCTTTCTCATCTCTCTCTCTCGCTTTAGAGGTCGATGCTCTCCCTCCACCCTCCTTTCTTTGCTCATTTCCAATTCGATAAAGAAAGAGAGTTTATACAGAGGCCGCAATCCTTTTTTTGCCTTCCTCATTGAAGGGTGGATTATGTTCTGCATCGATGGAGAACAAAAAAAAATCAGCTCGAGACCTAGATAGCTTTTTTTCCTTTTGAGGGAAACGAACGGACGGTGGAATCACAATGGGAGATTTTTTTAGACGATGCTGTGGCTGTGGAAAAGAATATCTGATGATCTGAGGAGCAGACTCAGTTGAGGTTCGAGGTTGCTTGTGGTTCTCTTTTGGCAGATGTGCGAATTTTAAAGTGAATATAACAAATTTGTTGGCTTTTCCTCCCTCCAGTTTGTTCTCTATCGATGTCGAATGGAGGTCGCGAAATGAAAAAGTTCCCCGGTTTTTTTCCTCCATCTCTCTTTCTCCGCCCCAACCTGTTGACACTTCGACATGACTGATGACGGATAGAGAACGACACGCTCCTCCTTCCTTCCTTCCTCCTCCCATCGACAATGGAATTTCGGTGCTTGACACATTGGCCGCTGCAGAAAAACCTTCCCCCCCCTCCCCAGGAAAGAGGGAAGATCAATCTCCATGTGTGAATTGCGGCAGAAGAACCCATCTGTCATCGCGAGGAAGAGGATTTGGGTCACTGCGACCTTTCCTCTCCACTCGTCCAAGTCACCAATTTTTTTTTACGGTATTACGGAAGAAAAAAGAGCAAGTTGATTTGCCACAAATGCGCTTGTAAAAAAAGCATATTTCATACATGATTGCCAGCACACATTCTTCCAAACTACAGCATAGTAACACTATGTAGTACAGTAGCACGCGAAATAGTAGATCGCTCTTCAATCTGGCAACTGAACCACTTGACTAATTACTTACGCAGTAGAAAATAAATTGTAAAAACCATCTTCTATGTTGATTCCACTAATTTTGACCACCTATTGTGCTTGTTCCACTTACCCAGTGATCCACTTATCCCTGTTCAAGTACAGTATAGTACAGTAGGCACTCAGATTCACGCAACTTCTCCTGTGGTGTGCGGCGCCCCCTTTCGCATCCTTTTTTCAGGCAAGACAAGAGAAGGATCTAATGTCGACGTTTCATTCAGGCAAGTACGATTTAGTAAGAAAATCTTTATGCCTTAGGCAACAAACTTAATTTAGCCAATACTACTTAAGAATTACAGTGGAGAAAGTTACTTTGATGGGCTGAAAAGTTCAGAGAGTAAAAATGAACCCATGATTGCGTAATATAAGCAAGGACAACATATACTAGTACATGCGTACAAAAACTATACCCACGCAGTGACCAATTTTATATACGAATTAAACAAGCACATTCTTAGATAAAGGTTACAGAAATTTTATAATCGACATTACATTTAGTGAAAAAAATGTTCTTCTCTTTAGAGAAAAGAGACAGGACATGACATTTTTTCCAACATCGATCCTTTTTCGAGGGCGGAAAGGGAGGAGACCAGCAAAAAAAAAAGAGTTTACTTTTACGACAGGACGTAAAGACGGGACGAGGAGGAGGTGGAATTATTTGCACGGAAGAAAAGAAAAGGAGATTGATTGATTGCGAGCTCAATTTGTCAGTTTTATACGGTTATTATACCATATTGTACTATATGGGAAACGATCGTGTGTGTGTGTCGCTTCTTACGACGCAATCTCATCTCTTTTTTCTTTTTTTCCTTCCTTTTCTCAGAGGACTTTTCCTTCCTCCCATCGCTGATCAGCGAATCCCCCTCCCCCTCCCTTCAAAAATTTATGTCCTCTCTCTTCCTTTCTCTTTCTGCTGCTGCCACCAGTTGAACCTTTGCCCTCCAGGAAGGAGAGGTTAGGATAGAAGGGAGTTCCAGAAAGAGAAAGGAGGAGGAGGAGGAAAACACTCTCCTCTTTGCCATCTGCTTCCCAGGGAGAGCAACAGGAGGAGCGACGACCGTGGCAAAGCCAAGGACACCACTCTCCTCCTCCTTTCTTTCCCCTCCTCCTCCTCCTCTTCTTCCTTCTCAGCAGGAAGCTTGGCAGCAGGGTAGAGGAGGGGAGAGTTTCACTCACCCCTGGTGAAACTGAAGAGCGGACTGGAGAGGGGGTTCTTAACCTCAAATTAATCAGAATTTTATTCTTAAAATGGTGTTTTATGTTACAAAATGCGTTGACCAATTTGACAAGCCAGCAAAAATCTTGCTGCTTCCAACTGTTAGTACCATTTCCTCTTGAAACGTAGTCGTGGGATTTGGTAACTCCAACACTTGCCCACCCTTTCTGCTACGTACTACTACAAGCAGGAGCGGTTGGGAATCCCTTTCCTCCACGGTGAAATCGGGCTGAAAGTGAAGGTGACTTTTATGTCCGCCGTCGATGCCCTTCGTGTCCTTGAGACCGTTCGCTCACCCCCCAACCCCACCCCACCCCACCCCCGTCCTTCCTTCCTTCCTTCCACTGTCCCCAATTGAGAAGCACAGGGGTGGGTGGGTGGATGATGGGTCTAGGAGGAGGGTCGGTTGGCAACGGCAACGGCGACGGCGACGGCGGCGGCGTGACCACAACAGAGAAAGGGAGGAGAAGGAGAAAATGATGACTTCTGCCCTTGCGATGGATACCGGCTGCTGCCTGCTATGTACCTAGTGCAGTGTGTGTCGTACCTAAGCAATAAACTCAGATTATGTTTAAATATAAAGTAGTATATAATTTTTGAACGACTCCTGTATAAATCAGCTTTTTGAAGTTGGGTTTTTCCATTTATAGCACATACGACTGACCAGCCGACGTTGGAAGGCCGTTATGGCTGACCCCTCCCTCCTCCTCCTTCCTCTTCCCCCCCGCTTCCCCCTTCCCCCCCCACCTGTGTCCTCATTCACGGTCGTCGACACTACATACAGCAACTTAACAAAACGAAGTTCGTTTTTCGCGCATTTTCACCCCTCCCCATCGTCCCTTCTCTGCTCTAGTTTTTGGGCAACGACCCCTACAATGGCCCTCCCCAAAAAAGCTAAAACGGTGACTGGATGATGGGGGGGAGGAGGGGGAGAACTTTGGGAGGTCCTGCAAAGATTTTTCTTTCCTCCTTTGTCTTCTTCTACATACATGAAGCCGCCACAGTTCTGAACTAGCTGACGATTATTCCGTCACCAGAGAAAATATCGCCAATGCGAGATTTACCCTCACATCGAGATGCTACTGCACCGTACAGAGGCATCTGATAAGTTACACTGAGATTTCACTGTATCAGCAAAAGGCTAATACAGTACACTAAACTAAAGAAAAAGGGGAATAGGAAGATGATTTTTTTTATGTGAGGCGGCAAGTTCGAAGTTGTTAGTGAGTAGTAGAAAGAAGAAAGGGGTAACGAACCAACTAGGGAGAGAAGGAGGGGGGGTGAATGACATTGAAATAGCACAAAGTCGTAACTATCATTCTTTTCTCTCCTTCCTTTTTTTTCTCTCCACTGCTACTGTAGTAGTACTACATAGCTCAGTTCGTTGACATTGAGAGAAGAAGCCAGCCGGTATGGCACTCCTCTTCCTCTTCTGGAAGAGCTCTCATAACTCTCTTTCTTCATTCTTCCCCTTTCTTCTCCTTTTTCGCGCGGAATGCGAGCAAAAATTGGGGATGAGAGAAATGACTTTTTGGTGCTTGCTCACCTTCTTCTCCTCCTCCTCCTCTTCCTCCTCCGAGGGAGAGGTTAAGAATAAGTTACCTCTTCTCACCCACCAGCTTTTTTTCTTTGTACTTTGCATGCTGGTTGGCCTGCTCTTTTTTGCGGACAAGTTTGCACGTTTTCTACAGCACGGACTGTCCCAGAAATATGTTCGACCAAAAGGACCCAATTTGCAACCCAGCTGGTGCAGAAACAAAAGAGTTTCAAAGCTGTTTGTCTCCATCTCCAATTTTTGCTCGCATTCCGCGCGAAAAAGGAGAAGAAAGGGGAAGAATGAAGAAAGAGAGTTATGAGAGCTCTTCCAGAAGAG
>JAAUYM010035883.1_pt1 | contig 14493 bp, 3 predicted proteins | sample 7278001 | NCBI WGS metagenome assembly JAAUYM01 (sample SAMN14350224, study PRJNA611818) | marine sediment metagenome | isolation source: surface marine sediment (1.8m) | place: French Polynesia: Moorea | collected 2018-08
CCTGTGGGGACTGGGTAAAGTAATTGGGCTGGAGCATCCTGACCTTGAGCGTCTACTTATAGATATCGATCCAACAGGCGGAACAGAGTCAATACCAGCCTTAGTAGAAGAAGTGTTATCTCCAGAGAAAGAAGACCAGATCGCATTTCGTCAAGGACTCCGCTATGTAGGTCGGTTAATTAATTCAACCGAATTTGCTCCTGTAAATCAGCTTCAATTTGACGAAAACGGTAGCTATCTTATTACTGGGGGTCTGGGAGCTTTGGGCATCAAAGTGGCTGGCTGGTTAGTAGAGCAAGGAGTCCGCAACCTCATCTTAACAGGACGCAGAGATGCTTCAGAAAAGGCTCAGAAAGCGATCGCTAAACTAGAAAGTTTTGGTGCTAAGGTTCTGGTTGTTAAAGCAGATGTATCTAATTTTGAGGAAGTTGCTCAAACTTTTCAAATAATTGAAAGTCAAATGTCACCTTTATGTGGTGTAATTCACGCTGCGGGTGTTTTAGATGATGGACTAATACTAAGGCAAGATTGGTCAAGCTTTAACCGAGTCATGGCTCCGAAAGTAGCAGGCTCTTGGAATTTACACCGATTAACTGAAGAATTACCCCTAGACTTTTTTATCTGTTTCTCTTCTGTCGCTTCCTTAATTGGTTCGCCTGGTCAAGGAAATTATGCTGCTGCTAATGCCTTCATGGATGCTCTTTGTCATCATAGGCGATCTCTTGGTTTACCTGGTTCGAGCATCAACTGGGGACCTTGGGCGGGAGAAGGTATGGCAGCTAATGCACCGAAACAGTGGCAACAACTATTAGCAGGTTGGGGATTTAAATCTTTGGCTGCGGAACAAGGATTGGAAGCACTAGGGCAAATTCTGCATCACCAACCCATTCAGTTAGGAGTAGTACCAATCGACTGGTCGAAGTTTATAGGGCAATTTGCAGCAGGTGCGGAGTCCCTCATGTTCTCTGAAGTGGTTGACCGCATACCCCAACAAGAAAAAACTGTCAAGTCGGAAAAGAAAAAACTCCAACTGCTTCAACAACTGCAAACAACTACTCCTAGTCAGAGACAGAAACTTTTAATTATCTACATTCAAGAGCAACTGGTGGAGGTTCTAAAATTCGAGCCCTCACAAAGACTCAATCCTCAACAAGGCTTTTTCGAGATGGGAATAGATTCTCTAATGACAATTGAGTTAAAAAACAAATTTGAACAAGACCTTGGATGTTCTTTACCTTCAACTTTGTTCTTTAAATACCCAACCTTAGAAAGCCTCGCTGAGTATTTAGTTAGCAAGTTAATAAAATCGGATGTAACTCAAGTATCTGATGTTCAGTCTCAGGCAGAGGAAGAGGCAATAGAGCTAACTAACATAGTCAACGATGTAGAGCAAATATCCGAAGCCGAAGCAGAAGAATTATTACTCGCGAAATTAGCAACTTTTTAGGCCAAATGAACAATAATATTTCCGAGCGCATTTCTCAGCTTTCACCATTGAAAAAAGCTTTAGTGAAGCTAGAAGAAATGCAGTCCAAGCTCAAAGCTATAGAAGAGTCCAAAACCGAACCAATTGCTATTATCGGCATGGGTTGCCGATTTCCTGGAGGTGCTAACGATCCAGAAACATACTGGCAACTATTACGTAATGGAGTAGATGGGATTACCGAAGTGCCGACCAATAGATGGGACATTGAGGCATACTACGATGCTAATCCCGATGCTCCAGGAAAAATGTACGTTCGCTCTGGGGGATTCTTAGATCAAGTAGACGGTTTCGACCCACAATTTTTTGGCATTTCTCCTAGAGAAGCTGCTGGCATCGATCCACAACAGCGATTGCTTTTGGAGGTTAGTTGGGAGGCTCTAGAACAAGGGGGGCAATTACCAGAAAAATTGAGAGGTACCCAAACAGGTGTGTTCGTAGGACTATCCTTAGATGATTATTTAGAACGGAGCGTCTTTTCTGGCGATCCCAGTCTGATTGATGCTTACGCTGCCCTGGGAAATTTCCGCAGTGTGGCAGCAGGTCGCATAGCTTATATTCTGGGTCTTCAGGGTCCTACTATGCAGGTGGATACGGCTTGTTCTAGTTCTCTAGTGTCAGTTCATCTAGCTTGTCAAAGTTTGCGTAACCGAGAATGTAATTTGGCGGTAGCAGGGGGAGTTAATGTTATGCTCTCTCCCGGAACTACTATCGGCTTTTGTAAGCTGAGAGCACTTTCAGCTGATGGTCATTGTAAGACTTTTGATGCGGATGCTGATGGCTATTCACGGGGAGAAGGCTGTGGTGTGGTGGTACTCAAGCGTCTTAGTGATGCTCTTGCCGATGGCGATAAGATCCAGGCTCTGATTCGAGGCACAGCAGTTAACCATGATGGACCTAGCAGTGGTCTTACTGTTCCTAACGAACAGGCTCAAGAAGAACTAATTCGTCAGGCTCTTAGGAATGGTAAGGTAGAGGCGCACCAGATAAGCTATATCGAAGCTCACGGTACGGGGACTTTTCTGGGAGATCCAATTGAAATGGGAGCCTTGGCAACAGTACTCTGCCAAGGGCGATCGCCAAACCGACCATTAATAGTTGGTTCGGCAAAGACTAACATCGGACATCTGGAAGCTGCTGCTGGTATAGCTGGTTTAATTAAAGTAGTGCTATCTCTGCAACACCAGGAAATTCCGCCCCACTTAAATTTTCAGCACCCCAATCCCCACATTCCCTGGCAAGAAATACCAGTAGTAGTTCCCACTAAGGTAACTTCTTGGTCACTAGAGGAAGGCACTCGTTTAGCAGGGGTTAGTTCCTTTGGCATGAGTGGCACTAATGCTCATGTAGTACTTGAAGAAGCACCCCTATCTGAGCAACTACTAAGTTCAGTAGAACGTCCCTTACACTTGCTGACTTTATCTGCCAAGACAGAAGAAGCCCTTAAACAGTTAGTAGAAAAGTATGGCGAGTATCTAGCTAACACGGGACATTCTCTAGAAGATATTTGCTTCACTGCTAATACAAGGCGATCGCACTTTAATCATCGATTGAGTGTTGTTGCTGCTTCAGTTAGCGAGCTACAGGAGAAACTTTTGGCTTTAAACACTGGTCAATTGTCAGAAGTTCAAATGGGCAAAGTACCAGACAATTACGAGCCAAAGCTAGCTTTTCTGTTTACAGGACAGGGTTCTCAGTACGTTAATATGGGACGGCAGCTATATGAAACTCAACCTACTTTCCGCGCCACCCTCGACCGCTGTGCTGATATCCTAGAACCTTATCTGGAACAACCTTTACTGTCGGTTTTATATCCTCAAGACGGGATTAGTTCCCCTCTCAATGACACTGCCTACACTCAACCCGCCTTATTTGCCTTAGAATATGCCCTCTTTGAGTTATGGAAATCTTGGGGGATCGAACCTTCTGTAGTCATGGGTCACAGTGTCGGGGAATATGTCGCTGCCTGTGTGGCAGGAGTTTTCAGCCTCGAAGATGGTTTGAAGCTCATAGCAGCACGAGGACGACTCATGCAAGCTCTACCGAGTGATGGAGCGATGGTTGCGGTAATGGCTTCAGCCGAAACAGTAACTTCAGTGATTGAGCCTTATCCTCAGACAGTGGCGATCGCTGGCTTAAATGGACCTCAGAATACTGTTATCTCAGGAAAATCAGAGGATATTCAGGGCATCTTATCTAGTTTTGCAGCAAAAGATATTAAGACGGTTAATTTAAATGTCTCCCATGCTTTTCATTCTCCCTTAATGGAGCCAATGTTAGAACAGTTTGAGCAGGTTGCAGCCCAGATTACTTACTCTAGACCCACTATAGATATAGTTTCAAATGTTACTGGTAAATTAGCTACCCCAGAAATTGCCACTCCTGAATACTGGTGTCGTCATGTACGGCAACCTGTTAAATTTACTAATGGTATCACAACTCTGGGAAAAGCGGGTTACGAGATCTTTGTCGAAATGGGGCCAAAACCTGTTTTAGCAGGAATGGGTTGCCATTCCCTGACTGAGCCAGAAAAAGTATGGCTACCAAGTTTGCATCCCCTCCGAGACAATTGGCAGCAAATGCTTCAGAGCTTAAGTATGCTATACTCAAAAGGAGCAAAAATAAATTGGTCTAGATTTAATCGAGATTATCCCTATTTTCGCCAGGTAATTCTCCCTAATTATCAGTTTCAAAGACAGCGTTGCTGGGTTGAAGAAAGCGATCGCAGAATCGGACTTACACCAGACGAAAATAGTCAAACTTTAAACCTACCTAAAGAACAAAGTAAACCCAAACTTTTACAACAGCTCAAGGAACTCTCTGCTGAAGACCGCTTATCTTTCTTAATCGCTTCTCTTCAAAAAGAAATTGCCTTGGTTATGGGTCTTTCTTCCTCTCAGATAATCGAACCACAACAAGGTTTTTTCCAAATAGGTATGGATTCTCTCATGGCAGTTGAATTAAAAAATAGACTTGAAACTGGCTTAGGAAAATCTATTTCTTCAACTGCGGCTTTTAACTATCCCAACATTGAAGCCTTAGCAAAATATCTTCTCAAAGATGTGGCTTGTCTGGAAACAGAGGTATCTGATACAGACTTATCCCCTGATGAAATAGAGAAAAACTCACAGGATACTGCTTTATCAAACCTCGAACAACTGTCAGACGAAAATATTGAAGCATTGCTACTGGAAAAACTGGAAACCTTATCGAGATAAACTAAGATGAACCAAGACACAAAACGCTTCAGTCAGCTATCTCCGCTAAAAAGAGCTTTTTTGGCATTAGAAGAGATGCAAACCAAGTTGAAACAAGTGGAGGATAGCCAAACAGAACCAATTGCCATTATAGGCATGGGTTGTCGATTTCCAGGGGGGGCTAACGATCCAGAGGCATTCTGGCAATTACTACGGAATGGAGTCAATGCTATTGAGGAAGTGCCAGAGAATCGCTGGGATATTAATGCCTATTACGATGGTAATCCCGAAACTCCAGGTAAAATTTCTACTCGCTCTGCTGGGTTTTTACAGAGCGAAGTGGATAAATTTGATGCTCATTTTTTTGGTATTTCCCCTCGGGAAGCTATTAGCATCGATCCCCAACAGAGAATGTTACTAGAGGTGAGTTGGGAAACTATAGAAAATGCGGGTATTGCTCCAAGCTCACTAATGAAGAGCAAAACAGGGGTTTTTGTCGGAATTAACGCTTCTGATTACGCCCAAATGCAGTTAAGGGATAACGATACTTCTAACCTAAATGCTTATTCCTTTACTGGTACAACTTTTAGTGTAGCTGCTGGTCGCTTATCTTATATGCTGGGCTTACAAGGTCCTAACTTAGCAATAGATACCGCTTGCTCATCATCATTAGTATCGGTTCACTTAGCTTGTCAAAGTCTGCGAAGTAAGGAGTGTAATCTAGCATTAGCAGGCGGAGTAAATTTGATGTTGGCACCACAGACTAGTGTTGTATTGTCTAAGATGCGAGCTTTAGCTCCTGATGGTCGCTGCAAAACTTTTGATGCTGGTGCTGATGGCTACGGAAGAGGAGAAGGGTGCGGAATAGTATTGCTCAAGCGTCTCTCTGATGCAGAAAAAGATGGTGACAACATTCTTGCCTTAATTCGGGGTTCAGCTATCAATCACGACGGTCCTAGTAGTGGACTTACGGTACCTAATGGGCTGGCTCAACAAGAGTTAATTCGCGCTGCACTAGCTAACGCCAAGGTGGAGCCAAATCAAATAAGTTATGTTGAGGTTCATGGTACGGGGACAGCTTTGGGAGACCCCATTGAAGTTGAAGCCTTGGGGGCAGTGTTAGGTGAAAAACGTTCTCAGTCACAGTCGGTGATGCTTGGTTCAGTTAAGCCAGATATTGGACATTTAGAAGCAGCAGCAGGTATTGCGGGACTAATTAAAGTAGTACTGATGCTACAGCACCGAGAAATTTTGCCCCAGCGACACTTAAATACCCTCAATCCCGTTATTTCCTGGGATAGTATTCCAGTTACTATTCCCACTGAACCAATACCTTGGAATATCGGTAAAGAGCAGCAACGTTTGGCTGGCCTTAGTTCCTTTGGTATGAGTGGTACTAATGGGCATATTATTCTTGAAGAAGCATCCCCAGCCAGATCGGTTTCCACAAATCTGAAGCGTCCAGTACATTTACTAACCCTTTCAGCTAAAACTGAAACAGCACTGAAAAAGCTGACAGCTCATTACATACAATATTTTGAGAGTCATCGAGATCTAGCTTTAGAAGATATTTGTTTTACTGCCAATACTGGACGATCGCATTTTCCCCATCGACTCGCTATGGTGGCAGCATCTCTCGATGAAGTTCGAGAAAAACTTATTGCTGTGGCAAATGACCAGACCACCCCAGAAGCGATCGCCAGACCAGAAGAGGTGGGAAAACAGCAAAAAGTAGTCTTTATGTTTACGGGACAGGGTTCTCAGTACGTTAATATGGGACGGCAACTATACGAAACCCAACCTACTTTTCGCGCCACCCTCGATCGCTGCAATGAGATTCTCCGCCCTTATTTAGACAAACCTCTTTTAGAGGTCTTGTATCCCCAAGAAGCAGAGGAGGATTGCTCAGCTTCTGCTCTTCTGAACCAAACTGCCTACACCCAGCCGGCACTATTTGCCCTGGAATACGCCCTGGCTAAGTTATGGCAATCTTGGGCCATTCAACCAGCGATCGTCATGGGTCACAGTGTTGGTGAATATGTAGCTGCCTGTATTGCTGGCGTGTTTAGCTTAGAAGATGGATTAAAACTAATTGCTGAGCGGGGAAGACTGATGCAAGCCCTACCTGCGGAGGGTGAGATGGTGGCAGTGTTCGCCAATGAGGCAGAGATTGCTGCTGTCATTGAACCTTACAGTAAAGAAGTCGCCATCGCAGCAATTAATGGTCCCCAAAATATTGTAATTTCGGGAACAAAACAAGCTGTTAAGAAAGTTGTTACAGCTCTGGAAAAAGAGGGAGTTGAATATCGCCAATTAAAAGTTTCCCACGCCTTCCACTCCCCTTTAATGGAGCCTATGTTAGCAGCTTTCGACCGAGTTGCTGCACAAATTAGCTATGGGAAACCTCGAATTCCTATCCTTTCTAATCTAACGGGGGAAGTAGCAACCGAAGAGATTACAACTCCAGGCTATTGGTGTCGTCATGTTCGTCAACCAGTTAAATTTGCAGCTAGCATGACTAATTTGCATCTTAAGGGTTATGAACTCTTTCTAGAGATTGGGGCCAAGCCGACGTTGTTAGGAATGGGTCGTTACTGTCTACCTGCTGGAGAAGGAGTCTGGCTTCCTAGTCTGCGTCCCGAGCGAACTGATTGGCAGCAACTGCTTCAAAGCTTAAGGGATTTGTATCTGCGGGGAGTACCAGTAGATTGGTCTGGATTCGACCGAGATTATGCCCGGCGTAAAGTAATTCTACCAACTTATCCTTTTGAGCGCCAGCGTTATTGGTTTGACGAAGTTGACCAGGAAAAAAACGCGATCGCTTCTTCTCTAACTTGTTCTCTAACAGAGTCAGTTCAAACTCCAATTGTCAATTTACTACAGCAGGAAGATATCCAGCATTTAGTACAGCAACTAGAAACAGCAGGGAACTTCTCAGACTCGGAAATAAAATTATTACCCAAGGTATCAAAAGTTCTAGTCGAGCAACATCAGCAGCAGGTGAGAGCAGCTACGGTTAAAAATTGGTTTTATCAACTAGAGTGGCAAGCAAAACCTAGACTGTCAGAACCTGGGCGAGACAAAACCCAACTCCGTGAGGGGGGCAGTTGGCTGATCTTCGCCGATCGCGGTGGTGTAGGGAAAGATTTAGCAAAGCTCTTACAACAGCAAAAACAACATTTTCTGCTTGTCTACCCTGGAGAAACATATAAAACTCTAGAATCGGGAATTTGGCAACTTAATCCGTCGAAGCTAGAGGAATTCGAGGGTTTATTTCAGGAAGTTTTAACCAAAAATGACCTATCTTTGAAGGGAATAATTTATCTCTGGAGTTTAGATGTCTTCCCACCAGAGAAATTAAGTTCCTCTAATTTGGAGTCAGCCCAAAGATTGGTATGCGGTAGTGTTCTACATTTGGTACAAGCTCTTGCCAAGTATCAAAAGTCGGTCTTACCTCAGTTATGGCTATTAACCAGAGGAGCAATGTCAGTCAAGCAGCACGATCCCGTCGCTGTTGCTCAAGCTTCTCTCTGGGGATTAGGTAAAGTTATTGCAGAAGAACATCCCGAATTCTGGGGTGGAATAGTGGATCTAGACCCTCTAGCTCCTTCAGATGAAGTAACGACGCTGTTGAATGAGCTTAGGGATTCTCAAGGAGAAAATAATCTCGCTTTCCGAGAAGGACAACGTTATGCACGTCGCCTAGTGCGAAGCCCTCAAATAGAGGAATCGTCCAGCCTACCCCTACAATCTGACGGAACTTACCTCATTACTGGAGGATTGGGAGCTTTAGGTCTCAAGTTTGCTCAACGATTGGCAGAGCTAGGGGCGGGACATCTAGTTTTAATCAGCCGTCGTGTAGCTTCACCTGAAACAGAAAAAACTCTGGCACAAATTAAGGAGGCGGGAGTCCAAGTTACAGTGGCTCAAGCTGATGTGTCACAACAAGAAGATGTACTTAGGGTACTACAGAAGATTAAAACTGACCTGCCACCACTACGGGGTATTATACATACTGCTGGCGTTCTTCGAGATGGAGTATTAGTAGGGCAAAACTGGGAAAATTTTGTCCAGGTAATGAAACCAAAGGTACAGGGAGCTTGGAACTTACATTCTTTAACTCAAGATGTATCCCTAGATTTCTTTATTTTATGTTCCTCGGCCACTTCGTTTTTCGGCTCCCCAGGACAGGGAAATTATGCAGCTGCTAATGCTTTTCTCGATGCTTTGGCACATTACCGTCAAGCAAAAGGACTATCTGGTTTAAGCATCAACTGGGGACCCTGGGCTGAGGTGGGGATGACTGCGAGAATGGATAGCCGCGATCGCGATCGTCTGTCTGCTAGAGGACTAGAATTGATGAAACCAGATTACGGAGTCCAAGCACTGGAGCAGTTAATCTCTCAAAGTCCTGCCCAAGTTGGAGTATTTTCCATCCATTGGTCTGATTGGCTTCGGCAATATCCTTCTCATGCTTTACCGTCATACTATGAGTCAATAGCCCGCGAGGTCAAACAAGCTTCGGCAACAGATGAAACAACTCAGCAAGAGAACTCGATCTTTGAACAATTGCTAGAGAAGTCCTCAGCTCAACGGGAAGCTATGTTAACTTCCTACTTGCAGCAGCAAGTTGCTCAAGTTTTACAACTTGATGGGGAACTACCCTCAATTGAGGAAAATCTGGTCGAGCGTGGCATGGACTCTCTGATGGTCATGGAGGGGATGAATCAAATCCAGCAGGATCTCCAGCTAATGTTGTATCCTCGTGAATTCTATGAACGTCCGAGACTTAAGGATTTGGCTCAATATTTACTAGCAGAATTTGAGCAGGTTCATGGTAGTTTACTATCTGAGCCCGAACCAGATCTGGTCTCTCCCGAACAAGCGATCGCTGATTTTAGGGCGGTGGTTGATAATCTCCCTCTCCAACCAGATAGTAAACCTCCAGTGTTTCTCCTCTCTGGACCTCGTTCTGGTTCAACCTTACTTAGGGTCATGTTAGCTGGTCATTCTGAGCTATTTTCTCCTCCAGAACTACACCTATTGCCATTCAAACATATGGCAGAGCGTCAAGAGGAACTTGCTCTTTCCTATTTTGGGGAAGGATTGCAACGAGCCTTGATGGAAATTATGGAGATAGATTCCTCAGCTAGTCAAGCTATTCTTGATGAAATGGTATCCGAGAATTATTCGATCCAGCAGGTTTACAGCATTCTCCAGCAATTGGCAGGTAGTCGTCAATTAGTGGACAAATCCCCTACTTATGCTATGAGTCGAGAGACTTTAGCCAGGGCAGAACAATTATTTAAGGGGGCAAAATATATCTATTTAGCTCGCCATCCCTATGCTGCGATCGAATCTTTTGCCCGTATGCGGATGGATAAATTAATTGATGCTCACAATTCCACTCCTTATCAGGTAGCAGAAAAGATTTGGTCAACCACTAATCAAAATATTCTCGATTTCCTCCAGCACTCAGTAGAGCCAACCCGCTATCATCAAGTGCGTTACGAAGAATTGGTAAAACAACCACAAGCAGTTATGGAGGGTTTATGTGAGTTTCTCCAAATTCCTTTTGAAGAAAACTTGATGCAGCCTTATGAAGGTAAACGGATGACTAATGGTATCCATGCCAAATCTATGCCCATCGGCGATCCTAATTTTGCTAAACACGATGGAGTCGATCATAAACTAGCAGAAACTTGGAAGACAATTAAGTTACCCCATCCTTTGAAAGAATCTACCCTCGAGATAGCAAAGCAACTTCAGTATGAATTACCAGCAGTAGATAAGACTCAAGTAGAATCAAAGCTCAAGGTAGTATCAGGAGAGAACAAGACTTCTTTCAATACAACTTCCTCTCAACTTCTAGCAATGGGGGAGTCGTTTGTAGATATTCGCGGTCATCGTCTTTGCCTCTGTGAATGGGGTGACAAAGATAAACCATTAGTACTCTGTCTTCATGGTATTCTCGAACAGGGTGCAGCCTGGTCAGAGGTAGCTCTTCCTCTGGTAAAAATGGGTTATTGGGTAGTTGCTCCCGATCTCAGGGGACACGGACGCTCTACCCATTTAGATCGAGGAAACGTTTCTTTAATCGACTTATTAGCAGATATCGATGTCCTAGCTAAAAAACTTACAGACCAACCATTTACCCTAGTTGGTCATTCGATGGGTTCGATTATCGCAGTTATGTTAGCTAGTACGCGATCGCCGAAGGTAAAATCTTTAGTTTTAGTGGAAACGGTGCTACCTTCCAGTCATCAAGATACAGAGATCACCTCCCAACTAACCACTCACTTAGACTATCTGGTTTCTCCTCCCCAACATCCAATTTTCCCCGATATTGCTACTGCTGCTACTAGGTTACGAGAAGCTACTCCTACTATGTCCGCAGAATTGTCTCTACAACTGGCTCAACGTATTACTGAGCCTTGTAGTGATGGAGTGCGTTGGCGGTGGGATCCTTTATTACGGACTCGCACTCTCATGAATTCTTGTGGATTTGCGATCACCAAAGCCCAATATCTTGAGCTACTACGGCAAATTCAAGCACCTATTACCCTAGTTTATGGGGAGCTCAGTAACTTTAACCGTCAAAATGATTTATCTGAACAAAAAGCAGCAATGCCAAAAGCTCAACGGATAGTTTTGTCGGGAGGACACAACCTTCAGATTGATACCCCTGAGGCTCTAGCAAAAACTATCGTTGAAGCAACTCACCTACAAGATAAGTGATCGATCTGGTGGAGTTCTCAAAACAATAAGACATAGCTAATTGATTTCTCTACTTCTTCCCGATTTTCTCTTTGAATGGTGATTAATAAGCTAATCCATATTTAACTTGCATCTTTACTAATTAGAAAACAAACCATAAAACCCTCTCCCCTGCTCCTGTTTCCTCCTCAGTATGCAATGCTAATGACGACCAGCTTACTTGGGAATTTATTTAGTGGGCTTTACCTGTTCAGTTAAAGGCAAAAAAATTAAAGAAATATCTCCAAAAATTTTAGCAAAATTTCAGCTATGACTAATCTGACTAAACCTAAACAAATTTTTACGACAGCAGAATTATTTAAGGAAATTCCTCTAGCCTTTTTCTCTTTTTTATTCTTTAAATCAATGAAATTTGCCTTGGGAAATCTATACAATTTTCATTTGCATAGAAACAATCAACAATTTGAATGGCAACCACTATCAACAGAAACGTTAGAGTCCCCATTTACTCTTCCCTTCTGGATGACATTTGGTCCCCGTTTAAATACTCATGCCATTATTGCCCCAGTCGGACCGCTTCCAGTCAATGATTCGGTTGATATAGATATAGAATCAGCGGAGAATTCAGCGAAATCATGGACTATAGCTGTTTATAAATTTCCTGGTTACAAAACTATTACTAGAATTAGCTCTAGCGACTCTTCTTTAGATTTAGAAGAAAAATGGAAAACACTAAAACTTCCATCGGGGAATTATATGCTCGGCTTACGATACTATGATTGGGTAAAAAATGTTGAGTTCCCAACTGTTAAAGTAGATGGAGTTGAGATTGTTAAATCAAAAACTATTTCTGGAGATACTAATAAGTTTTATTCTGAGTTAAGAACCAGAAAAAATTGGTTTTATTTTTGCCTTAATTATTATGTTTTTACTGTTTTGGCTATGAAATCCTGGTTGCCTAAATCCTTTGTTAGAAAGCAGTTTTTGCCAGTAGGAGATTCTTCCCTGATTTATTATTATGGGATAATTAAACATAGAGAGTCCATAAAATTTTCATTGGATTCAAGACTTTTGACAAGTTACAATTTGTATCTAACATTGTATGATCGTTCTAGTTTTGTGCTAGAGTTTTATCAGATTGATGAACAAGAACATACAACTATTCCTAGGGAAAGTAATGGCTTTTACTTAATTAGAATTCGTCAAAAGCCAGGTATAAAAGAAAATTTTCTTAAGGAATGGATCCATATTGAGGTTCTATGAAACCAAGAATTATTTATTGCTCAAATATGTAATTAATTAGTATAAAGTTAACATTTTTTAAAGACTTTAAAGCTGTTGAAATTACTGGTAACTGGTTTAATTTTCAAACAAATTTTACTGAAAATTGTTGTTTGCATACTGTTTAAATTTCGGGTTTGCTATTGGCAATTAAGCAATAAATAACTAACTTATCAAGATAACTACAAAAAGCGAAGGACGATAAAGCAATGCTTTCACTCGATCATGTCTTTAACGAAAGCTATTATTTAGAAACTAATTCGGAGGCAGCGCAAGCTGTTGCCCGTGGAGATTTTGCCAGTGGACAAGAACACTTTGAGGCAGTTGGGCTGGATGAAGGACTGCGATTTTCCCCCTTTATTAACCTCGATTACTATAAACAGGTAGCTAATCCCGATCTATCTGACTTGACAAATCGTCAGGCTTTGGACCATCTGCTTGAGGTCGGAATCGAAGAAGGTCGTATATTTTCCCAGTTTGTTGACCTCGAATTTTACAAAGAAGCCAACCCAGACATATCTGACCTTAGTAATGCTGAAGCTTTACTCCATCTCCAAGATATTGGTCTCGAAGAAGGACGGCAATTTTCTTCCTTTGTCGATCTAGAGGAGTATCGGTCTTTCAATCCAGAACTATCGACCCAAAGCCTGTCCGACGCCTTTACCAATCTTGCCACCTATTTTGCTCCAGATGACGAAGGACGCATCCACATTCCCTTGGCTGCTGCTGGCAATTCCCTTCCCGATGAAGTGGATATTGTTACGCCAGAGATGTTGGCAGGTTCAGCCGAAGCGACAATCACTTACTCTAAGTCAGCCAATGAGGTGGTTATGGAGTTTGACTTCGAGGGACTGCCTTACCAACTTGATGTTACACGCCCCGACGATGTTTCAACTCCTTTCAATCAGCAACCTGTTTCTGTTGAAGACGGAAAATGGCAAATCTGGATCATGAGTAACTGGTTCAATCGTGAAACCAATTTCTGGTATGACGGCGCAACAGGAGAGTTGATCGGCAACGAATTTGAACTGCCCAATGGTCCTCCAGAACCAGGCAGTGCCATTGATGTCAATGGAGATGGAGTCAATGACACGTCGCTCGCTGTACCAACAACTCGCATGATTGGTACGCCAATCTTTGAAGGCAACCCAGACGGTACGGCTCATGTAGAATTTACCTTTGATTACGATCAAATGCTCGATGATCGGGGAACTGGAGGAGCCTATGTCGCTGGTCTGCCATTCAACTTGAATCATCCCGAGGAAATAGGTATCTACTATACCGAGGGGGGTCTTCCTCTCTCCGAAGCAATGTCATTTGATGACATTTTAACGAGTATGCGTGATGGTGGTCCTGGTCTGGTTTTTGCTACTAGCCTGGAACCAGATCCCAAACCTGAGTACCTCAATTCTCGTGACAATACGATGATCGCCTGGAGTTCTTTCTACCCAGCACTAACTCCAGATGGTGTTCTGATGGATCTCTCTATAACTCCTTTAAATCCTTTCGACGGCTATCGGTTTCAAACTCCTGAAGATCTTCAGACTCACGTTAATGATCCAACACCTTTTACTGCGGCGAAAATAGCAGCAGAGACCGAACTAGTCTTTGGGGGTCTAGAAGCCGATGAATTTGATGCTGCCGATCCTAATGATGATTTTGATGGTAATCGAGATACCCTTTTAACTGGTGCCGGTGAAGATTTCGTAGATGCTACTTCTGTTGACTTTGGCTCTGGGCGCAATCGTATTTTTGGCGGTACGGGACTTGATGAAATCTTGGCAGGGCGACGCGATCGCGTTTCTGGTGGGACAG
>JAAUYM010071383.1_pt1 | contig 14472 bp, 12 predicted proteins | sample 7278001 | NCBI WGS metagenome assembly JAAUYM01 (sample SAMN14350224, study PRJNA611818) | marine sediment metagenome | isolation source: surface marine sediment (1.8m) | place: French Polynesia: Moorea | collected 2018-08
CCCCCGGGGCCCCCCCCCAAAGTAATCTATTTACAAAAATAATTGATTGCAGGTAACCCTCTTAAATTAATTAAACTCATTAAATAAATTAATTTGCCCCCCCCCCCACCCCCCCACCCCCCCCCCAAAAAAAAAAAAAAAACAACCACCCGCAATCTTATTCTGTCATTTCTTGTGCACCTCTATCCCCCCCCCCCCCCTTCTTTTTTTTCCCCCCGATCTTGCATGTCCGTTGAGCTTTGTTGCTTCTTTCTCCCGCTCTCTCTTCCTCCTCCATGCTCCTCACTGTTTGTTCATCATCTTCCTGAATTCCGAGTAGCTCAGTCGCCCGTCGCCGTCGGCGTCGAACCTGAAAAAAAAAAACCACCAAAGAAAAAGATTGATAACAGCAAGGCGCACGCAACATGCGTTCTGCGTTCATTCAGTGACGCGGCTCTTGTTATGAGCATCACTCGTTTTATCTGACCAACTGGGGATTTTACCTCCCATGGTCGCGAGCCCCAACCATCTTTGTGATAGTATCTTGGGACCGAGTGAGTCACCCCTCCCCGCCAGGAGGTCGCAAGGAGCAAGCATGCTAGAGCTTAACTCGCTTGCATTTCAGCGGTCCTGTCACCTCTTTCAGATCTGGATACTCTGCCTAGCACAACACCGACCGGTTAGCACTCTTCAGAGCAACCCCACAAGAGAGAAGGGAAGGGATAGAAAAATTCTCATTCCTTTCCTTCTGTCCCATGGCGGTCACCCATCCAAGCACTAACCAGTCCCAACGTTGCTTAACTTCAGTGATCTCACGGGAACTGGCGTGTCAACGAGGCTATGGCGTTGTGCCTCCGTCTGGCAACACACAGCACATAGAAATTTTGATGAGCTACATAGACCAAAGGCAGATGTTTGGGAACTGTTCTGCGGCACTGCTCAGAATATGTTCTAATAAATGTCACAACATGTCCGGTTCTATGCGCCGTGTGTTGGTCGGGTGTAGTCTGGCCAAAGTCTCTGACGTCAAGGAAAGAGTGAGACAGTACGATTGTAATCGTACTAAGTGGGCAGAACAATTGCATACGTATGAAAAGGGCTCGTTAAGCCCCTTCACACCTACTAATTTCACTCTCTTGTCAGGAAAGCGCAAAGATAAAAGAGAAACTACTGTACTATAGTACGGACCTATGTATATAGGTACGAGACGTACCTAGTATATAGTACAGTGCTACTAGAACACGGACTAGTGGATCACTGGATAAGTGCATCGAATGCTTAAGGAAATCATTTTTGCTGAAACCAATTTTCCGACGGAACTTTGAGGTAACAAAAACATGTCATCAGAATACCACACACTGTCACATCATTTACCTAATTGTTCTGAAAAACAATTAAAAAGTCCCGTCGGATTAAGAGATGCTTTTTCATATTTCCTACTAATAAGAAAAATCATAGTTGGATCCATCTGCCAAGTCCGAGAGTGATCCGCTCATCAGCATTGTAATGTACTGTACTACTAGTACGTGCGACAAGATTAAAATCGGTCTGGATCACGCACCTCCTCCCCACCATTCCAGTCCTGCAGGTGCACTCGCCGGTCTCCTTGTCGCAGACGGCGCTCTCCCACCTGGAGAGCGCGGTGCCGCCGACGTCGCACCCGCAGGCCCGGCAGCCGAAGGCGTCGCTGTCGGCCAGACCGAAGAAGCCGTCCAGGCAGTGCAGGCACTTCCTGGCGGCGTCGCTGTCCGCGCCCCCGTTGGCCCCGCCCACGTGCGGCTTGCAGGCGCACTGGCCGTCCACCGGGTCGCACACGGCCACGGACCCGATGGTGCCCGGACGGTGGCAGTTGCAGTCTGCGTGGATCCCAAGTCAAAGAGAAGACAGACGGTACTGTACCATATGTGCGTTCATGTGAAAAACGACCGATTAGAAGATGATTTTACGGCCCATAAATCCATTTAATATCCTAATATCCATGTTCAATTGTCGTACGACTATTCACTCGTGTCCTACTACCGCTGCAATGCGGTTTTTATTGACGACGGATTAGTAGTTTGATTTTTTTTTTTTAAATTAAAAGTAATTAAGGCTAGTCGATCGCCACAACTTGTCACTCCTTAGTTCCGACACTCACCGTCGCACCCTTCAGGGAACCACTTTTGCAGGTTCCAGTATAGCGGCTTGCAGGTGTTACAGATCCTGCCGGCCACCCTGTCCTTGCAGGTGCACAGGGTGTCCGGGGTGTCCTCGCTCGCCTTCTTGCACCCGCCGATCTCGTAGAAAGACTCTATGACCCCGGCCGGGTCGCAGTTGCACTCCTCGCAGCGCGGGTAGTTGTACCTGTCCTCGTCGCACTCGTCGCACTTGGTGCCCACGAAGTTGGAGTGGCAGGTGCAGACGCCGTTGTCGTTGCACGTCACCCCCTGGGAGCCGGCGTAGTCGCACTCACAGGCTGGACACACCAAAAAAAAAAGGTCGTTCGATTAAAGTACTTTTTTTGTACGCCCCCACTCCCCTCCCCCCTTACCCAACCAATATAGCTAGCATGAATTTAATAATGGGTTGTCCAAGGTGTCAGAATAGTGAGAAAAAAAAATACCCTTAGAGCAACCCAAATTTCGACCCCACCACTAATTACCACTAGGGGGCGAAACCAATGGTGTGCATAGCTCTAGTGGTACCAACATTGGTTGGGTACTCACTGACCCGAGCAAGTGGGATAGTTGAAGTACCCCGGGTAGCACTGGTCGCACTGCCTGCTTCCCCTGAAGTGGTCCCTGCACTCGCACTGTCCGTCGCCCTTGTCGCACACGTCGCTCTTGGCCCCGTCCTCCGAGCACTCGCAGGGCACGCAGTCCGGGAAGTTGTACCAGCCGTCCTGGCACCGGTCGCACCTGTGGCCGGCGAACCCCTCCTTGCACAGGCACTGGCCGGACCGGTCCTTGGAGCAGATCTCCGGCGTCGTCCCGCGGGAGTCGCAGTCGCAAGCTGCAGGAGAAAATGCGATTTTTTTTTTATTTTGTTAATTTACCAATACAGTGTACTCCGGATAATGGGGAAACGGTTAAACGGAAATTTCGGATAAAAGGGAAAGTTTCCAGGGAACGGATTTTTTATGTAGTAAACCACTTCGGTTAAAGGGGACAGTTTCCGCTCAATCGGGAATTTCAGATAGTGGATCTGCTTCGGCACTACGTACAGGAGTCTGGAGAAGAGATAAAGAATTGAAAAGAAAGTGTTTGAGGCCTTCAACACCAAGAACAAAACACAATTGATTCATTTTTCTGCCAAGTAGTAGTCCTGTTGACTCTGAATCTGAAGTAAAAGTAAAATCTGCACTTTCTTTGTGCACCTGCCTTCATTTCTGACTACTTCGGTTAAAGGGGAATTTTGGTTAATTGGGAATTTTCTCCTTCTCCCAAGCTGTCCCGATTATCCGGAGTACACTGTACTTAAAATATATCTGTACAGTCCACTTCGGATTAACAGGACTCCTTGGGAATTCAAGAAAAAAAAACCCTCGAATTCAAAATCTCTCTAAACCAATGTAACTATTAGTCCAAGTCAGAATTCGTTTCATATCAATGAGTATTTTAATGTTATTATAAAGATATGGTGCAATCAATGTTGCCTCAGTGACGTTTTGCACCAGAAAGCTTGTTCATCGTAAAAAGAAATGTTATGTTGAGAGGTTTTTTTCTCCAGCTAATTCAAAGTACGATTTCAAGAAGCCCCTCTGACCAAAAGCAATTTATTGCAAAAAAATATTGTTTCTAGAGAACATTCCACCTCATCCAAAAATCCCTCTAATCCGAATCCCACTAATTTGAATTCGTATTCAAATGAATTTTTGTATAATTACAGGGGAAGAAGATAAGTAAGATAAAATATTTTCCAAAATATTTTGGTGCGCCCTACCGTCGCATCTCTCGTAGTTGTGGAATCCGTCCGCGCACTCGTCGCACTGCCGACTGGCGTAGTTGGACTTGCACGGGCACTGCCCGCTGGAGAGGTCGCACACGTCCCTCTTGGAGCCCACGGGGTTGCACTCGCAGGCTGAAACAAGAAGAAAGATTTTTCTTAAAATTTCTAAGCTTTTTACAGCACCCTAATAATTTGGCAATACTTCTTAGTTTTAAAATGGCACGTAAAGTGTTAGGTTAAAATTTGAGAGCGAGGCAAACAAATTTCAACCCAACACTTTTCCACATCATTTCAAAACTAAGGACTATTGCTAAATTACTAGGTAGAGTGCTTTCAAAATCCTGTTGGGACTTGATGCTACGTGGCAAACCCTTCCCCGCGCTGTCGATCGACTCACGTTTGCATTCCGGGAAGTTGTAGAACCCCTCTGCGCACTCCTTGCAGAAGGACCCGTTGAAGTTGAAGAGGCACGGGCACTGCAGCTGCCCCTCTGCCACGCACACCGGGATGCCGTCGTCCCTCAGCACCGTCCCGTTGGAGAAGCACTCGCACTCCTTGCAGGTCGGGTAGTCGTAGTACCCGTCCGCGCACGCCGAGCAGTCGTCCGCCCCCCTGAAGGCCGCCCTGCACTCGCACTTGCCGCTCTCCGCCTCGCAGTTGCCCGTGTAGCGGTCGTGGGGGTCGCTGTCGCACGCGCACGCTGGTTGAAGGGCGCGAGAAGAGAGAAGTTGAAACAGGGTTGCCAGATCTTAGCAATAGAAGTAGCCCAACCTAGGCCTAACAGTTAATAAGCCCAGGCTTAAAAAGCAAAAAGTGGACGTATTGATGCATCTTGTAAATTTTTTATAGCCAGCAAGACCTGAAAATAACCATATCCATAGCCAGAATGTCTGTAAAATAACCCACCTTGCAACCCTGATTTGAAACAAATTGGTAAATCAGGGTTGACACGCACATTAAATGTTGAGAGGTACCGTACAGTAATATGTAGGAAGAACAATGTACTAATGTACAGTGAAACTTCGATTTATTATTATTTAAGTTAATATCTCTCCCTCACGTATGCACGGCTCCGTGTCGTTGGCCAGTCGGTCGACGGGCCTGAAGTATCCCGCCTCGCAGGTGTGGCAGTTGATGCCGGAGGTGTGGTGCTGGCACTCCAGGCAGACCCCGCCTCCCTCGTACCTCCCGTGGATGTCCAGGGACTTGCGCTGCAGCGAGAGATGAGGAGGAATATCACAATATTAATGTAGCAAAATCGAGGTTCAACATGTGCTGCCCGTGTAGGTACCGAGGAGGAAGAGGACTCACCTGGCGCTCCACGTCCTCGTCGAAGTAGCACTTGTCCGAGTGCCCGTGGCACTCGCAGGGCTCGCACTCGAAGGGGTCGTCCCTGGTGTGCTGCCTCCACCTCTTCTGCGGGAAGTCGTCCGAGCACTTGTTGCAGTTGTCGCCGGCCGTGTTGTGCTGGCAGTGGCACTTGAGCTTCTCCGGGTCGGTGTCCGACGGCGGGCAGACGAAGGCGTGCCCGTTGCACATGCAGCGACCTCCCACGCTGATCTCATTGATGGAGTAGTAGTACTAGACGGGGGACAAATGTTGTTCTTTTTAAGTGAGATTCTTTCACTGAATGATTCAGTCCTCGTCCATATGAAACGAAATATGCGCTATGTTCTTAGTAGGTGCGAGTATGGGATCATCATCACGATGATCATCTATCTCCTGTCGTCGTCCCGTCGGTCGTCGTAGGTGCCGGCATCGATGTAGTCCGGCGGCGGCGAGATCTCGTGCCTGGGCCTCGGGTAGAAGTACCAGACGGCCACCAGCACGATGAGGAAGAAGATGCCCAGGGAGAGGCCCTGGTACTCGTCGGCCGGCTCGTACCGCCGCTGCCGCAGGTGCTCCTCCAGCTTGGACACCTTGGGGATGGGCATGCGCACGGCCGCGTCCGGGGAGTACGGCGGGTGGGTGTCCGCGCCGGCGGCCCTCCAGCCCTGGAAGACCCCCCACGAGTGCTGGATCTCGGCCAGGATGGCGTTCTGCGTCACGATCTGGCCGTCGTAGTACATCTGGTGCTTGTTGAAGGCGTAGTAGGAGCCCATGGCGCAGATGAGGAAGAGGATGAAGATGATGGTGAGGTAGAGGCGGTCCTCCTGCTCCTCCGTCGCCAGCTCCAGCAGCCTCCGCCGGTGGTCCCTGAGCGCCCAGGCCAGGCAGCAGAACAGGATGAAGATGGCCACCAGGAAGGCCAGGTTGGACTGGAACGACATCTTGAAGTTGAAGCTCGGGGTCTCCTCCGGGTAGCGCACGTTTCCCGGCTCCACATCTCTCAGCCCACCCATAATTTGTCACCAGCACTTGTGGATGTGCTTTTTCACTGTTACCGTTAAATTACACAACTGACCATTTCGCATAAAATATTTGAAATTGTATTAAAAAAATTTTTTTTGATTAAAGAAGTACTCTTCATATTTGTCCAATTACACAACTGGCCATTTCGCGTAAAAATTGTAAATGTAAAACACTTAAATAACTTTTTTGATTAAAGAAGTACTCTTCGTATTCGTCAAATTACACAACTGCCCATTTCGCGTAAAAAAAATTGCGTCAAGAAGACAAACCCTTCTGGTGACGGAGACGTCCCCCTGCGCCACCGACATGAGGTGGCCCAGCATGGTCTTGGTCTGGATGAGCCGGAGCCTGATGTTGGTGGCCGTGATCCACTGCTGCAGGTCCTGGTTCGAGAAGAGGTCCCTGGCGGAGGGCCGGTTCTTGAGCAGCGAGACGAAGACCTCGCCGTCCTCGATGGGAAGGACCTTGGAGAATTCCGTCGCGCAGATGACCTGACCCCACCCCCAAAAAAATCATTACGGTTGTTTGTCGAGGTTGTTTACTATACTTCATCCCCACGCCCACCTGGTTGTCGGCCACGATGGGCTCGTCCGCGTGCATGTCGAAGTACTTCTGGCACTCTGCGTCGTTGCCGGCAAAGTACTGCCAGGGCTCCCAGTTGGTGCCGTTGTCCGTGGACCTCTCCAGCGCCCACACGCCCGGGCGAGGGGAGTTGGCCATGGTCACCACCACGTAGGCCACCTGGAAGAGCTGCTGCAGGTCAATCTCGAGGGTCACCCTGTTGTACTTGAGTCCCCTGGAGATGGGGGGGGACTGCCACCAGGTGGTGGTGTCGCCGTCCACGGCGTTCTGGCCCCCGTGGACCTTGTCCGTCTCGTTGTGGCCGGCCGCGAAGCACTCGTCGCAGATCTAGACGATTTTTTTTTTTTTGCAGGGTGGGGAAAATAACTTAGTTTTGCTTTTGCCCAATGGATGAGAGCATGCTTTTAAAAAACTACTGCGACTAACCTGTCCGTCCAGGATGTCGAACTTCTCCAGTCCGATCTCCAGCCTGTCGTAGCCGACCAGCTTGCAGAAGCGGTCTCCGCTAGGAATGCCCTCGCCGCAGGTGGCGTTCACAGTCACCTAGGCCGACACAACCACGATCAAATGCGGGGGTGCGGGGAGGAAAATGCAGGACCAGACGAACCTTTCTGTTCTCTGCAATGTTAAAGTAGGGCGGAGTGAGCGGCTCCTGCGTGGCCGCCGCCGTCCCGGCCGAGGACGCCGCCGCCGCCCCGGCTGCCTGCGCCGCTGCGGCCGGGAGAAGCGCCGCCAGCAGCGCCAAGAGGCCGGCCGCCGTCATGTCGGTCGCGGAGGGCCTCTTCCTCCTCCTCTTCCCCATGCTGAGGCCGATGGCGGAGGGGACGGGAGGTGGGGGGGATGATTTTTATGGCTCACAACACTCACCGCTAATGTAACATCGTCTCTCTATCACGACCGTCCGGCACCAGCAAGTGAATGTTTGACCCCTTTCCCTCCTTGTGCTTACTAGTTGTTGGGGAGTTGGTGGGCGGCCAGAGCAGCATCCCCTCCCTCCTCCCATACACGCATGTGGCGACCAACCCCGTTCGGAAAACTGCAGTTATGGCTGGCTACATTGACACGTTTCTCCTGTCCTTTCTAACAAAAGTAAAAAAATAATCTGGAAATTTAAATTTTGGATTGCTGAAATTCTTTAGAGGATGATGGTTGGTTTTTTTTGGTTGGGTACTAGTACTCTGTATTACAGGCAAAAATGGAGTTTCCACGGTATACTACACATAGGACCAACCAGCCCAAATGGAGAAATCGAGTTCATGTAAACAGATCCCAACAACTTTTTCCTCCTTCCCTCCGTCCGTCCCGCCTCCTTCCGCAGCATCTGGGAAACACATGTCGGACGTGCCCAAATAAGTGATGTCCGTGCATGATGTGTCTTTTCTGTGTATATTTCTCTTCCGAGATCAAACGTGTAGTATATTTATATACCGGTATATGGCAACCATATTTTTATCCTTTCTTTCTCTGCATTAGTTTGGATACTCTCACGCACAGTACGTAGTACACGTATAACGATCTGTTGCTTTTTTTTATATAGTCGCAGAAAAATACGAGTGTTGTACACCACGCATCACGTTTAACTGACTCTCTTCTTCACCTTCTTTGTACTTATATTCTCTTTCGTTCAACTACCGTCTCTCCCCCTGAAATGACGAGAGAGTCTCCGGAGACACTTTTGGGAGGAAAAAAACTCAAACAAACAAAAAAAAACAATAATAAATCACAGCGAAATTCACTGGGACAGAAGAACAAGTGATAAAAAGCGTCATTATAGAAAAATTATTCATTCTTTCTGGAGGGGTGAAAAAGGTGTCGGTCAGATCAGAAAGGAAAGAGGGATGGGGGGGGGGGGGCAGAGAATAAAACGATTGTACAGAATTATCACAGTTGCTCAATGCTTGTGTCGAAGCACCTTTTCATAAAACAACCGTCCCTGCCTCCCTGTCTCCCTCCCTCTGCCGTCCTCACTCTTACTTTCCGCTTTAAAGCACAGGCACCAAGTTGTGTTGTAGTACAGGGTCCGTCATCCCCTTCTTCGTCAAGTCCTCGCACTCACTCCTCGGAGGCCTCCCTGTTGAGTGGCGCCCTCTCTCCTTCCTCCCCCGTCGACGTGGTGGACTCTCCCGAGGAGGAGTCCTTCCTCAGCGCCCTGTCCGAGTCCCCGTCCCCTCCAGGGTCGGCCTCCCCTTCGTCCGACGCCGACCTCGACCGCGACCTCGACCTCTCCGACGCCTCCAGCTTCTCCAGCAGCTTGCACCTGCAGCAGAGTATGCACGGCGCCGCGAGGAGGAGGAGCGGGGAGGCCACGAGCAGCAGGATGCCGAACCCGGCGAAGATGCCGATGACCTGGGCGCGGTGGAAAAGGACGGAGGCTCGGGAGTGGCCCAACTTGCCCTTGCAGCGACCGGAGTCGTAGTGGCGGAGCAAGAAGTCGTCCTTTAATACATAGGAGGCGAAGGACAAAAGTTTAATTTAAAACAAACTTAGGTAACTTCCTTAAATAAAACACACGAGACGAGACTCACGTCGAGGGAGGTGAGGCAGAACCAGCAGAAGACGTGCTTGCACCTCTTGCACATCATCTGGGCGCAGCCGGCGTCCCGCTCGATGGGAACCCTGCACATCGGACAGGGCTTGATCTCGGACCCGAAGACCCCGCCGAAGAACTCCACCGTCGGAGGGGACGCGGACTGCAGCGCCGCGCCACTCCCGTTCCCGTTCCCACTGTCCAAGCTCCTGACCAGCTCCTCCCCGTTCTGGGCGCACGTCTTCCCCGGGTGGAAGTTGGCGGAGCAGAGGGAGCAGAACTCCTTTTCGCAGCTGGGGCAGGAGACGGAGACGCCCGTCTCGGTGGCCGCGGCGGAGGCGGTGGCGGCCACGGAGGAGGAGGAGGGCGCGCAAATGTGGCAGATGGTGCCGCAGTCCGGCGCTGGGCACCACGTGCGGCTCTTATCCAAGGCTACTTCTGGAAGAGGCAAAATAAAAATCCATTGGTATAGAAATGCATGCTTAATAAATAAAACAATTTCTGTAAGGGCTAATTACCGGTGTTGAGTCTGAAGACCTTGTGCTTCTCTGCCATGTCCCTCCCTGCGATGGCCTCAATCTCCGACATCTGCAGCACCCCCTGCTTGTCGCACTCCGGGTCCGGGCAGGAGATGTCGTAGGCGCCCTCGGACACCTCAAAAGTCACGTACTGTTGCATGCACTGCAACCCCCCCAAAAAATACAATTGTTAAAAATTCCAAACAGGTTCAAGCGGTGCTCATGATCGTGTTTTTGCAATCGAAGACTCACGTCCTTGCAGAAGAGACATCCGCACTCCTGCAGCCTGCTCATCTCCCTCAGGGGCGTGTCCGACAGGCAGATCTTGCAGGTGATCTCGGGCTCGTCCACCAGGGAGGGCTTCCGGGTGTGGATAAAGATGGAGGTCTGGCTGGGCGCGCGGGAGGTTAGGCGGGAGTTGGTGTAGGAGACGACGGAGGCGCAGTGGGAGCACATCATGGAGGAGGTGGAGCGGAGGCGGTTCACGGGTTGCATCCCGTGCGAGTACTAACAGAGGAGAAATGAGGTATGTATACGTACGTCTGTACGTAGTTTAACTTTATATTTTTTTTCGTGCTCTCACCATTCTGAATGGCGACTCGCATCCACTCCCCGCGCTGGTGAAGCTGAACGCCGCCCCCGGCAGCGTCCTCCCTCCCGATCGCGCAGCCATGGTGGGATCCTCTGCCTTCGAACTGGCCAGGCGGCGAAAGAGGTTGAAGGAGGACTTGCGGGATCGGCCCCCTCCACCTCCTCCTCCGGGGCAGCCGCCGCCGCTGCTCACCCCTCCACCTCCTCCGCCCCCGCCGGCACCGCCGCCGGGGACAGGGATGGGTCTGGAGGAAGACGATCCTGCCGGGAGGGACATGAGGGTGTTGCACTTGCGCATGGGCGGCGAGGCCGGCATGAGGCCGCCCTCCTCCTCCTCCCTCTTGGACATGACGCCGTGGCTGATCAGGCTCTTGGTGGAGAAGTTGCGCTGAATCTCGCTCTTGTTCCTCCTGGACTTCTGGTGGTGGTGGTGGTGGTGATGGAGGTGGGAGGCCCCGTGCACCGACCTGCTGTCGGATCGGAGCGACTGGCCCTTCCCGGAGGACAGCTTGGGAAAGAACAGGCTTCGGAGGCTGGGCATGCTGGCCATGTCGGACGTGGATGTCCTGGTTAGCCAGAGCGCCACCTGCTGCCTGGCCGTCAGCGGCTCGGAGGAGCGGATGTAGTAGTAGGAGGCTGCGGCGGAAGAGTAGTGCGTGCCCACCGACTCGGCCTGAAAGCTGTACTCGGAGAAGGCAGCGTCGCTGGCGCTGCAGTCGGGGATAGCGTGGATGCACCCGCCGGTAACGACGGCGGCCGGGTTCGACGACGCGGAGGGCGGCGCAGCGGGGCAGGAAGGGGCGGAGACCGCGGTGCTGGGCATGATCTCCGGCACCACGTCCTCAATCCTGGCGCTGGTGGTGGTGTGCGTGGTGGTGGTGGCGGCCATGGCCGCGGTCACCTCTTCCGGCACCGCCTCCAGGGTGCCCTCCACCTCGGTGAAGTCCAGTCTGTAGTCCTGCTTGCTGTTTACCGGGGAGGAGGTCACGCCGCCACTGCCGCCGCCGCCGCCGCCGCCGCCGCCGCCACCCCCTCCGCCACCTCCGAACAGCGACTGTTGCTGCTGTTGCTCTGGAGACAGTAGCATGGACGTCTCTCCGTGATCCTCCTCCTCCGCATCTCCGGTGACTGTGACCGCGTCCTCCTCCCCCGCGGCGTCGACTAATCCAGACAGCGATTCGGCCGACGTGGCCACCTCCTCCTCATCTTCGTCCTTGTCGTCCTCCATCGTCGACACCGGTTTCTTCTCCTCCTCCCCCGCCCTCCTCTCCCCTCCAGGGACATCAGCGAATCCTCCTCCTCCTTCGCCCGTCGCAAGTGTCCCATTCAGCAGCGACAGTTTGACCCCCTCTTGTTCTTCTTCTTCCTCCTCCTCCTCCTCCTCCTCCTTCCTCGTCTCCTCTTCTTCCTCCTCTTCTTCCTCCGCCTTGGAAACCAGAACTCCTCGTCCCTCCGCCGTCGAGGTCATCTCGGACAAGGATTGATAACAGCGCTATGTCCGGACGAGACTGAAAGGGAGGGAGAAAGTACGGAAAGAAGTTTTTTTTATCCAAGGACAGGGTTGTTTTCTGATCGAGAAAGAAACGTGAATGCAACCTGTTTGTGTTGTGGGTTGCAACTACAATAAGTGCGGGAGGATGCACCTGTGTCTCCCCCCCCCCACCCACCCACACATCTCATGCTGATGCTATGAAAACATCGGACGAAAAAAAAAGACGTCCCAAGCCTGCCCTGCAAGGCTGCAGGGCAACAGCCAACAACATCTCGAGAAGGAGACACGAAATGAACAAGTGATGGAGAGGGCGGAGTGCTTATTTACGAGCGTGTTTTCTTCTTCCCACGGATGCAGAATTGCTGATGAGAAGATGGAACTCCCGAGTGTGTTAGGATCGAGATGGCCAGCTAGGAGGAGTTCTCACGGCTGGAATCTGACACCTTCTGCAGTAAGAGAGTCCAACCGCCCGATGAAAGTTCTAGAGAACAAAATTGCTTGCGACACGTTTGAAGACATGTTCTAGTAATATCGGCTATCTTAAGCAACACGCAACAAAACGTCATTAACCTATAAAACATTAATCGCATGTTTCAATATAAGGAAGTTGAGGTGAAAATGTTATCTTACCAATCTTTTTCTGTGAATGACTTGTTTTTAACTCTTGCCTTATTTGGTGAACTACTGTAGAACATGGATACAAGCAGGCTTGTTCTGGAAAAACTGACCGAAAGTCCCGTCGGGTCGTGCAAAGGATTTATGCGAAACTGACTGCGTTTCCGTTGGCGAATTTGCGCGTCCGTCCGTCTGTGTCTACCTGATCTTTCCAGGAATCGGGGAATTCCTTTCCCTCTCCTCCCGCAAGGATGATGTATGTACTGTAGTAGGCCTTTCCTTCCCTTTTTTTTCGCAAACAACTGTATCTCCCCTGTGGCCTTCTTCTTGCCTCTGGGAAAAAAGGAAACTGCGTTGCTTTGTCCTTCTCCTCCTGTTTCTGGAGAAGTTTTTTTTGCGAAAAAAAAAGTCAGCTGTTGTGACTTGAGCGGACGTCATCTCATCCACCTGGCTCCTGCCTCCTCCTCCTCCTCCTCCTTCACCTTCCTCCTGTGCTGTGTCTGTGTCGCTACTGCTGGCTGCTCTTCTCTCTCTAGGTGCTCCCCTCTCTTCTCCCAATGCACCTCTCTCTCCTACTTCTAGGCGAGCAAGTAGCCTTAGCTCCAGCAGGCAGCAGCCAGCAGGCTGTGGGTGGATGGGCAGAAAGAGGCTTAGGCTTAGCACACACGCAGAGTGGCTTTGTCTCTTGAGAGCATCGTCGCGCCACCTCAGATTTGACACGCTGCGATTTTGGGATGCTTCGAAATCTATACCGTAGTGTCGTCGCACAACACAACTCCTGATCACACCACGTCCGCAAAAAAAAAATCCACTTTAATCTGAGCGTACAATGGCATACTAGATATAGTACAGTATCATGACACATGGGTAGGGTATGGGGGTTAATTTGTCAAGTTTTAGCGTTTTGCTGCATTTTGATTAAAATGTCAAGACAATTTTTCTGTTGGGAGGGAGGAGGTACTAAATAGCAAGATCTTGGGGTTCAGATCTCCTCCCTCCTTTGCCCATGTGTGACTACAATGTAGTCGCAGGATAACACCAGCTCGATATCTGACAGCACACATGTGAAGCTAGCACGGTTGTGTGTTTTTTTTTTTAAGCTTATTGGATACACGTCACAATGTCACTCAACAAGTCGTGTTTGGGCCAACTGCCCTACATTTCGCAGTTTCACTTTGAAAAATTTGTTGCTATGCACACAATCCATGATGCAGCTTTTCTGCATGTGTGTACACAAGCTTGACAAGAATTTACTGCAGCAACCACCCCCTCCCCCCCCCTTTTCTCACCTTGTTTTGAATTGTGGATGTTGTTGTCACTTGTCAGCAGCGCGCATCCAAGGATCAGGTTCACTGATTCACTTTCCTTTGTCTGTCTGTCTGTCTCTCTCTCTCTCGTTTGGGCTTCTCTGAGCGTGCAGACACACAGCTCCTCCTCTCGCGCACTCGCTATAGTCGGACCGGTCTTAAGACAGGAGAAGGAGGAGGAAGAACACACACGCAAAAAAAAAATGGGGTGTGCTTACTTCTTCAAAGTGGGTCACCACTACTCACCACTCACTACCTCCTCCTCCCCCTCCTCTTCATTCCCCAACGCGCGATTTACACTGCCTCCTCCGGACGGGATGCAATTTGCATGTGCGGGAAACACCCTCCTCCCCTCTCTCTCTCTCTCTCCCGTTCCTTTCGGAGGCACCTGCTTTCTACATACTCACAGAAAAAAAACAGAAACGCACACACAGTACAGAGGGAAGAAGAAGAAGAAAAGGAGGCCACCACCACTCACCCGTCGCTGTCGCCAGCGCCCACATCATCCAGCATGTTCCACTGGCGCGAGAGAGAAGAGGAGGAGGGGGAGGGAGGGTGCGCGTAACCGTGCTGACGGGAGGG
>JAAUYM010151733.1_pt1 | contig 14472 bp, 15 predicted proteins | sample 7278001 | NCBI WGS metagenome assembly JAAUYM01 (sample SAMN14350224, study PRJNA611818) | marine sediment metagenome | isolation source: surface marine sediment (1.8m) | place: French Polynesia: Moorea | collected 2018-08
CTTCCCCGCCGGGTCCGGGTCCGGGTCCGGGTCCGGCGACTACCAGTTCGTGGAGATCGGGTGGACGGTGCGAGGAGAGTTTCACAACCAGGTTATAGCAGCAAATAATTTCGCATAGTTTCACGGAATTTGATTCCTAAATGTTTAAATGATAGAGATAGCATTGCGCTTTCTCCAAGCATTTTTATAAGTTTTGGTGCCAGCAGGCAATGCCCACGTTGAACATAATAGGTTTTAGAGATTTTTTTTGTTTTTAGATACTCTTTTTGTAAAGAGAAAAAAGCTCCTTAGCTTTTTTATTTCACGCGTGGGATTACCCAAACTCTTTTAGCTTTTTTTTAATTTGTGGACACGCAGTAATGCTTGTCGCTGTGTCTGCTGTGAAGATCTCCGCGTGCTTCGACGACTCGAGCGACGACGCCGTGTGGACCCACCACGCGGTGCGCGGCGCCTCCGTCTCCATGAGGGACGTCACGCCGGGAAGGCCGAACTTCAAGTGGGAGGAGGAAGGGGCGGAAGAGTCCAGGAAAGACACTAATTTTAAAAAATAATTTTAAAAAAATCTGGGGGTTTTTTTGGTACATATCTTGTGGCTATACCCAAATACTTTTTTTTTTACTTGCAGGTTCTTCTCCCCTGAGTTCACGTCTAACAGCCGCGTGGACCGCGCCTACCAGCAGTCCAACCAGAAGGAGTACGTGTCCGCCATCCTGGGGTCCAACGACGGCTTCATCGTGTCGGACGGCAACAACTATCTGGCCCGCGGACACCTCGCGCCCGACGCAGCATTCATCTACGACGCATTCCAAGTACGTATACAGTAGGATTTTGGCCTTTTGTGTGTACCCAACCAATATTGGTATCACTAGGGGGCACACTAATCGGTGGCGACACTAGTGGTAGTTAGACATGGGATCGACATTTGGGTTGCTCTAAGGTTTTCATAGCACTTATATAGCGTTAGTACGCCGGGGCAGGTGTTAGAATAGTGAAAGAAAACCTTAGAGCAACCCATCACTGAATTCGCGCTAGCGATATTAGTTGGGTATACTAAAATTTAAAAAAATAAATTACATAACGCGATTTCCCGGAAGATTTTGAAAAAAAAATATTTCTCCGTTTCTCACAGAACGCGACGTACTACTTCGTGAACGTGGCCCCGCAGTTCCAGGCCTTCAACAACGGCAACTGGAAGTCCCTGGAGGGCAGGGTCAGGACATACGCGGAACTGTGAGCAAATCAGGCAGTCAACTGAGGCAGCTTCTTTTAAGAATAAAAAAGTTCCCGCATTAAAGTTTGCCACCCAGTTCTGCTGTATTTGAATAATACATAGTTTGTGTAAGTATAGGTACTGAATGTAAAGATTTATGTAACACAAGTAATCGAATTCTACTGTCCTCCCGGTGATCCGGCAGGGCGGGCACCGACGTGGACGTGCACACCGGCACGGAAGGGGTGCTGACCGTCCCGGACGACCTGGGGAACCCGAGGGGAATCTACCTGTTCAGGGACGAGCAGGGCAGCGAGTTCATACACCCGCCGGCGCACTACTGGAAGGTCAGCAAACGGGGACTCAATTACGAACATAAAAATTGAAAAAAATAATAATGTAAAAAAATACTTTTAATTGAAGTTGAAACAAAATAAGTGCAATTTTATAATTGCAAAAAATATTTTGGGGTAAAAATGAGCAGGTGATCCACAACCGCGCCAGCAACCAGGCGGTGGCCGTCGTGGGCGTCAACAACCCCCACCTGGACTCGGCGCCGGCGGAGGAGGACATGCTCTGCCCAAACTTGCAAGATAAAAAAAACTTTTTTGTATACTTTTTGAAAAAAAAAGCAAGCTGTTATTTAGTTGAAAAAACTCTGCTTGCGTTTCCCTAAATAAAGATCTAGTAACCAGAGTTACCAGACAGGTTGTTAGCCATAACTTTTGTTTCAACGTTTTGAAACCCAGATGTTGTTCTAAACTTGTCAGATGCGTTCCCGGTGAGGACGCGTTCCCGTGCTGGCCGGGCATGTCCGACGTGACCCGGGGCTTCTCCTACGCCTGCCGCCCGGAGGACCTGAGAGCCGCCCTGGGCAGCGCTCCGGACTTGGCCGACGGAAACGGGAACTGGCCCGGCCTCCTCAGGGATTGAGAACTGAGGGGACGACCACGTTGACGGTTTATCTATGCTTCAAGATCCTTTTTTTTTATTTTCCCTTCCCAAAAATAATAAAAGATAACTAAACTGATCAATAAATCATATTATTTGTCAATTTGAACATTTTTTACTTTTTTTATGAGACACCCCATCCACTTTTATTTCGATCATCGCGACTGTCTTAATTCTTGTTCACTCCTCCTTGACGTGCACCATCGCGGACACGCTCTCCACCCCTGCTCCTCCTCCCTCCTTCTCCTCGGCCATCATCAACTTGTCCCTGCCGCGGAGGTAGTCCAGCTCGATCAGGAAGAAGCACTCCACAAGGCGGGCGCGGCCAGAGCAGGCGGACTGCACAAAAACAAAGCATCGAGCAGAAACAAGTTAGACAAGAAGGAAACACCATCCTAAACCACTCGCACTTTACGAGCACCTGGCACTGGCAAAGAGTTGTGACCAAATTGAAAAGTTATTTTCAAGTGTTTTTGCATGATTTCAAAGGCCATATAAATAGTTTTATAAGCTTACGTACTTGAGGAGATATTTGAGGTAAAACTTCTGAGTGGATAGGTGGGTGCGCATCAAATGACAAGTGCAGCCTGTCTTTTCTTTCTTTTTTCTCTCGTACTCCGCATGGGCAGGATAGACAGACAGGGCACACGGGTAGGTGCAGTTTGTGCAAATTATCTACTGTAGTATAGCAACAAGAGCAATGACTGCAACAACAACGACTGCAACACCAACAAGAACAACAAAAACGTAGGCCGTAGTTGATACACGGTATAATGTGGCATAAAACACCTTTACTACGTTGACGGCGGCCTCCATGGTCCCGCCCGTGGCCAACAGGTCGTCCACCGCCGCCACCCTGAGCACCGCACTCTCCTCCTTGCCTCCCAGCAGGTCCACCAGGGGCGCCCGCTGCACCTCCACCTCCGCCTGCCCGTACTCCAGGGCGAAGGAGGCGGAGCAGACCTCCCCGGGCAGCTTCCCCCTCTTGCGGACGGGGAGGAACGGGACGGCGGCCGCCTCCGCCACGGCCGGGGCCAGCAGGAAGCCGCGCGCGTCCAGCCCGACCACCGCGTCCACGCGGCCTCGGAGGCGGCGGCCCTCATCGCGGAGGAGGGACATCAGGGCCGTGAACGACTGAGAGAGGAAGCGGGGGTGGGATGGGGTTGGTTAAGAGAGGGGTCAGAGTTGCCACAGCGAATTTTTTTTATACCGTAAACACACTTTTTAGAAAATCCACTACAAGTCGGATAATTTAATTACTTTAAAGATTAATAGAGCTGTCATCTGTTAAGTGCGGCAAGACTGGCAACCCTGCTTTTTTTGTTGTTTCGTTAAACAAAGTGATTCTGTTGCTGTTGCCGTCGCTGCTGTCGTTGTTGTCGTCGCTGACAAGGCTGACCTCGTAGTCTGCGAAGATGCCGAAGATGTCCTTGAAGACGACTCCCCTCCTGGGGAAGTCCGGGTGGCTGCTGATCCGGGACTCAACCAGGGACACCCTGGAGTCCACGGCTGCCTTCTCCTCCTCCTTCTTGTTCTTGTCCTCTGCCATCACGACTGGACTGACTGATCTGCTACTACTACAGGTAGGGGTGCAGTCTGTGCAGATTGTGTGCATAAAAGTGAAGAACCAGTTCTTTCTTCCTTCGCTGGGTCGCTATGGGCTGAAGTGCATGTCTGCTGCTGCTGTTGCTCCACGCCAACACAGCAGCAGCAGGTGTTCTCATGGCGTGGGAGTGGTCACTTCTCCCAACATGAAATGAGTCAAAATGGCAAAGAAGACATTTTGTCCCGGACGCTGTCAGAAAGGGAACATTTTTAGTTGCCACGAAATTAAAGAAGTGATCGCACACAAAAAATGTTGGTTTACTGTGTGTCTGTGTTTTCTGGGTAAAAAGTTATTATTATTTTATTATCATTGTTGCTCAGCTAAGCGACTGATACACGTGCTCATTCAGTGTCGGCTAAATGACTGGTGCTCAATTAGTACATATTTGGGTACATGACGCTTGGGTCAAACAAATACCTTACACTTAAGCACTTAAAACTAGTGTACTATAGTGGGTTACTCGCTGGTGAATATGCCATACGTAATTTTCACCGCATTGAATTGTCAATAGCACTTTATTATTATTTATTATTAAGAAGAAATAGCATGTTTCTTAACACTTAGTTACAGGGCACACTCTAGAGGTTCTATTTTGGCCATGTGCCACTTCCTCCTCCTCCTCCTCCCCTTCTTCCTCCCGACGTCTCCCGGAGCTGTCCCTGCCCCGCACTGCCCGGCGGCCTTCTCCGCGGCCAGGACCACCGCGCTGCCCGCCACGCCCAGCAGCAGGACGAGCGCCGGGAAGAACAGGTTGCGGTAGCCCAGGACCACGGCCTCGTCCTGGAGGAGGATGGATGGCACTGTACCGTACATAGTACGTACATGGACAGATTGGAGGCTGGACTGTGGTAAACCTGGAAGATCCTGTGGGTCATGTCCCCGGTGGCCCTCTCCGCCAGCCACCGGTGCGCGATCTGCCCCAGCAGCCCGGACTCCCGCATCCCGACCAGGTGGTGGTCGAACAGCAGCCTCAGCTCCGAGTCCGGGCGGAGGGCGAAGCCTAGGTGGGACGGGATCAAGTCCTGGGGGGGGGAATTTGAAGTGGAATTTGCCTGTGTACAGGTACATACTACAGCTATGCTCCTCCCTGGAAGTCCATGAGGGCGCGGACGCGGTCGTCGCCGAGGTAGTTGTAGACGGACTCGAAGAAGACGTCGCGCCCGCCGCCCGCGGCCATCAGATCCACCTGCCTCAGCAGGACCTCCTGGTAGGACAGGTTTCCGACGTGGAAGACGGTGAGGACGCCCTCCCGCGCCTCCGCCTCCTCGTGCACCCGGCGCAGGGCGGACCCGGCCGGGGCGTCGGAGAAGTAGGCCTCGGTGACGGTGCCGCCGGTCACGTGGACGCGGTAGCCGTGCTCTAGCACGTCCTGGAAGGACCTGATGCTGACGGTCGGCGCGCCGGCCGTCATGGTGGCGGTCAGGTCGCCCACGTAGCAGTTGAATAGGACGAAGCCGAGGAGGCCGCCCGTCAACAAGACGGACCTGAGGGAGGAGGAGGAGGAGGAGGAAGATCTGCCGCCGTTGGGGAGGGCCCTGAACGGGCTAAGCTGGACCAGGAGCGCGGAGGCCAGGGCCAGCCCGTCCGCAAAGCTGGCCATTAGTAATATCCGCGATTCTGACGAGCGGAGTACCGCGGAGTACGCCGCCGCCAAGGCCACCGCGGCGGCTAGCACGGCGACCCACGTGCCCGACGAGAAGATGGTCAGGTACACGGATATGTTGATCTTGGTCTCACCGCCCTCGCCCCCGCCTCCGCTGTCCACCAGGGCCGGGTTCCTCACGTTGAGGCTGATCGGGTCCGAGACCAGTCCGACTGTGAAGTCCACCGCCTCCTCCCTCTCCAGGTTGATGGTCAGCCCGGCCGTGGAGATGTCGGCCTCCCCCCTGGAGACCTTGATGGAGGAAGACGAGTTTCACAAAGTTTCTTTTTCAACTATGTTTCTTGAAATACAGTCGTGACTTCAAGATTGAAGTTGTGAGTTAACTACATTATTGACCTCTTTTTTTTTCTCAAAAAAATTGAAGGTTGACAGTATGTACTGTACTGTAGTACGTGTCACTCAGGACTTTTATGAATCTCGTGATCTCGTGACGTCCCTGTCCGATCATCCCGGTCCAGCGAACGCCGCCGTCCTCCCCTTCCTCTCCCCCCTCGCGCACCCCCCACTCCTTGTCCTCGGGGCTGGTCAGCACGACGCTGAAGTTAAGCGTGGACTGCAGCGCGGAGAAGATCTCCGGCATGAGGCCGTCCACCCTCATGCCGCCGCCCTCCTCCTCCTCCGAGATGACGAAGGTGAAGGGCTCCCACGGCAGCACCGTGTCCACCAGCGTGGCCCCGCGCAGGTCGGCCCTCCTCCGGCCCCAGGTGTCCGGGTCCGGCACCGACAGCCCGGCCTCCTCCGTCCACGTGCCGAACCGGGCCACGGTCGCCGGGCCCCCCTTGACGCGGTAGCTCTCGTGCAGGGTCACGTACGTGTCATTTCCAGTGGAATCGATCTGGAGAGAGGGGGGGGGGCCAAAGGGCATAAATTGTGCACTGTTATGCAGCCATCAAAAGTGGTAAGATGGTAGCTATGAGCAAAATACTAGGTCTTTTCATTAGCTATGCAGGTCTTGTTGCTCGTCTTAACTTGTTCCCAACCAACAACGCCCCCTTAATAAATTCTGACTAATCTCCAAAAAGTTATGCTCCCAGCTTTTTAAAGCAAAATTTAGGCCAAATTTTGTTAAGAATTGTCGACTGAGCATATGATTCAGGTCTAAACGTGCATTGGTGTACTTCATTACTACTGAGTTTTTCATTTTGCATCCCAACCTTCTTGGTTGGGTAGCTCTGTACAGTACTTTTACTGTGTACTTAGTATGTAAGGACTCGTCTTCCCTGGAAGGTGAGCCAGTTGCTGTCGAGCCTCAGGTCGCCGGGAGGAGGAGGAAGATCGCCGCCCGGCGAGGAGACCAGCCAGACCACGTTGGGCATGAAGCCAAAGTCGAGGACGTCCCCGTGGTGGACCTCCGTGCGGACCAGCACCTTGTCCCCGTCGTCCAGAGGGGCCGTCGCCCCCGGGTGGCAGGCCACCGCGCAGGGCCACCCCCACCGGTTCAGAGTGGCCGCGGCGGCGGCGGCGGCCGCGGCGGCCGCCTCGGGGTCCAGGTCCAGGTCCACGCACAGGATGACGGCCTGGACGTCGAAGAACAGGCCCACGCTCCTCAGGAGGTCCAGGAACAACACCATTTCACCCTCTCTCTCTCTCTCTGTCACTCTCCTAGGATATATTGATGATAAACCCCCAGCGAGTGGTGCTGATAATAAACTCAGTCAGTGATGTATGTTGAGTTTATTGGCTAGTTCTGTAAAAAGGTCTATTAGCGAATATAGTAGGCCCAATAAAAATGCGGAGTAAGTCTCTTTTCCGCTTTTCATTTATGTCTTTTCCGCCTTCCCTAATTTTACGAGCCTCTCTCCCCCCGCATTTAATTATTGGTGGCAGCACAGTGGACTCCGCTTAGTTATATGAACGGTCTGTTGAAGAGCAAAAGTGACCCTGTTGCTTTTGCAGATGCTTTCTGATAACTTTCTGAAAACCTTCTGAATGCTTTCTGATTGCTTTCTGAATGCTTTCTGAATGTTTTCTGAAAACTTTTCACAGTTTGTGGAAAGTTTTTCACCGTGTCAAAAGTGTTTCGCGACAAGTAGCACTATAGTACCAAAAGTCAGGAAAAAAAAGTTCCCCCACTTTGAAAAGTTGACTGTCCTCATTGCAATTTTTCGGGAATGCAATGCACGCGTGCATGCACCTGTACCAGGAACAGAAGTATTGACTTTCTCTTTTCTTCTTCTCCTTTTTCCCGTCCACCTTTTTCTTCTTCATCACCGGCACAACCACGTCCATCTTCAGCTCCTCAGTTGGGCAAAAGAACACTCAAGCAAATCGCCACTGTTTGCTGTAGCAGTACAGTCAACTCAAATTTTTGCTTGCTACGCAGTAAGAAAGTAAAGGGATTGGTTGTCAGAGGATTCTTTACCACGTTGAAAGCTTCTCACTCTAGTGAAATTTGTTAGAGTGGTGCCAACTAAAAGATTTAATACTAGTAAGGTACACAGTAATTTCCCACAATATACACAAAAATAGGAGAAGCAAGTTGAGGAAAAATTGGCGCAGATTTACAGAAATGATTGCACTGACTCATGTTCATATTTTACTAATATACTGTATAGGTATAAGGAAAATCTACTGTACGCGTGTAATTGCAATAATTATGCTTGGGGGCGAAAACAAAGCCTTTCCCCTCTTTTCCTTCTCCTCCTTTTCCCACCTAATTGACGTGAGTAATCATTGCTGCTGCTGCCACTGTTGCGTTGGTACCTGTACCTAGTACCACTTCTAAACACTGGAGAGGTTTGTTTGTGAGCCAAATGTTGTATTGATTCAGAAAGGTGGTGCGTGTGGGGTTGAGGTTGGGGGTGGCGTGGTGTTTTTGTGTGTGACAAGAACAGGAGAACTGAAGAACCCATTCCGGACAGCTCGCATGCAAGGAGCTGTAGTAAAGGTGCCCAACCGACAAGGGTGGGATGCAAAATGGAAGCTCTGTATGAATATACACCTTGCCTACGTCTTTGTCCGTTTTGGCACTGAATCACATGCTCAGTCGGCAGATATTAAACTAAATTTCGCCTAAATTTTGCACCAAAGAAATGGGGGCAGACTTTTTGGAGCTTAGTTGGAATTTATTAAGGGGGTATTGTTGGTTGGGTGTGTAAATTTATTAGCATGGAGAAGGAAAACTTTTAATAGCACCTAGTTCACGCATACCCGACATGCCCATTGTGTGTCTAGTTAGTGCACATGTGACATGTTTCACACATAGGAGTTTGTTCAATATATAACTTCAGCCGTCTCTCTCATGTGCATGAGACATCAATTAAACACATAACTGTCATTCAAGTAGGAAGAAAAGCATAATTGGGACGTACAGCAGTCAAATAGTCATATAACCTTAGGTCATAGCAGCATAACCAGGTTGAAACGGCAATGATCTTACCGTGGCGACACTCTGGTTGGGCAGCTGTAAAGATAAATAATAACTAATAGCCACACTGACAAGTTGGAAAAGTTGGCTGGGCTCTATCTGGAAACAATATCGACCACTTTGATCATACTGTATTGTTATTTTCCACCAAGAAAATGCACAGCAGGAAAAAAAAAACAACCTGAACCATGAGTGACGTTTTTCTGCAGCCATATTAAGGCACCCCATGGCAGGTTGTTTGGGTTTGTACTGTCAACTTTTGGATGAACTGAAGTTCAAACTTTTGGTATGGTTGTATGTACTGAAGTTCACCTCTCCGTAACTGTATATACTGTACACTGTATGTGACAAAAAGATTGAAAACTAATTTCAAACATAAGTTTGGTGATGTTTTATTGGTGCTTTCTCCACGATTTGGCGGCCTCAGTTAGCCTTGGCCTCTGGCAGCCTCGCCAAGAAGTACTTCCCGAAGGCGTCGGCGCCGGCGTCATTGATCTCCTCGTAGTTGGGCACCTCCGCCTTTACCCTGTCGATCCAGGCCGACAGCTCGGAGAAGTCAGACGTGGGCACGGTGGTGAAGGCCTGGGGCAGGGACGACGTGCATGCATGGACGTGGTTACAAACTCATGGTTTTGCACATAGATCAGGTTTGCTAGATCTGAGATATTATCCAAAGCTAAAGGTAGTACAGTACAGTATATACCCTGGTAGTACGTACAGTACTACCAAAAATGAGCACTTTTTGGACAGCCTGTGTTGAGCCACATTGAGTTGGCATTTGGGCACTTGATCTCTCAGATCTGGCTGGCAACCCTGGTCCACGAAGTTCTTGGAATTCTCGCCTGGATGTGTCGGAAAGTGGCCGCTAGGGCGATGTCCGCGATGGTCACGTGGGACGTCCCTGCCACGAACCCAGTCGGCCTGCATGTGATGAAAGAAAACTTTTTTATGTTCCTGCTGACCACCGTGCTTATCATGATTCCACAAGTCGACTCCATTAGGCGACAGGATTGTTTTAAAGAAACTTACTTGACAAAATTGTTCAGCCATCCAAGAGACTCCTTCAGATTCTCCATCACACTTGCAGGAGGGATCACCTTTTGGAACATAATTGGGATCTGAGCGAGAGAGAGAGACAGGGTGTGATGATTTATTTCACTTGGAGCTCAGTCGAAAGGTTACTAAGAGTGCGTTGTTGGTTGGGTACATTTCATACAGCAGGCTTCCTTACGCCATAGGCGATGGTCCTGTTGAGCAGCCCCTGGTCAAAGTACAGCCTGCAGTTTACCATGGCGCGGACCCTGGGGTCTGCTGGGTACATCTTCTCATCGCCATGCACCGTGGCAAGGTAGGCAAGGATGGCACGGCTCTCGTTCAGCACCAGGTCGCCCTCCTTGTAGACCGGGATCGTGTGGTGCGGGGTTCAGCTTGAGGAACTCTGGCTTCAACTGGTCTCCCTCCGGAATGCTCCGGAGTGCGGGTGCGGGGTGCATGGTCAGTGAGTGCGAGTGCGAGTGCGAGTGCGAGTGTGGGTGGATCGTCAGTCCTGCACCCATATTCCGCACTTTTTGTGTACTACATACTACGTACTACGTAGATACTACGTGTAGCTTCCTTCGGCCGTACGAGTATCAACAAGTTTATGATGATCCTCCTCCTCCTCCTCCTCCTCCGTGCGAGTGCGAATGCGAATGCGAGTGCGTGGTCAGTTTAGGTGCGGAGTGTGGGTGTGTGGTGTCGATCAGGGTGCGGGTGCGGGGTGTGGGGTGCGCCTAAATTGGGGTGCGCGTACAAGCCTGCATACTACCCTAGAATACAGTCGAACCCGACCAGTGTGAATCCTGGATAATCCGACCTTTCTTACTTAAGCCAGTGTGTTTTGTTTAGTAAAGAATCAAACACCTTTCTGAATTTGAATTCAGCAGCATTGTTCACTGCCAAAACCAAGAAAAACTGCACTTAATACAATACACCACCAGTCCAAAATACTTTTCAATTGCTCCCACATGCATGGAGGCGAATAGTCCATTCCAAAGACCTCTGCCGTCATCTTCACTTGCGTGGGATCTGCTGAAAGTTCTCTCCTCTGCTGCCACCACCACAAGTGCTGCAGGCTCCATGTGTACAGCACGACCCCTTAAGAGAGGGGGGTCGAAAAGCAACTGCCTTGTCCACTCACTTCATCTGCTACAAGCCAGAGTTGCCAACTAGCAATTAACGACGTTAGCAAACTCTGACACATAATGCTATTTGTTTGCTTGATTTAGTTGTTTTATTATCCTTTGTGCTTTATTTGCTCCATTTTTTTGCTCTACTACTGTATTTGCCTACAAAAAATCCTCACCTACTAGTGTACTATTGTTTCATGCCACGAAGATTTTGTGGAAGCTGCAAGTAAAACATCAAATCTGTATCATTGCTGAATTGAAAAGCTTAGTATTTGCCCCATTGGCCAGGCGTGGCAACACTGATCAAACCTGTTTGTTGGCTACAAGAGGAGGAGGAGGAGGAGGAGGAGGAGGAGGGGAGGAGGACTTGAATGTCGAACTCTTTTTTGCAGAGTGGGGGATAAGAACAAGGATATATGTAACCTATCCAAAACCACTAGACTCTACATGTGTAGAACTGTTACTCCATATTAATAAAGAAAAGTACAGGAAGCCTCCTAAAACTAGAAAATTATGTAACTAAAAAAAATAAAACTGCATGCATCAAAACTGCACTGTTCTTGCAAAGTTCTTGTCGGTCTCTCTGAAGCCACTTTCATTTTGCCCAGTTTTTTTGGGTGTCCCTTACTATGTAAAAGTACGTGTAAAATATATGCTAAGAAATGTAATTTTAATGCAAAGTACAGGATGAAAGCAGCCGCATTTTCTGGAGCAAGTTGGGGGGAAAACAATCAATCCGGCGGACCGGAAAGTGGTTATTTCCACCCACATCTCCTCAGGATGCTTTCAACAACTTCAGTGGTGACAATCAGCCTCATCGTGGAGCTGGGGCATGGTAACGTGCATAGTTTGCATTTGAGACTGTCTTGCTTAACCTTTAATGTGCAGGGAAAAATCTATTGCAAACTCACAAGTGCCGCTATTTTGGACCAGAAAAAATTGTAGCATGATTTCACATTTTTCTTTGGAAGAGCATTATTTGAGTGCCTAGGACCACTCAGGACACAACTTGCTGACCTGAGTGGGGCGGTAATACTATAATTTTTGGCAGTGTTAAAAAACCCAGAAATTGCAAGGTACAACAGCTTCATGCTTTGCAGGAAGATTCTGCTTCAAAGGACATGTGGGTAAGTAAAAAAACTGTCTGATTTGGTCCCCGACCTTCAACTTCAGCTTTGTTCGAGGTGGGTGCACACAGCCCAATTTTATTGGGTATCAACTTTGTCTCAACAGGGAACAGCACCAGCAATAGCTACAGCAACAAAATCAACAACAGCAACAGCAACAACACCAACAGCAACAACAGCAACAGCAACAACAACAACTCAATGTATTCAATGTGTGACACCCTGTTAGAGTAGCAGCAGCATCCCTTCTCGTGCAGACAATGGTGGAATGGGCATTACTGAGGGTGGACTCCACTCCGGGTACAAGAAGTCGTCCCTCCCAAAGATTGTCATCTGCCTTACCGGCGACTGCTGCCTGGTGGGCGCCAGGCCGAAGGGCAATATAAACCACATCTACATAAATTGTATCCAAAACCGCGACGGGTGGCCCTGGAAGAGAATGTCAATTGAGGGCAGCGTGAAACACTCAGCTCAAGGTGCCACCCTACCACCACTAAAGCCCGACGAGACAGTTGTGCTAAATCCATTGCCATTTTTAACCTATGTACAGCTAAACTTGTGTAGCCTGCCTGAGCACATAGTTCATCTCTGACAAGTGGCAGTTTCTCCAAACAATAAACATTCCTCCAGAATATCTAAATTCTCCAAAAGTGTCCAACTCTTGTTGCAGGCGAAGATTCTTAGAGCTCTAACACCTTTTTTTGGGTGGTGGTGGTCAATCTCTTCCAGGCCTATGCAACCAGGCCAAGAAAGATCCAAACTACCGTTCCTGTGGTGAGGAGTGAGGACGGAGGACCAGGGAATTGTATGAGACAAATGAATGTACTGTACCTTTGTTTGCCAAAGCAGCTGAGGTGATTGTGCATGATGTGTCCCGCCCTGTGGTTTGGCTGGTATGTGCCTGCTCCTACGACGAATGCAATCACCTGCAGAACCTAGTGCCCCCTGCCGACTCCAGACGGAAGTATGTGTCCTGCAGTGGCCCCGAGTGGTGGTGCTTTAGCCTGACTCTACCTCCCACCCAGGAGATCCCGGCCACCCGGGACATCAGTTTGACCCATAAACCAGAGCACCCAGGTAGGGGGAGTCCTACTGCATCTCCATTTCACTTGTAATGACAATGATGATGATGATGACTGTCTGCCTATTCTACCTGTGCTCAGTACAAGAGAAAACAAGAAAGGAAGCAAGCTGTACTGGTCCGTGATGCAGACACTTCTACCCAGGCTCTAGTTTGACCTCTAATATCTACTTTAGGACATTCAACTATAAAACTTTTATATATTTTTTGAAAACATTGACATACGCCTTGCAAGGGCCACTTGAAAAAATGTTTAAATTTGCTCAAAGCTTTTTAGAGAGTCATGTGAAAATGCCATGTGCAGCACCAACCATCTATTCTTAGGAGTATGTACAAGAAGATTATTTCATAAATGAAGGATTGCAATGAAAGAAAACAACATTTGGGGCTTTAAGCTTTCTTTGACAATGTCTTATATGTTTATTTGGCTTATTTATCATTCTTGTTTATTTTTTGCGGATCTGCCAACCTTGTTTGTCAACCAACCTCTTCAAACTGCAGCAAAACAAGCTAACCTGCAAGCAGCTGTCCCTCCCACAAGCATCAACTTCAGTTAAGGTCTTAAGCCAGAAATGGAAAAAAATATCTTAATTTCTAGACACCTCTGATTCGCCCACTGATGAAGCCAAACCGTCAAATGAACCGTGAGTCAGTTAATTGATTCAGCATGGTCATTTTTTCTTTTTCTCAATATCTGGATACTTTTTTTTTACTACATTTACCTAAACATTATTGTACACACCTTGTACAGATAATGTAGCAATACATCCAAGCATAATGTATTTATTCTGGTGTGATCTCTTTTCTTTCCAGGGATGGAATATTGTACTTGGTTTGCTTCTTCTTCCTTTGGCGCTTTGTTTTCTGAGTGAGATTGTGGGAAGTTTAGAGCGATGTACAGGGTCCCGCGCCTCAACCGATCAGTTGAGTTTAGCACCATTTTTTGGTACATGTGCAGTAGCTATGGCAAAAGTAAATAGAAATAGACTTTTTCAACTGCCTCTTTCAAACGTTTCTTTTTTTTTCTGGACTTTCAATTTCAACTTTTCATTGCACCATTACGCCATGTTGCAGGAGAGGCACAGGGGCATTATTTTGGGGCTTTTAAGCTGTGGGGTTAAACCGGCGCAGATCCTGTGCCAAACTGGCGTCAGTTTTTCGACAATATGCCGAGTCCACCTGCGCCAGATAACCAATACATTGGGGTGCCAGGGAGAGGCTGGCACCATGTTCCTGGGCATCATCACCCCCAACGGCAAGGTAGGCCCCACCATCTGGGTCCCTGCTGGCATCAAGATC
>JAAUYM010077087.1_pt1 | contig 14471 bp, 18 predicted proteins | sample 7278001 | NCBI WGS metagenome assembly JAAUYM01 (sample SAMN14350224, study PRJNA611818) | marine sediment metagenome | isolation source: surface marine sediment (1.8m) | place: French Polynesia: Moorea | collected 2018-08
AGGAGGAGGAGGAGGAGGAGGAAGAGGAAAGGGAATTTATCACTTCAACATTCTCTCGAATGGAATTTGTGCTCATTGTTCGCAAAAAAGTGCCCGTTCCTTCCCACTCCTCACTCCCCCCCCCATCTCCTCAACCTACAAAGAAGAGAATTTTTTTTTGTTAGGCGCTGTTTCGGACAACCCGTTGTCGTCATAGCAGCAGCCATGGCAGCGATCGTCCTCTCTCTCTGTGGGTTTGCGACACATGTCGTTGGTGTGTGCAACTAGCCTTTTGTTCTCACTGTAGCCAGATGGACTCTCTTGTGGATGGAATGTCCTAGTACTACGAGGGTGGATTCAGCAAGAAGTAGACTGATGCAATTTCTCAGAAATTGCACATTGTTGAAAAGTGTTCTTTCCATATGTTGCTAAGGTATCCTTAATCTATAAAAAAAACTTTTTTAGGACATGCATAGTTGTGGGAGAATTGAGCAATTTTGGAGAGCTACTTTTTAAACTCCTGTCCAATTTTCAAAGTTTGAGCAAGTAGCAGTAGTCAATTGCAACGGATATTTTTTTTTAGCCAAAAAGGATTTGTTTGTCTTCCTCACCCAACATACAGCCCAGATATGGCACCTTATAATCTCTTCCTGTTTTTATAGCTAAAGAAAAGTATTAATGGAGTGAGATATGAGACAGATTAAAAGTTGTTTACAGATAAACAGGGGTTTCTCCAACAGCTCTCAAAGAATGGCCTGGAGAATGTCTTCAGAAATTGGATGAAAAGATGTGAAAAGTGCATTGTACTCAAGGAAGGCTATGTCAAGAAATATATATAAATAAATTTTCCATGTGATGCATTGTATGTATAGAAATTATAAATAACGTCTTGGGCGTTTGTGGAATTTTGTCCTACGTACCCTACAATTGACCCCCCATGGTGATTTCAACGCGTGTTATTGGTCTTGTTATTTGCAGGCAGAATGATTTTCAATCTAAAAAGTTGCCGTTGATGTTTTAAGTAAAAGATGTTTTCAGAAAACTATTTGTTTCGTGTTTTTTTCCGCATCTGCCTTGTCCTTGGTGTCATCTCCACTAATAGAAGGTTTTTCTTTTGTCCAGTGGTGGCTACTACTACAACTGGTAATGGTGGTACAGTTCCTTTTAAGTGATGTGTCATTGCCTTCCCTATCCTCCCTTTCGTCCTCATTGATATGCACGGGCCCGAATGGCGCCTCCGTTATCGTAAGTTGTGGGCGACTGGCGAGCGACTGTGCAATTGGATATATCTCGCATGGAAAGGGGGAGAGGGAAAAGGCACTCAGATGGCAAAAAAGGGACACTGCTCACGATGCAGGAGAGTGTCATTCTAGAGGCAATATGCAACAGTTAGCGCAAACACCCACCAACAGTCATGCATCCTTGCACACGAAACGTGCAAGAAGAAAAGAGCAAATTGCGTCTGTCGCCATCGCCGAATTCAAAAGATCAATGTCTATTTTTAAGTCCGTGGGTCGGTGGTGATGGAGGGAGGGGGGATACTCGAGGAATGTCCGAAGGAGCAGCCATGTGTTCAGAGTTATTCCTCCGCCGCCTCGAATAAGATGAGACACTTCTCTAAACCCCCACCTCTCCCCGACTCCTAGCTCGCTTTTCGACGGCGGCGGCGGCTGCGGCGGCATACCTGTTGCGCTCTCCCAGATTGGTGCCAGAGTGAAAAAAGGGAGGAGAGAAGGGAGCCATCATCAACATAGGGTGAAGTCCATGCATACCCACAGGGACGGGGAATGTTTCACCGTGACCTAAAAAAAATTTTCAACTGCATTTTGAATTGTTCATTCACACACATCAACACATCACTTACTCTTTTATACCGTACGGTACAGCGGGAAATCTAATACTTTTTGTTGGCATTCTGGAAAGGTCTTTGAGGCTCTCCTCCTCGTCTCTTTGCGACAAACATGAGAAAAGGCGTGGGCGTCTGTTCGTTGGGGGAGGAGGGGGGGGGGAGAGAAGCTGGCAGCTCAACACTGTTCAGGAGAGAGAAGAAGGCATCCCCCTTCCCCTCTTACTTCTTTCCACCCACCTTGAAAACGGGCACAAAAAGCTTCGCAAATAAGAATCAGCTGGTTTTTTTAACCCTTATTTCTCTCCCTTGTTTTACCAGCCCTCCTGCAATAGCTTGTAATCTCTTTTTGCCTCCTTTATTTCGTCACTCCCGGATAAAAAAAAGAGAAGTCTTGGACTCAGGATAACTACAGAAACTCTTACCCTACCGCCCGAAAAAATACTATACCCATGGTAATTAGTTAAAAACTGACGTTTGACGTTTGCCTATGTAGGTAAGGGCTCTCTTAGTCAACGCAGACCGGAGAGCAGGAGGAGAGTGGAAAAGATTTTTTTTGGGAGTGTCTCTCTTTCTCCCTTCTGACTTCTTATTTTTTCCCGCCCCGCCCACCTCAACTTTTTGGGGGCGCATCACGCGAAGTTTCGCGAAAGACATCGAAGAACGGGGCCAACGGACGGATCTCTCTCTTAGATAGAGGAGGAGCCAAGGAAGGAGGGTATCAGCAAGCTTTTTGGGTCGAAGGCCGGAGATCAACAATACCCAGAGGATTTTGTATAATTGCTCTTTTTCAATTGGTTATTTAATACCGTTTCTTTTATTGTGGCACAAACTGGACGGGGTTCAATTCGACCCTCGGACTTCAGAAATTTCCCGTCTCCTTCTCCTGTCATAGGCTTCCTTTCTGTTCTTGGGCTCCCCCCCGCCTTCCCGAAATGGAACACACGCTGCAATGGGTTTCAAAAGAGATGCCAAAGAAGAAAGAGAGAGAAATAAGGAGGCGTTTGGAAGTGCAAAATTAATTTGACCCCCTCCTTCATCCATCCATTCAGCATCCAGTTGTGCCGCATACCCGTAAGCGGAAGATGAGGCAGCCTCCTCTTCTTTTTTTTTTTTGCCGCATTTTTGACGGGAAGAGTTTTCGACGAGGCAGAAAGAGTTAAGTGGCCAAGAAAGGGAGAAAGAGAGGAAGAGCATGGTAATTGCAGCTCATATACTACTACAGTCGACTTTCGATACAGTGAAATCGGCTGCTTTGCATAAAAATATGCATATTAAAAGCTTTACTAGTGTATGGTATATCGAAAGCGGTTTTTTTTTGCTACGTAATGAAATCTTTCTCATGTTGAAATCTTTCACTACGTATATACCAAAGTTTGACTGTGCCACCCTTGGACGTCTACTGCTGCGGGCGCCTGGATTTTGTGGTCTGAGTGCGTGGGCGGCGAGTAACTGAAGCAATGTGCTCAGCACGACTGCTGAAAAAAAAAAAGAATGCAGTGCGGTACTGCCAGAAATGTCAGTAGTAGGTACTGGTATAGGTACAGGCTTTGGAGCCAAAGTGGAATTTTTTTTAACGACCTATTTATTCTGACCACCATCTAGTGTAGTAGAAGCGCCCTCGGGTCCTCCCCCATCCCCTCCGAAATGCAGCTGAATATATGCATGAGGAGCCAGAACAACAACAAACTTTTAAGAGAGGCCTTCTCCTCCTCTGTTTGGTAGGGCAGTTTCTGCACACCCACTGACTGGCTTTGTTTTGGCATTGGGTAGGTCTGAGAAAGAGAGCGCCGGTGGTGGTTGCTGCAAGTCACCACCATCTTCATCACGATGGGCACAAGAGTCGACCTCCTTTGAATGAGCAATAATGCTGCCCCAACTTTTTTTTTTCAAAAATGTTGTTGCTAAATTGTGATAGCTGCAGTTGCGGACTTTTTTTAAACTGAAACTTTTTTTCAACTCCAGAATGGATGATAGGAAAGAAGAAGAAGAAAAAGAAGAAATTTATTGTTCTCACGCGGCCCACCACCCCATTTCTGAAAGGACCTTTTTGCCACAAGTGAAATAGTCCCCACTTTCTTTTGTCCTCCTCCTTTTTTTTTCATTCATGCATTCAGTGCAAAGTCGCCTCCCTCTCCCTCCTTTGATTCGGAGGCGACAAATCAATGCTTTTTTTCCCCTCTCTCCCGCACTCTCGTGATTGAAATTCCACCTCCTCCTTCTCCTCCTCCTCTTTATGCATCTCCGCCGTCTCCATTCCACCTTGTGATGATGATAAAACATGTGTGTGTGTGTGTGTGTGTGAGTGCCGGCAACGTTTGGAGGGGGGAGAGCAAATGTTCTTTGTCCAATGTGGGGCTCAACAGAGGTACCATAGGTAGGTAGGTGTTGTGATAGTTTATCAAGCGATGCGACACCTTGCTTTAATTCCAATAGGTTTCGTCTCGTCAGCCAGGCGCCAATTTGTATATTTCTCGCCTACTGTGTAAAGGGAGAGCTCAGACTTTTTTTGGGCCGACCTCCCGTGGCGGCGATTTCGAAGGTTATAAATCGCCATCAATGTGCAGGCAATGGATCAGAACTTGTAGCCGACGCTCGAACTGCAATTTATTCAATTTTGGCAACTATTTAAACGACAGTTTTTTTTAGAGGACATGCAGTAACTTTTATTCGATTATTACTCGTGTGTACAGTACAAATAATTTTTTTATCAACTTTCTTAATTTTTGCTGTTTTCTCAGCTTGCCATTCCATTTTGGCAACTTTCTTCGTTAAAAACTCTCTCTTTCTGTTACTTTTCAGCGGGCTGTTTGCCACAGTGCGCAAGTGCACCCACCGAGAGAGCGGGGTGGAGTACGCGGCCAAGTTCTCCTCCCGGGTGCGCTGCGGCGTCGACTGCTCGGCCGAGATCCTTCACGAGATTGCCATGCTCTCCGCCTGCAGCGAGTCCGGCAAGATCGTCCACCTCAGGGACGTCTTCCAGAACAAGCACGAGATCATACTCGTGCTGGAATAGTGAGTACTAGTACTACGCACAACACACAAAGTGAAGAGCTGCTGCTTGATGTTGTTGACGGTACTATTTTTATTTTTGATATAGTATACTAACTAGTAGCTAAGTTTCAATTATTGACTTTCAGTATGGTGAAAGTTTCTCCGACAATAATTTTTTTCCATACAGTGAAACTTTCAATATTAGTAATCGAAGTTTTTCTGCTGACGCCCAACTTCACTGCATTGAAAGTTAATTGTAGTACTACTACTTCTGCAACAAACATTTTTCCAAAGAACTCTTTTTTAAAACCGATCTGAGAATGACCAAAAATTAACCAAAGCTTCACAAAAAAAGAGAACTCTGGTGTGGTGTACAAGTAGGTACTCTTCCGTAGTTTTTAAAAGTTTAGGTCTCCTGAAGAAAACCTCCCATACATGCATCTCTGTTAAAGACCAAAGGGTAATTTCTGATAACCAATGAGATGGAATAAGAATTAAATCTTGCTGCAGCGAGCAAAGAAGAATTTGTTTGCGTCCCTCTGTCTTCATTGTCGTCGCAGCTCAAACGTCCCCCACCCACATGGACTTTTTTGAGCAGGCTCAAAATAATGGGCAGTGCTGATGACACCGCCGCGCAACTCTTTTCATACCCCGTTTTGCAAACAGAAACAGAGTCGAGACAGAGCAGAGTCGAGGGATTTTTTTTAGAGGGAGGGCCCTCATTTGTGTGCGACGATCAGCCGACGTTATAAAGACTGAGGAGGAGGAGGAGGAGGAGGAAGAGGAGGAGGAGGAACATTAATCTTTTTGCTGGATGGAAAGAGAGACAGACGCCTCCATTTCTTGCAGAAACTCAAGAAACAAGATTTTTTTAAAGGGGATGGATGACTTTGAAAGAAAAAGGAACTTTTATCTGATTCCTAATTTAGGTTACTGTGTTTGTAGGTTATCTCTTTCCCCACAGCTGTTTAGTCTATGATTGTTAAAATTAATTTTTGCGTCACTATAGATACTGTATATGTTTCCTGATGTTCACAGAAGTGTTTTCTACGAGGAAGTTTTTTTTGCCATTCTAGCAGTATCCTTTTTTGCTAGTGACAGAACGAATAGAAAGATTGTTGCTTTTTTAAGTTTGACAACTTCGTCATCTGATCTCTGCCCAAAACAAAAGAGCTCCCGCGCAGTGAATGATAGCGACTCCACTATGGGATAGGCATCACCATGGAAACAAGCAGTCTCCTCCTCCAGAGATGAGTCATATTCATTATCGTCCCGTGTATGGATGGATGGGCAAGCTGCTCTGTTGTTTTGGGAAGAGCTATCCTCCTCCCGTCGTACGTACGTAGTACACACAAGCATCATGACAATGCCTCTTCCAAACTGAAGTTCCGTGAAGAAATGGTGGTTCATTGGCCGCATACGGCCCTGCTACGGGAATGCAAAGTCTGAAAGGTTTGGAGGATGCTACCCTTAAAGCAAATCTCTGTGACACAAAGTTAGGCATGTCTGTGAATGCGCGTGTCGCCAAAGCAACCGGTTTATGTTGCTTGGGAAGAACTGACCACAGCATCAGAGGGGAAGGAGAAGAAAGGAAGGATCTCATCAGATATAGAGGTTTTTCTCCTCTCCCAAAAGGCAACAACCTCTCTCCTTCCAGTCTCTCTTCTAGTTTCTTCTCGACTTATTCATATTGTCATCTCTCCCAAAACAGAGATGTGAGTCCCTTCTTCTTCCTAATCCTTCTCCTCCGTCACTCCGCCGCCGTCAACTCGTCTTCTCCATTCAAAGGAGAAGGAGAGTGAATCATCACAGGCACAGTGATGATGAGGGCGGCATGCCATCCTAGACAAGAAGGAGAGCTAGGTAGCTTCTCTTTTCACACCTGGCGCCCAGAAAGAGAGAGAGAGAGGCAACAGCTTCGAAGCAGCAACTCCACCCAATTCTGCCATCCCTGACCGAATGCTTGGAGAGAGGAACCTTCCAAACGAGAAAAAACCTAAAAAATGACAAGTTTGTTGGCATTTCCAAACACGTATATACTACACGTAGGTATATGTGCTATACCATCTAATCTTGGTTACACTTTTCGGCCCGCCATTCTTCGCAACAAGCGGGTCTGTGTGTGTGTGTGCCCGTGATGATCGCAATCTTGTGCTCCCCTCCTCCTCCCCCTCCTCCTACCTATCCAAATCCCATGATGGATTGGCTCTACTACCTCCTTCCCGCAACCCCCTCTACTCTCTACTACCCAACGTAGTGACTCCCCCGCAGCAGCAGCGGCATCGCAAAACGTGCGAGAGAAGAATTTTGATGATGCATGAACGCGGGCGGCGGTGTTACTTTTTTTTTTTTTGGTACACACCTCCAATTGGCGGGAAAAAGAAAATCAGAAATAAGATATTACATCAAGATGAGGCCTGCATGCTATGTGGTACAATGTATGCCGTGTATGTACTTTAAAGACGAAGAGAGGAGAAGGAAGGGGGAATATCTGATAGCGCTCTGACGATCGGGCTTGCAAGTTTTACTGCCAGAGAGAGAGATGCCCTTTTTGGGTCGAGAAGAGAGAAGATCTCTCCCTCCCCTTTTTAACCTAGGCTGATTATGAGGTTTGCCTTGGATCTTGGAGACGAGATAGCGAAGCGAGCAGAGGTACAGTGGACCTCCGTTTTACAAGTAACCTTGTGACCTCCACTGTAGTAGAGAAAAAAAATCACTAGTATACAGCATACGTAGCTATTGTTCCTTTGATTGCTAGATTTAAATTTTGCTGCAAAGTCCAACTTTGCCGTATTAGAATTGCTTCGCTACACAGTAATTAGTTTTTATTGTGACAAGTGACGTACGTGTATCGGAGTTTTACTGTAGTACGTGCCGCCGACGCAACGTGTGGTGCTTGTCGTTCCCTGGCGCACTGTCCGTGTCCAGTAGGGTTTCTCTCGTTCTTGAATATAGCCGAGTGTTGGGGGACCCAAAGCATTGATTAAAACCCGAGAAATACCCGGAATCTATCGGCTTTTAAGCATTTGATGCACGGGAAACGGGAATAATGACTTACCTTAAATAAAGGATCGAGTACCCGAGTTCAGGAAAGGACGCCCGATATATATTCTTAGTTCAACTAGCCAAGTAGTGGCAAAAATTTGTCCCGAGATATACACTACTCTTATAAGCCAAGGGACGCAGTCTCTGTGAAGAAAACAGACTCCAAAATTCTTCCAGCGCGCGGCGGGAGGGGCTATAAAATCGCGGTAAAGATCGCTGCCATCGATACGAGGGAGAGGAGAAAAAAAGGTGTTTCATTATGGATTGGACACTCGATCCCCTCCCCCACCTCTTAATTTTAGAAAACTTTGAGCAAGTTCCTGTTTTTTTTTGGTCATGTCTCGTAAAAAGGGAGTTACAAGAAAGAGATGGGGAAGTCTGTTTGCTGTTACTATGTGGCGTCGTCTTTGCAAAATACGAGTTTGCATGTGCCAAAAAAAATCGTAGGTATAGGGGTACTTTCACAAATAGTTTTTAGAGTAGGGTGTGGGAAATGTCTACCACTCAAATAAAGCTCTGGCAACAAATTGCTGATGTGGTACACGTCATCCTTGGGTCTTCTGCAATGAGGAGCAGCAAGGATAATCTGAGTGTCTAACCCAATTTTTTTTTTGGCTTTTTCTTCTTCTGTCTGATTGGACTGTCGGGTGCTTTTTTTTTTTGAAGTCACGCCTCGCGAATCTTCCTCGCACCGCACCCAAGCAAGAGGAGGAATGGCGGGCAGACGCGAATGCCGAATTTATGTCCCGCGTGCCATGTCATGCCCTGCTGTACCTATGTAGCTAGACCTTAGAAGATCAACATGGTGGTACTACGTGTACGTGACAGCAGCATCTGAAGGAGGAAGTCCACTCTTTTTTTTGCGAATGGTCTGACTGTCTGTAGGGAGGAGGGGGGGAAGGCACCACCACTCCATACAAGAACGACAGAGGAGGAGGAGGGTCAGATCTTATCTGCCAGGGGAATAAAAGTCGGTTGCTCGTTCCCCTTCACACACACACATTGTCATTTCCCACATTTCTTAGGTCCCTTCACCCAAGAAATTGCGCCGTGTTGGTTCCAGGAAGCAAAGTCCCCAGCACTCATCCACTTCTTCCACTTCATTCCACCTGCTTCCAAGTTTAGAAGGTTTTTTTTTTGTTCGTGCATCACAAGGTGCCTCGGTCGGTACCTACTGTACAGTCGACATTCAGTTGTGGCAGGACGTCTGTCCTTCACAAGGAAAAAGTTGCCGAAGTCCAATACTTACTACAATTAATTAAATTGAATCAGTGCACATCACAAGAGATGACAAGTTGCAAACTTGACAAAAATCGAATAGCTTATCATTTCAACTGTAGGTACTGCTAATGTTCTCTGGACATAGGCGGTGTTATAAATTTATTGTATCCATTGTCGTCCATAAAGTACAGAAAAAAACCTTTCATGGGTTTTTTTCTTAAGGTTACTAAGAAATAGTTAGTGTGTACCTACCCATTGCATCTCTTTTGACTCAGAGTAAGCCGAGTTTGGTGGTGGTACGCTTTTTAAGCGACGGAGGGACAGGAGGAGGGGGTGGAAGCGGAAAATGCGAAAAATGCGACATGACAAGCTAACGGGGCGGGAAGAAGGAAGGCGAAGAGGAGGGAGTGAAGGGATAAGTGGCTAGCTTGGACGGGGGAGACGGAGGGTGTGCGGGTGGGTTTTCATAGACGCATTTTTAGACGTTTTTGATTTAAAAAAAATTGAATTCGGAATGGCTAAGTAAACACTGCATGTTTCAATTCTCCCGACCTTTGAAAGGAGAGGAGGAGGGGGATTCGGAGCCCCAATCATGAGGCCATTTCATGAGAATTCCCCCCTACCTCCACCCCCACGCAAGTGCCGCTGCCGCTGCCGCTACTCCGCTGCCGCCCTCCCCCCCCCGCCCCCCCCCCTTCAGTGAGATTAGATGGTGGATGGGAAGAAGAAGGGGGCATTTTTATGGGGCTGCGAGCAGACAAATTGGGAAGTGGGGGATTTTGGACAAGTGCTGCTGCTTCCTGCCGCCACCGCCGTCTAAAGTCCAGCTATAAAGCTCTGCCGAAATTCTCGGGTCTCAGGCCGAATCTTGCAGAACTGTACTACTATTAAGGCACAGCAATTTTGCTAAATGTGTACAATGGGTTCAAAGAACCCAATTCCATTCGTAGTATGGTACGAGTAATGGTGGCTTCGTGCACAGATTTTGGGAGGGGCAGATCTGGCTCAGGAGTCGAAATAGAAGTGTCGATTTGCTTGCTTGTCGTGCTGGTGTCCCCCAACTTTGCTGGCGCCAAAAGGAAGGGGGGGGGGGAGGGCCTAGGGAGGGCTGGGGAGTCTCCTGATCGATCCTGCTGGGTGGCGGCAGTGGACAAACTCAGACTTGGGTTCTGTAATGTTCGGGGAGGAAAGGGACAAAAGGAAGGGGGGAAGGGCAAATTAAGCGACTTATCGTCGTCACCGCGCGCTGCCTGTCCTCCTCCTGCTTCCTTGGTTGCTTTGACGAAAGAAAAAAAAAGAATACGTGTCTCCTGCAGTGTCCCCTCTATTTTGGAGAAAGAAGTGAAGAAAGAAGAGCTTTGGTCGTACTACCCACCCACACCACAGCCACACGGTCAGATGTCCCCCTCTTCCTTCCCCAGACAAAAGAGAGGGAGACACACTTCCTGTGACAATGGGAAGAGGGAGGAGGAGGAGGAGGAGGAGGGTCTTTTGTGGGTCTGTCTTCTCTCCCTTTCTTTTGCGAATGCTGTCTGCATAAATTTGGACAGAAATGGTGGACGTGTCCCTTTTGTGGTGGGTGGCACAAATTTGCGCAAGGTTACACCTTATGGCAAGGGGAGGAGTGCCGTTCAAGAAATGGCCTCATTTGGCACCTGGGGACACCCCTCCCCGCCCCCCACGTCCCAACTGAAAGTAAATTCTAGAATTCTCGTTGATGGAAGAAGTACGGAGGAAGACTCCACCAGTCAGTATAAGTACCTACTATATTCTGGCTCGCACTAGGGCCTCTTATCCTTCCTCATTGTGACTGGCTTAGGGGAAAATAAACCATGCCAAGTTCTAGTAAGAGTCAAATTAAAAGAGACATGCTAAATCACGTTCTCTTTTTACAGTGCACTTGTTTCTTTCTTTTTTGCAGCGCTCCCGGCGGCGACTTCCAGTCCGTGTTGGACGAGGACATGGTCCCCTTCGAGCAGGACGTCCAGGGATTTCTCAGGCAGATCCTGGAGGCGCTCAGGTTTATCCACGACAGGAGCATCGCACACCTCGACATCAAGGTGAGGGGTGAGGGGTGAAGGGAGGTGTTGGCACAATTTGGGAATCTGCAAGTCGTGATTGCACTTTCCTCATTAATCTACGTAATGCGCGGTCAGATCTGATAAAACAGACGACGTGCTCTCTTGAAGCATCCGGGGACTTTTGTTTCTTCCACTTAGTATAACAGGTACAGTCGAATTCGGGAGATGGTCCAATTTTTAAATTATCCGCTTAACGGTTGTACTACGTAGGTACGTAGTACCTATATGCCATGATATATATTACATCTCCGTAGAAAAGATTTCTCACTGATTGAGATTTCTTGATTTCGATACTACTACATGTACCTAGATGTTGACATTAACTGATTTCGACTGTACGTACTAGCAGTAGTAGGTGGTGCAATCGACTTCCACCAAAAGAATTTATTAAGACATCAAAAATGACGTTAACCAGGATAATAAAACGTAGGCTGGTTGGTTACCACGCAATGAATCCGACTTCTCATTCGGGGTCCACTTCCTCAATTCTCTCAAATTCTGCGCGCTTCCTTTGGCGCCGTCCCACACACAAACACAAAGAAGGAGAAAAAAATAACTGCTCGCTGCAAGCAAATGCAACTCCGTTAATTAGGAGCCCAAACTTCGTTAGAGGTTGTGGTGGGAGGTTGGCTGGGTGCGGGTGAGTGAGAGGGGGAGGAGGCAATAAAAAACGACCGTGGGCCTCCCCCAAAATTCAAATGGAGAGAATTAAATGCCACATCACGACTGAACAAAGAAGAGCAGGAAGAAGGCAGAATAAATAAACAAACGAAAGAGAAAGAGAGGCCTTCTGCAAATAATTTTTGAAAGTGGAAATGCTAAATCGTTTGCCCTCGTGCAATTTTTAGGGTTTTTTTTGGCGTCGCCAATTGTCTCACTTTATAAAGCGCAGGTTTGCTCGAAAGGAGAAGGGGGAAGTTACGGTCGAACTCGGTTAATGGGAAATCTCGATTAATTTACGTAAATTCCATGTGATACAGTGCCATGCAATGTCCGTACTCGGCTGAACTTGAAACTATGTGTAGAGTCACTAGGAAATCTGGCTCTCTTCTGATGATCAAAGTCCGCCTGTACTTGTTAGGTTATAGAGATTAAAGCTACCTAGGTATACCTACGTACCTGCGTTCTAAGCTGTTGATTTTTAATTGCCAGTCATGATGTACCGTACTACATGCAGCAGTAGCAGAGGTTCTCAACGTATGGGTCGGTGGGTCCGCGAGAGGATCCTGGCAAATAAGGTAGTGCTTAAAAAGAATGTCTCTAGTGCAATACTCGTATTCGTGGTTTGGTATGTTGCTCTAGGAGATCTTAGAATGGGTCGCGGTTCCAAAAAAAAAAAATTGAGAACCCCTGCTGTGACATTTTTTCAGCGTACAGTAGTCCTGATTTGACAGATCCTGTTCTCCGCATCGACACCCCTTTTCTTCCCGGGTGCACGGCCAGAGATAAGATTGTGTGTGTGTGTGTGTAAGAGAGAGAGAGAGAGAGAGAGAGAGAGAGAGAGAGCGCAGGCCCTTCTGGGTGGGTGGGCATGGCATCCACGAATTTGTGGTCCGTTGGGGAGAACTGGCGAAATGCTATACCAAAAAGTCGCTTGCAACACCGTAACTCATACTATGATCCTCTCCTCCTCTTCCTGCTCAGCCCCAGAACATCGTGCTGATGGGCCAGTTTCCCAACTGCGAGATCAAACTGTGCGACCTGGAAGTGGCCCGGGTCATCCAGGACGGGGAGTCCATCAGGGAGATCATCGGGACGCCGGACTATGTCGGTGAGTCAGTGCGTGTAATATATAAAAATATTGCAATGAGACTCATCTCGAACAAAAAATCATGTTGTTCTTGTGATAATAAGCTTTATCATAATATCGAGGCTCACGTCATAATTCTACCTTGTCGTGTAGTACTAGTACAGCTCGTGACGGATAAAGTGCAATTTTTTTTACTCCCTCTAAAAAAAAAACCGGTGGTGGAAATTGGAATAGCGTGTAAGTGGAGGCAACTAACCTCCTCTTCCCCCAAAACGCAACTCTGCCTCCCTTACCCCACGATGTCTTGACACGCTCCCGTTAAAATTCTCGTTCTCCAATTCTTCCCCCTCCCCCCCCCCGGGTGGCTCCCTCCCCTTGTTCCCTCCTGTCCTGGGCGCCGGCTTATGACACATCCTCCTCCTCCTTGTTCCCGTAAAAAGAGATGGTTATTATGGCCATGGAGGGAGGGAGGGAGGGAGGAGGAGGGCATATTTGGGTGAACGAGGGGAGCAGGAGCAGGAGGAGGAGGACCAAAGACATTTGAAATGTGGAGGGGGGGAGGGGGGCAACAAAGGGCAGTTTTCGAGATGCCCCTTTTTGTACTGTTCGTGGGGGTCGGGAGGAAGCGAATATTTGCGATCCGAAAACTTGCTTTTTTTCTTCTTCTTCTTCTGCCTAAATGCTGCATTCTACTTTACGTACATCATGCACTTTTGAGAAAAAGCAGAGATTTGCAGCGATATCAGTATAATTTCAAGCCATGATTTGATATAAGACAAAAAAATGCTTTCTGGTAGTGTGCAATTAAAAAGTAATCCCAAGACTACAATTACAGACAACTAGGACTTGCTACTACAATTATCATATGAAACTCCACAGAAACTTGGACTATTCAATATTCCGGTACAACTAAGATACACAATATCAACAGGCACATTGTCACATTCAACTAATTAAGAAACCTTAAAATAGGCCTCTTTATAGGTACATATTGATCCAAGTATAACGATGTAATTGTTTTTTCTTGCCAGCTCCCGAAATCTTGAGCCTGGAGCCAATCACGCTGGCGGCAGACATCTGGAGCCTGGGCGTGCTGGCGTACGTGCTGCTGACGGGCTTCTCGCCGTTCGGCGGGGACACCGACCAGGAGACGCTGAGGAACATCTCCCAGGCCAGGCTAGACTTCCCCTCCGAACTCTTCGAGGGGGTCTCGGACGCCGCCAAGGACTTCATCGCAAAGTGCCTCGACAGAGATCCAAAGTACGTACATACAATAAGAGAGAGAGAAACAGAGAGAGTTGGTGGTCTGACAACATTTTCCATTTGTGGTCTTCCATTTGTCTTTTTTTTCTATATATAGGAAGCGTATGACAGTCTACGACTGCGTGCAACACTCCTGGTTGGCTGAGGAGGAGGAGCCCCCGTCTCCCTCGCCGCTCATGCTCAAGATTCCGGCGCCGGAGCCGTTCGTTCCTGCCGGCACGAAATCTCATCAGCACCACGAGTCAGCGACCGTGGGGGGCGCCGGAGGCGCCGGAGGCGGCGGCGGAGGCGG
>JAAUYM010120008.1_pt1 | contig 14468 bp, 14 predicted proteins | sample 7278001 | NCBI WGS metagenome assembly JAAUYM01 (sample SAMN14350224, study PRJNA611818) | marine sediment metagenome | isolation source: surface marine sediment (1.8m) | place: French Polynesia: Moorea | collected 2018-08
CGTATCTCTCTGTATAATAAATCAGTTGATCAAGGGAAACCGCCGCGTACGGACGTTTCATACTCTCTGGCGAGCTAGGCCGCTCTCTACTTCAACTGCTAACGAGATATATCGTTATATCGATGTTTCACTGTACCTATGTACTTGAAAGGCTTCTGCAACTTGGTGAGCGCCGCCAGGCAGGACTCCACCACGGAGTTGGTCCAGTTGTTGACCTTGGCGTGCGCGTAGCTGTTACCTCCAATGGTGCTCTCCACGGACTCCTTGATGATATTCGACACTTCGTCCACCACAAACTGGGTCTGAAGGAGGGGGGAGAAAGGGAGAGAAGAAATTATGGAAATCACTATACTAGAAATGCTACTACCCTTTTTTTTCGAGTGACATTAAACGAGCAACTAACTATGTAGGCCAATTTTTTTTAAAAAAAACCTGCCTTTCCCCAGACGTGCGTACTTAGTCAATCTTTGAGTTAGTAAGCATCGATTTAGCAAAGAGCATCGATTTAGTAGAGATCCTCGATGTAGGATTTCCCCCCCCCCGAACTTTATAGTCTACTAAATCGCAGGTGGATTGTACTTTGGTCGTTCTCTCCTGCTCGAACAGTGAGCGGACGTGGAGGGGCGTGGTCCGACCCGAACCGCCGGCGTCGTCATCGCCTCCGCCGCCCTCGCCACCTCCTCCTCCGCCGCCCCCCTCCGCCAACTTGTGCTGGTGGTGCGCCGACGCCAGCGCCATCTTGAGCAGCGAGGTCGTCGGGCGCCGGGCCAGGACCCGGGCAGCCGGGGGTGCGGGGCCGCGAGAAGAAGAGGCGGAGGGGCGGCGACGAGGAGGGGGAGGGGGAGGTGGTGGCGGAGCGGAGGACATGGCAACAGTTCAGGGGGGGTAAGTGCTAATTTTTTTTTCAGAATAAAAGTAGTTGAGGATATGCCAGAAATAATTCAGGAAGTGCAATGGGGAAGGTGACGGAGAACTGGTCGGGAGAACGAAACGGACGGACCAAGGAGGAGTTCCTTCCTCACTCACCTCTTCAGTGGCCTCCTCAGCCATGGTCGCGGGCCTCCTTCTCCACGGAGGGACGAATTGAATTGCCCCCGAGGGAATTGGGAACGGCTCCAAGGATGTACCACCTCTTGTAGTATGTACACTGGTCAGCACGACCCAACTCAGGGGGGTGCAATCTTGACCACCACCACCACCTTCCAGTTCAGCCCTTCCCCTGCTGTGGTGGAATGGATGAGTGAGGTCCTCCCTGTCTAATCGATGTCAATGAGAGACCTGGCACTTCCTCCCTCCTTCCTGCGTGAAAGGAAGCTCGTGTTTGTTGTGTTGATCAGCTGATTCCTCTTCCTCCTCTTACTAAGGGTCGAAATGAAATAGATAGTAGCATGCATGCACAAAAGACATGTATTAAAGCCCATGGCCATCTAGGATGACTAAATTCTATTTATTAATGTTTTAAATATATGTAAGTCAGTTTTTAGTACTACCGCCTCATTTATGTTTGTTTGTTTATCCCATTGCAGGACCGAACTACGAGGATTGGTGGTCCAACGGGAGGGTCCATTATGTTGATCATGTACAGTGTAGTGTAGTATTACGTCAAACGCTTCTGGGACTTTACCTTATGTTGTATGCCAATTTAATCCCATTGCCGTTAAAGCCGTTGGTGTGGCCCTATTGGTACCAATATTGTACTGGTACAAATTGGTTCGGTGATCGTCCCCAATATTAGGATAAGTGTCTTGGGAGTACTGCTCTGCTATGTTAAGAAAAAAAGTACATTCTTCGTCGGATCGTGACAGTTCAACTGCATCACTCGTTTTTATTTGGCTTTCCTATGGCGGAAAAACTCTGTAGACAAAGCCGGCGGTGAAGCCGAAGTGGTCCCGCTTGCACGATTCCGACAACTCGTACTTGGCCACGCACGCCAGCGTGGCCACGCCGACGTTGTCCATCTTCGTCCTGTTGGCGGCCTCCGCAAGGAACCACCTCCCGGGGTCTCCCAGCAGGAAGACACCGCCGTCGGCGACGTACCCGGTGGCCAGCCCGGACACGGCGGAACCCACCTCAGCGTCGAAGAGGAGGTCGCCGGCCAGCACCACGTCAAAGTCCGAGGCGACGCGATCGACGGCGCGGGGATCTCCGAGGAGGAGGTCCTCGCTGCTGAGGAGGACGTCGACCGAGTTGAGCTCGGCGTTGACGGCGGCGGCGGCCAACGCGGCCGGGTCGACGTCGTTGGCCGTGACGGCGGCGGCGCCGGCGAGAGCGGCGGCGACGCCGCAGGCGCCGCAACCGCTCCCCAAGTCGAGGACGCGGCGGCCGCGAAAGAGGTCGGGATGGTCAAGCACATACCTGGTAGTAGAAATTAGGATTAGGATTACATTTGCAACAAAAGAGGTTAGAGGAGCAGGAACTATTTTGAGGTGCTGTCTCACCTGGCCAGAGCCTGTCCGCCTGGCCAGTAGATGGCCCAGTAGGGATCGCGGCTGAGGGCAATGTTCCTTCCCCCTTCTCCACCTCGACCTCTCAGCTCCTCCGGGCGGCGGTGCCACGCCTCCACCTCCGGGGTCATGAGCTGCAGCGTCAGCTCCGGGGTAAGGTGCGATCTGGTCGGCACGGTGTGCCTCAGCACGCTGGACCTCAACGTGGAGAGGGAGGGTCCGGGTCCAGACCACTTTGGGAGGGTGCTCATCGCCTTGGCTGCCATCACGAGGTTGGAGACTAGTCGAGCAGACATTGTCTTTTGTTTGTCTTGTACACTTGTGCAAACTTAAAAACTTGACTAATAAAATCACATGCACGTGTGGTGTTTTCTTTTTTGCTGGTCTATCGCCAAGAAATGGACGGGTTTCACCATCATCCTTTGGGAGTGGCCGGGACCTTCCCGGTCTCCCTGAAGAGCCTCTTGATGTCCTCCCTGTCCTCCGGCGGCGGCAGGAGGGGCCTCAGCCCGCCGGAGAGGCGCTTCATCTTCACCCTCAACCAGAAGGACTTGCAGGCCTTGTAGTTCTCGAAGTGGACGATGCACCTCTCGCGCACGTAGTCGTTGTCGCGGAGGCACCTCAGGGACATCTGGCTCTCCTTGTAGCAGGGGTCCAGCTCCAGCTGCCTGGACAGCAGCTCAGCAGAGTCGTAGATGGCAGAGGTGGAGGAGGACCCTGATTTGTTGTCGTCATTCTTCTCATCCATCCTCACAATCACACATTCTCTCTCTCTTTTTTTGTTGTTGTTACTTTTTTCGTTTCTCACTCCACTAGATGTTGAAGCCGAGCTCCCTCATGCACCTTTTGTGCGCCTCGATGAGTTCCCCGCAGTTCTCCTCCCCGTTCTCCATGATGCAGGCGTCCCTCACCTTCTTGGTCTCCGGGCAGGCGCAGCAGGGCTTCAGCTTGTTGGGCTTCTGAAATGGAAGTGGAACTGAAGCTGGCCAATTTCTCACCTCTTCCCGCGATGTCACCCACCTCTTTCTGCTCCTCCTTCTTCTTGGGCTCCTCGCTGGTCGCCTCCTTTCCGGAGGAGCCCTTGAAGAAGCCGAACATGACGGAGGGGGACGGCCTCTTGAGGTGACACCACGGACCACGGTCTCCTTTCCTCCTTCTTTTCCCTTCTTCGTTTTTTTGTTTTCTTTCCTTGGCAAGCTTGACCTGAAAGGTTGCGTTTTTTTGACGGTGTAAACAAAGATGGTTTGCCAGATGGCATTAAGTACAAAAGTAACCATCTTTGTTTAGGACCAAAAGTAATCTTAATATAATTTTAAAGTGGCAAATTCGTTGCTTTCGTAGTTCGAAGGTAATTGAAAAAAATCACTTTGTATTGCATTTCTGCCAACATTTCCCCCCATTTTTCTTCACACAAACCCTTGCACGTCGTGCGGCAAACCTACTTTTCCCCCCAGCCGCAGGAGGAGGTGCCCAAGGAAGGAGGAAGGAAGAAAAAGCAGCAGCAGCAGCAAAAGAAAAAATCCATTGTAAGAAGCAGAAAAGGAATCTGCTGTACTACTAAGTGTGACACATTCCATTGTGCATTGGACAAGGAATAGTAATTACCTTTACAATAAGAAAAAAAACCGTGTTACACTCCCGATTTGTTTCCTTGTGCTGCCCTGACCTGTTTGCTCCGTCTCACCAGCTGGAACGCTGCAGGACTTGTAGTACAGTGCTCAAGAGGAAAAAGTGCTGCTGCAGGACGAGGCCGGTAAAGACTGCATGCAAGTGAATAGTACTAGGTACAGTGTAAGAGACAAGCAAGGCAATCATCATTTGTGTCACAAAAATTGCACTTGACACTTTTTTTTAAACCTAATGACTTTTTCTCCTTTATTATTGGAACATGTTGAATTGCATTTGCTTCCCTTTGCCAACACTTTGCACCTTAAGCGCACCTGGTTTTTTTTTGTAGGACCAGCATGCACTGTTGTAGTATAGGGTTAACCCATTACTTATCCCACGTACTACGTAGCACTGGATAAGACATCAATTTTGTTGTTATGTACTTTTGATTCGCTGTTCACGACCTGGCTGGCGCTGTCGTGACTGCGCCCTAAACCGACTGATTCGATCCGACAGAACTGCCAGAGAACGGGGACATTCTGAAGGCATGGGACTGGAAGGCTCTTAAGCAAATTCTGGATTTCAAAAAGTGAATGCCACCCAACACATGAGACCCCAATTTTTTTGCTTCAGTCTTCTTCAATGCCCCATGATAAACAAAAATTCGACAAGATGGCAAAGTTTAAAACGCTTCATCTCCAAAAGGTAAATTTACCTTTTGAGATACATTTGGAGGTGGACATTTCTTTTTTTCTACTACAAATATTTCTTATTTTTAGAGAATAAAAGAAGGTGTTGAAAGAAGTCTTATAGCAGATTACGTTCGCATGAAAGCAAGTTTAAGCATTTAAATATAACTTTTTTCATTTATAGTTTCTATCATAGTTGTATGTCCAACCCAAGGGACAGCTTAGATGCATGTTAGCTCCATAAAATTATTAAATACAAGGTATTGACACTGTCAATCTTTTCTAGTTTTGTTTAGTTAACATATATATATTTTTAGCAGAACCTCATACGTACTCAAGAATGTCCCTGGTGAGAGGTATAGTAGACTCCAGAAAAAGCAACGCGTAGTTTACAGTTTTAATTGACTATTAGTTCGCCCTGTCTGTCTGGGTGTGTGTGTGTGTGTTCTTCAGTTTTCTTCAGTTTGGTTTTTTCCTCTCTCTCTAAAAAATAAAAGCAACATCAGCACCCACTCCATCTCCTTTGCTGATGTTGATGACTTCTGAGCAGCGGAGGAGGAAGAAGAAGAGCTTCGATCGCGGCGGTCGCAGGGAGCGCAGGTCGACGGATCAATGGAAAGGAAAGGAGGAGGGGGACGCGGAGGAAGAGGAGGAGGAGGAGGAGAACGGCGACGTCAAGGACGAGCTGGTGGTGGTTCATGCCGCAGCCGCATGTAAAAGGAGGGGCAACACTGTGCGTGAGGAGACTTTAGTAGAGCAGAGCAGAGCAGAGTGTGTGTGCATCGAATTTCCCTTTTCAACTTCAGAGACTTTGCTCTGACTGCTTCGCCTTGTAAAAGAATACCAGTTCTGTTTTAAATTGTTTCAAGCATACCATGATTTTTTTGACGGTAGAATCTCCTCTCTGCTGTGAAGCAGCTTTAAAAAAAAATTGTGCATAGACTAGAGAGCTCGCACAAGTGCAGGCAGGGAGGGATGCTATAAGTACATTACCTAAATGTGGCGATTAAAAAGTCGCAAGTGTTGGGTTAACTGCGTTGGCACCACTTACTTTTTCCTCTCCAACAGTGCATGATGGCGCAGCCGGAGGCCGCGAGGCCGCTCCTCTCTAACGACCACGACGACGGCCACGACGGCGACAAAGCCGGGAAAGGTGGGTTCTCAAGTCGGAGGCAGAGAGAGGAGACGTCGCACCTTTTTTCCCCGTTCCCTTCCAGATCTTGAGCAGTCCCCGGCCGACAAGAAGCCGACTAGGTAAGAAGATGACGAAATCCTCAGACTTGGGGGGTTCCCAACCTTTTTTGCCGTTTGTGTGCTGCTTCAACCGGACAAGGACATTTGATAGACCACCTCGGTAGATCACACCCTACGTTTATTGTCCTAGGACTTATTGTTAAAGGTGGCGTACTGGTTGGGTACCGCTGACTTGATTTAAGGTTTAAGAGTTGAAAAAAAACCCTGTCCCTTTCTTCGCAGGCACGACAACCACCAGCAGGAACAGGATGATCCCGGGATGCTTCTGCGCGTGCTGTCGGCCGTCTTCTACGGGGTGGCCTCCTTCTCCATCACCGTTGTCAACAAGCAAGTCCTCACCGGGAATGCGTTCCCGAGCTTCCAGGTGGGTGTGGTACAGTGTACCTAGTGGTAACTAAAAAACATGTGTACCAGTCATTTTGAAATTTTAGTTGCAACAAATTTGGTCCATCTTTTTCAGGTTTTGTTCTCTCTCTTTAGCTGTAGAAATTTCTAAATTAACAACTGCCGTAGCTTAACAACTGTTGTAGCTTAACAACTGTTGTAGCTCTGTACAGTCGCTGTAACTTCATGACTAAATATGTTACAGATTGTTGACAAGCAATCATTGGTACATGGTACATATTTAAAACAGGTTCTAAAGAACCAAAGATGGCTTATCACCATCCTGTATTCTCCAAGATATTTAGGTGTGCAAGCTGTACATACAGTCAATCTCACCCATATGTTACTGTTTTAGATGCAGCCTCTTTCTCTCCTTCCTCCTGAGCTCAGGTCCTGGGCCTGGGTCAGATGCTGGCCACCATCCTGTTACTGCAGGCGGCGAAGCAGGCCTCGGTGCTGTCCTTTCCCGACCCTTCCCTCGACGTAGTGAAGAAGATCTGGCCTCTGCCGCTCTTCTACACGGGCAACATGCTCTTCGGCCTGGGCGGGACCAAGGAGCTCTCGCTGCCCATGCTCACCGTCCTCAGGAGGTTCACCATCCTCATGACCATGGTGGCGGAGTTCTACATACTGGGATACAGGTCAGGCAGCACAAGGGCTGAGGTAATCTGGTCCGTGCTACTACTAGTGCTCTTTCTCTCCTTTTTTTGTCCTCTTCCTTCAGGCCCCGGATGTCTGTTCAGCTTTGCGTCTACACCATGATCTTTGGTGCCATAATTGCCGCCTGCTATGATCTCGCATTCAACCTGACGGTAACGCTTGTTCCCACCCTAAAGGCCAACACTAATGTACCGTACCTCCCACCTTTGCTACGACTTTTGCCGCAGGGCTACGTGTACGTCCTCATGAATGACATCTGCACAGCTGCCAACGGTGTCTACATGAAGCAGAAGCTGGACAGCAAGGGGCTGGGTGCGTGCTTAAAGCTTACACATTACTTCCAAAGTCGAGCAGGCAAATTTTGCCACTTTTATATATATAAAAATTCCTCTTATCTGTAGAGAAGTTATAGAAAAGTTCCATTGGCTGTTTCTCTAATATTGTCTCATTTATTCCCACTTTTTTTTATTTCCATTTAACCGAGTTCACGCACCTACTACCTTACAATTTGCCACCATTTCATCCAACTTGGTACGTTTCTCCACTACAGGCAAGTACGGGCTGCTCTTTTACAACAGCCTGTTCATGTTCCTGCCCACCGCCCTGCTGGCCTACTCCACCGGGGAGCTGGAGGCCGCGCTGTCCTTCCCCGGGTGGCTGGACTGGTGGTTCTGCGTGCAGTTCGCACTCAGCTCAGTATTCGGATTCATCCTAGTCAGTGCACAATGCTCTTCAGAATTCTAAAAAAAAATGTCCAATTTTGATTCATTTCTTTTGAAGCTGAGGAATTTTTTTGATCAGGTTAACTGCAATTACCTTGTGTGTGTTTTTTTTAGACCAGATTTTGCAGTATGCAAATGCCGCCTTTTGCTCGAACATTTTGGTACCCCTTGTCAGTGCTCTCGCCGACTTTTTCATTTTGCAGATGTACTCCATGCTACTCTGCACGCAGTACAATAGCGCCCTCACCACCAACAGTATAGGGTGTCTCAAGAACATTATTATTACTTACTTGGGTAAGAAATGTACCTTTGCCTGCGTTTAGAAATTAAACTATCGTCTAAACAAGATCTGCTGCAACTGCAGGCATGGTGATCGGAGGGGACTACGTCTTCTCCTGGATGAACTTCATGGGACTGAACATCAGCATCATGGGCAGCCTCTTCTACACCAAGGTCGTCTTCAGCGGCGACGGCAACGGCGGCGGCGGCAGCAACGCGAAACAGAGCAGCAGAGCGTCCAAGAGCGACGGCGGGGCCGCGTCGGTGTCCAGGACTGCCTAGAGAAGAGATTTTGTTCTTGCACATCCGAGGAAAAAAAAACGTGTTGGTTGTTTTTTGAAAAATTTTAAGAATGCAACGCCGGGACTGTGATACTGGTAGAGAAAAATGAGTGAAGCCTTTTTTTTAAGTCTCTTGAACTTAGCTTTTGCCCGCTAACAGCCCTATTGGCTTTCTATACTGACTGCACTAATCTTCTTTGACTCTCTTGCCATTGTGTCAAATATTTTTCCAACTTAATAAAGACGAAAAAATTAAATGTGATTGGCAATTGTTTTAGCCCACAGTACGTACTCGTACATCTAGGCACATCTAGAGCCATGTCCGTCCCCATTAAAAAAGAGAACCCCACGCAAAAACTTTGGGAAAGCGAGGAAGAGACAGACAGACAGAGGGCATCCGCTTGTATCAAGTAGTACGGTACGTACATACAAAGCTAAAATATAAAACTTCAAGATATATTAACGTACAGTACATGTAAACAAGATAAATTTTAAACTTCAGGATATATCAACAGCCATATTTTGGTTATCATTTGATCACGAGCCATTGTAAGACGTAAAAAAACGCAGCAAATTATGAGATAAGGCAGTGTACAAATTAATAATGATGATGATAATCACAGCCAATGTAGCTTAACGTGACTTTATGCATTGATGGTTTGGCAGAGATTGTAGTCTTTGTTTCTCTGCTTTCCCACTCCGCAGACGCAGAGCGCGAGGCCGACGAAGCACAAGACCACGATGACGCCGGTCAAGGAGGCGTGGTGGACCACGCTGTCGGTGTACCGGACCAGCAGCACCTCCGGGAGCGAGTTGGTTCTCTCCAGCATGTAGCCCAGGGTCCACCCAACCTCGGCGTCGGAGACCCTTTTCACGAAGTCGATGTGGTTCCACCCGGAAAAGCGGTACCCGTCCCTCAGCAGGTGGTGCATGAAGAGCCCCTTGAAGCACGAGGTGTGCTCCACTTCGGGCCCCCAGGTGCCCAGCAGGGCGTGTGCGTAGGAATAGGACGAATCGCACAGTTTGAGGACGGTCTTCGTGAAGTCCTCCTCGCTGACCCGCCCGGCGGGGATGCGCAGCGCGGAGATGAGGTACCAGTAGGTGGAGAAGGCCAGGAAGTCGGAGGGAGGAGGCGCGGGGACGTCGCCGCGGGCGAAGCAGTGCGGCTCGAGGTACGACTCCACGCACCGCCGGTGGTGGAACGCCTTGGCCACCTCCAGGTCGCAGAGGTGGACGCTGCTGGTGCCTTCGAAGCGGAAGATCCGCCCAGGGTTGGCCTCGGCGGCCTCCTGGAACGCGCGGTCGCTCCGCCTCGTGCACGCGCTGAAGAAGAGGTCCGCCGCCGGCAACTCGTACTCGTGGCCGGCGGGCTGGCACGGCGAGGGGACGACGTCCGCGAGGCTGCCGTTCCTCCTCTTGTAGTCCTCGTAGACCAGCTCCACGAAGTAGCGGCGGCCAGCCTCCTTCTGGCCGTAGCAGAGGTGCGAGGTGGTAAACACTTTGTAATCCTTCCCGAATAGGGAGACCTCGTGAGTGTTGTTCTTGCCGTCGTCGCTGGAGGCTTCGTCGACTTGGAAGGTGATCTGCGAGGACGCCCCTCCCCAGTCCAGGGCACCGACGGACTTCCTGGTGTCATTGAAGGCCCCGCTGAGCTGATTGACAGTGATCCATCCTAGGATGCCTTCTTCGGTGCTCCCCAATATCTTGGCCGTGCTTCTCCCAGCTTCCTTCAAGAACCCTCTCTCGTCCAGTGCCTTCCGCACCTCCGTGACCACTTCCGCCGCCGCGCTGGAGTTGGTGGCATTGAGCACCCTCATCCCGGCCGTGCCCCCCAGGAAGAGCACCGACTTCCTCTTGAGCGGCTCCGGGACCCTGGCCGAGGCCTCGTCCAGGCACCCTCCGGCCGCCAGCGCGTCCGCCACGGCCTCGGGGTGGGCGGCGTAGGAGGAGATGCCGGAGTCCGCGCTGCCCTCACAGGAAAAGATCTCCTCGACGACCCCGGTGCCGTTCGTCTTGGTCACCGGCCAGCGGTAGACGGACGTGGTGGTGTGCACCGACCCCGCGTCCATCACCAACCCGTAGTTGAAGCCCTCCTCTTCACGTGCGGGAGGAGAGGAGAGCGTGCGGCCGAGGGCGATGAGGCAGCAGGTGAGCAGGAGCAGGAAGGCGGCCGCGCAGAGCGACAGGAGCACCACACGCTGCTTCATGGCTCAGCCTAGCGGAAGAAGAAGAAAAAAAAAGGCGTCTCCTCAGGACCGCTTGTAAATCTAATGAAAAAGAAAAAAAAAACAAAAATCAAGTGTTTTTTATTTCTAGTAAACTCGTATTCCAGCAAAAACCAAAAACATAACAATTTTTCTTCTGAGCTCCTACCAGGAGAATGAATAGTGAAAAAAAAATATCACAAAGTTCGACCTATGACGATCGTGAGGAGCGAGGGTTTTCACGTTGGACGTGTCCAGGTCCTTCTAAATGGCATTTCTCGCCATCTCACAGTCACTGAACAACACACTGCTTGTCCTTGAAGACGCTCCCTGCAGTAGAACAAGAACAGTTGCCAGACAGGACAAAGGACAAAGGCAGACAACACACTCATCCCACTTGGGATCAGTATTATTCTGCAGTTTTGCATCTGCAGTGCCAAACCACACCACAAATATAAAAAAAGCACCTCATAAATTCCTTGCAAAAAAACCCTTGCTTTTTTTCTCCTCACATTGCGTAATTTGATGACTGAGCAAAAACCAATTCTTAAACCTGCTGTAAAAATCTCAAGTGTGTTATTCAACAGGTCCGATAATGCCAGAGTTAAATTTGCCCCCAAAATCCACCAGGCACACATTTCTTCCCCCCTCTAATTTTTCCAGGTGCACCTGAAGCACCGTGTAGACCCCGTTCCTGTCTGGCAACTGAGCATTCTCCTTCCGCAACCTTCGCAGGGGTCCTCGGCCGCCAGCAGCCTCGCGTCCGCCAGCACCTTGTCCTGCATCTGCATCACCTGCTCGACGCACTCGGCCTTGTTCATCCACCTCTTGACCTCCGCGTGCAGCAACGCCCGCCGTGGGGAAGCGCGCGGCTCCTCGGACAGCAGGGGCAGCAGGATCCCCAGGGCGGTCTTGTACTTCTCCAACGCCGTCCCGTACTTGCCCTCCAGCTCGTACTCCTCTGCGGTCCTGGCGATCTCCACGCCCGTCAGCATCCTGGGGGTCGTCTGGCACAGCGCCCTCAGCTCCTGGTAACTGGACTCCTCCGCCGCCGACCTCGCCACTGCCTGCTGGGTAGACTCCAGGACTCGGGAGGAAGAGGACGAGGCCTCCCCGTGCAGAGCCACCTTCAACTGCTCCGCTCTCTGGAAGTACTCCATGACCCTGCTCTTGAGGGCGTCCTTCTGACTAGTACTCTTCTCATCGCGTAACAAGGGGACATAGTACTCAAGTGCCTCCCGGTACAACCTCAGGGCCTCCTCCAAGTTTCCCTCACGGTCCTTCTCCACCGCTTGGCTCGCCAGGGAGGCCGCCTTCTGGGACGACTCCTTCGAAGGCAGGTGCTCAAGGTCCAGGAAAGGGTGCGCGAAGAAGTCCTCGAAGGAGATCCTGACGTTGGGGTCCCTCTCGAGGCAGCGGTTCAACAGATCTCGACACTCCTTGGAGATGCTGGCCTGCCTGGGCACCACGATCGGCCTCTCCTCCTTGATCTTGTGAAGCAGCTCCTCCAGCGTGTCGGACTTGTACGGAGCCTTTCCGAAGAGGCACTCGTACAGGATGATACCCACCGACCAGAGGTCCACCCTGGCGTCGTACTTGCGGCGGAACAGGATCTCCGGGGCCATGTAGAGGTAGGAGCCGCGGACGGAACTCCTCGTCTCCTCGCTTGACAGGCGCTGGGCCAGCCCGAAGTCGGCCAGCTTCAGGACGGGCTTCTTCCCGGCCGTCAGGAGGATGTTGGAAGGCTTGAGGTCCAGATGGGCTATGTCCCTGGAGTGGAGGAACCTGAGGGCCGAGGCGAGTTGGCGGAGAAAGCTCTTGCAGACCTCCTCCGGCAGGGAAGTCCTGCTCTTGATGAACCTGGAGAGGTCCCCTCCGCCGCAGTACTCCATGATTATGTAGATGTAGTTGGCGTCCCAGCAGAAGTCAACCATGTGGACAATGTGCTCGTGCTCCAGCTTCTTGAGGAGGGATATCTCCGTGATGAGGTTGTCCGTCTCCGACTTCGACAGCTGTCCCTTGACCACGCACTTGACCGCCACCACCTCCCTGGCCCCCTTCTTCCCGTGCGCCTTGTACACGCTCCCGTAGGACCCCTCCCCAAGCTTCTCCGTCACCGCGTAGTCCTTCAGTCGCACCGGGGGAAGGTTAGCAGTGGGGGAAGACGAGTTAGAAGACATTATTGTTGTCCGTAAATGCAAAAAGGGGAGTTTTCTTCTGGAATTTTTCTTCTCTTTCTTGACTAACGCCACATTTTTTTCTTAGAGTTCATCACTGATGACCTTCTTGGTCTCAACGACATTGGCCGCCATTCTCTCCAAATTAATCCTCAACGCCTTTTCCATGGCCTTGACGATGGACTCCACGCCAAAGTGGAAGTACTTGTACTTATCCTTCCTCGGAGCAATCTCGTCAAAGAACTCTCCGTTGGAGCCAAAGAAGAGGATCCTGGGGAAATAGCTGCCGTCCGGACTAAACTGGCTCCCCGTAAACTCTCCCCGTTCCTCCGCGGTCTTGACCATCACCAGCCGCTCTGCCAGCGCCTCGATCTCCTTGCTCTCGGCGAACTTGGGCCTGAGCTGCTTGCAAGCGCTGCACCAGGTCCTGTGCACCAGCAGCAGGACGGGCCTGGAGGTGGCGGCGGCCTCCTTCCTGATGGCGGACCAGTCGGGCTCCCTCCAAGCAATGCCGTCGTCGTTCCAGTCCGCCCTCTCCTCCTCCTCCTCCTCCACCCGAGCCGACGCCGTCGAACAAGACGAGATGAGGACGACCGAGATGGCCAAGGCGGAGGAGACGATGACGTCAGAAGGCATCGCTCGCAAAGAGGAGCATCAACGAGGAAGGAGGAGGGGGCGGGGAGGGCTGATAAGGAAGGAGTGATAAAAATAAGTGAAACCAGGGTGAGGGGTGGGGCCAGGAGAGCAGCAAACGAAAACTGTCTGTCCTGCACACTCACCCACCCGTGTCACGTTTGTCGAGGACGAGGACGACGACGTTTGGAAATCAGAGGGGAGAAAAAATGAGAAGAAAGTCCAGTCTTTTCTTGCCCGTCGACATCGACAGCAGCAGGCTTGGCTGGTCTGTCTGACTTTTTGTTGTGTTTTTCACCTGCGGCCGAAGGTCAAGTAGAGCTCGTGAGTTGTTGTTGTCGTTGTTCTCGACACAGTCGTCTTAAGAAAACCCTCCCAAAACATGTTAGAACATCCATTAATGGCATCTAACATATACATCATGTTGCCCAATTAGTGTTACCAGATGTAACCAAGTATGACCAGCTTAATTAATCCAAAGTCACCTCTAAAAAAAAGCTCCCAAATCAAATCTAAACAGTGCCAAAAGTATTGAGCTGAAAAATTAATTTCGTCCTGTGACCAGGTATGGCCAGATTTATTTCTCCTAAATCATATGCATCAAAAAGTGCCCAAATCAATTCCAAACATGGCCAAAAGTTTATAACCATAAAATCAATTCTTAACCTGTGTCCAGATGTGACCAGCTTAACTTTTTCTAAATCACATCTAGAAAGTGACCCGCAGTTTGTGTGATCTGTGACCAGGTGTGACCAGCTCAATTTATTCGACAACACAACTAAAACAAAGAGCTCAAATTAATTCTAAATCTTGCCAAAAGTTTATATTTTGTTTTAAATTTTAGAACCTTTTCCTTCTGCAATGTGCCAAAGTAATTCACCAACAAAACAACCCGATGGGACTTTTAAACTTATGAGCGTAACAAATTCAGCTTTAAACATGTAATGGGACATGTCATTAGAATACCACATAAATGTCACATTTTTTTGTCAATTTGTTACTCTTCTAAGTTTAAAAGTCCCGTCGGATTGTTTTGTTGGTGAATTACTTTGGCACATTGCAGAAGAAAAAGGTTCTAAGATTTAAAACAAAGCGTAACAAATTCAACTTTAAACATGTAGTGGAACATGTCA
>JAAUYM010067854.1_pt1 | contig 14453 bp, 16 predicted proteins | sample 7278001 | NCBI WGS metagenome assembly JAAUYM01 (sample SAMN14350224, study PRJNA611818) | marine sediment metagenome | isolation source: surface marine sediment (1.8m) | place: French Polynesia: Moorea | collected 2018-08
CGCGATGCTCAACAAGTCCTCAGAGACTATGATGTTGTTGGCTTTGAGGTTAAATCCAATGGACTCATGGGTAAAGGCTTATGGGAAGAAGGTTGTATAGAGATTGCAACTAAGCAGTGGGGTTTTGCTCTTCCTGATAAAACCAATAAGAAACGAGCTAAGGTTGGTGATGCTGTAGTGGTATCTGGACGTTCTATAGATGGAACTAAGTCTATTGTGCTTGCTGACAAACCAGAGAAACAGCTAAACCGTGAAACCATGCTCAAGCATATTGGTGCTGAATTGCCAGTAGTGCATGAAGATGGTCTAGTAGCAGAACTTCATGATGGTAAGTTTGCCGTATCCTATGGGTTAGCGGATTATAGTCTGTTATTAAATGACCCACTGTTATCTCTAGCTGTAGGAGATGCTGGCATCGTAAATAGAGAACCTATCAACTATGTTGCTAATAAACTGCTAAGAGGTGGAATCAACCTAGAACTATTGTTTGCTGGTAATCCTGAATATCAGGTTGAAGTAGAGAAGAAAGTTAAATCTCTGTCTCTCAGTAACAATCGTGCAGCACAAGTGAGAGTAGTAATGGAAGATGTTCGTGCAGAAGTGAAAGCTCACGAACTTAATGAAACCATTCTTCAACCTGGAGAAACTATTGAGTTTAAAGGACAAGCTCTCGTAGCTAACTTCAACACCTTCCCTGTGAGAGTTCATAAGGTTAAGAGTGTCCGTAGAGGTGCTTTCATTAACACCGAATGCCGTAGCTTAGTAGTAGAAATCCACACCAAAGCTGAGTTTGAAGATTATAATGCAAAACTCAGAGGACAGTGGATTAAAGGCATGACCACCCGTAATGATGATTATGTCGTTCTTGATAGTAGTGGTGAACAAGTAGAAGCTAGATTCATCCTTAATCACAACTCAGTGAAGAATGAGAAAGCTGTCAGTCTGCGTGGTTGGGCTAACAATGAAGGACAACGTATTGCTTTCACTCGTAATGGCGAACTCCGTTATGTAGAAGAAAACGAGAAGAATAAATGGATTCTAGGTGAACTTGTTGACTTAGCAGCAGTTGAGGCTGATATTGCAGCAATGACTGAAGAGTATCAAGTAGAGCAGATTGTTTCTGTTCAAGACTTAGAAGCATTCAAAACTTCTAATCCTGATACTTTCGCTAGTGTTGAGGAAACTAAACTAGATAACAACTTAGTTCAATTGAACTATAAAGCTAAGGGTTTTGTTGCTCCTCTAGTATTCGCTATTGAATTAAGTTCTGTTCCTGAGAACCTAAGTGTCAATCGTCGTCTAGCTTCTAATGCAAGTAGCTATCTAACCACATTCCAATGTGATGGACTAAAGAAAGTGACTGAGCATAATAGCAAGCTAGTTAAATCTCTTAAGTTAGCAGGTAAAAACCATGTTGATGCTCATTTCAATCTTGATAAAGAATGTCAAGTGAACACATTGCGTGACGTTCTAAGTAAATTAGTTAAAAGCTCCAGTCGTGACTTATTAAAGCAGCTAGGGGATAAATATCCTCATGGCTTTAAAGTAGAAGGCTCTGTTAATGGTTCTCGTAAATGGAATGTTGTTATTCCCGCACGTCTATTAACTGTGTTATCTCACTTTAATAAGACTGGATTCTCCACTGATAACAAAGTAGTGGAAGTTCACGCTTTCCTAAGTTTAGTTGCTGATGCTAATTCTTGCCCTCAACTAATAGCTGATTATGCTTTCCGCTTAGGCTCTAGTTTAAAGTGCTGGAAAGATGATGTAAACAGCCGTGAGAAAGCTTTTGTTAAAGGTTCTCCTCTCTTCACCACACACGGAATGAAAGTTCTGGCTAATTCCCAAGCTGGTTATGAATTAGTAAATGGCGAAGAAGTTCCTGTTATTTGGATTAACAGTAATAATCCTCTAGTAAAAGGAACTGTTGATAAGAATGGCAAGAAGGTTAAACAAATTAAAGACGGTGATGTAGTTCTGTTCTATAGAAATCCAGTAGTAGATTTAACTCCTGGAATTATCCGCTTTAATGATAAAGCCTGCGGTAAATTCACTTGTGCTGTATCTCCTTCTGTATTAGCTTGGAGTAGTCAAACTGATAATGACGGTGACACTTTATGGGTTGTGCCTTTAAAGCAAGTCCGTATTAGCAGTGTAGACACAGAAGGAGAACGTGGTGAAGCAGTCCGAGAATCTATTGCTTCAATGATGCAACATCCTCTTGTAGGTAAAGATATTGCTGTAGAAGCAATGAAAACCTTTGGTGCTGGTGATCTATTCGCTGGTATTATCAAACCCCGTAATAACTTCGGTTATTTTGTCAAAACTGTTGTAGGTAATTGTAATCCTGATATTATTGAGCTTGCTGAAGCTGTAGCTAACCACTACACAATAAGGGTGGGACAAGGCTATTCATTAATGTTTAACGCCTTTAATAGCTTCACCACTAAGTTCCATAAAGAAGGTTATAGTGGTTTCTCTCATGCTGAAATTGTCGCTATCAAAGCTAGTTCCTTTGTCTTCTATGAAGAATTTGGTCTAGCTGGATTTTCTAGTGGTAATGAAGCACAGTTTGCCAAAATCACCAAATCAGGATTAGAAAGACTAGGTAAAACTAAAGTTAGTTCTAGCGGTATGTTCACTAAAACTAATAAACGTGGCAATAAAACCCCTTGGTTCTATGCTTCTAAGTTCCGCGCCCAGTCTATCATTCAATCCAAAACCGAACAAGGCATGCTTTTAGGGAATGTTGAACTTAAGTTTGACACAACTGAAAGTAATCTCATCAAAGTTGAAGCTCTCAACAATGGTTTGTTCAGAACATTAACTAAAGGTCATTTAAACAATAAAGGTGATATTAATGATATCTTCACGAGTATCGCTGTAGAAATGATTGATGTTGCACATCCTTTTGCTGAAGCTATGATTGCTTGGCAAGAGTTTGTTAACGATGGTCTTGTAGGTTAACTTAACTTGTTGTATAGTTTCTATCTCTAATACCTCTAATATCTCTATCTCTATCTCTATCTCAAATTATTAGTCCTTTCAATCACTAATTAAATCCAGTGATACTTTCTTTGTAGATTCAATTCTAAGGGAATTAAAGTATCATAAGTTATTAGACTCTTGATTAATAAAAGCTCTATTGCTGCTTCATTGCAGAATGGGATGCTCTATTAATTATCAAAGAGTGTTAATAGCAGAACTTGGATTTATGAAGTGATTATATAAAGGAACGATTCCCTATGTTTTTCAAACTTATACCCGTTGGGTATAAAATTAGGTCAACCTCACTCCCTTACTCCCTAACCCTTTTTATACATTATGAATGTTTTATTAATCGAACGATACACCCAATTTATTGAAGAGTTAATGCTACATACTGACGATATTCTTAGAGCAGTAGTATCCGATGATAAGATACGCCAAGATATTAAGTATGAATGGTATACTGAAGCCGAAGACCCAGACTCAGAGTTTTGGGACGCTGTAATAGCAGCAGAGGAAGCCAGTTATACTTTCGACCCTTCTATCTATCCTGATAATTTCTTTAACGAATAGTCTGCTCTTCTACGTCGGCACTCACTACACTCGTGGTGAGCAGTGGGAACATCCTTTCTACGTTATACGTTAGTGGGAACACCATCTATATTAGTGGTGAAGAGCAATCAATATATTAACATCTCCTATCGTCGATGGGAGCAGTATGTCTTTTCAGTAAGAATACTAAAAAAATATTGATTACTTTTATGCCATTAGTATTTATTAAATTAATAGTAAAGAAATACTAATAAAATTAATTATGAAGGCATCCCCTCTCGTAGATGTAAGTAGCGCATCCCCTATAGTCAATCCTTCCTCCGTCAGGAGAAGCAATGACGTAGTTATTAAGACTCCGGAAGAAATTACTAAAGATTTTGTAGAAAGGTCTAATAAAGCAAAACAACAAAAGCAATATCTAAACTTATTAAATAGCTGTAGTGAAGCAGATAAATCAGCCGTAGCAATGTTAGAGAAATTAGATATTGCTAGTGGCGGTCAACTAATGAGACTTGTACAAGTTTATCAAGCCATTAAGTCTACAACGTAAGGAGTAGCTATACGTCTACAACGTAAGGAGTAGGGAATATCCCTCTACGTCTACATTCATAACAAATAATAAGTTTTCCCTTTGCTATATATAAGTTTTGCTTATGCTTAAGTATTAAGTGATTATGTTGCAGCGCTGGTTCACTTAGGAAGTACTCTCTAGAAAGAAAAAAGCTTTAAATATAGTGTCCCCCTTTAGCTTCTAATAATAGTTATCTAAATGGAGTTTATACTCATCGGTAGAGTTACATATTCTAATTAGTTAATAACTAATGGGGGCTTAGACGCTGTACCTGCTCTTGCTTTACTTCAAAGGGTAAGAAGTCGTATTGCACCTTTGCTTTCGGCTCTTTGTCCAAGAGGGAGCTTTTTCTTCATCCGTGATGGCTTGTTATCTTTTTACAACTTATCGAGGTTGAGTAGCAACTACTACTGTGTCTAACATTTATTGCGCCCCTGTTAGATGGGTCACATACTTTATCTGCTTGACTATAAAAGTATGAAAACTAGCCTGGGTCACTTGAGGTTCTATCTCTGAGCCAACGGCATTTGGACAAAGCTTTTACATAGTCCTTTCATGCTGGTATCTATATTGTACCACATACGTACTAAAAAAGCCTCCCCACAAGCCATCATGAGGGAGACTTTTCTAGTAAAGCTTTTAACTTCGTACCACTCCTGCAAAGTAGGAGTACCGTTGGCTTACGAAGGTAATTTAATTATAACATGACCAATTACACAATGTCGCTAAACTTAAGTGTTTTTTCTTTGTCTAATTATAGATAAAGTATCGCGGGTAAGCTCACGCGAATAATAAATTAGCTCAAGCTTCTCCTCCGTCGAAGATGGAGCTTAAGTAAACAAATTAAATCAAAGAGATTAAATCAAATGGATAATCAGAATCAAATGGATAATCAGAATCAAAATCAATTCATGTTAACTGTTGCTTTCAATAAGAGCAGAGAGAAATCAAACATTACCTTCAGTATCTCTGAATCAGATGATGGTGATTTTTCTACTGTTAACTTCACAGGTAGTATCGTAAAAGCTAGTGGGTTAACCTATGTAGATGAAGAAGGAGATTCCTACAACTATGATAATGATTTAAAAGGTTTAGAATGTCTATTGCTTGTAGATAGTTTTAATCTTGCTGAAGGTGCTATCACTAGTGCAGAGGATATGTTTGCTAAACGTAGAGAACGAGGAGATGACAATCATCGTATTTATTTTAATGTTATTGCTTCAGGCTTTCAACTAAAACTTCAGGATGAAGAAGAAGAAAGTGATAGGAATAGAAGCAAACTAATTATCACTAAAATTGAAAGCATTGAAGTTAAAGGCAAACTTAGCGTCAGTGCTTTCAAAGATAAATTAGCAACATTAAAAGCTCGTTCTGCTTCAAGAAAAGTTAAATCTCGTAGTAATAGGAATAAAGGTTTATTTCGTCCCCAACAAAGAGTACAGAAAGTAACAGAGAAAACAACAAAAACCGTTCCCACTGCTCCCATCAACAATAAGAGATATGTTGATGTTAATTCTGTTGCTGCTCATGCTGCACCAGTGGTAGCTGCTCACAAGCATTCTGTTGCTGGCACTACCGCACCAGTGGTAGCAATTGTGCCTAATAAATTAGATTTAAGCAATCTAAGTAGCGAACAAAAAGATGCTTTATTAACACAGCTTCTCCTAACGTCGAAGATGTAGGGAACTTAGTATTTATTAATAATTTATTTATAAAACCTCATTTAGAAATAAGTGGGGTTTTATTTTGGCGACTCATAGCCTAAGTAATTTAATCATGGGAATCATGGAAATAAGAGGACTGTAATTTATTTCAATCAAATCAATCAAATTAATCAAATAGGAGTAATCAATTGATATGGCTAAAGCTAATCATAACAACCAATCTAGTAATCATAATAACCCTAGTACAAAGACTAGACTTAATATCGACGAACTGCTGGCTGCCAAAAGAGCTAACAACCAACTTGGACGCAATAAAGCAACTGAGACTATTAAGAAAACATCTGATGTGGTTCGGGCGAACTCTGGGAAAGCCACTAGAGCCGAGCTACAGAATGATTTAGTAAAGAGTGCCGAACTAGCTCAGGCTCAAGGTGAAGAGGATGGTATTAAGCAATTCCTGAGTGAAGATATTCCTGCTGTGGTTAAGGCACTTCAAGGAGAACTTAAAACTAAACATCAGGAAACCCTAGCTAGTAATGAATCTAAGTTACTGGAATCTAGTGTGATAGATACCGATTGGGAAACTATTAACACTGATTTTGATATGTCCTTTGAGACTGAAGAGTGGTTAGCCTTAAAAAGTACAAGTGAAACTAACTATCTTCCTTCAAGTAGCAAGGAAACTCATCAAGAAGATAATCAGTTTCACTCAAACGATTTACCACAGTAAAAACAAGATGCACTTCAGTGAACTGAAAGTGAACTGCCCCTCAGTGACCTTCAGGGAACTGCACTTAACTGCACTTAGTAGCAATTTATTTGATAGAGGTTGGGGGTGAAGTTCCCTGCCTCTATTTATTTATCTATAAAACTTCAAAATTATTTAATCAATCTAGAGAATCATTATTATGGAACAAGTTCAAAGAGCTTCAGAGCAGATGAAAGCTAAGTCTTCGACGTTAGGAGAAGCTGACTCCTTTGTCGCAGATAAAGCTGTCCTTTCAGCACAGATGAAAGCTTTAATTATCAAGGGTTATGATGCCCATTGTAAAGAGATAGAAAGGCTAATTAAAACTAGACTCAACACAGATATGCTAGAGCTATATGAGGTTTTACTGTCTGATAGAAAAGATGATATCAAAAGGTATTGTAATAATAACGATATAGATTTACTAGATATAGACAAAGATACCAAACAGTCTATAGCTCTAAATCTAATTGAGATTGAAATTAAAACTTTGCTCAGTGAAAAAGGTAGATATGATGCTGAGTTAAAACAGTTAGGTATCAGAACAAAGAGAATTACCAATGGGATAGAAAATTGTCCTTGGTTTTCTATGTTCAATTCTCCTCTAAATCTTCAGTGGTTTACCAAGAACACAGAGAAGGTATTAAGTAACTGTGACGTTAATCATAAATACTATAACTGGGTAAATAATAAGATAGAGCAAATCAAAGAGGTCTGGTTTGAGATTGACCCTCAGCAAGCGCTACCTGATATAACTAGATACTGGCAGGTTTATAACTTTGAAGTGCCTGAGAGTGTAAAAGAGTTCTTGGTAAAGGATTGTGGCAATTAGTAAATAATCTTCCTCTCTCTACAAAAAATGTAGAGGGAGTTATTAATTGTCCTGTTGAAGAAGAAGTAGAAGTAAAACCTTATAAACAAATAGAGAATAATTTAATGGAGAATAATTTAATGGAGAATAATTTAATGGAAAGTAATCAAACTGTAACTAATATGGAAACAATAAACAATACTATTGAAAGAATACGTTCTAACCAAGAGCGTCTTAATGTAGTTAATGTTGAAATAAATAATGCTAAAAGCAAATTGGGAGCTAGAATTAGTGAACTTGATGCACTTGATGCACACCTCATTGAACAAGTAGAGCATGCTGAAGCGGAATTAAGTTCTCTTTATACTCTAATAAATACTCTCAATGGCTTTGCACCCGTTCTCGAAGAAGATGAGGATCCATGCAATCGAGGAGAGGTAGAGGAAGAGATTGTTCCACCAAACTCTTCGACGATAGGAGAAGCACCAACACCACAAGAAATAAGTGATGCTGAAGCTGCTCTGGAAGAACTTGTTACTTTTGAAGGTCGGTGTTTAAGCAGTAGAAAGTTTAAGGAAGTTAAGAAGAAATTGATTGCTGAAATGGAAAATAATGATGAACCTCATAAGGTTGCAAGTAGATACTTTTATGAGTACCGTGGCAGTCTTAGTAACTCTCAAAAAGATGAGTTAAGTCAACTCATAAGAGAGAAAATAAAGTCTAATGAAGAGCAGCATCCTTCTGCGAAGCATGAGCAGCACCCTCACTCCTCTGAGAAAAGTGAGAGTGCAAAGAATAAGGAGGCGACACCCATAGGAGAGCAACTAAAGCAGCTCAGAGAAAGGCATAGCTCTAGGCTCAAATCCTCTCGAACTTCACACCGAAGTGAAGTAAAGTGGGAACACAATGAGGAGCAAAGTGCAGTTCTCATAACGGAGAAAGGAGCAACTCCTATAGAAGTTATAGAAGAGGAAGAGTTGGATTCTCTACCTCCCCTACCTCCTACGTCACAACTGGGAGCAGTAGAAATAACGACGGAGGAAGAACTTCCTTTTTGAGGAAATAGGAGACGTACTAAAGAACACCTTATTAATCCATTAACGACAGGAGATAGTTAAACACCTTATATACTATTATTCTAGATAAAATAGTATATAAATACTTAAAAATATTAATTATGGATACTAAAGATAGAATTAACACTAGCTCTAAGCACGTAACTCTTCAGAATTATGTAATAGAGTTCATAGAGAAAGAGGCGAAAAGACATAATAGGTCATTCTCTCGTCAATTAAATAATATAGTTAAGAATCTAATGAGGGCTTATGAGTAATAAAAGGAAATTAACACCTAAAGAAGTTAAAGAAATCAAATATCTAATAGTAGCTGGAGAGAAAATTAAGACTATAGCTAACTTATATAGAGTAAGTTCACATACTCTAATAAATATATTAAGGTAAATATACATAAAAAATGACCTTACATTGTTAAAGAACGTAAGGTCTAGATACATCTTAAGAATAGTTATCCTAAATGATTAACAAAGTAATACTATGTCTAAACGTTTTTACTATGCTTATTCATATTCTTTAAGAATAATAAATAATAGGCGTAGTAGGTGGGACTATATTACTAGGTTAAAATATATATAAGGGAATTAGATATTAAAAAACTTTCTAGTGAGAGAACTAGAAAGTTTAAGGAGATATTGATGACAATACAATAAAGAGAGGTATTGTATTATGAAATGAACTATACGCTATATACTTACTACTTAGATTATAACTTGTATCTGCGAAGAATGCGACTTCACTCTGAAGAATGAAGAGTGCGACTACAAGGAGAAGTAATTTATTAAGATAAAAATATAACTCTCTTGTGGGGTAAATCCAAGAGAGTTATGGAGTTAGAAAAAAGGTAATGAATACTTAGAATTCAAATGATAAAAAACCAAAACTTACTAATATTATAACATATGAAACTTACAACTCATTATCAAAATAATAGTAAACTAAGTCCTTGTCCTTTACCAAGTTGGACATATCCTGTAGAGATATATAAAAGTTTAAGAAAGATGTATCCTACAGCTTATGACAAAAGTAATCGGACTTGGATGTTAGAGTTAATAATTATAGATAGATTTTTATATGGAAGAACAGAAATACAGTTAGCGCACGACTATGTAATGAGTATGTGCGGAAGAGGAAAGAGATATTCTGGAGAATTAATTGAGGCTGCCCGACTTAATCTAAATGGACTGTTTGAGTTATATAACTATAGTAATGTTCTAGAAGAAGAATTAATTAATGCATATGGTGAAGAATACTTAGAAGAAATTAATTGGAACAATCTAGGTTGTACATATAGAAAGACAAAAGGTTATCACGAATTAGAAGGTAGTCGAGTTGGTTTATATGTTCCTAATAATCCTTTTGAATTAGCCAAAGAAAAGTATTTAAATATAAGATATACAGATAGTAATAGAGCGTATGTCATTACTGGAAGTATAAAAGGAAAGCAATCTATTAGAACAATTAGAAAGTATATAGAAGAGGAAGCTGCCTATCTAAATAAATACTATAAAGAAAAAGATACATTACCTGGAATGATACAATACTTAGAGTTAGTTAATGAACTAGTTAATAATAAAGCTCGCAGTAAATTAATTAAAGAGAATGCGCCTTTAGTTTTAGATTGGTTAATAGAGTGTAGAGATAATAACACAGGCGTATGTGAAGATTTAAACAAGGATACAGAGAAGATTAATATGCTATACAACCATCATAAAAATACAGTTGAGAAGTTATTAGATATGCCTATGAACTTATATAGATTATCAAAGCCATCATCTCCTAGAATATTTGATGGGACAGACCAATGTTTAGCTAGTGAGGTCAGAGGACGTATATTTCCCACTAAAGCAAATTGTGTAGACTTAGACTTAGCTCGTAGTCAGCTTGTTATTATTGCTAGCTTAAGTAAGAGTGAAGAGCTAGCCAAGTGGGCAAGTAGAGATGATATCTGGAAAGATATTTGGTTACATACAGGTATAGCAAAGCACATAGCAAAGCCCTGTCTATATACATACTGCTTTGGAGGTAACGCTAACACTTGGTACAACGAAGGTTATATAGAAAAGGAATATGCTGAAGAACTTAAAGCACATCCTCTCTACGTAGCCTTAGCTAAAGCAGGTAGAGATATGAGAGCTAAAGCTACAGAGCTTGGTTACGTACAAATTGGTAGCCATAAGTTGGAATTAAACGAGGATATAGATGCTCGTAGCGCAGTAGCTCGACAAGTCCAATATATAGAAAGTATGATTATAAGTTCTGTCGTTGAGTACATTGCTAACAATGAGGACAAAATCAACTTAATGGGCGTGTTTCACGATGGTGTGCTTGTTAAGTTTAAAAACAGGTACAAACCCCTTAACTATGTAAATAAAATGAATGAGATTGTTGATGCTACTGCTCAAGAATACGGCATCAATAATGTTAAGTTAGACATTAAAATGTAGGGCTAACTTCGTCAATTGAGTGGGAACGAAGTTTCAATGCTTTCAGCCATTCTTTCATAGAAAGTGTTGCTGTATAACAAGGTTTATAAAATCAATTAGAGATAAGATAATGTATTGTTATTGTCTTATCTCTTTATTATTTTGTGTATTCTTAATGAAATATAGTGCTATATAAACTACATACTATGGGAATGTATATGAGAGTGATAAGGAAAGAACGAACATAGATGAAGAATAGAAGGTGTAGAAGGAGTAGAGGTAAGAATAAGAAGAAGAAGAGTAAGAATAATAGAGGCGGATATGTGGATAGAATAATGGGAGAATATATAGTGTAGGTATAGTACTATTATTAGTAACATAAGAATAAGCATTACAGCGGTTTGGGTGTAAGCTACAACCTATACGGTGATTATATTTGCTCGATTTCTACTCTTAAAAGTTCCCCCTCTAAATTGAATAGTAATTTATTAAGCAAATTTGTATATAGAGAATAGTAATAATGAAATCTACCTTAATAAAAAATAGAATAGAATATGTCCTCTCCATCCTAGAAGATTTAATTAATTTCAATCTTCCTGAAGACATATACCTGAAGTTAAAAGAAAGTTTTCCTACTGCGTTTGATGAAAATAATCCCGCCAGAATGTTGGAGCTTTACATAATTCAAAACGCTCTTAATAGCCAAATCAGAATGGATATGTCAGATGATTTAGTAGAAATATTATGCAGCTATCCTAATTCACCATTAGATTTAAAACATAGTGCAGAAGAATTAATAGAAATAGCTACTAATAATCTACCAGGTAAGATTATCTGTTGGGAATAAAGGAAATAAACAGATAAGGAGAAATTATGTTTAATACATTAACAGATAAAGAGATGTTATGTTAATTGTATTAAATGTTACTCATGGGATATTCCCTGCATCGTCACCTCGTTGTAGAAGATGCTGCTCATGCTTCGCAGAAGATGCATATTACTTATTACTATTAACAAATCAAAATAGAAAAGTAGCCAAAGCGATTACATTTTTATCTATGAAGCCTCTAATGATAAGTAGAAATATAAGGTTAGTACCTAATGACTGGGATAGATTAAGTATCCTAGCAGATAAACATAATACAAGAATAAGTGAATTAGTTAGATTAGCAATTAAAGAATATTTAAAATATAGAGTTTAGATTTATGAAAAATACAATTACTAAAAAAGATTTATTAACTAGATCAGAGACACTAAAAGCCTTACAAGTTAGTACCACAACTTTAAGAGCATACATCAAAAAGGGTTTTCTCCGTAGAGTGCGCGATACTTTAGATAAAAATAAAGTGTATTATCTTAAATCAGAAGTTAATAAGCTGCTTACTAATAGGTTTTATATAGAAGAACTCAATTAATAACTTGACCTCATTTCACGAGGTACTGAGCGAGTGACCCCTATGTCATAAAACCAATACTCCTGATACTCCTGCCGTCGTAGGAGCGCACTTCCTACGTCAGTGGGAACGGGAAAGAAATAAGACCATTATTCCCGTCATTCATTAATTTGAGTGGCGGTTATTTTTTTTGATTGTATTGGGAAGTATAGGTATGAACAACTCTAAATAAGCTATCTAGTATGGAAGACATTCAGCAAAATATTCTATTGGCACTTTATAACTTTTTCGAGCAAAATCAAAATAAAGGAACTGGTGATAAAGAAATTGCCAATTCTCTAAGTATTGATATAGAACGAGTTAGAGTGTGTCTTAAAGACCTACAAAAAAAAGGATATATTAAATTGAAAAATGGAGCTTCTCTCTCAAATCCAGAATACATCATTGTTATGAGTATGACTTCTGAGGGGAGGTTAGCTATCAAAGACAATTGATAACAGTTGATAGGTTTACATAACGCTTGAATTAGAAATTAAATAAACCGCCCAACATCTTGAATGGCGTTAAAAGCTTAGATGACTTCAAAGATTAAGTTCTTTGAGGTCTTTTTTATTGTCTATACATTTTCACTTCGATAGCTATGACTACATACAAAAATAAAGATGAACGCCCTTCAAGAGTAACTATCGGCATTAGCCTAATTACAGTAGAAACCTACACAATAATTCAAGATGAGCGTGCTGTAGAACTACCAGTAGACGATGAAATAGTTTATCTCACAGTCACTAGAGAGATAGTTTATTTGCCTTGTGGCGGGGCATCCTATGACATTATTGCTGACTTATTGGAGCAAGAAGGCTACCTGCGTAAGCATTGGTCAATTAGGTCTGTTTGGGAGTACATACCTGAAAGCGAACATCCTTTCTAAGTACCCCTTTTTATTTATCCAAGCTACTCATTCTTCGTAGGAGATGGGATATTCCCTACGTCTTCGACGATAGGAGAAGCTACTCAAATTAATTTCACTACAGGAGATTCAAAACAATGGTATTCACAGAATATATGAAGGTTAAAAATAACCTAATAGTCGATACGAAATATGGCAAACGAAGGGTGATAAACCTAATAGCCAAGAATGGGGAAGAGGGTGCAGTGTGGGCTACAAAGTTAGATAGCCTCACTCACATTAAGCCCAACCAAACTGTAGAAGTAATCCGAGGTGCTAAGGGTGGTTTAACTATTCTAGAGAGAGAGCAACCCCGTAATGTAAATGGTAACGGCTTGAAACCTATTAAAGAAGTGTTAGAGAATGTCACTTCTGATTCTCCAGTACCAGATGATTATATTGATGATGATTTAGGACTTCCTAAACTAATGTCTGATGCAGAGAAAGTTAGGCTTAGTAAATTAATAAGAGAAAGAGCTAAACTTCTTACTCATACAATTGAAGTAATGAGAGATGAACTTAATAGTAAGGGTCTAGAGTTCCATGAAGGTAGTATTCGCAGTCTCTCAGTAAGTCTTTTTATTCATATATCACGCTTCATAGATTAATTATCTACTAACTACCTCAAACCATGTCTCAATGGACTAGAGAATTAGGATTTACTGTTCAGCTAATCAAAGACCGAATAAATAGATATGGCTGGTCAGTAGTGCAGTTGCAAAGATAATTATTAAAATTTTTCATCACCACAAGAAACACCATGACTTATAAATCACCAAAATCAATATTTTGCAGTGATTAGAGTCACAGCTTTTTCTTAATTAATCACTCAACATTGAAATTATAAAAGTTTTTATTGAGTGTAACTTAAATGAACATAAATTTAAAAAGTTTTGCAATAGGTGTATTTATTTTGTTACCAGTAATCTCAACTACAGTTATCAATTCTAAAAGCGCAAATGCTGCCACTCGTGTTGCATTTGCAAGAGGAAGTTATTGTGGCTCTTACTCTGGTAATTTCTCAGGAGGGCGAGAATTCGTCTTAAATTTGGGAGCAGGGCAAACTTTTACTGCTCATAATACTGGTGGTGGCGTTCAATACGATATCTCAGTTTATGGTGCTACTGGATATGTTTATGGAAACAAAGTCTCATCAAACCAGATTAATTATCAAATTCCTCGTCGTGGTGATTACTACATTTATATAAAATCAAGCACTGCATACAACTCTGTAGAGTTTTGTGCTTACTAAATAATCGCATCTTAAATTATTCAAGAA
>JAAUYM010124674.1_pt1 | contig 14446 bp, 19 predicted proteins | sample 7278001 | NCBI WGS metagenome assembly JAAUYM01 (sample SAMN14350224, study PRJNA611818) | marine sediment metagenome | isolation source: surface marine sediment (1.8m) | place: French Polynesia: Moorea | collected 2018-08
GCCAGCGTCAGGGGAAGGGTGAGTCTGCAACAGGACATCTACTAGATCGTGTGTGCCGCAAAAAAAAAGTTTTGTAACCTAGGCCCTACTGAACAGAAACTCAGAATTGTCATGTTTTATCATTAGAAACCATAGATAGACGACGAGGTGTTGAAATTTCGACGTTCTTCTTATAGGCCTCCAGGGTGTCCAGCCTGATCAGGAGCTGCATCCTGTCCAACAGCGACACCCCCTCCTCCTCCATCACCGTGATTTCTCCCTCTCCGTCCTCCGACCTGGAGTCCTTTCACTCCGGGCGCTACGTGGACTTTCTCCGGCGCCTCCGGGACAGCAAGGACCCGGAGAGGTTGGCGGAGGAGGAAGGGGAGGAGTTCGGGATGGGTGAGGAGGAGAGGAGTGGCTTTTGAGACGAACAAGATGGTGATCGAAATTAATTCCATGTGTTCTCCCCAAGGCTACGACTGCCCCACCTTGGACGGCCTCCTGGACTTGTGCTCCATCCTCGCCGGCGCCTCCGAGGCCGCGGCCGACGCAGTCGCGTCGGGAAAATTCGACGTCGCCATAAACTGGTTCGTTGTTTATTAGTACTACTTTTTATTAGTTAGTACTTAGTAGTCTTTTAGTACAATTCTTTTACTCTACGTGTAGTAACATAAATAAAATTATTTCCTTATGTCAAGCATTAAATTTGGCAATTTTTACCTGACGACGCACACTTTGCCGTGATTGAACATCCACTGCGTTATCCTAAAGGTGCGGCGGGTGGCACCACGCTGGGAGGGACACGGCCGAGGGCTTCTGCTACGTCAACGACGCCGTCCTCTGCGTGCACAGGATCAGGAGGAGGGAACTCGACAGGGTCCTCTATGTAGACATGGACGTGCACCACGGTTGGGGGGATCAAACATTAAACTACCCAACCAATATTGGTATCAATAGGGGCACACCATCGGTGACGACACTAGTGGTAGTTAGCGATGGGGTCGCAATCTGGGTTGATCTAAGGTTTCCACATCACTATTCTGACACCTGCCGTGGCATTCCTAACGCCATATAAGTGATATGAAAACCTTAGAGCAACCCATCACTAAATCCACGCAAGCGATATTGGCTGGGTAGTAGTAGTAGTACAGCCGAACATGACAGCTGTGAGGCCTGTTTTCTCTATTATCCGAGTGGTTGTTTGATTGGCAGGTGACGGCGTGGAGAACGCGTTCGCTTTCTCTCCGAAGGTGTTCACGCTGTCGCTGCACCTGAGGGAGGCCGGATTTTACCCGGGCACCGGAGATCTGGAGGACTGCGGATTGGGAAGGTTAGCTGGATCGGTCTTACTGCTATAGTACGGTCGTTTTCAAGCTATTTTTGTGTTAGTTATCTTATACAGTATCTACTTCTTACGTCACATCCTTTCTGTGGTGTGGAACTGCACTTTCTCAAAGTTTTTTGCTGTACCTCTTGAAAATGCCATTGGTTGGGATCCCTGCTGAAATCGTTTTTCGACTGTGGATTGCATTTTTTTTCTCGCTCTTACCGAACGTTTCACGGTTTGAATGGGTCTTTCAGGGGGAGGAACTACAGTCTGAACGTCCCACTGAAGGAAGGCATCGCCGACGACGCATACTTCGACACATTTAAAAGGTTCTTTTTAAACATCCTTGCTTTCAGCAAATTAACGCAGGTTATTCACGCATGGGCAATTGAACGACCTTTGACGTGTAAAGTATGTACAACATTCGGACAGTACAGCACGTCCCAGAAAAAGTGACATGCTTTTAGTGCTTGGCCACTCAATACCGCGGACTCTGCTAATATTGCCTAATAAGGACACCTTTGGAAACAGAGCAGACTGTTTTTATAGTATTCAGTCCATTTAATGAGCAAGCCATTAATTGAGTTACTTTTGTGCTCAAGATACTGTTCTTGCAAGAAGAGTACTTTAATATCCTCTATCGTCTTTTTTTATATTTTAAAAAAAGAGATAAGCCAAACGTAAAGTGGGTTGTCGATGTTTACGGATACACGTGCTGTTATGTTACCGCAGGTGCCTGTCCCGTGTGACCCGTTGGTTCCGCCCGGACGCCGTGGTGTGCCAGTGCGGCGCCGACGGGATGGCCGGGGATCCGCTGGGAGGGTTCAATCTCACCCCGGAGGGGATCGTCCGGTGCGTGGAGGAGGTGAGCAGGGTTGCCAACTATGGGCAACCACTTTTCAGTGAAATCTCTGCGTGCGCCAGGTGTTGTCCCTGTCCCTGCCGACGGTGCTGCTGGGCGGCGGCGGCTACGACTCCAGGAGCGCCGCCATCCTGTGGACGCGGCTGACGGCCGCGGCAGCGGGAGTCAGGCTGGACACGGAGGAGGTGAGGAACAACCAATCAGGATCGAATTTCGACACCCGTCGAACCCGCTTAATTGATCGTTTTCAATAAAGTGAAGCTATCTCTGCCGAAGGCTTTTCATGTAAGAGCACGTTTCAGCACGTTGTGCTGCGCAGGTCCCCGACTGCGATCCCTACTTCCCGCTGTACGGTCCCGGGTTCGACCTGGAGGTGCCCCGGGGAACCCGGAGGGACGCAAACACCGGAGAGCAACTCCGGAGGATCGCGATGGAGGTGGAGCGGAGATACGGCTGTGCCAAAGAGGAAGAGGAAGCAAAATTGCAGCCCACCCAGAACTCATGACAGGAGACAGAAAATATCGTAATATATTTTTTGACTGCGTAAAATAGTTCGCGTCGACGGTGCTTTCCCAAATAACCTATGTACTACGAGTAGTACATCTGTCTTGCTTTCTGTCTCTGGTTGCAGGGTAGACCATTGGACCAACCTTCCCATAATTGGTTGGCATAGGGTGCTCTTTCTCAATGAGAACGGACAGGGGGGGCATAGGACAACATTTATACAGTGCTGTGACCAGTAGATAAATCATCGCCAGATGTAAGGGAACTGTTCTGCCACGACAGAGAATAAGTCCCATAATGCACCACCAAAGTGTTTGATTCTATATGTCACAGGTTGGCCGGCTAGACCATGACGGTGGTGAGTCTGAGCACGGTCGATCAATTTATCTCTTCGCTTGTCGACTGGCACTGGAGGATGGTCTGTCGCCCCTGGCTTGCTGCTGTGCTTGCTGGTCTTCTTCCTCCTTCTGTTGCTTCTGCTTCCTGATGATGTCGCTGACGTAGGCGTCAGCGGCAGCCTTTGCGTCCTGCTGCGACTGCGCAGCCTGTCCCGCCGCGGACAGGCGGATGCTCTTGTTCAGAATGTTGTACAGGGCCTGTTCCAGGTTAAAGAAGACATATACATGTACATGTATGTTTATATTTTTACTAGAGTAAACACCCACCTCGTTGTGAAGGCAGTCATAGACAAACTCTTCCTCCGTGATGTTCTCCTTGTCGTACGGCAACATGTGGAAGTGCATCATCGTCGCGTCCACCTGTGCAAGATGTTTCACGTTTGGCAACTCCTTGTACAGCCTGAAAATTGCTTTATTAATCATCAGGAGCCATGGTAGAGAGCTCACCAGAGCTTTGTGGAGTTCCTTGTCTGCACTCTGGGGCTTCGTCGTTATGCACAGACTGGAAACAAGTATTTTGTGAAAGAATTGGCACTGTGGTCTCGTGCACAAAAGTAGCCGATTCATTTACCTGATGATCTGTCCGACAATGTCCTGGAGATTTTGCACGGCGACGGCGCCAACCCCGTTGAAGTCGTTGACCTTGAAAATCCACCTGAGCACCTTCTCCGGCCTGCTCAGGTTGCGCATGCACTCTGTGGCCAGGATGATTTCGCGGAAGCCGATAAACCTGAGCAGAGCGAACGTACTTACGGACAGAGCTTGGGAGGTGACTAGCCGATTGTGGATTAGGTGGCTCGATTAGTAGGAACTCGGTTAATCGGGAAAATTTATCGGGGACAAAATTTACATTAGCCACACGGTTAAAAGGGAAACTGGGCCCTCTCCAGATCTGTCTCAGTTATCCGAGTTCTTCTACTATATACTGTACCTGGTGTGCCAGCCTTTCCTCTTCCTCCCGTAGAGTGCGAAGATGGCGTCCACCAGCACCTCGCTCTCCTCCTTGCTGAGTGCGCGGTTGCAGAGTGCGAGGAGGGCGTTGTGGCTGATGAATCCCGTGGGGAACTCCTTCCTGAACCTCATGTACCTCGAGTGGATGGTCGGCTCGTCCAGGTCGGTCTGCTTCATGATGACCTTGAGCATGTGACTTGGGCAGGCAATGGAGCTCTTCAGGGTCGAGACCATTTGGTCCCTGCGACAAGTACTATGAAGATGAGGAGAACACCCAAGATTTCTACTGTACAATAACGTTACGTAGATTGGATGTTCAGTTGTGGTAAGATGTCAGTCGTAAATAGTTTTATTGAGCACAAACTTGCCAAAGTCGAATATCTTGCAATAGCTAAGCTTGCCATAACTGAGCACCGAATGCACTATGTCTGCACTATGTATTGTAAAGTTTCTCGGTTATATAGAGAAGTACACATACCATACCGTAGACATGTAGTGTAGTTATACTTTCTTGTGCAATTCTTATTTGCTTAGGACAGCAGCCCTGCAGTCAGATTTTGTTTAAGTCAGGGTATGAAGTCCCAAAAGTGCCTTTGTTCTAAGTTCTACCCAAAAATTTTCTTCCATAGTGCGACAAATTAGAGGGCTGGTTTAGATTTACTGTAAGAACAACCTGCTTTCCACGTTTTGGTGTTCATGCGGTTCAATGGAGGAAGTCCTATATAGAAATTTAAAGAGTTTTGCCCCATGTTTCTTTTCCTACCATGAAGTTGCAAAGCCATAGATGGGTTTTTGGTGCCGTTCTGATGAATGTTAACACGTTCATGTGCAAACTTGGTTAAAAATTTCAAGATTAAGACTTTGGAACATTAAGAAAACTTAGGACTGGAAAAGGCTGGTTGAAATGAATTTTACTAGAAACCAGTTGTTACAGTAGAACTGGTCAGACATTTGAGACTGGCTAGCTTGTCTTTTGAACTAAATAATCGCATACCATGCACAGTACATGTAGTTAGTAGTACTGTCTGTTGCAGGCATTAATACATAGTTTGTTCTTGGTAGCAGCACCAAAAAAAGTTTCTTAGCAAGCTTCCGGAAAAAAACCCTTTTTTTCCCGAATGATACACACTTCGAGTTCGTGGTAACAGACGACTCCCGCAGCAGCCTGGGCTTCTTCTTGGGCGCCTTCTTCCCTCCCCTGCCGCCGGCCGCCGCCCCCGACGCCGCCGACGCCATCGACCTGTATTTATTGGTCACGGTTATGCACCTGCTCAAGACGAACAGCCTGCGCGCCGAGCTGTGAAACGGGGACGACCTGCTGGATCCCTGCTGCTTGGCGGAGACGGACGCCATGGCTGCTCTTGCCAGCGCCCGCCTCCCCAAGACACTGAGCGCAGAATTGTGCTGGTGGTGCTGGGGAAGAGGGAGGAGGAGGGGCTGTTGCTTCGCGAAGTTGTCGAACCCCTTGTCGGCAGCCGTCACTGCCGTCCTCGCGTGCAGCTCTGTTGTTGTGGTGGTTGTTTCCCTATTTGTTGCAGGCAACGAGGAGGGGGAGGAGGCCCCACCTCCTTCCACTCGCGGCCTGTCCGACTGCTGCTGGTGCTGCTGCTGCCGCCGCCTGGTTTGATCGGTCGCCTCCACCTCCATAATAATCACGCTCTCTCGCTCTCTCCTCCCGCCTCCTCCGTCGTCGCCACCGACGGTTGGAATCCAAAGGGGCATAAGTCAACCCCCACTCCTCCTTCTCCTCCTTCCACTTCCGAGAGAGGCGAGCAGGAATAGAAAAACTGTCGAAGGCCTCTTTTCCTTAACGCTCTCCCTCTCCCCCTCTCTCTCTCCGTCCCTATTGAAAGCGACTGGAGGCCACAGGAAACAACTGCGACGTCGTCGCCAACCCAAGGGGAAGGAGGAAAGTTTCTGCGGACTTTTTTTTGGAAAAAAAAAATAGATTCGGTATGGCCGTTCGTCACGAATTAAGTCAAGAAGGTCTGACTTACTACACGAAGGAGGGATGGGAGAGGGAGAGGCGCTTTTTTTTCCTTCCTCGGGTTGCGGCGTCTGAGAAATTAATGTCCTCGCCTGCTTATTCCTCGGGGAAAAGAGAGAGAGACCTCTGAAAGCTCTCTTCCTCCAAGGGGAAGGAGCGACCCTGCTTCTTGCGTCTCTAAGGAGGGAAAAAAAGGGGGGGAAAGGAAGAAAAAGTCAAAACACGAAAGCAAGCAAGACTTCTCCGAAACGCCCGCGCAAGTTTCGTCTTCTTCAAGGGTTTGGTTGGAAAGCGTCACTCAGACTTGGAGGAGGAGGAGGAGGGGGGGAGGAAGAGCCACTTACTATGTACTACATGCAACCAACCACGAATGTGTGTCCAAAAGTCGTGCAACATGAATTCTAGTCATTTCAAGTCTGTAGTATGAGATTAAGAACATTTCCTTGAATTGCAGTGGCCGTTGTCGTCTCTAATTTGGTGTGTGTGTGTAGGCGGGGGCGGAAACGATAACTGATCTCCAAATCCCGTGCTGTCTCTCTCCTCCTCTGTTGTTGTTATTGTCGTCGTTGTCGAGACTCTCTCTCTCTCCTCCCCCCCCCCCCCCTCACTCTCCAAGTGACTCCCGGACATGCGATCCGTCTAAAAGTTTCTCCCTTTTTTTACCTCCTGTTTTGATGAGAGGCGCTCTGGTGCCTTTGCGACAATGAGACAATGGGAAACTTGAACCTCGGCTGTTTAATTGTAAATTAGAAAAGATAAACTGGCACTGGGCACCAGCCATCTACTGTACCGCATACTGATAAGTTTTTTGTCTTGGTTTACTGGTGAGTATATACCACTTTCAATTGTTTGCTTGATCCATTATGAATAATGGGCGTGGCTCCAGAGTGATTGTTTCGCCCTTTACCTTTTGAGCACATCCATCACCCCCTTCCCCCATTATTACCCAAATATTGGACATGGGGTGGGCTGCTTATTGTTCTTGTTGACGTCCACTTTGTTGGCATGGAAAAAAAATGATAGATAAACATTTGTTAAGGCGACTTGCTAGTCGAGTTAGTACGTTTTAGAACACATAGTGGCTGTCGTACCATGCATTAGTACCACCAGCTCGATGTCTACCAAGGTAATTGACATGAGACATGGCAACCAAAGCCGTCCAGTGCGAACAGCCGTCAGTCTCTGCTGGGGTGAAGGAGCTCCACCTGGGGAACTGTTGCACAGGTAACTTGAGCACAAGACAACAATTAACGATTCTCTACAGCACTCTAGTAGTACGGGTTTATTTAATACGACAACCATTACTATTAGTATATTAAGCCTTTTGTTTCAGTAGTATATTATTATGCTATTACTCAAGTTAGTGGTCAGCAACTAGGTTTACTATAGCAGAGTCTTTTTTACTGTAGCGGAGGTAGGATAAAAGCCACCAATTTGGTAATAAGAACAACTTTACTAGGTATAGCGGTTGTTTATTGCTATATTTGAATTTACTACATGGTTCATCCGGAGGTTCAACTGTACCAAGCTTCACTTGTACAGGGTCCTCTCCTATACCCTGCTCGTCACATGCCTGTCCCTGTGGCTCCTCTCCGTGGTCAAGTGCACGCACAAGTTCCTCCGCGAAGACACCACGGTCTCCATGGAGATCCGGCGGACCGGAGAGGCCACCTTTCCCTCTGTGACGGCCTGTCCGTCTTACCACTCCGCCTATAGGAGGGACTACCTGGCCTCCTTCGGACTGACAGCCGACGACGTAAGGAAGGTCGGCCTGGCGCCGACCAACGTCAGCAGCGGGCGGCGGTTCCACCTGGAGGCCACCTTCGAGCTGGAGGAGCTGGTGGACAGGTACGAGATCTCCACCAAGTACGGGGTGGCCAACGGCAGCAGGGGAAGCGTCTTTTCCCCGAAAGGTGAGGAACTCCTTGCTCCAGACACAATATTTTGATTAGTAACTACGTATAGAACTCGGTTAACTAGGACTTGGTTAATACTACTTAGGCAATATTCCACTACTTGGAGAATGTTTTACGGAACAGAATTTGAAAAAATGTACGGTACTATAATTTGGGAAATTGAGCCATCTCCCAAGCCAATTATCCGAGTTTATCTGTATACTAGTACACTTTTGCTATCCTATATACCTGTTCGTACATACTACATAACCGGGTACATGTACTAGATCATGACACGCTCTGGGAGACTCGGTGGTACCTCATCTATGGCCGCTGCTACACCTTCGCCTTCCCTCCAGCGGTCACCAGGGCCGGCGTGGAGGACGCGCGGTTCTGGTTCCGCCAGGACACCTTCTTGTTCATGCACCACCCGGGCCAGTTTACCAGCTCAGACTCCAGGACTAAGCTGTTCCTCCGCAGCGGAAGAATCACCTACTTGGACGTGACTCACGAGACCAACGTGGACCTGCCCAGGAGGAGGGCGGAGGAGGAGGAGGAGGAGGAGAACGCGCCGCCCAGCCACCAGGGCCACGAGATGACCTGCGACGAGTCTCTGGGCACGGGCTACGACGGCTGCAGGCTGGACTACGTCGCGCAGTCCCTGCTGGAGCGACACGGCTGTCTCCCGCCGTACGTGCTGGCTGCGTCCGCGCCGGCGTCGGCCGCGGTCTGCAAGCTTGAGGACATGTCCGTCGCGGAGCAGAAGGAGCTCAGGGACGACTATCAGAGTACGGACATACTACCTACTACTAGTATCTCACACGGACTCTCCAGGAGTCACTTACACATCACTTGAACTCATCTCTTCTCAACTTTATCTCAAAACGCAGCCCTGTTTCACAACAGCAGCAACTGCAACCTCCCTTGCTCCACCATGTTTATCGTCTACGGGTTCCCGACCACCGACGATACCGGCGACAACAGCACCGCCGCCAAGCTGTACTACAAGCTGACGACCAAGGTTTGCCTGATCATCCCGCTACTAGTTATGACCGTGAAACTGTTGGATGCTATACTCCTTCCCCCCTCCCGACAGGTCCGCACCAGCGTGCGCGCGTACGGCGCTCTCAGCATGTGCGCAGAGTTCGGCGGTTACATGGGGCTGCTGCTAGGCTTCTCCGTTCTGGACCTGGCGAGACTGTCCAGGGACGAATTCTATAAAAATCTTTGTCCATAGACTTCGTAGCTACAATTTCGTGAAAAACATGCAAACTTGTAAGCATTGCGCCATATATATTTTTTATTTAGTAACTAAAAAAATCAAGCAAACCCACATTTTTTAATGTAAGTCTACAAAAATTTGTACAGACATACATGTACGTATGTCAGAAAAATCAAAAAAGTAAAAAATGTCACCTCTTTTATAGGCTTTGTATGCATCTTTCATCCCTGGCTCAAAACCGAGCGGGGCGGAATCGTACTGTACTACTACAGCACGGAATTCTCGGACTTGGAAAGGAAACTTCTCAAAAAATAAAGTTACTTAAAATTTGGGAATTTTAGAAACTTTTGACAGTAATATAAATTATTCTGTGTAATGCACTTAATAACATATTTTGAATATATTAAAATCAAATATACAGTATCAAAATTATAGCGCATTGAAATTTACTACAGTCATTGAAGTCAATCTGAGAAGTTGGCCTCTTTTTGCATAAGGTTTTTCTAAATATATTTAATATCATATACCTTAAGGCTATGTTATAAATAACTTTTGATACAAATTTATTGCTCTCAATTTATTATTTAATAAGAGTACATTCAACAAGAAAAGTTATTAAATAATAAAACTCTTTAAGCTACGCAAAATTTGACAAAAAGAGGGGGGAAGAACAGTTTTCATTCCAGACCGAGACTTCCGTGACTACAGTGTGAGGGACAGAAAGAGTCAAACACCACCGGCCTTGGCTGGAGTAAGATGCAGTTGAGGACATTGATGATGATGTTGACATTGATGTTGATTTGATGTTGATGTTGATGTTGATGTTGATGTTGATGTTGGTATTGATTTTGATTTTGACGTATTTTTTTAATTTTGTCTCATGTGTGACGTCCTTTGCCGCCCAGACATAGTTGGAGTTGGTGATGTTGTTGAGGTTATTGGTGATGATGTGGATGTGGATGCTGTATTTTTTTTTATTTTCTTGGATAGACAAAGGTTATGTGACCATTTTGACAGTAAAAATGTGGTGGCAAATTTAAAGCAAAAAAAAGTGTCTGATTTTCTACAAAACGAAAAATATATATGGCGCAATGCTTAGAGTCATAACTTCATAGCTATGATTTTTGTAATAGCTCGTTTGTGGCCATAAAGCTATGACTCTATGGGTTTGTGGATGCAAAGCTATGATTTTACCAATTTGTAGATACGTATCTATGAAGAAAGATTTTTATGAAATTCGCTCTAGGTGGTGTCTAAGTCGGCGGCATCGGGACGGGAAGGGGAAAGAGGACGAGGAGGAGGACGAGGATGCCACACCGGCGCCGGCCTGCTGCGCTCCCAGGCTCAGAGGAGTCATGTCCGTACTCGATTGGCATTAGCGATCCGTTTATTATTCAGATTCGCCTCCAAGCCCAGGCAATAATAAACACGCAAGCAAAGATTGGCCAATAGTAGAATCTGGAAAAGGTGACAAAGAATGAAAAAAATGGTAGCAGGATAATTATCTGCAATTTCGCTTCATTTACTCATTTAGAAGTTGTACTACACACGTGTGGGAAGAGAAGCGGCCGTGATGGTGCGAAATCGCAAAGGACGTAGTGGTGTAGGTGCCTGCATTTAGTCGACAATCGCAATTCTCATCCGCGCATTTTATCTATGCCCGATCAATATACGAGTACTACTGAGAGGGATGATATGTAGAAATGATTAAGGAAGCCGACCTCAAGGGTGCTTGCCCCCCCCCCCCAAGTTGTTGTTCCTTCAAGGTTTGCCTCAAATTTAGCTGTCACAAAGTTAGCTGAAACTTTCTTCAATTTCGTCCACAATCCCCACCTTCAATATTTCCTCAAAGATTTGGCATTTTTTTTGACAAAAAGTCAATGTGGGTCGATTAATAAACCTGTATGCAGGTGAATTAACCCAGAGATGTGTCTACATATTGCAGTCTTACTCAAAGCTGGGGGCAAGTGGGGCCGCTGGCACCACTTCGACTTGTCCGAGCAGTTGAACGGAGGCAGGAGCTTGTCCGGAGTGTTGCACAGGTCCCACCGGCAGAAGCAGTAGTGGTACGAAGTGTTCATCCAGGTGACATTGTCTAGGCCAGAGAAATGTACCAGGTATAGATTTTCTTGAAAGAAAAAAAATGTTGTCGTACAAAACATTAATGAGAGACACACCTGGGCACAGGAGAGGTAAATGGGTAAATGGTTTCCTCTTTAGACACTATTTCAACTCTCCTCCCCTCTTTCCCCCGGAAGTCAAGAAATGTTAGGCTGAGCAATTTGTCCCCTGGTGCCCATAGTAGGTAGATGGTTTGGTATTGAAGAGTCCTCTTACCACAGTGAGTGGTGTAGCCTTGTACGCTCCTGCATTCCCCTGCAAACAATCATCACATAAAATGGCCCGTCTTGTTGTCTCTCTCTCTCCCTCTCTTACTTACGATGATACTGCGAGGCAAAATTCTTTATCTGAGGATCGGGATATTGGCAGCTCACGTAGAGTCTCTCGCTGTCGTCGACTGCCAAGAAAAAAAAGGTGTTTGAACCCGGGATGCACTGCACAGCAAAATTTCTTAATTTTTTGGAGATGTAAACCCGACGGGGCTTTTAAACTTACAAGCGTAACAAATTGTTGACTAAAATTGTGGCGCTCATGTGGTATTCTAGTGACATGCGCAATTACATGCTTAAAGCTGAATTTGTTACGCTCGTTAGTTTAAATGTCCCGTCGGGAACCGGATGGTTGCAAATTACTTCGCTCAGTTACACTGACAGGTTTTTTTTACGTAGTAGGTACGTAACTACGTATAAGATAAATAAAGCAGCATATCTTGACCGGTGCCAGCGATGAAGCAGCACTCGTTTCTCGGATCCCTGCAGAGCTTCTCCTCCGCCTCCTGATGCGAGACCCACACGTCGTACTTGCTCATTCCAGCTAAGTCCATTAGTATACTAGTAGTGCAATTATGCCAGACTTTGTAGCCATGATTTTCACCAACTTTTACCCCCCAAGAGACAGCACGTCCGAGCACTTGAACTGGATTTATTATTCAGTTCAGTGGTACGTGGTAATATTGTGGTACCTTCATGTCCTCTAAAACACTTTTGGGCCTTGACTGAAAAAAAAGGAGGATGGAGATCTCCGCAGGCTCGGATCAAAGTTGTTCCGTAACTTACTTGGTGCCGGTTTTGGAGTCGGCGTCGGTCCTGTGTGTGAGAGAGAGGAAAATTTTACCTTTTTTGTACCATTGGAACGTTGTGACATATCTTTAGCCCTATTACATCAAGCAAAGATGCACTAGAACTAGCTCCACTATGGTAAAGATTGCTCTCGTTATCAAATTTGAATTTTCTTTTCAATCAAGTCCACCTCCGCCATAGTAAAGATTCTGCTATAGCAAAAATTCAGCTGCAAGCCATCAACTTTACTACTACGTATATCGAAGTTCTAGTTTCTGATTTTTTCTCATCCTCCTCCCCTCTTGGATTCCTGCACCACCTCCACTCGTCCCTGCACTCCAGGTGTCGCTCGGGCTCCAGCAGGTCCGGCGTGTTGCACAGGTCCCACTTGCAGGCGCACCAACGGTAGGGTTGGGGCCTCCCAATGGGTGCGTACTCTGTGCGTAAGTATATTCTCTTTTGGACGAGGTTTATAGCGTTTTAAGTGGTGCCATTCACCACAGTATTTGGAGTAGTCTTGGCACTGGTCACAGAGGCCTGGGATGGACAAGGTAGTCATGGCATCAGAATACTGTAGTATACTCATGTTTGGTTATGGTAAAGATTGCTCTCATTATCAAAAAAGAAAAATTGTTTGCAACAAAGTTGCAGGAGATCAGAAGTCATGCAATCCAATTTCTGTACATACTTAATTCACTCACGCCTGTGTGTTCCAAACTTTTCGAACTCTGGCTCAGGATACTGGCAGCTAACGTAGAGATCCCCCGGGGCTGAACCAGGTCAGGGAAAGACCAGGAAGTGTGTACGTTTCCAATTAACCAAGATTTGCAATTAACCAAGTCCAAATTGTTCGACTGACTATGTATCCAAGCAATCGAAGTTGCATCTCGGAGTGGCAAATTCAAGCCTCTCTTTTCCCCACCTTGCCTGCGCTCCTTGCCCATGATGAAGCAGCAGTCGCTCCTCAGGTCGCACCTGGTGGGGAGGGCCTCCTTCTCGTACACCCAGAAATTGTACTTGGACTTGGTTTCGTAGAAATCGAATTTGGCTGCGCAGGAAGTGAAAGTGAGAGAGAAATTCAAGGATTTGCAAGGTGATTTTTTTTACAAACTCTGCTGCTGTAGTTCTCTACTTTTTGCCATTTTTTGTGATTTTTTGTGTTCTTTTTCCCCTGTGATTATCATTAGGACTAAAAACCAAATACTTTCGTGTAACGAAGTGTACCCAGTTGTGACAATATAGTTAATGCATACCATCCTGTCCTTGGAAACATCTGGTGATAATGGCAGAAGCTTAAAAAGAGTAGAAAAAGTTTTCAAATCTTGCATGTACAGTACATAGGTAGGTAAATCGTCAAATTCCATCGCCATAGCACCACTACCAGGCACCATATCAGTACGCAGTACCGTACTGTACATAATTGTTGTGTTCAGTCAAATTTATCCACAGGCAGAAAGTACCATGTTGTAGGTAGTAACAATTACCATCCACCAGTGAAGCCACAGAGAGGTGTTTAGCCAGCCGCAGTAGATTCGTCATGGCTGCCCACATAGTAATAGTACAGGTTGTAGTAATGTGTAGTAATGGTGAGGGGAGAAAAGCACTGTCGGCATTTCAAGGTACAAAGCAGTTCTTCTCAGCACAGAAAATTCGTAAAAAATTGCAACTCTCCCAAAGCTACTACTATGTACTCGTACAATATCATTCAGGACAGCTATAGAAACAGAGTCTAGTAAGGGGAATCAAGAAGAAAAAAAATCCATTGTTTACTTATACTACAAATATATTTATTTTTGATGTCTAGTAGTATATTTTCCACGTCATACACACGAGCAGCTCGCCGACAAATATGACCCCACAGCAGCACAAGATGGCTGAGTAGGCTATGAAGACTATGGCGGTCTGCTTGACGGTGAGGACTTCACCTTCCGTGGGACTTCCACCTCCGACATAGGTGGTCCACTTTTTCTTGATGACGTCAAGTGTGCCGGTCTGTCTGAGCCTCTGCACACCTAGCAGAGATAAATGGATGTACCCCACAGTTCAAAAATTATGTCGCAACTCTTTTTTTTCAATTTTTTGGCTGAAAAGGCAGAATTTGGCAGAGTTTACAAGCCAAAACAAGAGCTTAGAGGAATA
>JAAUYM010070493.1_pt1 | contig 14427 bp, 15 predicted proteins | sample 7278001 | NCBI WGS metagenome assembly JAAUYM01 (sample SAMN14350224, study PRJNA611818) | marine sediment metagenome | isolation source: surface marine sediment (1.8m) | place: French Polynesia: Moorea | collected 2018-08
AAAAAAATTTGACAAAAAAAAACATTTTTAAACATTGACAAGACATTGTTAATTTTTTTACTTTTTTTGCTGCAATTTTTTTTCTCTTGATGTGCAACAAAATATTGTTATGCCGAAATTTCCCCAGTAAAGATATTGCTATAGCGTGAATTTTTATGAAGTAAAAGTTTGGTCTGCCCAGGAAATATTGCTATAGCGAGAATTATTGTTATAGCGAGAATTGTTATAGCGAAACTCGACTGTAATTCAAATAATCAATACAAGAAAGGGTGCCTGAAGTAATTTGATTTATTCTCAGAGTGGGGTATTCTCGGATTTATTCTCCATTTAAAAATCGCTTAAATCACACATTTTATTGTTGTCAAATCATATTCAATGCGTCTTTTCTCTTCTTCCAAATTTTGTCTCAGTTAAAATGTAAAGAAAATCGTCAGAATTTAGTAAGTGTATCCCCCTTTCTTAAGTCTTCCTTTCCTGTCTTCTTCCTTCTCTTGCCCGCCTCCCTTTTCCCCTCTCCTCTCTATTTCAGATTGGTGTTGACCCTGACGGCCCTGCGGAACCTGGAGGAACCGACAATCCTGGTCCTAGATCCCTGCCTCTGCAGCCTGCAAGCCCTGGTCGGGTCGCCCACGAAGCCTTCGGGACACAGGCAGGAGGCACCTGGGGAGCATATTTGAAGGGGGTGGAGTTTTAAGTCAACCTTTTTATTTCTTGGAACTGGCCCTCCTCCCACTTACCATGGTTGACCCCCCTGCAGTCGGCGTTGACTCCGCAGGCCCGCTCCCTCAGACAGGGGTCCTGGCAGTGGTAGTTGTAGCACCCCTCGTGCAGGGCGCAGTCGGAGTCGTGCTCGCACTCGCCTGTTAAGCGAGCCAGCAGACGGAGAAATGGATTAAACATCCACTTCCCAAATCTTTAAACGAGGTGACTGCCTAACGGCAAAAAATTACCCACTTGCAGAACCTATTAAATCTGTATAATGGCTATGGCAAAAACGTTTCAAAACTTGCTGCAAACATAGAGAGTAGGAAACTGAAGAAATATTAGTATGCTTTTGGCGGGTGCTCAATTTTCGACAAAAAGCAGCTCCTCCATCAAAACACGTCGTCCGTCACCTCTGACGCATCTGACGATGGCTGTGGGCTGCGGGATGTAGCCGTTCGGGCAGCGACAGACCGGCTTGTCCTCACGGGTCCTCCGGTCAAACCCTTAAACACAAATGGAAAAGGGTAATACATAAAAAAAACTTAGTTTCGAAATACTGAAACATAATGGTTTGGCTATTTTGTGTTTCAGGTGAAAGTTCAAAGCTTTTCCCCTCCCCTTCCCCCCCCTTCCACACCTGGCGTGCAGATTGCGTTCTCTCCGCAGATTCCCGGCCGACACAGGTCATTCTTGGTGAAGGGCCTGCAGCGTCCGTTGATGGGCTCCCCTGTCCAGTCTCTCGGGCAGGAGCAGATGGGCTTGTGGGTCCTCACCTCACACTCGGCCTGCTCCCCGCAGGCAAACACGGGAACGTTGCACGGGTCCTGGCACCGGAACTTGATGCAGGCCTATAGAGCGGAAAAAAAGAGCTAAAACCTGCTGGCCCAAAGTTCCCTCCCAAAAAGTAAAATTATTTTCAAAGTTATTTTGCATTTTTCAAAGTCAGACATTTTTTACTACATTTTGAATACTTTACCAAGACCACCAAGATTAAAAAAAAAAAAAAGTGCGGACACACTGTATGCTGTACACATAGGTAGTCTTTGGCAGAGACCGGAGAGGCTTCTCCCCTCGCTCGCTCCCTGGAATGATCTCTCACCTGGTGTACGGAGCAGTCGTTGTGCTGCGTGCACTCGGTGTAGCACCTCCCTCCCCTCTGCGGCGTGCCCAAGAACTCTGGCGGGCAGGAGCAGTCGGGCTGGTGGTTACGGGGAACGCAGTTCGCGTTGTCTCCACAGGCTGAAAAAAAAAACCCAGAATAAGAAATGAGGTTATGAATTTTTTTTTTTAAAGAATGGTAACCCAAGCAACGATCGGCCATTCATCCGTGCTGCCCCCCCCCCTCCCCGTCCACTCACCGTCCTGATCGCAGACGGCGACGCATCTGAACTCGCTGCACCTCTGCGAGGGTCCGCACTCCCGGTCGGTGTTGCACTCGTGGCGGCATCCGCTGGGGTCGGTGGCGCGGCCGATGAAATCTGCAAGGAGGGGGGGGGGAGGGGGTTAACTACGCGGAAAGATTTTAGCATGAAATCAATCCTCCTTGCTCCTCACTTCTTGCGCACTTGCAGATGGGCTGGTCCCCCGGCCCCACCTCGCATTCGGTGTTGGGCCCGCAGGCGGCACAGATCTCATCGCGGGTAAACCGGCGGCAGTTCTGAATGGAAGCACCGGGGAAGACGTTGATAACAATGGTATAATAACCATTTCCTCTTACGCTTAAACAGCAAACTTTTATTTTACTTAATTTTTTTTTTGGTATCTTCTTAGTTAACTCCCGCCCTCTTACGAATATGTTGCGAATGATAGTTTCGCGACGCACAGTTGCAAAGCATTAACTAAGCTCATTAGTGCTTAATGAACCGTCAATTTCGCGAAGACTCCACGACGACCATACAGCTTTTCCACTTCATCTCTCTCTCTCTCTTTCTGTCATTCATGCCCGCCAACCAAAGACGTGATGATTGCAAACATGCTTTGCAATCATCACGTGCACTACATATACGAGGACGTGGACGGATCTGACTTTTCGATATAGTTGTACGTACTACCATTATTGCAAATTTATGTCTATCTTGCTTAAAGCAGGGAAATAAATACATGTAGCATTGTCATTTCCTGCTAAAAATTTCCTACCGTTAGTATACTAAGCGTATAACTTAAAAAGTATTAGCGTCACAGCCGTTGGGATGTAGTACGTACGTGCAGATTTATTTGCTATAATACCGGTATTCAAATTTTATTTGTGCCAACAGAACCATTAATTCTGATATGCCATTTATAGCCCAATTTCGCCTACTTTTTGAAAGGCAACTTCTTTCATGAAAGAGGACACACATCGCGGCCGAGGTGAACAGTTTGAGCAAAAATTCTGCAGGTAGGTCGCATAATTTGATCACTATCAGGATAAAAAAAAAATCGCAGAAATGACCTAAACTTGGGTTTATAAAGATTGTTATTGCTTTTTGGGCTTCTCTAAAAAGAGAAACTGTAGCACTAGATTATTGTTGGACATCATCTGAGTATAAAAATCGCAGGAAATCCGACTTTTATCGTAATTTGGTCGCACTGAACATGAATGCAACGGGATCGTCGTGCTGGAATAATACCATACAACAAACGATTTTGCTCCAAGAGAGAGAGAGCGAGAGAGAGAGAGAGAGACGCCCCCGCCTCCGCGACCGCCGCCGCCGCCGCGGCCGCCGCCGCCGCGGCCGCCGCCGCCAGTCGCCCACCCAAGCCAAGCCAAGTCTTCCTTCTCCGCCCGACCGCCTCTGCCTTTGTTCTGTTCGGCGTTGTCTGCCCGCAGCCGCAGCCGTCAGTCCAACCAAGCCAGTTTTTACTGGGGACGGGGAGGGGGGCAGCAGCAGTGAGGAGGATTTCTCACAAAGGCGGCCCATTGGCTCACTCACCCCACCCTCCCCCACTCCTCTCCATTCCACTCCATTCCACTCGTCGTCGTTTGTACGAGTCGTTGCTGCTGCTGCTGCTGCTGCCACAGCCCAGAGCGGCCAGGAAAATGGAGTCTAAAGCAGCAGCGGCAGCAGGGAGGGAGGGCTGAGAGGGCGGCCATAGAACGAGAGGAGGTGAGACGGGGGCACGCCACACACGGATGAGGACGGGCGAGACAAGGGCTGGGGGTGGATCCCGCGCATCCACTTGCTCCTCGTCTGCCCCCGACGCTCCTATGAGCTGCCAGCCTTTCAAGGTGGCCCCGCGCAGCAGCTGCAGCAGCAAAGATCTCCCCTCCTCTGGAAACGGATCAAAGGCAAGCGGACATTTGGAACCTTCTCCTCGCCACCACCAAGCCCCAACCAGGGACATCCGCGAGGATATCACCGAGGTGCTGCCTCGCCGGGAAGAAGTGCTCGCAGTCAAGTAGGTTTTTTTGGCTTGCTCCATTCTGACCTCGGAAAAAAATGAAGCAGCAGCAACGCACTACTTTACTTTGAGATAACTTTGGCCTTACGTTAATTCCCATGACAGTTGGACGTTCTTATTATCTAATTAAAAAAAACCCAAAAAACCGCCGTGTGAGGATTTGTAGTCCCGACCGTTTGTTTTCAACGTGCCTTTTTTGGTGATGTACCGTACCTAGCCCAGTATGTTGTGACGCTTAATCGTTGCATACACTATGTTGCGTCCTGCTTCCCCCCCGCCCCCGCCCCTTCTTCCTCTTCCTCTTCCTCTTCCTCCCCCTCTCCTCCTGCCGTATCGCCAAGGGATGCATGTTAGCGTAGCTCAGCAGCAGCATTGCCACCGGAGGAGGATGAGATGTGCAACAGAGCAGCAGCAACAACAACAACGGCGAGACAGCAGCTATGGTAGCCGCTGCGTCAACTTTGTATCAGTTAGGGTCATCTCATTCATGATCACAAGGGATTTTTTTTGCCCATCCCCTCAATCTTTCTTTATGAAACGCATGAAGCCGAAAAATTTTTCGGTAGTGGAGGTGTCCTGCCAGTCATCATATAATTATGATGTATTCCCCTGGCAAATAACTAATTGTGTTTGTGTGTGCTTCTTTCCAACTCTTCCAGAACCCTGAAGCGCATACGAGAGCGAGGTCTCGCAAGCGGTGGCACTGATGCTGGAAAAGGAGGTTGAGATCTCGATATCCGGTGACGAAGTAAGAGAGGAGGACTACGCCATGTCTATCGTCACCCTGAAGTGCGGGGCCTGCCCCTATCAGGTGAAGAAGCACCTGGCCAACTGGAACGACAATGCGCTGTGTCCCCGGTGCAACAGCAAGATGACGGCAGAGGTCACCATGCAGGTGACCGTCCCACAACAGCCGGTACAGCAGCAGCAGCAGCAGGTGCAAGTGCAGCAGTTCCCAAAGATCAACGCGGATGCTGCCATCCGCGCCGCTGTTGCTGAAGCTACCGCGCAGAGTGCCATGCGACAGTCCACCGTGTCGATGTCCATGTCGTCGGTGCCGGCGCAGCTGTCTCAGTTGCAACCCGTGCAGCTGCAGCCACAGCCGCAGACACAGACGGTTACGGTCATGTCACAGCAGCCCTCCGCACAGATCCCTCCCGTTCAGCTTCCCTTGCAACCACTGCCACCTCAGCAGACGGTGCAGACGCACCTGCAGCAGCTGCAACCCCAGCCACCGACTGCTCAACCGGTGCTTGACCTGCAGCTCAAGAACGTGGTCCAGCAAGTGGTGACTGGCACAAAGTCCAGTCCCAGGGGGACGACGATCGAACTAAGACCCCCACCCGAGGTCTTCATGAGCTTGCAGCCCGTGTCTCCTCAGCAGTTGGCGGCCAGTCCCGGGGGCTCCGTCTCCGTCTCCGTCCAGCGCCAGCCAGTGGCGCAAGTGACGGCGGTGTCCCTACCGAAGATACAACTTCCGCAACATCCCCTACCCGTCGCCCAGGCGGTGGCGCAGGCCCCTTCGCCGGCCAGCACGGTCACAGTCACCACCATCGACATACAGTCGCAGCTGCAGAACCTTCAACCCATCCCACAGGCAGTCATAGTCAACAGCGTCCCTGCTGCAGAGGTGGGAGGCAGAGGACAAGGTAAGGGGCACCTGCATTTCTTACATAACAGATTTTTTTTTAACTTTGTTAACCATCCATCGTTCAGGTAAAAAGAAGCGGAAATCGACCAAGCGAAAGAACAACCCCGCCAATACCGCTGGCACCTCTGGCGTGGTTGTCAATGCGTCCAACGAAGGAGGGGCGTCTGGCAAGGAGGGAGCGAAGGAGAAGAAATTCTCGTGCCAGTTCTGTGATTTCAAATCATCAACTAACTACAACGTGGCAGCACACGTCAAATCAGTCCACTGCAAGATAAAGGACTTTAGTTGTGATCTCTGCGACTTTAAGAGCTCCAAGAAGTGGAATCTCAAGAGCCATGTCAAGACTGTCCACGAAAAGGTGAAGGAGTTCACCTGCAACCTGTGTAATTACCGCAGCTCGAGGAGAGACGCCCTCGTGAAGCACTACAGTGACGTACACCAGAAGATGAAGTAGCTCTTCCGTTGAAAAGATGTTCGGCTTGGTAATGCTAATGGTGGGTCCGACAGACGTGGCTCAAGGGTCAAGGATGCCCCCCCCATCCTAGGCAGTCAAGTCGGGATATCAGAAGACGGGCATTGATGTCGGCAGATGTGGGGAGCGATCGGGAGCATTGGTGCGGCTGTGACCGTGTAAGGCTTTGCCTCCATGAGATCGAGTGTTGGGCGTTCACGCGTTCCAACAGAAAGGGTTGGTATGATTGACCTCAGTCATAGGATTGGAATTCTTCCGTTTACCCGATCTTATTTCCAGAGACACCAAGTTGACCTTTTTTTTTAAGTATAGACAAGTGACCTTTTAGTAAGTACTTAACTTGTACTTTGAACGAATGACCGAAATGATCGTAATAAAGAAAAACTAATTGAAGCACTAAGCAACTACCGTATGTGTACCAGTCGTAGTAATTTGTTGAGAATTGTAATCGGGTAGACTAGTATTATGTACATACATTGTACGTACACAGTCAACGTGCCGACGATCCAAGTGTGACCAAGTTTCATGAAACCTCATGTCTACTATGTGCGTCGAGTTATAGCGACATAACTACGTCGTCACCACCACATAAAATACTATGGTACTATAACTACATGTAGTATTACTGTACAGTCAATACTCGAGGTTTGATGACTGCAAGACATGAGTCATAACTCGAATTTCTGTCATATCGATCACGAGAGCTGCCGGCACGATCATCTTTAAAATCACCCGTTAGAAAGTCGGGAAGATTCCCATCCAAAAAACCAAATGTCACTCGCTCACCTCGTGAGGGTTTCCGGTCATCCCGTTGGGGCACCTGCAGATGGCGACGTGGTTCCTGACCTCGCACCTGGCGCCCTGGCCGCAGGTCTGGGGCAGCCCGCAGGGGTCCACGCAGCGGAAGTCGTGGCAGGTCTGGTGCAGGCCGCACTCGGAGTTACCCAGGCACTCGCCTAAGGGAGGGACGAGGTGAGAGGAAACAAAGGAAATTGTTATTCTTCCTGATGATTTTAAGATGCATTTTTTAAGAGCTACCAACAGTATACAAAGGCAAGTAAATGTGGAAAGGTGATGGGTTCATAGGGAAGGGAAATTCCAATTAGGAAAAAAAAACCACTTACGTATGTACTGATTGCTTTATTTGTGTCACGTGGTTTTTCGTTTTACTCATTCTGTACAATTCCTGGCAACCATACGTGAGACATGTGCCACCCACCTGCTACGCATCCTGTTCGGCTGTAGGGGTTCCCGACCGTCCTGGTGGGGCAGTGACAAACGGGCCTCACGGCACCAGTGTTGCTCCTGCACACAAGGAAAGGGGGGAGAAGAATGGATACCTAGATGTAGGAAAAAAGCTGCCAGCATTTCTTTCTCCTTCCCACAATCCGACCTGGCGTCTATTTCGTTCCTGCACTCGGCCCCGGGTCCGCATGAGTCGCTGACCGAGCAGGGGTCGGAGCGGCATCCGGACCTGCTCCTGGCCTCCCCGACGAAGCCCCTCCTGCACCTGCAGATGGCCCTGTCTCCCGACACCTGGCACTCCGTGTTCGGACCGCACTCGCTCTCCTGGCAGGGATCGAACCTGGGCAGGAAGCGGCAGGGGGGCCAGGTAGTGGTGGTGGTCAAAACAACACCCCCTCTCCTCCCGCTCCCTTTTTCTCTCACCTGCATCCCTCGTAGGGGTCTCTGGCGTTTCCGACGTATCCCCTGGGGCAGGTGCACTCGTAGCCGGAGGCGCCGCCGTCCCTCGTCAGGCGGTTCTCGCACAGGGCTTTCGGGCCTGCACAACAATTGAGTAAAAGGGACACATTAAAAATATGTTTTATTCCAACGCAGCTTTAAATGCTGAACAAACTTACATTCAGTATAACACTTTGTTTAGAAATTTGTATTGTTCTTGCATAGTAAGTAGGTATAGTATAAATATAAGTATAAGTATAGTAATGTAGTTGCCTACTACGTTCCTGCCACCACCCTCTGCCCATGCAGCTACTCACCGCAGGGAACCTCGCTGCAAGGGTCCGGCCTGCACTCCTCGTACGCGTTCCCGCTGAAGTTGGGCGGGCAGACGCAGATGGCCTCTCTGCCACCGCGGGACTCGCACTGGAATCATGCAGTACAGTCGATTCTCGATTATAAAGTTTTCTTACGAAACCGTATATTTTTCCACTATCAAAATACTAGCCCGAAAGACTTTTGTTGGCAATGGCAGAAGGACAAATCCCATCCGGCCTCCCATTTTTGGTGGGGGGAGGGTACTGAACAACTTTTATTTTATGCAACCTTTTGATTTGAGGCCTTTTCTGCTGGAAATCTTTAATTGCAAATTTTGGAAAGGACTCGTCAAACTGTCTAGCCTGCAGCCTGGAATAAACAAGCACACAGACAGAGAAACACACAGAGAGGACATTCACCTACTTTACATGCTACCTACGTACGTATGTGTAATCCCAACTTTTTACTTAAATGGGATTTCCTGAAATACAAATCGAATAAATGTCAAAAAAGAGTGGATCTCACCAAAACCAAATACATGTTCAGTACGTACGTGCAGTAATAACATGGTAATACAACTCACGATGGCCCCCCGTCCGCAAGGCCTGATGCTGCAGGGCTCCACCACGCAGCCGGCGAACGGGTCGTTGCTGACGGCGCGGACGTAGCCCGAGTCGCAGACGCACCTGGCGCTCAGGCCGCTCACCTCACAACGGGAGTTGGAGCCGCAGGGGTTGTTGAAGCAGGGGTCAAGTTGGCACCTGAGCGGGGGACAATAAAAAGAAAAACCCGCGCCGTGTTTTCCGCAGCAGCAGCAGCAACAACAACAGAAACAGAACTGTGCTAGTTACTACCCTACCCTACCTCTGGTATGCGTTTCCGGTGTACCCCTCGTTGCAGACGCACTGCGAGGTGCCTCCCCTGGGGTTCTCGACGCAGCGTGCGTTGGTGCCGCACTGACTCAGCAGGCACGGGTCGGGCTCGCACTCGTTGAAACCGTCGCCCCGGAACGGGGCGCTGGACGACACGTTGGACGTGGTTGTTGGTCACAAGGTACGTCAATTGTCGTAACATGTACCGGTACAGTATATGGTACAAGTACTTACGGGCAGTGGCAGAGGGCCTGCCTCCCGTTGGCCTCGCACCTGGCGTTGCGGTGGCAGACGGTCCTTGCGGCCAGGCAGGGGTTCTCGTAGCAGGAGTCGTACCCGTTGCCCTCGAACCCCGGCAGGCACTTACACTCGAACCTGAAATAAGGGACAGTTGGGGGGGGGAGGGGGAGAGGCACTATACTGTATAGCGTAGCAGAGCTGGGGCAGGACGCTTGTCGCTGCTGCTGCACCTGGTCCCCTTGTTGATGCACTGTGCGTTGGGTGCGCACGGATTGTTGAGGCACCCCTCGGGCTGGCAGCCGCGGTCGGGGTCACCAATGTGATGGGGCAAGCAGCTGCACACCTGCAGAGGAAAGACCAAAGGAATGGTCATTCCATTATTGTAACTAAAGTTTGGTACCAAACATCAATAATTTTTTAGATTATTATTGTTTCAGATAAATTGCCAGCCAGTTCTCTCTTCAACAAATATGCATTTGCATACCTGCATGCAGTAGAACAAACACAGCAACTCAACACTTTTTTTACAGTTCGACAGAAACACCCTGTAGGTACTACAGTAATGTGTTGAATTTTGTTCCCTTTTATAATTAACCAGGATTTCCTATTGACCGATTCCCGATTAACCGAGTTGGACGAGGTCGGCACTCACCGCCCTGTTGAGCCTGGACGCGCAGGAGGTGTTCTCCCCGCACGGGCTGGGTCTGCAGGGGTCGCCCAGGGGAGGAGGAGGCCTCACCGGGTCCACACGCGTCACCGGGCGCACCGGACGGACCGGACGGACGGGACGCGGGTGGGGCCGGGGCCGGGGCCGGGGCCGGGAGACCCCGACGCTGTTCTCCGCCAGACGGTTGTTCAGCACGCTGACCGCTGGGCGATCCTGGATGAGTGGTGGGTGGGAGCGGAAGAAATACGATCGTTTCAGACGAGCAACGGCAACAGTTGCGACAAAGGCCCTATCCTCGCGCCCTCCCCCCACCCTCGCTCACGTTGATCCGCACTGTGCACCCCTGGATGGTGTGCCCGCCGGGAGGCACCCCGAACCCGGGCAGGCACTCGCACACGGCGGCGTTGTTGCGCGTGTCCGACGTGCAGGAGGTGTTGGGTCCGCAGGGGTCGATCTCGCACTGGGACGACGCCAGCCCGACGAGGACGGAGGTGGAGAAGGCCGCGAGGAGCACCAGCCTCGCAGACATGGTCTTCCGAGGGAACGACGAAGGGGAAATGGAAGGAAGGAAGGAAGTGTTGCTCTGCTGGCAACCAACTGGGGAAAGAACAAAATTTAAGATGAAATGTTCTAGTTATGCTACTGTGTTGTACTAGGTACTTGTAACATGTACTACAGTAGAGTTGTGCCCTACTTGTTGTTGCTGAGCAACCCTTTTTCGTATGTTGTGCTGCAGTTCCTTTTGCCTACCGAACTTTTTTTTAACCCTTCGTGATGTCACCTAAAAGCAATCAAACACCCCCGCACACACCCTTTACTAAAATTAACGCCCATGCAAGGTCGGTTCCAGATTTTTTTTGTGCGAATCCCACACACACACACCGGTGCAAAAATCCAAGGCAACAACTAAAATTCCTTTCTCTCTCTCTCACCACCCACTGGCTAGCAGGTACGAATAATTTTCCAAAGATCCTTTAGAGCTAAAATTTATTCGAGGTTTTTTGCATCTTGGCACCTGCTAAGATTAAATCAAATAAAGATTTGCCTGAATTTTTTCCCCCGAAAACTCTTGAAGTTCCACATGAACTGCATTATTTCATTTCTCGGGAAAAAAAAATTGACTTAGCTTCTGCGTCTAAAATATCCCTCTTCTCTCTCTCCCCCCCTTTTTTGGCCAAAAGGGATCGTTAAAGATCCATCCTTCTTTCTGTCTGGACAGGTGGGCATCGGAGGGGCTCTGTTGTTGGAGGGGGGGAGGCCAGGGAGCATTCCAAAAATTATCATATCGATACTACGCCCAGCACACAAAAAGTTGTCCCCGCACCTCACATTGATGTTACGTGATGTGCCTTCTTGCAAGATGTCTAGCAGCAGCTACGTAGTACTTACTACTACAGGAGAGGAGAGGAGGAGGAGAATAAAATATATCATTGGTTCTCACTTTGCCGCGTTAAAAAAGAAAAGAAATTTTCTGTCCTGAAGGAAAACCCCCCTCATTTTTTATTACAATATTACGTGATTTTGCAATCTCTTCTTCTTACCTTACTCTCTTTTTTCTGCCAAGGAGGAGGACGACGATGATGAACGCTCAGCTCCCTGATGGTCGCTTCGCAAATCTGTTCAAACTTCTTTTCTCCTCTTTCTTCTCCGTTCCTGTTCGTGGCGAAGCCAACGCCAACAGAGCTGGTGGTGGCTCCTGCTCAAACTGGCCCAAGAGGTGAAGTGGGCACATCATTGCATGGGATAGGCAATAATGGACAGGGAGGAGAGGAGGGAGCAGAAGAAGGAGGCAGAGGAGGGAGGCAGGAGAAGAAGAAAAGAACCTGACCAAGAAGATTTTTGGCCAGCATTGTTGCTGCCCTCTTCTCTCTCTCTCTCTCTGCAACAACAAGACATCATGGACTGCTTAACTAACAGGACGAGTGTATGACAAATTGTTTAAAGAAAAAAGAGCGCAACATTCACGGGTCTAAAGAACATTCCGAAAAAAAAAATAATAAAAAGGTGGAGAAACGATCTTACCTGAATAATCCGGTGTGATATTGCTTGCAAGTCCGAGCCCATATGTGTATTACTACATATTCTAGTACTACGTACGTAGTATATACTGTACTAGTACGTACTGTCCTGGGTGCTCGTAAAAGCCACTGTGGCAAGAAGACGGTCAATGTCCTGTGAACTCTAGCATTGAAAATAACTTTACTACTATTTCCTTTCGTATGAGAAATATCTGTCTACCCCGAAGCACCCGGTAATGTCCAAAAGAGACGGTTTGGGTAAGGGCGTCCAGTCGCGTCGCATTGATGCTGCTGGTGAATCCGTTGCTGAGAGAGAGAGAGAGAGAGAGAGAGAGAGAGAGAGAGAGAGAGATGAAGAGCATTGGGTCACCAAACTCTATGAGCATGTTACAGGGCACCGTCAACTGTACACATCCATCCGTCAGTGCATGACTCACCACTCCAGTAGTTTGGAGGGAGGGGATGCCCACTCATAAAAAAAACCATCTCGCGGATTCTAATGCGCATAACAAAAGAAATAAGAAATCACCACAGTTCCGAGAAATGCAACACGCAGTAGTAGAAGTAGTAGCCCTTCCCCTCCCTCCCTCCTTCCTCATTCCGGTTGCTCCTCCCCTCCAGCGTGTGCATTTGCGATCCTTGGCAATCACCCACACAAAGTCACACTCTTTCTCTGCCTGTGAGCAAATTAGTAAAACGCAGCCCGCTATTCGGAGCATATTTCCACGATATTTCAGAAGAATCTCCTCAGCAAAGGGTGTTGTAGTACCACCTTTTGCGATTCTCATTAGATGGGCTGATCACGCATGTACAGGTCATAGTCCGGTCTGGACAAAATACGCACAACTAAAAGACTGGAGAGGGTGCAAGATCCGGAAGAGGCAGCAACAGCAACAAAAGGGTGTTGTTTGTTGTACACGTGCCTACATAACTTCTTGTATCCTTCCTTCTTTCCTTTCCTTTCGTGTCTTTGCCGTGTGTGTGTGTGTGTTGGGTCTCTTCCGGTGTCGCCTTAAAAAGGAAGAAGACGACGACGACCTGTGGGTTGTGGAAGTGGCTCGTGGGAGGAAGGGGAGAGGTGGAGGAACAGGATTTGGTGAAGCCCTACGTATTATAACTAAAAGGGCGAGAGGGCGGAAGAAATCTCTGGGGTGTCTGTGTCGTCTTCTCGATCGGCGAATGCTCCAGCAGTCTCATTTCTTTCGGCCTCGATCTTTGATCCACAGTTTCTCCAGGAGTTGGACCCAGCAAGGCCAGTCCGGACGACAAGAGCTTGGCATGGGCAGCCTTCAGCTGCCTGTCCATGTAGTGGCTGTGCTGCACGCGGTCGGCCACCGTCAGCAGCTGGGGTGGCAAGGCCAACGGCGCCTTGGGCCTCACCTCTTCCGTCGTCGTCACGGAAAAAAGTCCTATCCAGATCTACTGTACTTGAGTTAACTTGATTTAACTTTAGCTTTGGACACCGTTTTTGCTTACTCCTTGTGAAGCTTAATGAATGAATTGTCTTCAAGAAAAAAAACATCGAGTAAATTGAAAACTAGTACCTCGGTACAATAGACTTGATACAATGCTTTAAAAAAAATAATTTGCATTGTTACAATGCAATGTTTTTTTTTATAATTTGTATTGCTAGTTACGATGCATAGTTTTCAACATATTTTGGAAAACCTCATGTACAAAGTACAAAGTATAAGGTACAACAAAGTCAGGGCAACTCTCCTTATATTCGTTTCAATGTTTGCAATAAATTTAAATGTGCTATAATTTTGACAGTTTGCATCAGATTTTAAAATCTTTGAAAAATGTTGCTAGGTGTGCTGCACAAAAGATTTATATTATTGTCAAATAATTCAAAGATGCATGTAGTTCAAATGATCCCATTTTTTAACAACTTTCCTTTATGGGTCTGAGTCCTTTGCCTAACTCCTTCAATATGGCAAATTTCAAAAATCTGGGAAAGCACAGCCTCAAAGCAAAATTCAGATTGAACAGGCATGCTTCAAAGCATCTCCAAATTTAAACAGTCTGTCCTTTAGTAACAAGAGGCAAAAAAAAGAGATTTTTTTGGAAGTATGGCTTCTCAGGGATCTCCCGCTCCAAGTGAAAAGTCATCAGAGGTGCACACCAGCAAGGGAGGTGTGGAAGGGGTCTGCAATGTGATCGACAGGGCTGTCGACTTATCACGTGAACAAACAGGCAGCCAGCCTAGTCAGACAAGTGGCAGTCGAGCAGCAATATTTGTGGTATTTGTCCTGTCCATGCTCGGTGGTGTGACCTACATGTTTGTGGATTGGTACAGGAAGAGGGAACTCAAACTGGAAGCTATGGAGACCCCACGACTTGTACATGCTGTAGATGAGGTCCAGGGCTGGAGGAAGGCAAACTACATTGCAGTTGTCATCATGGCTTTCACTGGAGCTGGC
>JAAUYM010091280.1_pt1 | contig 14425 bp, 15 predicted proteins | sample 7278001 | NCBI WGS metagenome assembly JAAUYM01 (sample SAMN14350224, study PRJNA611818) | marine sediment metagenome | isolation source: surface marine sediment (1.8m) | place: French Polynesia: Moorea | collected 2018-08
GAGTCGGAGTGAAGGCATAATGGTCCCGTATTGTGGACCGGCCGTGGAGGGATGTGGCCCAACATCATGCCGCAGATCCTCCCACTCAAACAACAACAACAACAACAACAAGTCCCTAACGCTATTTGGCCATTATTTTAGCATTGTGGATCTGGCAACACTGGAGTAAGAGAGAGACAAAAAGTTTGTTCCATTTCTCCCCCTCCCCTTTTCGAATCTGGTGCTGCATCGAAAAGTAGCACCATTCCAACAAACTTTTTTTCTCCTTCCTCCTCCTCCTCCTGCCTGTTCGCATCCTTTTTCCACAGAGGAAAAAAACAAAAAGAAGAAAATGCTGGGTATGAGAGGGGTTCCTTGGAAGTGTCGGCCCTGGGTTGGGTTGAGGCGGCTGGGGGAGGCGAAATTGAATAACTTCGGGAGGAGAAGAAGGAGAAAGAGGAGGAGGAGGAGGAGGAGGAGGAGGAGGAGGGTGCAACGATATCGAAGAGAAAAAGGAAATAATGAAAAAATGGAAGAAAAAAGGCCTTTGCACTCTTATAAGATGGGAAGTTAACTCCCTTCTCACATTTACGTGACTGACGGCAAATAAATGAGTGAATGAATAATTGGCCTAAGTCTTGTTACACCTTCGACAGGAGCGAATAAACGAGTGAATACTGGATGAATGATAAAATAATTAAAGACATTTAAGCATATTTAAACACATGAGTGAATAAACAAGTAAATAAAGTCTTCATCTGGATGACTGAATGAATTAATCCTCTATGTATAGTAATCAGCAATGAATGAATAAATGAATGAATAAATGAATGAATAAATGAATGAATGAATAAATAAATGAATGAATAAATGACTGACTGAATAAATGACCTAACGTGCAGTCTTGTCTCACATCTGCGCGACGGTGATTGCCGCCCCGAAGAGTCCGACCATCCCGAGGAACTCCGACCCGCGATCGTCCCTCACGGCGTGCTCCAGCCCCACCAGGGACACCCCGGAGAGGAACGAACCGGACAGGGTCAGCATGTCGCCGATCAGACGGTTCTTGCCTGAAAAAGAAACAACATCGTGTGAACAAAAAAAACCCAAAATTGCAGAGTGATCCTGAAAGAGTTATTTTTTTTCCAATTCCGGAAAGGTGACAAGGTATCGTGTGTGCCGCAAATACATATTTTTTTTAATATTTCGTACATTCCGTGTTTTTTTTGGCACATACTCGTACAATATCATGGTCCTTGATCCTATTTAGCATCTTTTTTTCTCCAATAAAAAAGTACACTTTTTGTGGCACACACGAAGAAACAACAGCTTCCTCACCTCCTTCGGTAACCCCTCCCTTTCCGTCGTCGACGTCCACCCAGACGATGGTGACGACGGCCATGAGGGCGAGGGCCAGCCCGCCGATGTGGGTGAGGCGGTAGCGCGCGCGGAGGAACAGCCAGGAGAGGACAAGCACAGTCGGGAGGGAGAAGCAGTCCAGGAGCTGCAAGAAAAAACAAGAACAGGCTGTCTAAACCATTCTGATTTTGGGATTTTTGAAAATTTGACACCAGATGGCGATACGAGTATGTGCCAACTCTAACTCTGAGGGATCTCTTCCTTCTAGTAAATGCACTCAAGTGTTGTAGGGCTAAAATACAGCTTTTTAAGTAGTAGTTTTTTAAGTAGTAGAGATTGCATATGTTGTAGTACCTAGTTACTTACATATACAACTGTAGGTACCCTACATGCAGGCAGAGAAATCATGGAAATTAAATTAAGGACAGCAGGAAGCATGTCATTTCCGATATTTTTCCACACTGCACATGTGTAGGCCCAGACAGAAATTTATAAATCAGAGAGAGAGAGACGGAGAAAAAGTTTTGAGAAAAAATGCGGAGATGCGCTCTGAGGCTTTTAAAGAGAACGAGAGAGAAAGGAAGCTGACAACAAGATTTTTCTCCTCTTGCTTTCTTTTCTCGTTTGAAGAAAGCCTGGGAATTTTGGGGGGACTTTTCAAGTGTCACTCTTTCCTTTTTCGCCCTCTAGCAGGTTTGCCATTTGGGCTACTTCAGCGGCATTTTGGATATTAATGGCTACTCTTGGATCTTGAGGGGCAAAACTTGTTAAGTTAAACTGCAATGACAACTGACTTTTTCGATGTTGTGAGGGCTTGTAGCTACAGTATATTAAAACTTATTTACTAAGAATTACCATTTAGCGTTGGGAAGGCCATGTCAGCTACCTGGCAACCCTGCTTTTCAGACTTTTAGCGTGGTCCGTTTTTTTTTAAAGTCTGGAACTGAAAAAAGACAGAAAGGACTTTTCTAGCCGGATTTTTTTATCTCTCTCTTTCTTCAAAGAAGAATTAGGATAATGCACTGCTTTCTACCCTCTTGGAAAAAAAACCCCTCAAACTCGCCAAAAGAAAGTGACAGTCCTGGCATGTTTCAAAAGCTGAGCAACATCGATGTATTCTTCATTTAATTACTGCTGCTTGGGGCTAACTTTTTCAGGAGACACATTAAATAATTTACTATTTTTTGGGCCATAATGTTTGGCCCTTTTTTTGTCCTCTGACTTCTGCTGTGGCCTTGTCCTCATCCAGACCTTAACCTGGCGTAAAAAGTGCACTGAAAACAGACACTCAGTTCTTCTCCCATTTCTCTATCTGCCTCCTCCTCCTCCTCCTCCTCCTCCTCCTCCTCCTCCTCCCCCTCCCCCCCACCCATCTTGTCCAATTAGTCCCTGGTGCAAGTAGACAGCCAAAAGGAGGAGAGCGTGTTGTGTATGGGGTCACTCCCTTGGGACCTGATGCAGCAAAGTGCGTCTCAGGTGTCCGGAGAGGGCAAAAAAATGGAACTGCCTTGGAAAGTTTGCCTTGAGATCATTATGAGCTGAAAAATGATACGAGGAACGAAGCCTTGCTAAACTTAAACTCTTCTTTTTTCTGACATCTACTAAAGATTTTTTTAGCCATTTTTGGGGAAGTTCTGAATGCAATTTTCCTTTATTTTATGTTTGCTCTATTCGTTTCGTCGATGCACTCTTCCCTCCACCCCCATACCCCTTCGAAAAAAAATTGGCATCCGTTTCCCACTTTCCTGGTAGAAGAAAAGTGCAATTGCAGAACGTGCAGAAACTTTGACGTAAGAGGCGTGAAGAAAGGAACAGAAGTTTTTTTCTTCTTCACCCTCCGATGCAAAGAAATGGGATAAAAAAACAGACATGACTTTCCTTTCCCCTCCGCCTCCCCTAAAAAAAGTTGTGTTTTATCTTCTTTTCTGGAATAATAGTGCGATATTTATGCATGTCCAACAAAAAATGCATGGCATTTCCCAAAAATTTCCCCGCCAGCCCCATTTTTATGGGGGAGGCGGGGGGACTGGGATTCATTCTCCTCTTTTTTTATTGCTAGAGGCCAACGATGTCTGAAAAAAAAAGTGTGGGTTCTTATCGGCGAATTGATGCTGCTAGAGTAACCCTACCAACAACGATCGTCGGCGCAAAATGGCCAATGTGAGCTAATACATCATTTTAACATTTAACATAGTTTTCGCGTGTGCATTTGTGTACTGTACGTATATAGGTACATAAAATTAACATAGGTAAGTGTATCTATTTGAGAAAAAAAATCTACATTTGGTGCCAACATGGAAGCTCAGTCAGTAGCTATTTTAGCCCTTCTTTTTGACACTTTTGGAGGTGTGTAATTGGAGATCTGGCTACGTAAGCCCCGCTGAACTCCGATGCATCGACTGCAGCGCCCAAGTTGTAAATTTTGATTCATCCATGTTTAGAGGGATCGCTGTTGGTTGGGGATGCGTAGGGGGAAACAATGTTTGCTCTCCCCCTTCTGGCGTCGTCTGAATTTCATTAAATACTGCAGCATCATGTTCAGAAAAAAGGAGGCCCACTGAGCCTACCCCCTTTCTTACAAGATCCTGAGATCTCAGACCACTTTTGACACTGTTTATTTTGGAATGAAAAGGCAACAGAACCAGATCCTCACACACAAGTACGTACTACTTCTTGCCCCGTTCTTGAACTCCACATTGCACGGCCTGTCAAGTCCCAGGGTTTTGTGGCTAATGCAGAAGAAGAATTGCCCAACCGAGGTTCACCCTGCACTCACGCAGGATAAGCCTCAGTTGGACACATCTTCTTCAAAACCCACAGAGCCCCAGGACTGGTAGAGTTGTGTGCTGTAGAGGCCAAGGATGGGGCAAGAGGTACAGGTGCACGAAAATCCAGTTGCAGCTTCTTTTGCTTAAACAAATGGTGTCAAAGTTGGCCTCTTACAACTTCCAACAAGAAAGAACTTCCCGAGTTGTATTTCTCAACCACTTTCTTCCTTATCGAAAAAAATCGATCAGAACTTTCTTCTGGCTTATTTGGGACCACTGTCTGGAACTTGTTGGGCCTGGCAACCCTGATTGACGGGTCGGCCGTAATCCTTAATCCTTCTCAGTCACCTGCACTCCCGTGAGCGATGTGTACTGGAACGCCCTCCCGGTCAGGTAGTTGGCCTCCACGTCCACCGCGGCCAGGAAGAAGTACCTCAGTCCGCGCCTCCTCAGCACGGTGGACACGCCCTCGTCGTCGCCATCCCCGCGGCCGCCGCGGCCGCCGCGGCCGCCGCCGTGCTGCCGCCGCCGCCGCCTCTGCCGCCACAGCAGGGTCAGGTAGAACGACGCAAGGAGCAGGTAGTGCAGCAGGCTCTGGGCTGTGGGAGAAAGAACAAGAGCAAAACAATGTTTCTTAAAGTTGGGTCGCCACCAAAAGTGAGCAAACCTTTCTGAGAATCTTCAAAAAGTGGGTGGAGGTCCAAAAAAAATTAGTGTTCTAAAAAAAAAAATAGTGATTAGCTTTCAAATTCTCCACGGGCAAGAAAATTGTCTTCTATTTGACGCCGGAGAAGTCTTCCATCATGTTGTCGCCACAGGACAGCAAACGTTCCACCTGAGCTCAGAAATAACAAGGAAGAGAGAGAGAGAGAGGACATTTCCTGCTAATTATGACAAAGAGGCAATACTACAAGCGATGAAAGGAGGCAGCAAATCCCTGAGGGATTTACCACATCTAAGCTCTTCTTCTCTGCGTCCGCCCCTACCTTTTTACCTGCGGCGAAGCCGACAGGTCATAGCTTAAAAAACCCTTACGGGTTTTTTTGTCAAATAGAAGGTTTGCTTTTTTTGCTTCTTTTTACCCTGCGATCATCTTTAAAGCATAAACAACATGTCCAAAGTATGATCATGTGTGACCAGCTAAAAAAAGGGGTACCCAAAGAACAACAGTTCTTTCCATTTGTTCTTAGCAGAATTGCAGAATTTGCTTCTCTCCGGCGTTCTTGTACTAGTGGAATCCACTGTTGCAGTATGAACTTTTTCCCGCAGGTCTTTGAACAGAGTCCGTTCTTGTATCTTTGAACGTGCTCGCTCAGCTAATTCGCCTCCTCCCCCCCTCTCTTCCTCCCCCACCCCACCCCCTTGCTTGTGGTGACAGGCATTATGAATGTCATGTGTGATGATGGTGATGATGCTATTAAGCCGACGTGGGTGGTTGGGTGTTGGTGGGTGCAAGCTGTGGTAGACAGTGCTGCCAGGTGTGGCGTGCTTTTGCCCCAATGTGGCGCTTTTTGATCTCTTGGTCTCACCTCATTTCTTCAACTTCTGCACACTTTCCATAAATACTGTAGATGCCTCAATAAACTGTCAGCTTTTCTAAAAAAATAAATACTTTTTGGGAGCCAAAAATATCATGACAGCTAAATTACACAAATAGCCAATAAAAATAGTTATTTTAGGAAAAAAGTAGACAGCTTTTAACTGGCGCTTTTTGGGCTTTTTTTGAGTGCATAATGGCGTCGTTTAACTTGAATCTGGCAGCCCTCGTGGTGGAAGCTGCGTGGTCGATAATAAGCTAAACAAGGGTTGGGAAAATATCTGAAGTTTTTTCCACGCCAGTGATGAGTATTGACAGGGCACAATTACATGTAGGTCTACATCAACAAAAAGGACGATTTCTAGTGTCAAGTGTACTTATAAAAGCATTTTTTTATTCAGCTTAACCTTGATAAAAAATACCCTCCTCTTTTCCTATCTTAAGACTAGAAAGTAAGGAAAGTGGGGAAAATTTGGCGACACCATATATATATATTTTTTAGCAATGTTACCTGCGGGTATCTTGACGCTGTAGTTGTCGACCAGGATCTGGCAAAGGACAGCCCAGCAGCACAGGAGCAGCGAGATCAGCTGGCCAAGCAGGATGGACTTCCACACTTGGCTGAAAAACAAATAGTATATGATGATTATAACAAACCTTTTAATATGTCATTTTCTTACAGGGTGCAAATATTGGCTTTTTTACATCCCTTTTTGCTTAAAGGAAACACGTTGAGATAAGTAGGAATAATGACATCATTTTTCGCATGAGCATGTAGGTACTTTTTTCAATTCCCCTCTCCCACTTTTCCCGCCTGAATGCCCAATAACAATTCACCTTCTTGCGCTACTTGAAATGAAAATTGAGCTGAAGGATGTGTGCGCAAGAATCGCTTTTTTAGGAGCATTTTCATAAAGATGAGAGGAGGAGGAGGGGGAGGAGGAGGAGGAGGAGCAGCAGGAGGAGGAAATGGGGGCTCTCCCTCTCTCTCTGTGCTCGGGGGTGCAAAATGAGAAAGCGAAGGCGACGGAGAGAGGGAGAGGGGCTCCTTAAAGCTGATTTATAGCGTGGCTGAGACTAGAGTTTCTTGACCGGGATTTATCGAATTCGAGTAATCGGGTATCTGAGTACTCAATGACCACTTTTTTACACATTTTTTCCAAGTTTTTAAGTTGATTAGGCAGTCAGAAATCCCAAGTACGTCCAAGGTTTCGATCAACATGTTGATACCCGAATGCCCGGGTATCGAAGTAGTCTGAAACTCGAGAATCTCTAGTTGAGGAGGAGGAGGAGGAGGAAAAAAGCAGTGGCATCTTCCTATGCCCCCATTTCTGGTAGCTCCTCTCCTCAACACACAGGCACACACACCGTAAAAAAGAGACCTTTGATTACTGTAGGTAAATCCTTAGAATGACATGTTTTTTTACGTATCCGAATAGAAGACAGATAATGTCCGGTGTTGTATCCATTTGTCGAATATATTTTTAACCAAAGAAAGGTATATCCGCTTTGGTTTGCATGCCCTACTGTACCTCCAAAGCAGGAAAGGGGCAGGGGGATTCATGAAGAGACTTCTTCAGTAGCAGAAGGGGAACCCACTTCAGAGTCAGTGTGTAAGCAGATCGATGTGTGATGCCAATTGCACTTTTCTTCCCATGAGGAGGAGGGAGAGGAGGAAAAGACGCAATTCCGAATCCTCCACAAAAAAGTTGTTGCACCAAACTCCTTAGGGGTCAACTGACACAGGATGTTTCCAGTCTTCAGACATGAGAAGCTGAGGACCACTAATCAGCAAACACTGTAACTTTAAGTTTAAAAAAAATAGGATGTTTTCAAGTGGAAATATTAAGCACGTCTGATTTTCCTGAGTTTTGTTGTGGAAAGTTCTGTGTTGTTTTCTTTTCTAAAAAAATAGGATTCGACCACTTTTTCTTTCGAATGGAGCAGTGAGCCAAGTAAATACGGCAAATGGGGGGCCCCCTCCTTCTTTTCTCATTCTCCTCCTTCTATTGTGTGATCATTGCCCAACCCATTCTTCTTTTCTTCCTCCCCCTCCTACTCGTCCTCCTCACTGAAAGAGGGAAGGAGAGAGCGGCTCCATTGAAGTGGTCTCAGGAAAAGGATTTGGGGGTAGAAAGCTTCGCTTGCGTTTTTGGGTATGATGATGATGATGGGGAGATGGGAGAAGAGTTGGGGTGACCTCCTCTTCCTCCTCCTCCTTTCTTGTTGGACTGAGATTGATTGGGGAGCCAATTGCTGCATAGTGCAATGAATGCAGTGCTTCTGCGTGGGCGGAGGATGTATGAGGTGTTGGTGGCCCAGTTTCATGGCTGATCTGCATCCTCCAACACTGTCTAGAGAGAAAGACTGTACTGTACAGTGGAACCTCGAGATAAGATGTACCTTAATGTGAGTGAATTTTTTTGACGTAGTGGTTCACAACTGTACAGAAATTAATGAGTGCATCAATGTAGTGGATCACATCTGTACACAGTGAGCTGCATCACATACATCGAGGTTCTACTGTACTGTACCAGTACGGTACAACAAACAAGCCCAGGCAAACAATAGGTATCTTTTTTCCATGGGTTGGGTCTTCCTCTTCCATTCCTCATCTGCTTAGCAAATGAGAGCACTACTGCTGCACAACATTGAATGCAGCCCAAGGATTGTGCTGACCAGGGATCCTCCTCTCCCCATTCACGAGCTCTGTCTGAATTCGTTGTTGCAAACCTCCCTCCGGCAAAGGGCCTCGGGAAAAAGTTTCTTAAGGGATTATCCCGAACCGCACCAGAAGGAGGAGGAGGAGGAGGAGGAAAAGCCACAACAAGAGAAAAAGTTTCTGTTCAGGTTCAGCTTCTTTCATTCTTTTTCTTCTTCATCCTCCCCTCTCCTCGTTTCATGGTCGCTTGAGCAACCTCCTCCTCCTCTACCCCATTCTTACCTTGTCTTCTCCTTTATTGTGGTCTTTGGGGAGTCTTGAACCCTAAAATTTGCTTCTAAATGCTATTTTGACGCCACATGGGCATTTCTAGTTAAGAAGGGTGCATGTACTGAAAATCGGTCTAAGTTAATCTACCGTAGTTAAATGAGACTTAAAAGTTCGATCTTAGTTGTACTTGTAAAGAATCGGGATAATCGTGGGGGCTCTTTCTGATGTATGTAACCGTTGCGGCAATTATAGACTTTTTGTTTAAAAAAAATCAAATAAACCTAAATATTTTTGATGACACTGACGCTGTATTTTTTTAAAATAATTTCTTAGCTGAAGAGACGTGACCATTTTGGCAGTAAAAATATGATCTCTAATTCAAATTCAAAAAAGTGTTTGATTATTTATCAAATTAAACACTTATGTTTAATATATACATGCTTGCCTACAACAACAAAATTTGTCTCGAGTTTCCACGACTGAGAAAATAAGTTTTTTTTTGCTGTCCTGTCCCGGCATCAGCAACTTTCTCACACGCACACACAAAGTCCGTTGTTTACAAAGCCCTGAGAGGATAGAAGAGACCTGGATAGTGAGAGAAAAAAGAGAGAGAGAGAAAGAGGTGGGAAAGTTTCTCTGGCGGAGAAGTCTGCCAAGAAAGAAATTAGCAAGACAATTTGTATCCTGACGGAAAATGGAAAGAGAGCAGGAGAAAAGAAAAAGAGGAGAAGAAAGAGTTACCTGAAGGGGCCACTAATGCGCCCAACGCACTTGGAATTTAAATTAGGAGGAGGAGGAGGATAAGGAGGGCAGAATATTTGTGAACCAAAAATCTCCTTTCTTCTTCTGGGAAGTTGAAGAAGAAAAAACAAACAATACTTAAAATAAGCAATTTTGTTCAAAAGCATTTGGTCACACCTGGTCACACCTGGTCACACCTGGTGGACAATCCAAACAAGGCATAGACAAAGTGTACCTACATGTACATGTCTTTATTTGAATCTTGAGTATCCCCTTCCTGCAGTACTAGTTAATATTTTTTTTTGCAAAATTTACTCAAATCAACACATACAATTTCTAGTAGAGGCGCCTGAAAACAAGGTCGGAATTTATTGGACAAGTCTACCTACCACATGTTCAGAAACACACAGGCAGGGGAAGCAAAAGCAAGCAAAGTTTGTCGTTACTTTGCCTCGTACTTTCAGATTAAGAGGCTCCTTCCCTCTCCTCCTCCTCATCTCTTCCCGCTGGTACAGTGGAACCTCGATATACGCAGATAGGGACGCCACCCACTAATTTGATGCATCCATTTCTGCGCAGTTATTAAGTTGTCAGAGTTAAAAATCAATACTTTAAAAAATCAATATCCAGGTTTCACTGTACTTTTAGCCAGTCCCTCTCTCTCTCTCTCTTTCTCTTCCTTTGGTTTTCTCCCCAGAGGCGCCCCCATAAATTACTCTCTTCTTACGAAGGAGCCCGCAGCATCCAGGAGGAGGAGAAGGAAAATGGAAAGGACATTTCAATTTCCTCACTTTTTTATCACCTTCCTTCAGAAAGAAAGATTTCGCAGAAAAGAAGGATTTCTGTGGACAAGAGAAGCTATAATAAATCCTTTAAAATCAAGAGTGTTATTAATCAAGGTCGGGTTCACACACACACACACAAAAAAAAGATTTTTGGGGGGAAAGCCATGAGAGGCTTTCATGAGACCGTCATAAAAGTCATCTCTCTCTCTCTGACTTTACTCCAGGATCCATGGACAGCTCCACAGGGGATCTGACAGAGAGAGACAGAGAGAGAGAGAGACGAACTACTTGCCTATGAATACATAAAAGGAAAGTAGTAGGAAGCGGACACGGAACAAAGTCCTTCCTTTCCAACACTTTCCCTGCTTTCCAGCACGCGGGCGTGAAATTAAATTCGGGCTTTGCAAAGTCCTCCCCTCTTTCCCACCAAACGAAGCTACAGTAGAACTCCGATATTTGTACTTACACAGTAAGGTGTGGTCGGCAGACTGCGTGGCAATTTTTTTTACTGGAGCGGCTTAGAAAAAAAAGTCAAATTTGGTAATAAGAGCAACTTTTTTTATGGGGAGTTTTTAGGCTACCTGCGGAGCTTAGTAACCGTTTCGAAGTTCTACTGTACTTTGGACTAGAGAAAATAGGATATTCGTAATGAATTTGCTGCCGTTCTCCCTTGGGAGGAGGAGGAGGAGGAGGAGGAGGACGAGGAGGAGGAGGAGCAAGAAGAGGAGGAGCAGGAGGAGGAGGAGGAAAAGGAGGGATATCACCAGGCTGTAACGTATGATGATTCCTTGGACCTTCATTTTTTTTAAGAGTGGAAGCCTTCTTTCTCTACTGTCAACTAACTAACTAAACTCTTCTTGTCATCTCCAAAAAGTAAGAAAGAGAATGAAAACTTTTTTTCCCTTTTTCTCCTAACTTCATTGCCTTCCTTTTGCTCCTTTTTTTTTCTCCCTTCTTCTATTTCTCCTTCTAACTGAGTTTCAGTTTCGTTTCAACAGACTTCTCTCCCCTCTCCTTCCTCTCTTCTCCCCCAGTCACTGCATTGTCATGCATTGCTCCCTGTCTCCCCCTCTCTCTCTCCCCCTCCCTTCACATCTTGAGCATCACAGTCTTGGAAAGGTAAAGAGTTCGTTTCTGTTGGCGTTTTAGTCCAATGGAACGACGGTTCTGCGAGGAATTCAAAACTTTAATTTTACCACCGCTTCATCTGAAATTCCGACTTCGTTTTTTACAAGACGTGCGGGGGAGCATTCAAGGAAAGTTTTAAAATGGAAAAATTGTAAACTGCCTCCCTCCTTCTCCACATTTTTGTCCGACAAACTCAGGGATGGATGCCAGGAGAAAAGAAGAAGAATGATTATACCAACTGCCAGAGAGGAGAGTGAAACGTAGTTTCTCATCTTCCTTCTTTTTCCTCCTCTCTCTCTCACACTCTTTTTCTTGACAGGCAGTGCCCGAATTTCAAGTTTTTCTTCTCACAATGTCAACTTCAGAAAAGACGAGAAGACTTGGGAAAGAGCCTCTTCCAATTTGCCAGTACTATGTGTAAGAGCTAGTGTAAGAGGGAGAGAGAGAGAGAGGGTGGTGTGGTGTGGGGTAGAGATGAAGGAATTCAACATCACAGACATGAAGGAAGGCAAGGAAGGAAGGAGAAGAGGAAGAGGAGAAAAGAAGGAAGAGGAAACCCAACCAACAACGATCGGGGTAGTAGGTTAAGAAGAGTGGGGATCTGCATGTACAAAAGTCCAAACATTGGACCAAGAGCCATGCTTAGTGGGTGATGCTCGTATTTGTAGAGTTCGAATCATCCGCTGGCTCCGTTATCATGCACGGTCGTTGTTGGTTGGGAGCAGGAGGAGAAGGAGGAGGAGGAGGACTCTTCTTCCACACACTGCCACTACGTGACAACGTGGTGTGAACGTGATCCAAAACGGAAAGGAAGGAAAGGAGACACTCACGCCAGCAGCTCTCACTACGTGTTGCACAAGTGATGAAAGGAGGGGGGGGGGAGGGGGGAGAAAAAGAAAGAAAATGCATGTCTTTTCGTTTGGAAGTCTTTTTTCTCTCTTCCCTCCCAGCATCCTCTTTACTGGTTTTGGAGAGGTACGTAGTCGAAGAGGCAAGTACAGTGTATAAAGGTCTCTCGGGTCACGCATCGCATCGTAGCCACTCGGTCTACAGCACTAAGCATCTGTAAAGATGTATTCAGGGTAACTGCGTCATAAATACAGCTTCACCATAATCAATACCTCGTCTACCATAAATAATACAATGGTGTAATTGCCCAGTTTGCATCTACACGTATAACTTGCCTCCACCACAGTACCGTACGTAGAAAGCCCATATCTGAGTATAGTGGACATGGGAGTTCGACTATATCTATGTACACATTGTCGACATGCATACACACATCATACGTAGTAGTAGTACAGTACAGCAGTACAGTAAAGGGAAGAGCACTGAAGGTCTCCATTGGTCGACCCGTGTCTCTGGGGTGGGGGAAAGGTACACTACTGTACACACACAATGGGGTACTGCACCAGAAAGTCGACTATGGCGGAACCAGCAGTCTTTTTTCCTCTTAAGGAGGAGAAAAAAAAAGACACAAGATGCATGCCCGCCCTCCTCTTCCTCTTTCTTCTCCTCCTCCCTCCCCCACGGCAATAACGGTAATGCCTTTGATTTAGAGGGAAGATGGAGGAGGGAAAACTGGTGCTGGTGGTGGTAGTGGTTGGAGGAGGAGTGTAAGCACCCCTCCTCCTTCTTCTACCCAGACCATCAGGGGAGAGAGGGGAAGGAATGGAAACATGTGTTGCCCTCCCTCTTTTCCTTCAAGAGGAGGCAAGAGGAGGGAACATCTTGGAACTAATTGCGTCCTCTCTGTCTCTCTTCTTCCCTCACACCAGGGTTGCCATTTTTAGCTATATCTCACTTTGGTAAGCTAAAAAAAACACGTACTAATAAATACAACGATAGTCCAGCATAGTATGTTGGCTAGTTTCACTGGTTGTGTGGGCTTGCTTCAGCTTTCTGCTACCTGACAACCCTGCCTCGCGCACAAAAATATCCGGGTTTTCTCTTGGTTGGAGGGTCCCGCCACCGTCACAAGGACGACGGCTTTTTCCCAGATGTTTTTTGGGGGTAAGATCTTTTGGTAGGAAACATCTCGGGATGTTTTTTGGGGGACACTAAATCAATCTTCCTCTTTTTTAAGGTTTTTTCCTTGGCCTCTTCCCCCACAGAAAGAGAGAGAAAGAGAGAGTGACTATTGCATATCTCCATGGAGACAGGAGGAAGGGAGAAGGGAGATATGCAATATGCATGTTTGGTCTCTTCCTTAAGTGGGGGGGGAGATGCAAACAAGAAACCATTTTCGTGTCAGTGTGTGTCTGTGTACAGCATGTACGTTGCGTTGCAGCATGCAAGACAGTGTCTTCTTGACATCGACTTGACAGAATTCGATGCCTTCTGGAGAAATTTTCAGAAAAACAGCGCACTACACTGATATATTGGTGCATTTCTGTGCAATTAACGATTGGTCATCGGGGGGGGGGGATAAGCTCAATGTATCACTCACTGCCTATATTGTTAAGTTGGGCTTATGATGCAAAAGTTTTCCAGCAATCTTCAAGTTTCTCCGAGTCGGTCTTTAAACTTTTCAAAATGGAGCAAAAACAATTTGCATTCCTGCTGCTGCTCTCGATGGGTGGTGGCGAAGCGGGAAAGGCAAAGGCTTTTTGGTTGGTTGCATGCCCAATTAGCTCTCCTTTCACGCCCAACCGACCACACAATGTTCTTGTCTGATTCAGCCTCTTCTCCCTCTCTCTCCTTCTTCTCTGGAGTTCGTAGCATCCTCCTCCTCCTCTTTCGCCTCTCCAGTTGCCCATTTCAGATTTATGGCGAGAATTAAACTGGTATAAATTAGGGGGAGGGAGGGAAGAGACACAAAACATTCTCCTCCTCTCTCTTTCGGTTAGGAGACGCAAGACCGTTAGAGCCACTTTGTGGAGATTTACTGTAGCTGGAAAGAAGTCCCCTCTCTCTTGATGTCAAATTGTATTGCTACATGCAAATAAGACAGCTAAAGTCTCTCTTCAGTACCACAGAGTACCTTCAGCAAGCTTTCTAAAATAAGAAAAACACTCTAAAAATTAAACATTTTAGCACGTCCCTAAGTGTTAAAATATCGACCCTTCCTCACTTGAAAAATCTTTTCTTGCGCACTCATCTCCCTCTCTTCTTAAAAACCTTAAGCCGGGCTTTTGTCTGCCTTTAATCAAAGTTTCACCATAAAAAAGTGCCCTCCTCCTCTTTCTCTTCCTCC
>JAAUYM010081271.1_pt1 | contig 14421 bp, 10 predicted proteins | sample 7278001 | NCBI WGS metagenome assembly JAAUYM01 (sample SAMN14350224, study PRJNA611818) | marine sediment metagenome | isolation source: surface marine sediment (1.8m) | place: French Polynesia: Moorea | collected 2018-08
AAAAAAAATGGAGCCTAAATGATCCCGCCCGTAAAGTGTTTTGGTGACCTGCGAAACAGGTGGCTCTTTACACTCACACACAAACACATGGTTACTACCTACATGCGCTAAAGAAAAAGAAAAAGAAACACTTGCGAACACTTTTGATACTCTGTCTCATCGGTCTAAAGTGAAAGATGGCAGCTCTTTGAGAGAAAGTACTCGTGCCTCTACTATGTAGATAGTGCAATCGGTGTTAAAGTTCTCTGAAAATCAAGACTGAAAAAAAGCCATGAAGCGCTACGACGAAGATCTGGACTGCTGGGTGTCGTTGCCAGCGGCGGCGCCAGATAAGTACTGTACTACTGTACAACAGTGCTAACATTCAGAGCGAGCATCCTAGGTCTTTGAAATGGATCTGGGTCAGGTTTCCTCTTTCTTTTTTGTGTACGTCTTCTTACCAACAAAGTTGCCAGTGGTAGCAAATACGGTACAGGCGTTTTTCGTCTCTCTGTTTTTCGTGAATGATTCTGAACTCGCTGATGCACGCAAGTAACCTGACTTGGCAGTATGAAGCTTTTTCCTCTCCCGCAAGAAAAAAACCCTTTTTTGTCGTCCATTTGCATGCCGGAATTTGTTGGGTTTTTTTTCTCCTGGAGAGCTTGAAGAGAAACAGTGCTGAATGATTAAAGATGCTCTCTCAGTGTCTCCCAGCGCGCGTTGTCGTGCTCCTCATCAGCACAAGGGGCAGCCAAGTTGACGACCCGACGAGACTTTGCAAAATTAAGGAACATTTCTTGGAAAAATTCCTTATTCCTTAACTTTAAAATGCCCTCTAAAAGTGTGGTAAAATATTAATGTGTTTCTTGTAGCAAATGTCGAAAGTTGACTGTGTACTAGTGTGCCAAAAAACATAAGACGAACTTGGTGTTGAGAAATAAAAAAACTGGGTTTTGTAGTGAGACTCTAAGGACAAGAGAAAAGGTTTATCAAGTCAAACATTTGCTACAACCATCCTGAGTTTTTTCTCTGTGGACGTGCGAGATTTGTCATCTCATTTTTTACCGCTGATGCACCCATTTCAAGTTCTGGTAAGGCAGCGGTTCCCAACCATAAAATGGCACTCCAAGCATTTTCTGGTGGTACCCCCAAACCTTGAAGCAATCCTGTAGCAATATTATCATACGAGAGAGGTTCTCAAAAGTGTAGAATCATTCAGCCTCAAGGTGAGTGATCCATCATCCCCTGTCCTGAGTGCCTCTGTCGCCGAATTTGTCAGGCATGAAGAGGGGGTGGGGTGGCGCACGAGACACAACTGATAACAAGAACACCACACACAAAAAGGATTCATTTGCTGTACGTATGCTTGATAAGGTTCGTTTCTAGTATGGGGTGGTGCAATAGGACAATAGAAGACTGAAGAGAATAGTTAAGAAATATGGGAAAGCATAAACAGTCTTTGACAATTTTTTAAAAGACTAATTTTCTCTTTTTCTTTTCTCTTATTATCCACACATGTGTATCATGGGGAGTGCAGCAGATACGAGCAGGCGGAGAGGGGAGGAGGAGGAGGAGATTGGGCAGACGGATATCAGCTGCAATTTCACCGTCGTCCTCATCGTCGGCAGCTTTACCCTGAGCAGACCTCCTGCGGCCATCGCCACCACCTCTGGTCCAAGATGGGCAGGGCGAGCGTGAAGACCGCCTTGGGGATGATGGCCTTCTTCCTGATGTTGGCGGCCAGGGCAACCTTGCAGGAGGACGGTGAGCAAAAGTCGCAAAACTTAAGGCAACTTTTCTTTCTTCCCTTCCCCAACTCATTCACAATGGTGAAACAACCATCACCGACCACCTCGGATTCGACTGTGCTGACAGTGAGAATCAATCGAAACATCTTTTCTCTCAGTGCGTCCTGGCGCCGGCCTGGAGGAGCGTCAGGACGACGCCTGCACCGACAGGTGCGACGCAGGTGCGTGTCGCATACGGTGAATCAGCAAAGTTGTGGTCGCCACCAGAGAAGCTAAAAAATAGCAGAATTTCTATTTGTTATAGACAGCTTTGCAAGAAAATTTTAATTTGAAGATCAAAAGCGTTCTTTCTTATAGCGCAGTTTAGTGTACTACGGTAGACTTCTACTGTATTTCAACAAAGCACTTTTTACATAATAACATGGTGACAATGTTAGACAAGCTGACAAGACTACGCAATGTCCAAAGGGTTTATTTTGCTGTCGATATTTGCTAAACTACCTACCTAGGTACAACGAAGATAATCTTTTCGTAGCACTGTACTAAATCTCTCATCTGTAATCAAGTAGTGGGGAAAAGGTGAAGGAGAAGGGGGAAGGGAGCGCATTTACCTGCTGTATAATTAAGGCTATCGAAATCCGATATTTTCGAGCACTGCTGCACTTGAACGCATTCACCAGTGTTGCCAATTCGCAGCCAGAAGCGTATTGCAATTTCTCAAGTCAACCCAGATACAAAAAAATGCATGCCAGACAGTAAATAAAGCTACAAAAATAATAATACTCGTGCATAACAATAATAAAAAAGTAAATAAATTTACAAGTCTTTTTCCATTTCAAGCGGAATTTTAATCTGAAAAGCTTTTTTTTGGGGGGGGGGGAGGGAGTGGGGGGTTGGCCCATCCCAGATGGCAGCACTGGCGGGATCAGGATTCTCTGTAAATAATACAGAAGAACTTGGACAAAGACGGTCCCCATTGTACGCGACATATTCGCACATCTCTGTAAAGAGAACCTTTGCAACGTTTCTGTAGGTAACGTTACTTTCAAAAGCCACACAAATTATACGTTTCATATTTTTACATGCGATGAGATACTGCTGCCTGGGTGGGGGGTGCAGATCATCTGACCAGTGCAGCCCATCACTAAAAAAAATATACTACAGTTTCACTGCACTGCTTCATCCGTAGGAGAAGACGCTGGAGTGGAAAAATATAGCCGAAAAGTTGGAACTGGTAAGAATAAAAAAATAAATAAATAAAATCCATGCGAAACTGCAAATCAAGTTATCCATTTTTTAAAACCTTTTTAGGTTCCTGCAACGGGAGGTGTGGAGAGAGTAAGTCTGTCGCTCTCACAAACAGGATTTGTCGCAAAATCAAGATTTGTCCAAAAAAAAGTCTAAATTTGTCGTGAAAATCGAACTTCTTCTGCGCTTTTGCGACTTTTTACAGACCTCGACGACAGCTTCGACTGCCAGTGCAACGACCAGTGCCAGGACTTCGGCGACTGCTGCGACGACTACGGAGCGATCTGTCTGGGGGAGGAGGTGGAGGGAGGATCCTGCGAGGGCAGATGCGGAGACAGTGAGACTACGATCCGATAAAGTCGCAAAAAAATCGCCAAAAAAATCGCTACTAATTAACTCTATAAAGCCTTTATTCGTGAAATCGTGGCTAAAAACGTGCGAAATTCGAACCCCCCCCCCTCCGCCCAGGTCTGGACGAGAGTTTCGACTGCCAGTGCAACGACGACTGTGCCAACTTCGGCGACTGCTGCGACGACTACGAGGAGATCTGTCTGGGAGGAGAAGCAGGAGGTCAGTGTATGTACGTACACAGTACGTAAATACAGGTTGTCTCAATAGAAAGTGACAACTTCCCCCCCAAAATCGCAATGCATTCAAATAAACGCGGCACATCAAAAAGCATAACTGGCAATTACAAGGAAAATGTGCAATAAATTGTCATCCTGTATTCGTAAGCACAAAGATGAATACTAATAATTCCGCGCCCCTCCTCCTGACAGATTCTTGCGAGGGCCGCTGCGGCGACAGTGAGTTTCGCAAATACAGTTTGGAGCGTGTTGTGGTACAGTCAAACCTGCTTAAGGGGGAAAGAGAGGATTTTTTTTTGTTAGAGAGGAGAAAGAAATTTCTTCTCACTTATTCTGGAAGCTTTTTGTAATAATGTTTTTTCAGGAATGCTGTCTGCTTATTGTACAACCCGACCAATACGTACAGCGCATAGAAATTTTTATGTGCCATATAGACCAACATAGACCAACAAACATAGGAGTACATAGTATGTGTCGTCTATGCGAGTATTATGTACTTGATGTCTGTGAGTGATCCAGTAGTCCAGCGCATAGCCATCACCATCATCGGCACATGTCTCGTCATCAGATGTTTGGGAACTGTTCGACCACTGCACAGAACATGTCCTGTAAGGCATCACCACATGCTCGGTCTTATGTGCTGTGTGTTGGTCGGGTTAAATAAGAGTCATTAGAGAGACACACAGAAGGATTTTATATTCCAGGTTTGGACGAGAGCTACGACTGCCAGTGCAACGACGACTGCTCCAACTTCGGCGACTGCTGCGAAGACTACGAGGACCTGTGCGAGGATGGGGGCGACGGGGGAGGAACTGGAAGCGGTCAGACAATTTTTTTTTTTAATTTGTGGCCCTTTGATCACAGTCTGATCTCGTCTGTGTCTCAGAGATGTGTTTGCCTCGTTAGATTTTTTTTTCTCACTTTACTTTCTCAACGAAAAGTCTTTTAAGATACCTTTTAAGATTCTCCTACCCGTATCAAGTATCCGGTACCCGTATCAAGTTTTCGAAGGAAAAAAAATCCCAAGATTGCGGGAAAAAAATTTAGGAACATTATTTTATGTACTACAAGCTGCGCACAGTTCACACAGTACCTATACATATATCGGGGTTCAACTGTACTTTTTTTCTTCCGCACAGTGACGGACGACCAGCTGCGAGACGAGTCCGAGCTGCTGCTTTCCCTCGAGGTGAACAACGGGAACTCCATGGTGGAGCTGGACTTCCAGGGGGAGACGTCGTCCGGCTGCGGGTCGGCGGACAACGCAGACGGACCGTGAGAAAGAAGAACAAAATTACGACATATGTTTTCCCACATGACGGTTTTTTCCACGCTATTTTTTCCAAAATTTGACCTGGAAACAATAGGTAAATGTCAACAACAAAAAAAGATGGTTCCTAAAATGTCTTGCAATGAAAATTTTTTTCTGCTTTTGAACTCGGCCTTACTTACAGCTTCACCGAAAAAAAATCCTCAGAGTTTCATCTCAACAATAGTAGAAACCATCCCAAGTCTGTGGACATACCGTACAAACAGATTTTTGATAAAATCCAGGTTGATCTCCAGCCTGGACTCGTCCTTGTACCAGCTGCCGACGGTGGAGCTGCTGGTGGCCCTGTTCGACAACTACGACCCAGACGAGAGCGTCTCCGAAGACAGGACGGACCAGGAGGTGGTTACTATACTTGAGTTTCAAAGATGGAAAGAAAAAAACAGGCGTGAGTTAGGCAACTAAAGGTCTTCACTTTAGACTTTATTGTTTTCTTGTTCATTGGAGATGTGTCAAAAATCAAACTTTAACTGTAATTTATGTACTACTAATAGGTAGCTATATACTTTACACGTCCTACTGTGTTACTACAGATCGGTGAAGAAGTTTCTTTCTTCGACGCCGTCGTGCAGACTCCCGTCATGGTGGAGGCCTACAACTTCCTCAACCAGAACGGTGAGCCAAACTCAAGCATTTCCTGCTCCTCTCCCCCCCTTCCCCCCCCCCCTTTTATCGACTTCCTCCTTTGGCAATACGGGAATCATGGGTGTTTTGCCTAGAGTAGTACATAGTTGTGCCATACATGGGCACCGGGTCAACCCTCCGTGTGTGCGTGAAGACTTTCCATTTTGGGAGGGAGGAGGAGAGGGAGAAGATGGATATGTCTAGGGTTAGAAAGTCATAATTTAAGGTTTTTGCTGCGTTTTTACTAGCAAGTTACATTATTTTTTGCCTGGGGGAGAAGGAAGTACCAAATTGCTTGAGGAGGGGGGATAACACCTCCCCTTATCCTCCTTGCCCATGCATGTTTGCAAGTCCTTCTTGCTTGCTGTTGTCGTTTGCATAATGTCTTTCCTCCTCCCATTCCTGCCCCCCCTCCCCGTCTGCTGTCCTGGATTTGCATCCGATGTCCCCGGTTTCAAGTACAGTAGGCTCCGCTTATAAGAACACCCTCCAGGCCAGGGCAACCTTTTCTTAGTTTAGCACAGATTTTGCTTCTTAAGTATTTTTTTAAGCAATAGAGTTACTTTTGTCCTTTAAGGCCCTGTCCGGTCTTCTTTTATTAGTATGTGGAGTCCACTGTAAAACAAATAGTATTTTAACTTTTCCGTATAAACTAATATTGGAAACATCAAGATCTTTAAAAAAATGGAAAATTTTCTGGCGAAAAAAAACTGCGATGTCTTCCCTCGATCATCAGGCATCTACACTGGCAGCCAGTCCGAGTTCCGCGACTACGCGTACGAGCTGTGGTTCGGCCCCTACGAGCGCGGCGCGACCGACTCCTCCTCCGGCTTCGAGCACGTCTTCATGGGGGAGATCGACGGCGGCGGAGAGGTCGGCGGATTTCACAACTGGATACACTACAGGTTGGGGGGGGGGGAGGGGAAAAGGCAGCGTCCCGGCCAGAGACGTGCAAAAACCAAGCCAGTAATCCCAACCAAAACGTGCCAGATTTATGATTATTCGGCATGATTTTTGGTTGCTGTTCTGGCGCAAATTTTTTTGATGCCGAACAGTGCTGCCAAGCGGCATTTTAGCCATAGGAAGAAAATCTTGGGGTTAGGTCGTTCTTGAGTACAGTGGAGTTGCGATTTTTGCAGCCAGCATCGTTGGTTTGCGCAGAAAGTATCGTAAATTTACACCTACTCATGATACTGAGATGCAGATTTTACTGTACCATTTCGGTTTATTCAAGGTTTTTTTTGCCGTTTTAGTTACGAGGAAGAGAGGGGTAACATCAACTACAAGGGATGGATCGTTCAGGCTGATTTCGGACAGGTACTGGTATATACCTAGTAACTAGAAGACAGCAAAAGGAAAAGTTGGTAAATAGAGTGTTGCTAAATTTCTCTCGGACGAATAAATGTTTAGAACGCAAGAGGCGTGACCTGCGGGCACACCTGGATGGACGCCGAGAAGTGCATCGGGGGATTCTTTGTCGGGACAAGGCAAGACAGCATAAATTATTTACCGAAATTTGTCCAGACACTTCATTTCCCAACTTTGCCAATTTAAGCTCTTCCAGACCCTTCATCTCTCCTTTTTATTTAGTTCACTTTTTTGAAGACGCTTCAATTCGCATAAGATATTTATTTTTAATTTTCACTTAAATTTTTGCAGACTCTTTATTTCTCAAGATATTTTTAAAAAATACAAATTAAAATTTTTGCAGACACGTCGTTTTTCCATTTTTTATAAAAAATTATTAACTTATTAGTTATTAGCTTAGTTGTTTTCACGCACTCCATTTTCCCAACTTCAGTCCCGAGCTCGACCTGGCGGTGAGCACCATCTGCGCGCTGTCCCGGCCCGACGTCGAGTGCCCGATGAGCTACGGCGGCGTGGACTTCAAGATGCAGACCTACGTGGACGTGCACGACGGGAAGGACCACATCGGGTCGGCATACCCAATATTCGACTGAAGCGCCTGTCTCTCGTACCCACGCAAAACTTGATGAAATATAAAAAAAATGCTCATTTCCCTACATTGTTGCGGAAAAAAAAATCAACCAGTGATACAGTTGTAAATTTGAAAGCTTTTGTCTGCACAACATTATTTCTTTTATATGGTGCAGGGTGTCAAAAATCAATGACGATGTGTAGGTGGACATCCTGAGGTGGCAAGTGAAGCCCTAGATTCATGAGATAACTAAAGTAAAAAAATTTTGATGCAATTACTTTTTGCTATCTCTTCCTCTTTATTATTCTTATTGCTGTCTTTCTGTCTGTCCGTCCGTCTGTCTGTCCGTCTATCCGTCTGTTTGTCTGTCTGTCCGTCTGTCTGTCCGTCTATCCGTCTGTTTGTCTGTCTGTCTGTCTGTTTCTCCACTGTCAATATGGACACTCCGGCTTGTGCCTGTAGCATGGCTTCTCGCAGATGACGACGGGGTACTTCAGCGTGGAGAGGGTGCGACGCTGCTTCTTCCTGTCGCCGCGGAGGGACTCGGGATCCTGCGCCCATTTCAAACCAAGGCAGAAATCAAATCTCACTCTTAGCAACATCGAGTCTTCATGTGGGAAATCGCGGTGCGCCTAAAACAGTAAAGACGCTCCGTCCTCACCTGCATGTCCAGGAAGGCCGCCTGCAATCTGTCAGCCACGTTCTTCCACACCGCCTGAGTTGTGCGTCTTGACGGATTTGGAGAAAAAAATCTACTATTATATAGGTACTATACATTGCAAAACATTTAAGTTGGGCTAAGTTTATTGCATCTACATGTGCATACACATTTTCTGTCCGATTTACCTTGCGTGCCCAACGGCCAGGAAGCAATGCTCCGGGAGGACGGTGGAGGTGTTGGCACTGGAAAGCATGGCAACAGGAACTCAGGCGTCTCGAAATTTCCCACATTTTTCGTTTGTCACTACCAGAGTCGGAGAACGAATTTCCGAATTTCCGAGTTTTGGACATATACTTTGGGTCGAACATTAAAAAAATAATAATAAATAACTGATTATTATCCGGGTTTTTGTCCAGGTGGTTGTCAAAAAAAGTATGGTAATTCAAAATCTTTTATTTTCCTGACCTGAGCGGCTCGTCCTGCCTAAAGTCGAAGATAACCGTGGGTCTCCCGCGGGAGGAGCGGGCGGAAGAGACCACGGAGAACAGGTCGGACTCTACCTCGTGCTGTTACACAGGAGGGATAAGCAGGTACAAGTAGTTGTCACTTTTTCATGCTGTTGACATGAGTTTGTTGACACCCTGTTCACCTGTGTGGTCTCGTTGTAGCTGCTGGTGCTGCTGGACCTTGAGATGGAGCTCTGGCGACTCAACTCGTCGAACGAGAGGCTGAATCTGGATGAAAAAAAAAACCACTTTTTTTATCGTCCTAGTTATTTTCAATGTCTTAACCTGGTACTACAATCTCACTTGAGTGTTGGCAAGAATGCGATGAGCAAACAGTCGCTCCTTCTCACCCGAGAATTTTCCTTCACCTAAGAAAATGATTGGAATGGCACACACACATGTAATTTTTAAAAAAAATCACATTTAACAATGGCTTATTTGTTAGCATTAAATTTCTGATTAACTTGTGCTTAATAAAGTACTAAAGGAAATGGTAAACTGGCTGATTTCTTGAAGCGCAAAATGTTTTTTTAACAGTACATGTAGACTTTCAAAACACAGAAAAATGTTCTAAAGATGTAAAATAACTTGATGTTTGATAAGGGAAACACAAGTATTCTGCTTTTTTTGGCGGACATGATGAGTTGACAAACTCACCAGGCTACAGGCTTGCTTGACCATTCCTCCCGCTCCTCCTCCGTCGTCGTTGTCCTCCGCCTCCACCTTGACCATCCTGACCCTAAACCCCCTCTTCTCCAGCAGCTGCCTAGTGATGTCGGCGATCATGGCTGAGGAGGCCTCGGACTCGTGCAGCAGCAGGGCCACCCGACGGTGGGTCGTGTCGTAGATCATGATCTGGTACAGGTGGCAAACAAGGTGGCGGATGAAAAATATTATCATTTTGGAAGTCTTCTCCTATGTATGCGGTACCTCTGATCCTGTGCTGTTTACGCTTTCCTTGGACGAGTGTCGCCGCACCTTCTTGGACTTCTTGAGCGGCCCTCGTGAGGAGGAGCCGTCTCCATCCTTGTGGTTTTCCCCACATACAATGACAAATAAATGAATATTTATTGAAAGAAACGCTCTTGATATCAACTAGCCTCACCCCGTCGGCGTCGGCGACGTCTTTGAAGACCTCGTCGTCGTCCTCCTCTTCGGCCTCGTCGATGGAGTGGAAGCTGGACAGACTCTCCTCTAGCAGGGCCAGGCGCTTGTTAGGGAACTTGCTCTGTCCTTCTCTGATGGGCACACGATTTATGAAAGAGTAAAAAAAAAGCAGCAAAGTTGACCAAATCCGCACCTTGAGATCCTCTCCAATTCTTGCAGTTTCCTGACCAGCTCCTCCCCGCTGGCCCTCAGCGCCGAACGCTTCCTCACTCCGCCGACCAAGTTCAACTTGGACTTGGAACTGGAGGAGGTGAGCTCCTCGACGTCCTTGAAGACGTCGTCGTCCTCGGCGACGCCGACGCCGACAACGTGGCCGTTGACCTTCTTCTCATCCTCTTTCTCCTCTTCGCTGCTGCTGCCAATCGTGATTGGAGTTGAGCTATGTCGAAGTTTTTTTTATTTTTTGCTTGTCTGTCCTGTCCTGTCTGTGTCGAGTTTGGTGTGTGTGTGTGTGCGTGCGTGGTGACTCACCTCTCCGAGGACAGCGACAATTTTCGCCTCCGGAACTCCGACTTCTTGGACGACTTGCGTCTCGCCATCTTGCCCTTCTCCTCCTCCTCCTCCTTGTCGTCCTGCTCCTCCTCCTCCTCCTCCTCCTCCTTGGCGGCCTTCCTCCTCCTGATCTCCATTGCCGCCGCCATCGCCCCCCCGGACAGCAGCAGCATCTGCGCCAGCGACATCCAGCTGAGCAAGGCCACGGTTGCGGCCGCCAGCGCCGCCGCCGCCGCCAGCACCGCCGAGAAGGACGGCTGCTGCATGGGGATGGTGGTAGAGATCTTGCGCTGGTGCTGGTGTCGGCCGCGGGAAGGAGGAGGAGAAGTTTTGTGTTGATCCACTGTGGGGGATGTGAGGGAGGCGAGAAATCGCACGTACGAATGGGAGGGATTTATTCTTATTTATTTTTTGTTCGCAAAAAAAAGCGTTACTCACTGTCTTGCTGTACCGTCGGGGTACCGTAGTATGTTTCTCCGCGGAAGTGAAATTTATTTGGCAAATCCGGTCTGATAAAAACAAAGCAAAAAAAACGTTTGGAACAAAAAAAAAGTGGAAACTGCGAAAAAACTGTAACAGTTTTATCTTCCTTTTTCCCACTATTGTCGTGTATGTAGCAACAATTTCTGACCCTGCACAGGACACCTGGGTACAAATCAAGGGCGACCTCCCCCGCCCCCAACGAGAGAGATATCTCTAATAATCTGGACTGTGTCTGCTGTCGATAGATAAGACTTGGGGGGGGCAGGGAGGGAGGCAAGGTGGAGATCAAAGAATGTTTCATTTGGGTTGCACATTCCGCAGCAACATCAGATGAGATGAGGGGTCGGTGTGGGGAGGGGGACTCATCTGACAGTTTTGTCCTTCCCCCCTCATTAGGGCAATTGCAGTTTAATTAAGTGCAAACATGAAGTCTTTTCAGGACTAAAACAAAAAAAATCATTTTTTCGCGCATGATGGAAATATAAGAAGGTACAAATTTCGTGTCCCAGAATAAAGTTGCCTCCCATTTTGCACCTTGCTGACTCTTTCTGCGACTAACGCGGAAAAGCCATTTTGCAGACATGTGTTTGTGTGTAGAGTCACTCCCATGGGAAGTTTGCTATGTTTGCTTTCTTCAACTAGTAGAAGATGAGGCTTCCACTGCAACTGCTCCTTTTCTTTTGTGCTGCGAATCTACTAGCCTTTCTGATCGTAGAGCTATATGGCATAGGTGGTGGTGGTAGTAGAAGGAGCCAACCGTCAAGGAAAGGTAAGAGACGCTTCTGCAAAAAAAAAATACAGTTTTACTCTTAAGCTTCTTACTCTCTTGTTGTATGGACAGGAGAATGTTGTATGTGTATAATAGTAAAATATTTGATTGCAAGAAGAAGGAATGGCAAAATTCAAGCTTCAAAAATGGCGGTTGGTCTGCATCCTACAAAATGGTTTTTTTTATTAAAAAAAACATTCTTACTTATTTTTTTTGCCTAGAGTACTGTAGTACTGTACTACAGTCAAACTCGAATCATTTCGGGACAGGAAAGGAAGAGAGGTGGCACCAATTTCCCGAATATAGTATAAGGAACTTTCCTGTTTAGCCGAGTGACTTTTTTATACAGTGCAATCTCCCCAGATTTCGAGTTAACCGAGTTCGACTACCACTGAATTACAACTTTTTTCCCCCAGACATCAAGGGTCGATTGGCGACTCGACGTCAGCATTTGCTGGCAACCTGCCACCAAATGGAGCTGGAAGAAGGTGCCGGGATGCCGCAAACATTTAGGTACAGGTACACAGGTACATTAGGTACCCGACCAACACGCAGCGCATAAGACCGAACGATACGGTGACGTGTTACGGCACACATAATATTGCATAGAACGTGCATATTATGTTCTATCATGCTCGCTCTATGTGGTGCATCAAAATTTTGATGTGCTGTGTGTTGGTCGGGTAGTTGAAATAAACTCCACTGCATAGCAAAAATAAATATGATGGTCAAGCTTGAATTTTTATTCCTACTACTGTAGGTACCACTAATATCTGACTACTGAGTTTGCAATGTATGTTTAAGAGATCTAGTACTGTAATTACAAGCTTTATTTATATTCTCAGAAATATTTACCGGCTTATTGGGGTGGACGTCTCCTTCTGCCTGATGCCCAAGGTCGCCACCACCTCGTTGTCCAACTTCCTAGTTACTGCTGCTAACAAACTTCCAGGAGGTTAGTTTGTTATTCACAGAGCGTGCAGTACTACATACAGTAGTACAATGGACATTCTTGACACCTGTACGTAGTATATGCTGTACTACTAATTCCAGGTTATGCAAACATTGACTTCAACCCTGGCAACGTTACCATGTCCACTTATAAGGTAATGATTGATTTTAAGGGTTTCTTTTTCAACCAGACTAAATTTTTGTTTTAGAAAACATATTATGGTTAAGTACAAAGGTACAGCAGACATCTTATTTGCTGCTCTGACTACCACAATTTGTTTCGTTATGATCTACATAGGTAGTACATCGTACCTGCGCTAAGGTAGAAATAACTGCTGCTTTTGACTTCACAACATCATATGGAACTTCCACTGTCCTGTGATAGGTGTTGGTGGTGCGCCACCCGCTGGACCGACTCCTCTCCGTCTACCGCTACTTCTTCGAGAGCAACTTGGACGGGACAGCGACGGCCGTGTCCTTCCCCACCTACGTCGACCTCCTGACGAACGGGTCCATCGACGAATCAGATCGTGAGAGGATAAGGAGTGCCCGACGAGACAATTGGTCATTTTACGTACATATAACAAATACAGTACGTGCTTCTACGGTTTGTTCCTTAATTAAGAAAAGTCTCGTTGGGTAGAGTTACCAAGATTTCACTCTCTTTTTTCAGGATGGTTGACTGAGACCGGGGAATCTATGTAGGTTAGCTCAAAAGAGACGGTTAGAAAATACGTCTTCAAACTAAACTGACGCAGCATCACAAAAAATCATCTTTCCCACCATCGCAGACATAGCATCCACAGGCAGCCTAATCTTTTTTTTTTTAGTTAGTATGGACAGTATGGACAGTTTTAAGTTATAAAAGAAACACTCTGACACTTGAGCTAGCAGTTTTTCCTCCCGAGAGGAGCTTCTATCCACCCCTGGCCAACCACTGGAAGTCCTACAGCGAGCTCTGCACGCCTTGCAACTCCGTGATGACGCCGAACTCAGTCGTAGAGTTTGACGATCTGAAAGAAGAGGTAACAGTTTGCATCCATTATGTATAAATTTACGTAGTACTGGTACATGTTTTGGATTTGTTCCAGCAAATTTGGCGCGCCTTTGCGTTTAATCCACTTATCTATGTATACCACTGATTTTCAGCTGGAATATGTGTTGGAAGACAGCGGCTTCTACGACTTCTTCAATGCATCCCGGATCGACATGAAGCTTCCCTGGCTGAACAGGCCGGTGCACGGTGACACCAAGGATCAGAGGTGCGCTTTCCCGTTCCCTCAATGACCTCAAAAAATTATAGGTTCCGCTCTTTCTTCAGGAAAGAGTACTTCAGCCAGATCTCCAAGTCCGACGTCCGGGAACTCCACAAGCTGTACAGATGGGACCACCAGCTGTTTGGATACGGCATCCAGCCTTTCCTGTCACTGGGAAATTAGCAAACTACTAGGGTGCACATTGATGGCTCCCCATGTCTATCCAAAACCAAAATCTGTATTTTTTTTTTCCAACCTGTTTCTACCATGTCGTGGCAAAAAAAAAATTGCGCCACAGTAGCTTTTAGCTGATGACCACTAATTTGCTGTACTAGTACCTAATTATCGGAGTTCTACTGTAGTACGTACTGCACTGGTAATAGTACGTATGGTACGTACGTACATTGTTGCTAGGTAATAAATGAGTCTACGGCACACGTACTACTGCAACTACTACGCATACTACGTAGAAGATTTAGTCTGGTGGAGAATTTAAGAGCTGATAAGGTGTTGATGCGGCTCAGGTTTGCCAAGTCGGCAGTCTAAAAAAGCCTAAGAATGATTTTAAAAAGTTACCTAGACAGTAAAAGAGACAATGTTATAAATGTAAAAAATCCTCCAATGTTGTCTTTTTTCGAATGTTTATTAAGATTTTCGGCCAAAAATGATGGCAAAGAGCCA
>JAAUYM010143993.1_pt1 | contig 14411 bp, 18 predicted proteins | sample 7278001 | NCBI WGS metagenome assembly JAAUYM01 (sample SAMN14350224, study PRJNA611818) | marine sediment metagenome | isolation source: surface marine sediment (1.8m) | place: French Polynesia: Moorea | collected 2018-08
AGTACTTAGAAATAGACATAGTGAATAGTGGGCCACTTTTCTTCATTGCACAATTTTAGTGGATCGCTGCGTGGATGCTATTTGAAATCTTGAAATGGAACCCCTATTTGAAAAGGTTGAGAATCTCTGACGAAGACGAGTAATCTTCTGGGTTGGCAAAGCTTTTTTTTACAATGCCTTTATTTTCCCACATGTACCACATCATTTTTGCTTTCTTTTTTTTTGGTGGTGGGGTTTTTTCTCTTCCACCTCTGCCCATCGTGCTGTGTTTGTCTGCTTGTACAAGGTACACAGTGAATATTTTGCCATAAGGAACATGCGCTTCCAAAGCTGCCACAATAAAAAACTTTCAATTGGTACATGGCATGCTTAAGTGACAAACTTGCCATCAGATACTATCGAACATCGACTCGTTATTTGCAATTTTTTTCTATTTGTCCCGAAATGAAAGATAAACTATCTTTTTTTGCATTCATCCGATGAATCATCTCAAATTGCTTTTGAATCTGTCATGAGCATCCGGGGGGTTGATTTCCTAGCAATCAACATCAGGTGTTGCAAGATTTGTCCCTCACTCCAGGGCGTAATAATTATACGAGTATAAGCTAAAACATATTCTTTTTAAATACAGTTTTAATGGTAGATTTTCTGTCATTAAACCAGAAATGGACGATTTTGCTTAGCTCTCGTATTCAACTTAAATGTTTTACACATTTTGTCTAGCCCTTACGGGTGGCACGCTGAAGAAAAAAAACCAGATACCTATGGTACAAAGTATCAACTCTAGAAAACAACATGTTTGTTGACATATACTGTAGGTAGTTATTCACCTCTACAGGTCTGTTTGTCTGTCACACGCATGCAATACATAAAATTCTTTATTTTTCTTTTCACAGGATGTGGCTTCTGCCGGCCTGACTGAGACCTCAGGTTGATTTTTTTTAACATAGTGAAGAGAAGAAAAGAATTGGAGAAACATGTGGCCGCCTACGGCTTCGGCGCTGCTGGTGCTGCTGCCGCTGCTGGCGACGATGTCGACGTTGACGACGGCGGCGCCGCTGCCGCAGAGGGGGTCGCAGTCGTCGGTGAGGCTCAACTCCGGAAAGAAGGTAGGGAGCACCCAATAGTCGGCGGGCGCATGACCCAGCACAATTGTATCGCACCTGTCAACTGGTGTTCTTTTCCCATTTGTGCAGGTGTTCACCCACTCCGAGAAATGCCCCATCCTGACCTACTGCTCCTGCCGGAAGGTCAGGACCGGCGGACTCGACATCACCTGCAACAAGATCAACATCTACAAGCTCAGGGTAGGAACTGATCTCGCGTGCTGCGCTCCACCTGGGGCAACACCTTGGGCAACACCTCTCTCTCTCTCTCTCTTTCCTTCATGAAGGTCGACACTGACGAGCTGAAGAAGAAGGAGTTGTTCGTTCGCTACTTCAAGATCCGCAACAGCGAGATCGTCAAGCTGGAGGACCACATCTTCATGGGCATCAAGATCGAGTACCTCTACATACACAACTCCAGTGAGTTCACTTCGAGGTCAACAACGGAGGAAGAAGATTAGTGTGCACTGTCATGAGAAATAAAACTCTGTCTCGCTGATTGGTGAAAGTGTGCCATGTTGATTTTGGCCTAAATTTATGTGCATGCGCATCCTCATCAACACAGGGCTGAAGGCGCTGGGCCCGCAGTCGGTGTCGTCCCAGGGCAACACCCTGAGCCACCTGGTGGTGTCGAAGAACGAGCTGACGGAGGTCCCCTCCGAGGCCATCAGGCACCTCAGGAACCTGCACCACCTCAACCTGAACGACAACAAGATCACCGCGCTGAGGAAGGAGGCCTTTCTGGGCCTCAGCAAGGTGCAGAAAGAAAGGAGGAGGAGGGGAAGGAAGAACCCTCCTCCAAAGCTCTACTACTACTCTACTTTGACTGCACAAATTCGAAACTGCAACATGCTTTCCATACTATGTACATACATTGAAGCAAAAAAAAAGCTCTTGATGGTGCAAGAGACATTAAAAATGTACTTCCTGCCCGTAGGTGATGCGGCTGTCCCTGTACAACAACAAGATCCGGAACGTCGACGCCAACGCCTTCGACGGCCTCACCAGGTAGGGAGGACGTCTTGACAGCGCCGTCAATGTCGTCGTCGTTCGTCATCTTCATCGCTTACTATTCATTCCGTTTTTTTTTTCATTCCCTGCTGAAGCTTTGTGGAAAAAAAAGCAACAAAAGCAATGTTATTTGGCCTGGCACTCCCAAGCAAACTCATGCACGCGACAGAAAAGTTGCAAAGGTCTTGATTGTTCCAAAAGAAAGGAAAAAGGATCTCGACAGTGTCTCTTTTTCTTCTTCCTCTTCTTCTTCTTTGACTTGCCTATTCCAGACATTAGTACGTGCCCAATTGCTTGGCAGTGCACAGGGATATCTACTGTACTATTATCATCTTTCCTTTTACTTCTTCTTCTTCCCTTGTCTCATCCCTCTTCTTTTTCCTTTGATAACTTGGCCATAATTCCTCCCTCCTCCTCCTCCTCCTCCTCCTCCTCCCGAACACGGACCTGGCACAGGTGTGTCGCTCTTTATGCGAAAAATAACCTTGTTATCAACCTTGTTGACAAAAAAGAGAAAAACTTACAGCAATTTCCCAACCTGTCATGTGCAATAACGAAGTTTGTCCTGGGAGAGGAGGAGGCTTTAATACGATGACACACACACACACTCTAACACCGTTTCCTCCTTATTCTTGTTCTTGTTCTTCTTCATACATAACATAAGTACGTTCAAACTCATTCTGCTACGTTGTGCACAGCATGTAACCATTAATAAGAAGCTGAATACTACCTCATTTTACTTCCTCGGTGTGCTTAATATGGCAATGGACTTTCTGAAGTGCAAAGTACCTTAGATGGCCTCGATACGGACCAAAATATACCAAAAAAATGTGTTAGTTCTTATTAGGTGAGCAAAGGTTTTCAGCTTTTTTTGTGGTCATGCTGTATGTACGTACTACACACTTTCCTTTGGCACACACTGTACTGGACACGTTTCTTCCGCCTTCTCCCCCCTTTCTTCCTTCCGTGTTTTCTGCACCTGAACGCAGCCGGCGCCATCATCAACCTGCACAAACAAACAAACCACGCTTTTCTGATAAGTTCTTTTACGTACCTACATACCGGTACGTTCATTTCTACCTGCACCACAGAGAAGGATGTGCTATACTAGTCGGTTGAGCTGATTCACAGGAAGGGTTGGAAACAAGTTGTCTACAACTAAAGGAAGGCCCTTGAGTCGTTCACAGCCTAGAGTACCTACCACCTATAGACAATCGCCACAAAATGCTCCCAACTGGCGCACCTGTCTGCCTACTCTGCCTGTGTGCAGTACCAAGAGATAGAAAAGAAAGAAGACAGGCCTTACTGGTCATGCCATGAGCACCCACCTATCCAGGCAAAAGTTTGACCTTTACTGTCTGCTTACGTATGCAAAATTATGAAGCTATTTACATAGCACTTTTAAAAGCATCTTAGTAAACCTTGCAAAGGCAACTTGGACATTTTTTTTTTCAATTTGCTCGCAGCTTCTTAGCGGAGACCTACGAAAATCCAAAGCGCAATGGCGACCGTCTATAGCCGAAGTCATACTCAACATCAGCACTTTGTGTTGTTCCATTGCTTTTGCCTTCTTCCTTCCTAAGTTTTCATTTTTTTTCTGTTTGAATTAAGTAAGACCTGCATTCTCCTCTTTCTCGTCGAGCTGTTGGGTCTACCGTGTCGCCCTAAAAATAACCTGTTGATTATGGTCTTATGGACGTACTACTTACCCTTTGAGATCTCTCATGTGATAGTACTATAGGACTATCTACTAGGTATGTGGTGCGGCGCAGCCCATAGCTTCTCCTCTTTCCTCCCCCCTCCCCCCTTCTTCTTCTCCAAAACGCATTACTTAATCATGCCGTGTAACAGACAAACATGCGAAGATGCATTGACCATGTCGACGGTTTCTGTCTCCACAGTTCACTTGACTCTCTGTTTCTGTCTTATGGACAAAAACTCACTTGACACACATGCTGTTGTTCACTTAAAAAAAAAGTAGAGTTGATGTGATGCTGCATTGACATGAATCATCATCGTTGCCCCATGAAGAGGGCAAAGCTTTTCGACACAACAGTAACCCGAGTGTGCGTGAAACATGATGCAGGCAGTAGTAGGTCTGGTTTGTTTTTCTTCACTTTTTTTCTTAAAGACAAGTAAAGCCTTCCTTTCCGTTCGTACCCTTTGTTGATTTTGCTCTGCCTCAGTTGACAATTCCGTTCAGTTGGTCAACATTTTTTTCTTACTTTATTAACGGTACTTGGAAAGAAAAAGAAGACAAAAAAATATCCTTTCTTCATTTTTTCAATCATTTCCTCTTTTTCACTGTCGGCTTTCAGATTCATGGAGAGCTTTGAGGAAGATGAAAGGTGAGAAGAGAGATCAGAGAGAGAGAGAGAGAAAGAGAGAAACTAGTGAGTCAGACCAGAAACAGCACCAGAACGAAAATGTATGTCCTCTCTACCTTGACTTTTTTTTCCTCTTCTTGTCTCTTTTGTTTATTCTTACTAGATCTTAGGTTTGTTTGAGGTTTAAGTAACTTCCGTTTTCTAGTTATTTTCCCTTTTTCTTGTTTATAAAGGTATTTGTTGCAGTTTTGGTGATACGATGTTGCCTGAGCATTTTGTAGTCGACGACATTCCCAAATGTGTCCTTAGAACGAGCTGACAACATTGGTTTCTCTTTCTTTGTTTGTTTCTCTCTTAAGTATGTACTTTGTACTACTTAAACGGTACCACTGTGCTTGGAGTAGTGAACTCTCACTGCTATTATGTAGTGAGATTTCACTACCACATTATAGTAGTGAACTCTCAAGGGCCTGCTTTTAACTAGCATACCACGACATCGACCTATCCTTCTTTTCAATCTGACAACGACACTGGAAGTATATTAATGAGCATCCTCATTGGCTCTTCTTTTTTTTTTCGTCACAAACCCGTGCACTGTTTACGTACGCCACCACCACCACCATGCTTTCTTTCTCTCGCTCTTGAGAGACAGGACTTGCTGTCTCTGCTGTCTGCAACCCTAAACCCTACTACGCCTCTGAAACGGTACAAGTTTTTTTTAGTGATGGGGGATGTTGTGATGTTTGCGCAATGTTCGAACCGAAATGCTTTTATGCACAATCAGCTTGATGGTCATCCCAAATAGTTAGCCGCAACGCTTTTAAGAAGAAAGTAATAAAGTAACTTAGAAGGCTCATCCTTCATGTCTAAATAGACAGAATTGCTGTGGTTGCACCCATTCCTGCATGCTGAATTAGCTGAGCTATAGACGGGTTTTCATCACCAACGTTTGGCATGACCGTCCTCTTCTCTCTTTTTATTTACAATGGGAGAAGAGAAGGAGGAGGAGAAGGAGGAGGAGGAAGAGGACTGTTGAGTTGTCTGAAGTAGCAATACGTTAAGTGTGTGTGCGTGTGTGCGGTACGGATGCAGCTAGTTTAGTAGTAGCATCGCGGCCATTTTTATTCTTTTTCTCACAAGCTTTCTGGTGAACGTCATCCTATTTCCTCTCTTCTGCGGCAGGGAGCTGACCCGTCTGAACGTGGGCAAGAACCTGATCGAGCGCGTCCCCAAGGCGGCCCTCGTCCCGCTCAAGTACCTCCAGCACCTGGACTTCACCGACAACAACATCGTCAACATCGAGGCCGGAGACTTCGAAGGCGAGTTCCTACTGTGTCATGGCAACCATTCCCACGAGCCAGAGAGAGAGAGAGAGAGAGAAACAAATCATGGGATTCATTTCGTGCTGTTCCTGCGTCCAGTCGCTGGTGTGATCAGAGTAGGAGAGAGGGGCCGTGTGCCGTGTGGAGACCCAATCAAGGTGGAGGAGGATCATTAAGAGGAGGGGAGGAAGAGTTACCGACACTTTATCGCTAGATTGGAGGGGGGGGAGGTCGCAAACTTCCGTGAAAGAGGGGATCGAGGGCAGAGTAACTTCGAAAAGGAAAAGAAACAAGGATGCATAGGAGAACTTGAACATGGATTGTAGTTGTTCAGACATTAAAACATTTTTGTCACTGCCACTCTTGAATTCAACAACATGTGGTAAAATGTTCAGAAGACATGCATACGTGTGACGTATTATATCGGTGCATGGAAATTGCGAGCTTCCAATTAAAACCACATGTGAAATAACAACACGTACTAGACCGGAATGCGCGCGCGCAGCTAGACGAAATGTCAAAGTTCAGTTCCTTTTTTTCTTCTTTCTGTTGCCATCTACCGTGAACTGGAGGGAGGGAGGGTCTGATGGACCTACAGCACGAAAATGTCTTCTCCTTGGCTTGCTGTACGTACCCCACCTTTCACTTTCACTCCTAACTCTCTTTTTAACCTGCGGCGAACAGGTCTCAGAGTGCAACAAGTCGTTGTTCTTCTTTTTCTTGAGACAAGGTGTGGCAACACCTTTCACCAAGTGGACATTTTGGGGCACCAGATCGGAAAGAATTAAACCATCTAGAATCTGTTCGAGGTGGGGTAACCACCACCACCACCTCAAACTCCGTACGTGGTGGTCCCTCTCCCTTAAACTCTGTTTGAAGTACTGTACTGTAGGTATTCTCACTTCAAGCTCTGTTAAGATTACTCTACAAATTCTTGTCTTTACGCTGCTGGCCTTTGAACAGACTCTGTTCCTGTTTAGGGATGGACAGCCTGGACCACCTGACCCTGAACCACAACAAGCTGAAGCACCTCGGCCCCGGCTACTTCAGGGGCCTGAACAGCCTGACCACGCTCTACCTGGACCACAACGAGATCAGGACCATCCACAAGGACGCGTTCGTGGGACTGGAAAGTGAGTCATAGAAGCAGCAGCAACAGGACGCAGCAACAGTAACAATAACAATTCAACATAGCAAGCAATGCCAACAAATAGCGCCACTGATGAACACAGAGGAGGGACCATACTAGAAGACTCATCCGTCAGCACCTGTATGTATTATATGCTTCCTTTCCTCCTCCTCTTCGTCCCTGCCAGAGAAACAATTTCCCCCGGGCTCAAGTGGAGACTTAATTATAGTAGTAGGAGCGCATGATTAAAGTCGCTGTCCACCCCACCCTCTTTTTGGCTTGTCTGAAAACGACCGAGGGAGGGAGGAAGGAGAGGAAGGAAGGAGAGGAAGAGAGACAGATTGCTTTCACGAAAATGACACCCAGTTTGCTCTCTTTCTCCGCCCACCACGACAACGCATGCCCATAGAGAGAGAGAGAGAGAGCAAAGCTCATTAATTAAGCCGCAAAGCTCTCGGACTCACCCCCGCGGAGGACTTGGTGAACGCGCCACGAGGAAACGTATATATTTAGTATGCAGAGATGTGTACAGTTATGGTTTGTTTTTTTTTGCACCCGCATGGTACAGTACCGGTACATACAACAGTGCCCGCAGCACAACATTTCGCGAATTCCGCGTCGTTTGTGCGATTAATCCGCGTCAGAAGAACAAACGGACGGGGACGTTTGATGTAGCGTTTGTGGGGTTTTCTCTCTTGTATTAATTTATGGGTGTTGTTCCTCTTCCTCCCTCCCCCCCCCCCTCCCTTTAATTTTCTTCCTGTCCCACTTGTCTATTGTTTGATTTGGGCGGGCGGGCTCTCTCGACAAGACCGATATGAAGTGGTCCGTCCCCCTCCTCGTAAGAGGAAGCAGGGACACCACGTAGTTACACAGCGTGGTTCTCCCCTCCTTCCCTCTCTCTTTTCTGTGAGGAGGATGGTGGTGCCGCGGTCTTATGGCGGCTACGGGAAGATCCCCTGTCGTCACTCTTTCAAAGCGCAAAAGGGGAAGGCTGACAGGCATCGCCGGTATGTGCTGTACACACACACACGCCACACATCAAGTAAATGGACTTGCTTTTTTTTTGGAACGGCACACATCTGACAAATGGGAAAAAAGCTTCTGCTTAAAAGAAGAGAAAGCACCACCACTTTGACATGAAATTTCTCAGCGTGAGTCCATGTCCTCAGAGAGACACAGCCTTTGAACTCCCCGAAAGAGGCACATTACCGAAATGGCAGCTGTCATGGCGTGTGGTACTGCACTGTTACTTGTAGGTACACATTCGTGCTACGTAATCTAATCTTGAGACATTCTCCACCCCCGCTCACCTTCTTTGAAGGAGGAAAGAGAGAAATATAACATACGTACGTACATACATACTAGTACAAACAAAACGAAATTGCGTGATGTTATACTACCAGAATCTGTAATCCAATCTCCTGGGAAGCGAGGCTGCATGTTCCTCTCTAGCCCTCTTCTTAATAGGCAAAAGCTTGGGGGGGGGGGGGAAGAACCTTGCTATCCGAGCTCTCCCGCATTGAAAAGGAGACTTCTAAAGCCGGGGGAACGCTCTCATGGGAAAGGAGAGGAAAAAGAAAGAAAGGCCTCTTTTCACCATCTCATCATCTGGCCCTCTTTCTCCGCCCCTCCCTCCCTCTTTTCTGTTATGCTCCCCCTCCTTACTTCCTTTCCGCCATGCTCTCCTGAGAGGTGCACCTCATGCGTGTGCGATGCTGAAAGTAGCAGGAGGAAAGGAAGGGAGAGGAGGCTGTACGTAGATAGAGATGGATGGATGTTTTGAGCCATGAGGGCCATGAGAGAGGAAAGGGAGGGCAGAAGAGAAAACGGAATGAATTGTTAATGAGAGCCACATGATGCTCTGTGTGGTTTAACACATGGCATAACAGGACAATAATAATAATAATAAACACTTTTTTCTATCCAATCCTGGAATCCACTAGTCACTAGGCAGTTATACAGTACTACGCACAAGCAAAAGTCCCCGAGAACCGCCTTTTTGTCTCGTCACCTTCCAAACGTCCCCATTTACGTCGTCACGTTGCTGCCTGCGACGCCATGAGACCCAAAAGTGCATCAAGAAGAAAGGGAGAGGAAGGAATGAAGCTTTGCCCATTATCCCCCGTTGCAAAAGAGCAGCAGAGGATGCAGGAGAAGGAGGAGGAGGGAGGGAGAGACAGGGAATTGGACCATGAGACTCATAGCGTAAGGAGAGCGGAGGAAAAGAGAAGAGGTTCGGGTTGGAAGAGGAGGAAGAGGAGGAGGAGCAGGGGAGAGAAGCGGGGAGGAGACGGTTGGAGCTGAAAGATCAGCCGGAGGAAAGAGAGAGAGAAAGAGAGGGAGGGAGAGAGGGAGAGAGGAAAGAAGAAAGGTGTACGTACGTGCAGCAACTTTCCGGCCGGGGGAACAAGGGAGGGAGGGAAAAGAGGGGGGGGAGACCTTTCTAGTCGCCAGGGCTCTGTTGCTGCGGCCGCAGGGTCCCACTCTTTTTGAAGAGGCGACGCGGCCGCCGCTCCGCCGCTCCGCCACCGCGGCCATCGCGGCCGACGGTGGCGGCGGCGGCGGCGGAAGCGGCGGCGGCACGAAGGGGTGTGTGTGTGAGGTGGGAGGGGGGGAAATCCATCCCTTACCTACCTCCCTTCCCTTGCGCCCCCCCCCTTCCCCATCATCATTATCACCTTGTTCCATCCTTCTTCATTCCCCCCTCCCTCCCCGCCACACCCCAAAACTTAGTTAGTAAGGATAAAGTAAAGTAATGTAGCTTTGTTTCCCTTTTTGTAATAAAAGTGGCAAGAAGTTTTGGTTTTTCCAAGCGCGCTGAAGAACCGGGCATCGAGAGTCCTTGGAGCTGGGGAGAAGAGAACGGGAGTACGAGGGGGAGATTTGAAAGCCCTGGTGGTAAGGGACAATAGTAGTGCTAGCGAGAGAAATAGTAGCTGTTGTTGCTGTAGTAGTATCAGCTACCTCCTTGTCCATCAGCTGAAAGCACATCAGCATGGATAACGAGGACAGCAGCAGCAGCAGCAACCTCAGCTGCAGCTATGCACAGAGCAACAACAGCATCGACAGCTGAACGTTGGTAGAAATCCTGGCTGACCTGTTCCTTTCTCTCTTTCTCAGGAAACCTGCAGTCCCTGAGCCTGACCGGGAATAAGATTGAGGCGTTCCCCAGCGCCGCCCTGCGCAGGATCCACGGGCTGCAGACCCTCCACCTGGACGACAACAAGATCGAGAGGGTGGGCGAGGACGCCTTCCAGGGATTCGGGGAACACATCAAGCACCTCTGGATGCAGCGCAACAAGTGAGTTATACAGTCGGAGCCATTTAGGTGTTCCAGACCCTTTTTGGAGCTGCAATTTAGGACTCAAAATCAAGGCAATTGTACTTGCACATTTTTTATATGCTTTGACCTCAGCAACCAATTCAGACTCAAGTCTTTAACATCTTTTGCTTCTACATCAACTTGGTCATATCATGCCAGTCACACTGACAAGCGAAAAAAGTAGGCAAGTGCAACTCTTTACCTTTTTTAAGGCAAAAATTACCTTTGAATTCTGGATTTGGTGAAACAGACAACTGTGGTTGAACTTGGTCTGTTTTAAATACGTAGGTATATTTTAATCCTTTTCTACTACTGTACCTATAATACTGTACATACTGGCTCCCTCATGGAGGAAATAACTTGTGCCCTGTAGCGTGAACCTTAAGAATAAAATATGCATGTCAGTTTCTGTGGTACTCCTGACCTAAAATATGAGTCCCATAAAAAAAGGAAGAAAGAGAGGAGGAGGGGAAATATTTGGGAAAGCACAATAAAACCACATTGCAGGTCATTATTGGAGATTCAGTTGACGACCCTTTCTCTCCCTCCTCTTTCGGCAAGTCCTTCTTCTTTTATTCACCACCGCTTGGACTGGAGGGGCCCTTCTAGAGCGGCTTTCCTCAAACTTTTCCCTCTTTTCTGCTTTCGAAACGCGTGTCCGCCCTCGCCTTGATGACAGGGCATTTTCTACAGCCACACACTGACACACACACCTGGGCAAAGGGACATTAAGGAAACTTGCTGCCTGCAATAAAACACTGAAATTTTTACCATTTTAATCTGTTACATTCTGGTGTCCTAAGCTTGTTAGTTTGTTCTCTCCTCCACCCCCACATTGGGGCCCATGAGCCATGTGTGTTTGTGTGGCGCCCATGTGTGGCGCCCCCTGCACATACTGCGTGAAAAATCGTCTTTAAATCGGAGCATGGACAGGACGGACCACTAGGTCATTAGGTTACTATTTACTTGTACAGTATTCCTAGGCCGACCTGATTTCACCACACATGATTTCTATTGGATGGGGGTTTGTCTTTCACGCTTCTTTTCTTGCCCTTCAAACCCGAGCCAGACGTGAAGAAAAAGTGTCCCAAGCCGATATCGGAGTTCAAAAATTGTGGATGGAGACTGATGCCGCTGCGAAGAAGCAGGCGAAAGATGAGATGATGACAAGCATAATAGGGTATCTTCTAACCTTTCAAGTTTGCTAGATCCAAGGCAGGAGGTAGCTAGGCAGATGAGGAGGGGTAAGCCCTTCTCTCCGGCATCCCTCCCCTTCCCTCCCCTCTCGTAATCCCGGCTTTTCCCTGGGGTCATTTTTCCCACTTCAGTAGTAGTAGACCTTTTTCTCCTTTCATTCTCATGACGCAGGAAGGAGAAAGAGAGAGACTCCTCTCATTCTCGTTATATGACAGTCATGTGAAAGTTGGAGTGGAAGGAGGAGGAAGAGGGAAAGGGGAGAAAAGGGAGGAGACGAGGAAAAGGGGGAGGATCTGTCATCCGATTAACAGCCTTTCATCTGGCATTAGACCCTGTTCTCACCTGACATGACATCTTATAGGTATATGGGAAAGGGGGCGGGTTGAGGTTAGGCAAAAAAAACCTTTCTTTGGTCTGGCTCCTTCTTCCGTGTGACCCACCAAGGATTTTTGGCAACACGCGAAGAAGGTCTTTATCTCTTTTTTTTTTTTTAGCTGTGCCACTATTGCCTGACAACAGGTAAAGATAAGAGGGTTTTTTTTTAAAAATATATATATATAAATGAAGTCTCGTGACACGATTATGGAAGGGCAACTGAACGCCACAGTGCAAGCAAGTCCTAAGGACACCTGCCTGTCCCCCACCTCCTTTTCCATCGCGTGCCTTCATGTCTCTTTCTTTCTTTCCTTTCTCCTTCTCTCTCCCTCCCGCTTTCCTCCTCCCCCCTCACTCCTGTCAAGAAAAGGACTGCTTTCAGGGAGAATAACAGGAAAAGAGGTCTGTGTAGCCTCTCTCTCTCTCTCTCTCTGCCTCCCTCCTGAGCAGGAAAAAAAAGGCAGAAGTTATGTTCCTTCCATTCTCTGTGAACAAAGTCTAAACCCCAGGGGCAACAACTGTGGAGGAGGCACCGGATTAGCGAAATCTCGCATCCACCCCCTGGGGCGATGCGCGATGTTGTTCATGCCTCGTCTGAATCCATCCGGCATTCTTCCATTCTACTATAGTTTGCCTCCTCAACCATACGAGTACTTCTGGAGAGAAACGTGACACAAATGTGTCCTTCCCCCCTCCCTCCCGCCACCTTCTTGTTGTTTCTCTCCTCCTCGCTCACAAGTTTAAACGACTTTTGTACGCCGGTCATTATTGAACTTCCGTAAGCGGAATTCTTCTCCCCTCTTTCTCCGCCCCCTCCCCCCCACCAGGGTTGCCAGGTGGGCAAAGTAAGAAAGCCTGACAATGTTAAACGAAAGCCAGACACTGTAAATGAGACAATGTCAAAGAAAATTATTTTTAAGCTTTATTTCAACTTTATTAGTTTTTTAAGTTTTTGCATATGACATTAAACAAGTCAAAATGGCATCCCTGCCCCACACTTCTCATCAAGTCCCCTTCCGTCCCTGTTGCTTCCGTGAGAGCAAAAAAAAGCACTTGAAGCACTCCTGCTGCTGCTGATTCGGTGCTGAAAGCCACGCACTTGCTCTGCAGTCAGAGCAAGTGCGTGGACATTTTTTCCACAGTGTGTACGTACATGTAACTGTTACATACGACACCCAATCTCGTCATCAGCTTATTGATTTTTGTGTTCCAGTGCCCATAGGCAAAAACCTTGCTCCTATGACACCATGTACGTAGGCAGCAGACAGCTCTGCGGACACAGACAGTTTGCAGAATCAATGTGACAACTTTCCCGCACTATGTTTTGCTACATTTTGCCCGTGCGCACTAGAGCCTGGAATCCAGACAATAAAATTTTGGAAAGAAACTTCTGCGCTGTGTACAGGTTCCGTCTACCCCAATAATCTGAGCCAATCATCTGTTGGGAAAAGCGGCCTCCGCCGCCTGAAAAGCAACTTCGCATAAATTGGCAGGGGCAGTTCCCGCTTCCTCCCCATCCTCTCCTTCAAAAAAAAAAAAGACTGATTTCCCTTGGGAAATAAATACCAACTTTTTTTCCTTTTCAAGCAGTTCCTCCTCTCTTTCTCTCTCGCCTTTTTGTTGGAAAAGATTATGAGAAATGGACAAAGGTCGGCGGAAAGCCGACAAGAAAAGAAGTCGAAAGAAAGTTTGCGTAACTTTCCTCTTTCTTCTGACAAATATCGTACGGGTATATCACATTAGGAGAGGGGGGGAGTCTGCTTCTTCTTTTCCTTTCTGGTACACAGCCTAGTACACGTTGTTCTTATGTGGTGTGTGGGGAAGACGGTTTGGGTTGGCGCAGCGGAAAACTTTGTCAGTTTTGCATATTTTATCAAACAAGTGAACAAAAAACATCTTTACCTGGTACTCTGTTTTGGACCAACTTGCTGGCGTCTTAGAAGGACATGGACAAGTCTTTATTGCGTGGTGATTAAAAAAAACCACACCTGTTTGCGCGCCCGAACCAGTTTGAACTGTAAAGCCCATAAAGGCTTTCCCGCTAAATAATAGATTGCATCTCTTGCGTGTTGGGCAACCTGGCCCGTTATTATTCTTTTATGGGGGGGGAGGCTCTTTTCACAGGAAATGGTGTTTTTTTTCAAGTAAAAAGAAACTACGTCCATCACTGTGTTTACCGAAAAATACGACTCCATTCATGGATATATATTCTTTCACGTCAATGGTGACACGGAAAACATTAGATATACTACTACGTCAACAAAAATGTGCCTACTAACTATGGTTTCTATTGGTTCGCCACATGAGAATCTTCGTGCCAATGTAGTAAATAGTTATTCCTTGCCCTTTCCAGGATTAGCGAGATCCCGGCCCCAGCGTTCCAGGACCTGCACAGCCTGGAGTGGGTCAAACTGTTCAACAACAACCTGCGCACGCTGACCTATGAGCTGATGGAGCCGGTGCTCGACACCCTCATGCACATCGACATCCACAGTGAGTTCAGCAGCTTAAGTTTTCAGAAACAGCAGGAGTCTCCGTTAGTGAGATAATTTTCCAGGAAACTGAACTCATATGCTACTTCATAAAACCACGTAGTGTACATTGTTTCGTGAGCACGCC